>Ga0302288_1000190_pt1 | contig 56417 bp, 45 predicted proteins | sample III_Fen_N1_1_FD_194549 | JGI IMG/M metagenome (GOLD analysis project Ga0302288, IMG submission 194549) | Peat permafrost microbial communities from Stordalen Mire near Abisko, Sweden - III_Fen_N1_1 | ecosystem: Environmental > Terrestrial > Soil > Wetlands > Permafrost | place: Sweden: Abisko...
TTTGCAAGCATTTTGCCCAAATATAGGATTTTTCTTGCAATTTATGACTACTCAATTCTACTGTTTTTATGAATCAACAGCTTAGATCTATGATTCTTATATCTTTCTTAAGGAGCGACTAAATAATACTAGATGGTTAATAATCCCGAAATTAGCCGTCATTAAACCTCCTTTTTTGAATAATTGCTACTATATAGATATTTGATACTTTGGTTTTTCGAGGTAAAAATCTATTAACAAATTAAATCCGATCCTAAATTTGAGTTGTTATTTTGTTACTCAAGGATTTTATATTATTGTTATATAGTGATATATCCAATTCCCTATTCAAATGTAAATAATAAAACGAACTTTTCAAACTATAGAGCGGACTTTTAATTTGGTTGAAATCTACATGGTGTGATTATGGAGACAAGGCATGCCTTTCTGCATCCCAATCCTTATACATCACACCTAAATGCTCATTTTCCGGGTTATTAGTTGCTGATAAAACGCCAATATAGCCTTGTATCAGCAACTAAAACAAAATATCTTTTCACATTTAGGAATATCAAATCGTATTTCCATATACTATCGTCATCCCTCATTTTATCATCATTGGTCATTTATTTTTTGTCATCGGCTGTTTCTCTGATATGCAAAGGCTTAATCTGATTGGATAGGAATTGTGAGGGAACTTCTACCTGTTATCAATGATGGAGGTTGCGTCTTTAGAAATTACAGGATTTTTACAAGAATACAAACACATTGTCGAACTTGTTGAATGGCTGTTATTGTCGGATGATTGATAGTAGACAGTAATAATACATATATCCGTTGTGCATTTAAGCAATGTTGATTTTAAGTTTCTACCAGATATAAACCAATTAATAGTTTGAATAACACTACGAGAAGTGATTTTAGAGAGTATTCTTGTTTTAAAGTTGTCCCCTCTTTATATTTATAAGCCCTCTTGGCTTTGAAACAAGCCCTTGGGGTTGGAATACAGGGGATGAAAACAAAGTATCCTTGAACGGGAGTCCTCGAACGCCATAAATAACATTGCAACAACATGATTATAGGTTGAATTTCACTTGGCGAGAGTTTTCAAAGTATTTTTTTCATCCAATACCGTTTTTCTTTGTAATTTAGCACCCTAATTTTTAAACAAAAAAGAAAATGGGTAGAGCGTTTGAATTTAGAAAAGCACGCAAATTAAAACGTTGGGGCAACATGGCTCGCGTTTTTACCAAATATGGGAAAGAAATTTCGATAGCAGTAAAATCAGGAGGACCAAGTCCTGAGACAAACGCACGTCTGCGCGTTTTGATACAAAATGCCAAGGCAGAGAATATGCCCAAAGACAATATCGAAAGAGCAATCAAAAAAGCATCGTCGAAAGACACGGCAGACTATAAGGAAGTATCGTACGATGGCTATGCACCTTATGGAATAGCCATTGTTATAGAATGTGCAACCGACAACACAACAAGAACCGTTGCCAATGTCCGTAGCTATTTTAACCGTTACGGCGGAACCCTAGGAACAACAGGTTCGCTCGATTTTATGTTTGAACGGAAATGCCGTTTCACCATTCCAGCAAAAGGTCTTGATATTGATGAACTGGAATTGGAACTTATCGATTTTGGAGCAGAAGAAGTCTTTCTCGAAGAAGAAAATATCATTATATATGGTCAATTCCCCGAGTTTGGATCAATTCAAAAAGCCTTGGAAGAAAAGAAAATAGATATAATAAATGCTGAATTCGAACGTATACCCACGGAACTAAAACAATTGACTCCCGATCAGGTTGCTGAAGTTGAAAAACTAATAGAAAAACTTGAAGACGACGAAGATGTTCAACGAGTATATCATACAATGATGTAAAAATGAGGTTATACGTACGTTGAGAAAAGCAACAACAACCTACTATAACGAAAATCAATACTAAAAACAGAAAAAATGTTAAATAACAAATCAATACTCATAACCGGGGGAACCGGGTCGTTCGGAAAGAAATTTGTTGGAACTATTTTGCAAAAATATCCCGACATCAAACGTCTGGTAATCTATTCGCGCGACGAACTCAAACAATTTGAAATGGCTCAGGTTTACTCTCCGGCAAAGTATAAATCCATCCGCTATTTCATTGGTGATGTCCGCGATAGTGATCGCTTAAAACGTGCATGTGAAGGTATTGATATTATTGTCCATGCTGCAGCATTGAAACAAGTCCCCACAGCCGAATACAACCCTTTTGAAGCTGTAAAAACAAATGTACTGGGAGCTCAAAATGTTATTGAAGCAGCTTTAGAAAAAGGCGTTCAGATCGTAGTTGCCCTTTCGACCGATAAAGCCGCTGCACCCATAAATCTTTATGGAGCAACAAAATTAGTTTCCGATAAACTGTTTATTGCAGCCAATAATATAAAAGGGAATCGCGATTTGCGATTTTCGGTGGTACGTTACGGAAATGTAATGGGCTCGCGAGGTTCGGTTATTCCGTTTTTCATGAATAAACGAAAAGAAGGAATACTTCCTATTACTCACATGGAAATGACCCGTTTCAATATCTCATTGGAAGAAGGCGTGGGCATGGTGAAATATGCTATTGAAAATGCCTTGGGTGGCGAAATATTTGTGCCCAAAATTCCATCATATAAAATAGATGTATTGGCAAAAGCAATAGCTCCAAGTTGCAAACTGGTTGACATAGGAATTCGTGCCGGAGAAAAACTGCATGAAGAAATGATAACCTCAAGCGATTCTTACAACACCATCGATGCCGGATCATATTACATCATTCTGCCCGGAGATGCCGACAAAGCAAAATATCTCGAAAAATATAACGCGGTGGAAGTTACAAAAGGATTTACCTACAATTCGGGAGAAAACAAACAATGGCTTGACGAAGACCAGTTGCGCGAATTAATTGTAAAACATGTCGATTCAGAATTTAAACCATTATAACCCATAAATGTCGCAGAACAACTCGAACAATATAAATCGGGCTTCCATTCCTTATGGACATCAGAACATCACAAGCGAGGATATTAAGGCTGTAAGTGATGCTTTACAATCGGACTATCTGACCCAAGGTCCACGAATTATAGAATTTGAGAAAGCCTTTGCCGAATATATAGGATGTCGTTATGCCGTTGCCGTATCAAATGGAACGGCAGCTCTTCATCTAGCAGCCATGTCATTGGATATTAAAAAGGGTGACAAGGTGATAACAACACCAATAACATTTGCAGCAAGTGCCAACTGTGTGAGATATTGTAACGGTGAGGTTTTGTTTGCTGATATTGATGACCGTAACTATTGCATCGACCTAAATCAGGTGGAAGATATTCTGAAAAAGGAAAATGATGTAAAAGGAATTATACCGGTTGACTTTGCCGGATATCCTGTCAATCTGGAAGAACTGAGGGAATTGGCAAACAAATATGGTTGCTGGATAATTGAAGATGCTTGTCATGCTCCGGGAGCTTGGTTTACCGATACAAATGGTCGTGAACAAAATTGTGGGAATGGGGCTTATGCCGATATTGGTATATTCTCGTTTCATCCTGTAAAACACATAGCAACAGGTGAAGGCGGAATGATAACCACCAATAGCAAACAAATATATGAAGCAGTAAAATTGCTTCGAACTCACGGAATCACTCGCGATCCTTCGTTGCTTGAAGAAAATCATGGAGGATGGTACTACGAAATGCAGGATCTCGGATATAATTATCGCATTACCGAATTCCAATGTGCCTTGGGACTCAGTCAAATGAAGCGAGCCGACGAAGGTTTAAAGCGACGTAATAAAATAGCACAAGCATACAATAAAGCATTTGCAGGAACATCAATCGTAAGACCATTTGTCGCCGATGATGTTTTCCATGCCTATCATTTATATGTTATTCAAACAGAAAACCGTTTGGAATTGTACAATCATCTACGCACAAAAAACATATTTGCTCAGGTACATTATATCCCTGTTCATTTACAGCCATATTATAAACAATTCGGCTGGGCCAAAGGCGATTTTCCGGTTGCCGAAGCATATTACGAAAAATGTTTAAGCCTGCCAATGTATCCAACATTGACCGATGAAGAACAATCGTATGTAATAGAATCAATACTTGCATTTATAAAATGAGTTCCATTGCAATAATACCCGCCCGGGGAGGCAGTAAACGCATTCCACGAAAAAACATAAAACCATTTATGGGGAATCCGATTATTGCGTATTCAATTAAAGCAGCTCTCGAAAGTAACCTATTTGACGAAGTTATGGTCTCTACAGACGATGACGAAATAGCACAAATAGCAGTATCCTATGGGGCAAAAGTTCCTTTTCTCAGATCAAAAGAAACTGCTAATGATTTTGCAACGACGGCTGATGTTTTAATGGAAGTACTGAATACCTATAAAAAAGAAGGGAAGGAATTTGAATATATTTCGTGTATTTATCCTACTTCGCCATTTGTAACGCCTCAAAAACTCAAAGAAGCATTTGATACATTAATTCAGGGGAATTTTTATTCCGTATTTCCGGTTTTGCAATATGGTTATCCTATTTTTCGATCCTTGAAAATGGAGCAATACAAAATAAGTATGAACTGGCCTGAATATGTTAATTATCGTTCACAAGATTTACCATTGGCTTTTCACGATTCGGGACAATTTTATATTGCCGTAACACAAAAATTCCTTGATGAAAAAACAATGTTTACCTCTAATTCAGGAGCAATAATAGTCCCTGAAACAGAAGCTCAGGATATTGATAATGAAATTGATTGGAAACTTGCGGAGATAAAATTTGAAATGATTCAAAATAATAAAAGATGAATCCCTGAGAGCAAAAAATATTCGACAATTTGCTTGTCAGATAGTATTTTTTTGTAAATTTAGATCATAAATCGGTGACGGTTTATAAAAGAATAGCGAAGTAATTAATCAAGAGGCTGTCCATGAGGAGGTCTCTTTTCATTTTATATAGTATCTTTGTCATAAAAATAGGATATTGAAAAGGATTTTTTTTAGAGTCGATGGAAATAATGAAGTGGGATACGGTCACCTATTCCGTTGTATTGCTTTAAGTGAAATGTTAAAAGATGATTTTTCAATAATCTTTATTGAAAAAGATTCAAATGAATTTGCAAAATCACAGATGTATGCTACGACTAAAAACGTTATACATCTTTATACAAGTTCATTGCTTGAAGAAGCAGTAAATATTTCAGCAAACTATATTGATGAGCATTCGGTTTTTATATTAGACGGATATCAATATACTTCAGAATATCAAAAAAAAATAAAACAATCTGGAGCAACGTTAGTCTGTATTGACGATTTACACGAAATACATTTTTATGCTGATATTATAATAAATCAAGCGTATGGAGTTAATGAAACGCAATATTCAGTCGAAACTCGAACCATGTTCTGTCTAGGATTTGATTGGATAATTCAACGACCTAGTTTTATAGCTATTTCCACGGACACAAGAGAGATAAAGCATTTTGAAACAATCTTTTTTACTCTTGGTGGAGGACAAATATTAGATGTTGCTCCTAAAATAATAGGGGCAATTGAACAAATTCCTCAAATCAAAAAAATAGTTTTTTTGAAAGGAAGTCAATTGGTCTATGAAAAAGATGTGAAACCAATATTGAAAAACCTATCAAAACAATTTGAAGTATTTGAAGGTCTGAACGATTCAGAATTATTTGATTTAATAAAAACCTGTGATATAGCTATATGTCCTGCAAGTGTTATATCGCTTGAGGCCTGCTCTGTTGGAATAGGATTGTTTGCTGGATATACAGCAACAAATCAATATGATAACTATAAAGGATTGATCACAAATAAAGTAGCTTTTGATTTAGGTGATTTATATACAATATCACCCGAACATTTAGAAAAAAGTATAAGAAAAAATCTTAATTTGGAATCAATAGCAATACAAATTGAGAATCAAAAACGTATTTTTGATGGCAAAAGTAAGAATCGTTATTTAGAATTGTTTAAAACGTTGTAAATGATACATTATAGAAAAGCAACCATTAATGATGTTGATATCATTTTCAATTGGTCGAACGATGGTAGACAATTTTCCTTTAATTCAGAGCCTATTGCTTATGAAAATCATGTAAAATGGTTTAATGCTAAATTACTTGACGACTCATCATTTTTCTATATTTTTTCAAATACTCAAAATGAAAATATTGGATTGGTTAGAATAGAAAATAAAGAGGACGAAACAATAATAGGAATTTTAATTGACAAAAATCATAGAGGGAAATCATACTCTTCTGAAATGCTATTACAAGCGACCAGTGCATTCTTTAAAATATTTCCCCAGAAATCTATTCAAGCATATATAAAAAATAACAATATTGCATCAATTAAAAGTTTTACAAAAGCTGGATTTATTAATCCCCAAAATAGTATAATTAATAATATTCCAAGCGTAATACTTTCTAAAAAACTAAAGTAATGAACATCTCAACCTTCGATTTCGAATCATCACATCACACCTTCATCATAGCCGAACTTTCTGCCAATCACAATCATAAATTTGATCTGGCAGTAGAAACCATAAAGGCTGCGAAACGTGCTGGCGCTGATGCAATAAAACTACAAACATATACTGCAGATACAATAACAATTGATAGTGATAAAGACTATTTTCAAATAAACTACGGTTCGCTCTGGGACGGAACAACGCTCTATAAACTCTATCAACAAGCATATACTCCTTGGGAATGGCATGCCGATTTGATGAAAATAGCAAAAGAAGAGGGGCTTATCTGTTTTTCAAGCCCATTTGATCCAACAGCCGTAGATTTTCTGGAAACATTAAATGTACCAGCATATAAAATTGCCAGTTTCGAAATTCACGATATTCCTTTAATCGAATATGTTGCATCTAAAGGAAAACCAGTGATTATGTCAACAGGAATAGCAACACTTCCTGAAATTGAAGAAGCTGTTGCAGCTTGTCGACGAGTGGAGAATAATAAGATTATATTATTAAAATGCACCTCTGCATATCCTGCACCACCTGAAGAAGCAAATATCCTTACCATTCCTGATATTTCACAAAAATTTAAACTAATTAGTGGATTGAGCGACCATACGATAGGAAGTACCGTTGCCATTGCTGCTGTTGCTTTGGGAGCAAGAGTAATAGAAAAACATTTTATCTTAGATCGTAATGAAGGTGGACCTGATGCTGCATTTTCAATGAATCCTGATGAATTTAGGCAAATGGTTGACGATATTAGAATTGTGGAAAAGGCACTAGGAAAGGTTAATTATGAATTAACAGAGAAAACTGTAAAAAGTCGAGTTCATGCCCGTTCATTATTCGTTTGCCAAGATGTAAAAGCCGGTCAAATTATCACAACTCGTGAAGTTCGATCCATTCGTCCGGGAGCTGGATTACACCCACGATATCTTCCCCAGATCTTAGGTAAAAAAGCAAAATTCGATTTGGAAAAAGGAACTCCTTTTTCATTGAATATGGTTGAATAAATATATCTAAACGAATGAATCATATAGATCCTCACATTGAAGAAAGTTGGAAACATGTTTTAATTGATGAATTCAATAAACCATATTTTTATGAATTAAAAGCATTTCTGGTTGAGGAACGATTAAAATATACCATCTACCCAACAGGTGCCAATATCTTTAATGCATTTTACCAAACGCCATTTGATAAAGTTAAAGTAGTAATTATCGGACAAGATCCCTATCATGGACAGGGACAAGCTCATGGACTTTGTTTCTCCGTGCCCGTAGGAGTTTCTCAGCCGCCATCACTTGTGAATATATTTAAGGAAATAAATGCCGATCTAGGGATTCCAATTCCTAAAAATGGGAATCTTGAACCATGGGCAAAACAAGGCGTTTTTTTACTTAATGCAACACTTACCGTACGAGCAAATATTGCTGGCTCACATCAGAAAAAAGGTTGGGAAAATTTTACGGACACCGTTATTAAAACTATTTCCAACGAAAAGTCGGGAATAGTTTTTTTGCTTTGGGGCAGTTTTGCTCAAGCAAAGGCTAATTTGATAGATTCCCAAAAACATCACATTTTAAAAGCAGTACATCCATCACCTCTGTCGGCAAACCGTGGTGGATGGTTTGGCTGTAAACATTTTTCCAAGACAAATGAAATTCTTATAAACGAAGGGCTTGAACCCATAAACTGGGTTTTATGAATCAATTGGAAACAAAAAAAGACCAGAATAAAACTGGTCTTTTTTGCTTGAAGGTGGTGATGGACGGAATCGAACCGCCGACACAAGGATTTTCAGTCCTTTGCTCTACCAACTGAGCTACATCACCTTCATTTTTGGTGTGCAAATGTAAACACATTTTATTAATCTACGCAATAAAAAATAAAAAATATTACAAGTTAATTTAACTTATCAAAAGTTTCATATATCCGCAAAATTTTGTTTATTTTTGTATAAATTTTTCAGACTTAAGTAATTATACATGGAAAAGCCCAAAGTATTGTATGTTAGCCAAGAAATTGCGACATACCTTCCGGACACAGAAATATCGTTGATTAGTAGGCATTTGCCTCAGGCAATTCAAGAAAAGGGAAAGGAGATCCGGTCGTTTATGCCTCGTTATGGGTTAATAAATGAACGTCGGAATCAGCTTCATGAGGTAATTCGTCTATCAGGTATCAATATAATAATTGATGAAACCGATCATCCACTCATCATTAAAGTAGCATCGTTGCAAGCAGCACGTACACAAGTCTATTTTATTGACAATGAAGATTATTTTCAACGAAAACATATTTTTACCAATGAAGAAGGTGTCGAATTTGATGACAATGAAGAGCGGTCGATATTTTTTGCTAGAGGAGTGCTTGAAACTGTAAAAAAGCTACGTTGGTCGCCAAGTATAGTACATTGTCATGGGTGGTTTACTGCGTTGTTGCCACTCTATTTAAAAAAAGCCTATTACGAAGATCCTATTTATAAAAAATCGAAGGTCGTATATTCATTATACAATAAAGAGTTTAAGAAACCGTTCAGCAATCAATTCATCCAAAAAGTGAAGGTAGACGGAATAGATGAATCTGAAATTTCTATTGTGAAAGAAGCAAATTGGTTAAATATAAATAAACTCGGAATTGATCAAGCAGATGCGATAATTGCTGGGAGTATTGATGTTAATCCTGAATTAATTGCCTATGCAAAAGCCACAGGGAAACCATTTTTGGAATATCAAGAAGAAGAAACTTTCATAGATTCGTGTTCCGCATTATACGATCAATTATTGCAATTATAAATAAAACTTCATTGATGTTTCATAAACTATTATTCTCATTCTCACTCTTAGCCGTTTTACTCAGCAGTTGCGAAAAAGATATAGGAATCCTAGGCATGGGGGTTATGCCTTCAGAAGATATATTGGCTGTCCGTTTAGACTCGCTTAGTAATTTTAATTTTAAATATCTTAAAGACAATACAAACGATACGATTCGTACAACTCAGTATAGTCTGTTGTTAGGAAGCTATACAGATCCAGTATTTGGAAACGTTCGAGCCGAAATATTTGCACCGCTATTTTTTAATAATCCAGTAATTGATACATCATTATATAAATTTGAATTGGTTGAAGCTGATTTATTACTTACATATAATGATACCTCCTTCCAGTATGGGAAAAATGTTCCTCAAACAATAACAGTTTCCGAATTTACAGATTCTATCGATTTTGCAAATTATAAAACCTTGGAGTTTAAACCTCGGGAAACGAAACCTATTGGTTATTACACAATGAATATTGATACAACTGTTGAATCTGACAGTATAATTACATTGAAATTGCCTAATACCTTCTTGAAAAAAATAGACACTTATATCAGAACAAGTAAATATTCGATAGATATGGAACCAGACACTATAAATAAGGTCTGGGGACGAAAATTTTATGGATTACATCTTAAAACAAATTTTGATGATGCATCAATCATAAAATTGAAAGATATAGCTGTTAATGTAAAAGTCAAAAGGACGAGTATTGCAGATGCATCTATCGTCGATACCGTTAAACAAGAACTGATCCTTTCAGATTTTATTGATGATGATGCTTATATTTATAGACACCCACTTGTCAGATTTGAATTAAAACCGACTAAAACTTTAACAGAAAATATAGGGAAGCCAAACCAAAAGAAAATATATATTCAGCCAATGAAAGGATATAAGGCGGATTTTCTATTCCCTGATTTGGATAGATGGCTTGATACGTCTAAAGTTGTAATAAATATAGCCCAACTAACAATCCCCATAGAAAAGAGCAGTTTATATAGTGCAATACCTAAATTAACTTTAAACATCTATTTGAATGGAATAGCCTCTCCTATAGCAACATATACATCACAAGATATTGATGATAATGATAAATATGTTTTTTATATAAACAGTTTTATGACCATATTTATGAAATATCAGAAATCGGCGAATGAGTATCGATATGAGATAGTTGCACCCAACAACAATTTATATGTAAATCGATCGATATTATTACCCGAAAATGCAAAGTTACACGTAACATATACCAAATATAAATAAAAATGTGCGGCATCGTTGGATATATTGGCAATAAAAACGCCTATCAAATAGTAATCAATGGATTAAAACGTTTGGAATATAGAGGTTACGATTCAGCAGGAATCGCTGTTGTAAATAATAATATTTCAAATATTTATAAATGTAAAGGGAAAGTTAGCGATTTAGAAAAATTTGTTCTAAATAAAGATATATCTGGGAATATCGGTATCGGACATACTCGTTGGGCAACACATGGGGAACCCAATGACATAAATGCACATCCGCATCAATCAATGCAAGGTAAATTCATTATTATTCATAATGGAATAATTGAAAACTATGCAAGTATAAAAAAACGTCTTCAAGACAGAGGATATATTTTTAAAAGTGAAACAGATACTGAAGTTTTAGTTAATCTGATTGAATATATTTATATTAAAGGAAATGTATCAGCAGAAACAGCTGTCAGACTTGCTCTTACGAAAATAACAGGAGCTTATGGTATTGTTCTCATTTGTAAAGATGAATCGAATAAACTTATAGCTGCACGAAAAGGAAGCCCTCTTGTAATTGGAGTTGGAAATGGTGAATATTTCTTGGCAAGCGATGCAACGCCGATTATAGAACATACCGACAGTGTTATTTATATGAATGATGATGATATTGCTGTCATAAAGAAAGGCGAATTATCGATTAAAAACATTAATAATCTATCATCGAAACATGAAATTCAAAAGCTTAAATTTAAATTAGGAGCAATTGACAAAGGAGGATTTGACCATTTCATGTTAAAAGAAATATTTGAACAGTCTAATTCAATCACCGACACTTTCAGAGGAAGAATGACTCTAAATCCAACAGAAGTCCATCTTGGAGGATTATTTAATATTTTGCCGGCATTAGAAAAATGTAATCGTATTATTATTATTGGATGTGGAACTTCGTGGCATGCCGGATTGGTTGGCGAATATCTTTTTGAAGAATTTACACGCATTCCTGTTGAGGTCGAATATGCCTCGGAATTTAGATATCGTGATCCAATAATACATAAAGATGATGTTGTTTTAGCCATAAGTCAGAGTGGCGAAACTGCCGATACTTTAGCGGCGATAAAATTAGCAAAAGAAGCGGGAGCAACCGTTGTTGGAATTTGTAATGTTGTAGGCTCAAGTATTCCTCGAGAAACACATGGTGGAGTGTATACGCATGCAGGACCTGAAATCGGTGTTGCCTCAACAAAAGCATTTACAGCTCAAGTAACCGTTCTTGCTATGATGGCTTTATTATTAGGCAAAAGAAGAGGTACCATAAAACAGTCTGATTATGTTACAATTATAAACGAATTGTTCCAAATACCCCCAAAGATAGATATAATACTATCAAAAAATGAAGAACTAAAGAAAATAGCAGCATTATATAAAGATGCACCTAATTTTTTGTTTTTAGGTCGTGGTTATCTATTTCCCGTTGCATTGGAAGGAGCGTTGAAGTTAAAAGAAATCTCATATATTCATGCAGAAGGATATCCTGCTGCAGAAATGAAGCATGGTCCAATTGCTCTTATTGACGAAAATATGCCCGTTGTCTTTATTGCAACCAAAGATAAATCGTATGAAAAGATACTGAGCAATATACAAGAAGTTAAAGCAAGAAAGGGGAAAATTATAGCAGTTGTAAGCGATGGCGATAGCACAATTAAAGCATTGGCCGATCATAGCATTGAAATCCCTCAGACTATTGATTCATTAGCACCTCTTATTTCAGTGATACCTTTACAAATATTGGCATATCATATTGCGGTTTTAAGAGGTTGTCATGTTGATCAGCCCAGAAATTTAGCGAAGTCAGTTACTGTTGAATAAATTCAATGCCTGATGGAAAATATAAAAAAAATATTACTATTCAGGCTTAGTTCAATAGGCGACGTCGTTTTAACATCGGCATTGATTCGTTGTATAAAAAACGCCTATCCCAATGCACAGGTGGATTTTGTTATAAAAAAACAATTTCGACAACTCGTTGAATACAATCCACATATTCATACAATCTATATCGTTGACTCGTCTGAAGGTTTTTCCGGATTAAGAAAGCTTAAAGCAAAAATTAGATTGGCAGAATATGATGTATTTCTTGATATTCATAAAAATATGAGAAGTTTTTATATACGAACAGGTTGTGGAGCTAAAACAACGCTTCTCTTTAAGAAACAGATCTTTCGAAGAACATTGCTAACCAATTTAGGAATAGATAAATACACAATTGTTACACCTGTGTATCAAAGATTTATTCAAGCTGCAAAATCAATTGCGGTGGAATATGATGGAAAAGGAACAGAATTTTATATTCCTAGTGAGATAGAATCAAATATCAAAAATGAGCTTATATCAAAAAAGTTATTAAGTCAAAAACCCTATGTTCTTTTATGTCCGGGAGCAAGTTTCAAAAATAAACAATGGTTGCCCGAACATTTTGCTGAACTGGCTAATAAATTACTCAATACCGAGAATGTCAATGTTTTACTAGTTGGTGGGAAAAGTGAAATAGAAATATGTAAATACATAGTTCAAGAAACACAGAATAGAGTTTTTGATTTTTCAGGTCATCTCAATATATTAGAATCAGGAGTTGTTGCAAAATATGCAAAAATAGTAGTAGCAAATGATACAGGAATGTTGCACATTGCGGAAGCTCTTAAAGTCCTGGTAATTGGCATCTATGGTCCGACAGCTCGTCAATTGGGATATTATCCAATTCTTGAAAAAAGTCAGGTTGCAGAAATTAATTTACCATGCCGACCATGTACAAAAATGGGGGCAAAATCGTGTACTAAAAAACATTGGAAATGTATGAAAGACATTACAACAACAATGGTGTTTGATAAAATTAAACCCTTAATCGTAGAATAATATGGTAAAAATATACATATTCCTGTATAATCTTATTCTGATTCCAGTCATGTATCTTATTTTCATAATTGGGTCACTATTTAATAAAAAGATAAAACAAGGTTGGAATGGTCGTCGAAACTACTTTGTAAATGCACGCAGAATAGCTGATGCAATTCCTGAAAATTCTAAAATATATCTTTTTCATAGCTCATCTGTTGGAGAATGGGAACAAGCAATTCCGATAATAGAACGACTAAAAGCTAAAGATCCTTCTGTTTATGTTGTCGTAACTTTTTTTAGTGCTTCTGGTTTTAATGTTGTGAAAAGCTCAATCATCGATGCAAAGTTATACATGCCAATTGATTCGAAGGCAAATGCCCGAGAGTTTTTTAAAATATTTAATCCCAAAGTTTGGATAATTTGCAAATATGATATTTGGCCAAACATGCTTTTTGAAGCAAAAAAGAAAAATATTCCGGTACTTTTGACTTCTGCAGAATTGGCAGAAGATTCAAAACGCCATATCTTTCCAATGAAAGCTATTAATAAATGTATTTACGAAAAAATTGATTATATCCTTACAATAAGTCAAGATACTCGAAAACGGTTTTTATTAATTTATCCGTTTCAAGATCGATTATTGGTTGGTGGCGATTCGCGATATGATCGGATAAAACAAAAAGTAGATCTTATGAAAGCCGAAGAGCCTATCAAAATATTCAAAAAAGAAGGTGCTTTTATATTTATCATGGGAAGTTCATGGTCAACAGATGAAAAACATGTTTTGCCGGCTTTAACCAGATTAATGCAGAAGCATAATCATCTAAATGCCATTATTGTACCTCACGAAATTGAAGAGAGTCATCTGCAAGCTATTGAAAAGAACTTTTCAGATGTACAAATAGAAACAGATCGGTACTCTTTATTTTTAAATGACGAAGGTACACATGCCCGTGTGGCAATAATTGATATCGTTGGTATTCTATCAAAACTTTATAGAATGACTAATCTTGCGTACGTTGGTGGTGGTTTTGGCAATGGAGTTCATAATGTAATGGAGCCTGCAGCCTTTGCACAGCCGGTATTGTTTGGACCTCGTCACGTCAATTCTTATGAAGCTTGCCAACTTGAATATTTAATGGCAGCACATACAATCCATAATGAAAATGAATTTGAAATAATTGTGGAATATCTTATTAATAGAGAAAAACTTAGAGTCGACAAAGGTAACGATGCTCAAAAATTTTTATTAGATAATCTGGGAGCGACTGATAAAACCTTTGCTATATTGGAGTCTTTAAATTTAATTTAAACTTTAAGAAACGATTCTCAGTTGAGGCTTTTGATCTTCAATTAATGAAATTGGATATTCGATTGTAAATGTGACACCATTACCTAGTGAGCTTTCACAAGTGATATCTCCCTTTAGTTTTTGAGTTACTACATTATAGACAATATTCATTCCCAATCCATTACCTGCCTGCATGTTTGTTGTGAAAAATGGATTAAATACTTTTTCAACTACTTCAGGAGTCATCCCAACTCCATCATCTTGATACGTAATTATCATTAGATTATCAAGTCTATTCCCTTTTATAGAAATTCGACCGCCTGATCTATCTTTAAATCCGTGAGCAATAGTGTTGACAATCAGATGTGTAAATATTTGTGCAAAAGCTCCGGGATAGCTTGTCATTTCAAAATTGCCTTTGAAGTCAATAAGAATTTCCACTTCTTTTTCATTGGTCTTTGGTTCAAGGCTTTTAACTACTTCAGCGACATACTGATTAAGGTTAAAAGTGCGAATTTGCTCGGTCATCTCATCTACTGAAATTCGTTTAAAGCTCTTAACCAATTCTCCTGTTCTATTTAGATGTGTTTGTATAAGTCGAGCTGCGTCTTTTGCTGTCGAAATGAAGGTTATTAAATCAGTTTGTTTCATCTTCTTTTCAACAAATAGTGATTCTATCGTTTGGACTTTATTCTTGAGCGTAGTTATTGCTGCTATTCCTATTCCTACTGGTGTATTTATTTCGTGTGAAATTCCAGCAACTAAATTCCCTAGTGATGCCATTTTCTCAGATTCTACAAGCTTTTTCTGAGTCAATTGCAATTCTTTTATTGTAGATTCAAGTTTATCTTTCTTTTCTTCAATTTCGTCTTTTTGTTTTATCGCGATATCACGTTGTTTTTCGATTTCATTACGTTGATATTCAATACGGTCACGTTGATCTTTTATTTCTTGTTCTGCATTTTTCAAATCATTAATATCAAATTCTATTGATATGATTTTATAGAGTGTTTCATCTTTAAATATTGGAGAAAGTGACATTCTTACCCAAATTGATTTTCCGGCTTTTGTCATTTTAAGTACATCGACATTAATTGGTTTCCTTGAATTTAGTATTCCTTCAAGTGTTTTTTTAGCTTTGTCATCTTCAATATTATTTAAGAAATTAGCTTCTGATTGAATATTCAATTCTCCAATAAAATATCCGTAAAGATTTGAATATCCTTTATTTATCCATTCAAAATTTCCGGCTTGATCAAAAATAGCAACGGCATTTCCTGTTTCACTAGCGACGATCGATAGTTTTGAAAGTAAGCCATTAAGCTTTTCTAAACTGCCTTTTTGAGAAATAATTTCTTCATTTTTTTGCATTATTTCGATATTCTTTAATTCAAGTATTTTATAATTTTTTCGTTTTGTTCTATATCTACTTAATAATAACAGAAGTAATACTCCAATCCCGACAGATGTACCAACGATAGAATATTTAATAAGTTTTTGAACTTTTTGTTGATTTTCCAAAAGCTGGATTTCTTTCATCCGCTTTTCATTTTCAAGCATTGAAAGTAACTCTTGTTTCCTAATTCTTTTTCGAAGTGATGAAATGTCCTTTTCACTAAATTCATATTTGTTGGTTTGCTGCGAAATTTGAGTTCTTACACCAACCAAATATGGAGCTTTTAATTCGATATACTTTTTGAGATGTATCAATGCAAAATTGAATTTTCGTTGATCGCGGTATGCTTGCATTAATCCAAAATGATTTTCGATGACTATTTCAGTAAGATTTATTCTTTGAGCTATTTGATTACTTTGCGAATAATAATTTATTGCATTTTTAGCACTGTTCTGTTTATAATATACATTGCCGATATTATGAAGGGTTATCGCAAGTCCTTCTTGATAATTTAACTCCCTTTTTAATGATAATGATTTCTGATATTGGTCTAATGCTGAAGATAGTTGATCGTTATCATAAAAAGCATTTCCTTCATTATTAATATATATTGATTTGTTTTGTTTATCGTTTAATTTCTCGGAAATTTTGATTGCTTTCTCAAAAAATGAAATAGCTATGTCATAATCTCCTTTTCCCTGATATGCTAAACCAAGTTTGTTGTATACATTTGCCAATTCTTTATCATTTTTAGCATTCGCAACTTTAGATTTTAGAAGATAGTTAATGGCTAAGTCGTAATCCTTTTGAATGTAATTTAGATTTGCAATTCGCTCAAGGACTTCAACTTCTCCCGCTTTATCATTTAATGCTTTGCGAATGGTCAATGATCTTTTATAATTATCTAGTGCATTTGTCTTGTCGTTTATATTTGCATAAATATCACCTATTTGCAGGTACTTATCGCCTTCCATTGCTTTTTTGTTAGTTAATTGAATTAACGATAAAGCTTGATGATGTGTTGCCAACGATTCATCATAACGGCTCATTTTATTAAAAGCTTCGGCAATATAATTTAGACATTTAATTTGATTATTATTGTCCCCTAGGGTTTCAAACATTGTTTGAGCTTTTTGTAGCTTTTCAATGCTTACAACAAATTCATCTTTCATAAAATATTTTACTCCGATTCTCATCAGCGAATCGGCAATAGTTCTATCATCTTGACTAACTTTTATAACCTGTTTTTTTATAACTGCAATATGTTTGGGCATTTCATCATTTTGTGGTTTTGACACAACAATGGGTAGAGAAACCGGAACAAGAATTGGTTCAGCTTGTGGTATCTTTTTCGTTACTTTTTTCGATGTCGTTACTTTATTTTCGACTCTCGAAACTTTTTCGGTTTTTTGTTTATCAACGAGTGTTATAAGATCGTAACTACTTGGTGGTGGATAAATCATTTCCGCATCATTTAGATGTTTTGTCGAGTCAATCATCTTTTTCGAAATTTTCCCTTCTCTTAAATTTTGACTATATACTTGGAAATCGCCTAGTGATTGCCTAAAACTGGAATCTGTCAACATTATTGGATCCAGATAAATAATATTGCTATAAGCTAAATTGGCAAAATATTTTTCAATCTTGAATGGCTTTGAAAAATAGACAAATCCGTTATATTCAAATGAAGCAAAGTATTTCCGTTGATTATTAAGGCGGAATGTGTAATATCCTGATCCTTTATTGGTTTTGCCTGAATCAACAATTTCTCTGCTTTCAATATTGAAAAGATTTACAGACATATTTTTCAATGTATCGTTAGGTGCAAATATTACTAATCCTTTTACAACGACGTTTGGAAATAATTTGATATCCTTAAATTCAACAACCTGCAAATTAAAATTGCCATTTCGTGAACGACATGTGGATGTGAAAAAGCCTTTAGATCCGTCTAACGATGTTTTAAAAAAGATGTCATTTTCTGCTGTGTTTATCGGAAATCCTATATTTCTAACTTCGTATGTTGTGGAGTCATTTATAAGCCGACATCTAAAAATATCTAATCCTCCAAGACTTTCAGGACGATCACTGCTAAAGTAAAGAATATCGCTATTTGCTTGAAGATGTGGACTTTCTTCATTATATTCTGAATTTATAGTTTTGCCTAAATTTATAGCTTTGCTCCATTCGTTTTCTCCGATTTTTTTACTCATATATAGATCAAGACCTCCAAATCCGCCTTTTCTATCACTTGTAAAGTATAGTATATTTCCATCTGCCGAAAGTGTTGCATGAGTTTCCTGTGCCGAAGTGTTTATCGAACTCGGAAATTTTCGAGGTTTGGACCATATTTTACCTTCAATGAGGTCGCTGTAATAAAGATTTCCATCTCCATTATCGTTCCTATATATTATCAATTTTGTTCCGTCGGGTGAAATACTAACAGGGGCTTCGTCATTAGAAGTATTTACATTTGTAATGGCTTCTGGCTCTGACCATTTGCCGTTTTCAAAATATGAACAATAAATATCATCACTATGTTTTTCGCCTTTGGATAAAGGTCTTTGTGTGTTTGACGATGCAAAAATATAGATTGATTCATCTGGACTTAAAACGGGACTATGTGCTTGAAAATATTTAGGTAATTGAGGTCCAAAATCTTGATGTTCTACCTTAACGGGATTCTTTAATAACTCTTCGCCACTTTTACAATAGGCTATATATTTATGAATTTTATTTACCGATTCTAAATCTCTTTTGTCTATGTAGTTTAGATATTGGGTATAAAATGCTATTGCATCAGCAAAACGATAGTTCAAATGATATTCTTTTGCTAAATATTCTAATGCTATAGGAGGTGCAGAACGTTGCTTGTAATTAGAACGATATGTTTTTGAAATATTTCTAATAGACTTTTCTAAATATGGTAATGGATTTTCTGCATTTTTCCCTTCGATTATTGATACCGCTAGATGAAAATTAAAATTTTCATTTTCTGGATCTATCGCTAAAAGTTCTTTAAGAACTGGAATTGCTTCTTGATATTTTAATTCGGCTTCCAAATTTATAGCCGCATTGTATTTATTTATAATGGTCGAATTGTTATTTGTGAACAATTGTGCCGGAAGAAATAAGATAGAAAATGCAATTATATACTTGTAAAACTTCCTCATTTTTAGAATTTAAAATCTGCCACTTTATTTAAAATCTTTTTACAAAGCATAAACCTACAAATTAATTTTTGTAATACCAAATATTATAGATGTTTACGTGAAATGTTTTTAGTAGTTGGCAACTTGTTATGTAATTTCATTACATAAACGGGAATATTGGAGGTGTTAAAATCTGCCTTATTTCCAGATATTTACCTCATTAAATACATTTTGCCGAATCCTTTTTTGAAATATTGATCTATTTCTGTGCTTCGATGCTCTATTTCTGTACCTTTTATTGATGTAAAAACTCTGTAGAGATAAACGCCATTTGCTAATTTGTCGCCATAAGCATCAGTTCCATCCCATGCAAATTCTGTGATATTTCTACCAATATGTAGAGAGCCAAGTTCTGCTAATGAAATTTCCTTTACTAGTTTTCCTGTAATGGTAAATATCTGGATTCGCAAATCGGAAGGGATTTCGGAACCTGTTAGTGTAAATACGAATCTGGTTGCTGTTGTGAATGGATTTGGATAATTTATAAGATTGGTTATACTTGATTTTGTGATAATTTCAAAAGTTATTGTATAATCGGAGTTTCCGCTTTCATTGCCCGATTTATCTTTACCTTTAATTCTTAATTGGTAAATTCCATCGGTAAAGACCGGGCTATAACTAACGGTAGCTTTGTTATTTGTTGATGTACCTGGCGAAAATACTAAATTACCGGCACTACTTCCCGATGAAAATTGCAGTCGATGTTCTTTATTATCGTTAAGCGACTTAATATAAACTTCGATTAACGAAGTATCATCGAGTATAAAGAATTTATTTTCATCTTTCAACGAAATTTTAATCTCGGGTTTTGACGAAACGATATCTCCATTCATAATGTGAATTCCATCGAACGTTACATCAAATAATGGATTTTTCTTATCTTTTAATACATGAAAATATTTTAGAGCAAGATTATTGAAATGATATTGTTCTAATTGATCGTAAGTCCCTTTATTCGAATTAAATGGATTGAATTCAACAGTTAATAAATTTGTTCCTGTATGTCCAGTGGTACTGAAAGAAATTGAGTCTGTTAGTGTTTCACCAGCCGATAATGGCTTTATTTTTTTTGTAATTAATTGGATGAGTGCATTTTTGTCATTTGTAATAGTGTAACTGACTAAAATACTATCCATTGGATATTTGCTTATATTTTTAAATGAAATAACCATTTTCATATTATCACCTTCTTGCAGAGTATCAGTGTAAAATTTTGATTGTGGCGTAATACTAACGGCACCGTCAGGGTATTCATCGTAATACACCTGCCATACTTTAAGTTGTCCAGCGGTTCTCAATATTTTATCACTAGTTGTCATTGATAAACGCATATATGGATATAAACTAGCATTTACGACATTGCTTAAGGTATCAACATTGTTTTGCAATTGACTCATTGCTTGATATTCCTGTGATTTCTGATTAACGGCTGTAATACTGAATCGGTTAATGTCTGAACTGTCATTTTGAGGCATATCTTTGACAAATCTACTCCAATGTTTAGAAGGTCCTATCAGTGTTGAATTTATTGTACCCGCATAGTAATGCGATTGTAAATCAACATTTAATTCGATTTGGCTAAACTGATCTGTCCCAACAATTTCTTGTTCAGTTTCTGGGCTTCCTTTTTTGACAAAGAATATATAAGGTATATCGTTTTTCGACGCGTTGACAAGAGATCTAATTTGCTTAGCTCCCAGTGCTTCAAATTTTTGAATAACACTTTCTTCCATACTTGCGAAATTGCCTGATTGCCATGTAAAAACTAATATATAATCGCCATTGGGTACTGTATCTGAAAGAAGGTTACTCATTTTTATTCGAGATGTTGCATCTGAAGATGTAAATGTAAAGTAATTTTGAGGACTTGAACCCGCTGATGCACAATATGGATAATTTCTATGACCATAGTCTCCTCTATTTGTTTGCCAGGCTTGAACTGTTGACGAATCAAAAACCGCAACATTAAATGCTGGACCAACATTACATGAGCTCCATCCTTGCATACTGCCATCAATTGTAAATTGTACATTTTTCCATTTTGTTTGATCACCCCCTGGGGTTCCAACGGTTCTACACATCAAATGTTTTGGTGTTTGAATATAAGAAAATGTTTTATTTACTTCATCCCATACTAAATATTGATAGTCATCTTCTTTGAATTGATAGAATTGAGCTTGAGACCAGCCCGTCTTGCCTGGAATATATATAAATGAACTTGTACTCCATTTAAAATTATTATTCCCATTATCGATTGCTACACGCCAATAATAGATCTGATTAGACAAAAACTTTGCAGGGAATTTCCATTTAAAAATTCCATTATCGTATTGAGATGTTGCTGTTAAAAGCGATTGACTATCAAAATAAGGAGAAACATCTAGTTGACATTTCGCTGTTTTATTCCCAATATATGGATCGGGTGAACATGCAAGAAACTCAACGGTATCGTTTGGATAAATAGCATATTTGTATGGGTAAACAGGCAATAAATCGACAGAATTTATAACAAATGAATAGATTACGGAATTATTTGCTTCATTTAATTCAACAATAGAATCAGATGCATCAAGAGTAATTTCAATTTTATTTATTCCAGTACCTGCAAGTCCTCCTATTGGTAAATAAAATTTCAAAGTATCAATACTTTTAACACCGTGTATCCAAAAACTCTTCGATGATGTTTTTCCATTGGGGAAGCTTCGTTTAATCTGTACCTGAAAACTATCAGCAAAAGCTCGTCCTTCATTTACCACGGCATAGCTAACCTGAAATGAATCAATATCTGTCGTCAATCGTGTTGGTTTAAACGATATATATTTTTCATTTGCAACTAAATCGGGTTTGAAAAATCCATAAGTTTTTATTGCCGGATCTCCATGTAAAACCATGTCGAGAGCCGTAAATTTCATATAATCACTTGTCGGATAGCGATTTTCATTAGCTTTTATTGCATTATTAATGCTTATACCAATTGCTCCTTGATAGTTTTTATATGAAATGTTTCTAACCAATTCTTCCGAAAACAAGTCAAGATAAAATGTATATCCAACATCAACATTTGCAAGAAAACCTATTGTACCTTTATCTTTAATTATAACCCACTGTTCGCTAATACCTTTTGTACCAGAGTTATTTATATCGCCAGAATAACATGAGTTCGCCATTAACAAAGGGTATTTCCCTTTGTTATCATATGTTGATGGCCGATTTATATCTTGATCAAAACCTGTGGCTGATGCATGACCAAAAAAATTAAGAATCGATACTCCGTTGTTGATTGATTGACGGATTATATCGGTTTGTGTACTTCCAACGGGTTGGCTTGAGTTTTTAAAATAATTCTGAGTTATTGCTCCAAAAAGTGTATCTTCAAAGATTCTTCCATAATTTAAAACATAATTTTTCATTATTGTTTGTTGTCCAATATCGGCACCTCCTGCAAATTGTAGGACATTTTTCATCCAAGCTGAGGGTTGACAGTCTTCATATTCTTTCACTTTATTAAAATACCAATCGACATCGGTCAATGAAGTCGCCGCTAATCGCCCTGTTGCAATGACTGGTGTATATCCTGTTCCTAGTTTCCATGAAAAAAGTGCATCAGAAACCGGCATTCCTGCTGAAGGGACTAAACATGTCGCGTATAATGATGCATCATTGCGATATAATTTAGTGTGTAACGACTTCCCTATTAAAAATAAAAATTCAGGTTTCACCGAACTATTTTTTAACGCATACCGGCAAAAATTTCGAATTGCTGCTGGATGTTTATTTATACCATAAGCAAATTGATTATAAAGTTCATCGACATCAAGTAAAACAACATTATACCCTTTAAGTGTTCTATAATCAGCATATTCTTTAGCTTTTGCCCATAATTGTTTATTGGTTACGATTATATATCCGGCTTTTAAAATTCTAAAATCAGAGAAATATGCTAAACTAGCATTTTGAGAGGAAATTGTTTGTATTGAGGCTGGTCTTATAAAATCAGTACCTGACGAAATATAACAATTGGGGGTATTCGATTCATTATTTAATAAAACCTGATAAATGCCCGAGTTATTTGTTGGCGTAATCCTTTTATGGTTTGTTAAATCATAAAAAACAGTTGCAGAGTCGCCATTGAAATTTGTTATGTCGAGTCTATATTTTGAAGCTGTAATTGTGGGTAAAGCAAAGGCAAAGGATGTAGAGTTTTCAAAATTCATGGAATGCGAATACCTAATTGAAGCCCAAGCCCATGCATTATTGTCGGTGGTCCCTGTAATCGATTTTGCATTTAAAATACTCGATGCTGTTAGTGCTGTTGAAATAGAGTATGATTTTTTAATGGTTTTATATCCATAGAATGAAGTGTCGAGAATTATTCCTAAACCGGTTACTCGTAAATGATGACCAGTGCTGTTTGCTCCAACGAAACAGAACGATACTGTTGATTTGACTGATTTGTTAATATAATTAGGTGTTGCAATCGTTTTTGAAGATGTTGTTGTATAGTCGAATGGACTATCGATCCACCCCTCGCCGTCGTTATAGTAAGAACCTTCGCTTGCCGAGTTATAATTTGAAACATAATCTTGGCGAACTTCCTTCATACAATAATCTGTTGCTGTATAGGAACTGAAGTTTTGATCGTTTTCTTCGATAAATCGTTTAGCGACACCTGATGTATTCAATGTGAGGAAATACCATGATGTGTCGTTTATCATACTATAATTTGAATTTACCTGCTGTGAAGCATCATTATAAAAGACCGTATCAAGCCATCCATTATTAGGCTCTCCATAAAATTCAATGTAATCATTTCCATTAAAAACTCTATCTGCGGCTCCATTAACATAAATATATTGTTCCTGCCCTTTTGAAAACAGTTGTAAATATACAGGATCAATATCTCCGGTTGGAACTCCTGCGGTTATTAAATCAGAAACGGTGATTCGATGAATCCCTTTTTTTGTGACAGCAATTTTGTAATATTTTTGGGTATAGCTTATCCATTCGTTCCCAAAATTTTGTGAAAATGACGGCAAAGTATAAATGATTAAGAGAGAGAGTAATATTCTCTTCATAAGCTATCTATTTTTTATCAAATGAATACGATAACGAGAAAATATTTGAATACAATGCCGATGATTTGTCTCCTAGAATAGATAAGGCATAATCGACAGCTAGTTTTTTATATTTGAATCCTGCTCCAATATTGGGCTGTAAGTCTAATCTGTTTTTATTATTAAAATCGGGTATTTTTTGTAGATTATTTAATCCTGCTCGAAAGAAGACAACTTCCTTAAATCCATACTCTATCCCCATTTTAGGATCAAAATTAACGTATTTACTTTTTAGCAAAACGTTTCGTTTGCCGTCGAACGTAAAGTCGCCATCAATTTCTGCTATAATTTTGTGCTTTGTTCTAATATCAAAGCGTTTTGACGATCCAAGAGTCAGTTTAGGCATTGTTAATTCTGTAGAATTTTCCGGGATTTCGTTTCCAGTTAAAAGAAACACTTCTTTGAAGGTGGATGTGTTGAATTTCCAAGCATTATAGGTTGTTGTTGCATCACGAAGCATTGCTGCCAAAGTCCATTTCCCTGTTTGATATTGAGCAGAGACATCTATTCCAAATCCCCAGGAGCTTGCAAATTTGCCAACTATCCGTCTTATAATCTTAGCATTGGCTCCGATAACCAAGTCTTGATCGCTAATTTTTTGAGCTGCCGAAACAAAAAATGCATAATCATTTACCGAGAATGTGGTTATTTTATCATAATTGACATTTCCATTTTCGTCTATTAAATCCAAGGTGTTGGGAATGCCATCAACGCCATTTCTAACAATAGAAAAGCCAAGAGCTGAATTATTTTTTTTAATGCTTGTAAATCCTAAATAATCGTATTTAGAAATTCCACCAAAATTTTCGTTATGCATTGCCCCCACTTGAGCATCGTTTTTGATATTGAGCAATGCAGCAGGATTCCAGTAAGCAGAAAAAACACTTGAAGTCGATGCTACGGCAGCACCACCCATTGCTAATTCTCTAGCTCCAACGCCGATAGAAAGAAATTCGTTGCTATATTTTGCACCCTGACCTTCTGAGCAGTAGTGAATCATCAATACGATCAGTGTTATCAGATATTTTTTGTTCATGAATATAAAATAGCTTGTTTGCAAAGATATATAAACGTATGTGATTGTGTTTTATGATTTGAAAAATATTTTTATTTACACATTTCTCATTATTTCCTTTTTAGGGTTATTACGGTAATTTCAGGCAAAATGCCAACTCTTCCGGGGAATCCAATAAATCCAAACCCTACATTAACATATAATTTCATCCCGTTACGATGAAACAAACCTCCCCAAAGTGGATATTTCCATTGGACAGGACTCCACTTAAATCCATGAAAATCAATACCAAATTGCATTCCGTGAGTGTGTCCACTTAACGTAAGAGCTATGTTTTTCGATTGTTTTGTTACCTCCAAATCCCAGTGGCTTGGATCGTGAGAAAGTAAAACAATAAAAGCAGCATTTGGAATTCCATTGATTGCAACATCAAGCTTTCCTCGTTTAGGAAAGGGGAATTTTCCCCAATTTTCCACTCCTGCAATAAAAATAGAATCTGTCCCTTTTTTTATATACTGATGTTGATTGAGCAATAGATTAAATCCGGCACGATGTTCATAAACTTCTAACATCTGAAGGTTTTTCCATTTTTCGAGAGGTGAATTAAATCGAATATAATCGCCATAATCGTGATTTCCTAGGATTGAAAATTTTCCATCACGAGCTTTTATTTTAGCAAATACGGGAATGTAAGGAATAAATTCTTCCGATCGCATATTCACCATATCGCCTGTAAAAAGTACTAAATCAGGATTTTGAGCATTAATTAATTCAATGCCTTTTTCTACTTTTTCTTTGTTATCAAAACTTCCAGAATGAATATCTGATATTTGAACTAATTTATAACCATCAAATGAAGATGGTAGGTTATCGAAATATAATGTTACCTTTTTTACTTTATATCGGTATTTATTAAAGAAAACACCTTTTATCATTATAAGCATCATTAGTAAGGCGATGGACATTCCTATTATTGTAAATAACCTATAACGAGGAATTAATTCCCAACCTTCTTCATTATTCCTTATCCATTGGAAGGTTGATGCTAGTATTCGACAAATATCTTCTATAAAAAGAGCAAACCCTAAGAATAGCTTGGGCAATATGATAATGAATACAATGCCAATAAATAAATTCAATGCCGAACTTTGAACGCCACGACCATTCATGTACATTGAAATAGTCAATAAAAAGCCCACAATCGTAATTATACTTGAAACAAGATATAAGGATCGAATCTGTTGAAAACTATGATGAGAGACAAAATATGTTTTGATACCTGTCCATGCATAATAGTCTATGATAGAGTATATACCGACTATGATTATGAAACGGAACATATTATGAATTAAAATCTCAAGTAATGTCATCATTAAAGTTTTATTAATCAAAACTACAGCATTTTTTTGAATATTGATTTTAAACAATGCAATAATGCTGTTTTTAAATGAGCCCTAACCTTTGATATTCAAAAATGATGTATTTTAGCCTAATAATTCTTGAATAAATTTGCGTATGTATAAACGGTTATTCCTTGTATTCATTCCATTCTTCTTCGCTTTTGTTTTGAATGCCCAAAACCGCATAATTACAGGAACTGTAACTAGTTCTGAAGACAACTTGCCCTTGCCGGGAACAACCGTTACGATTCAAAATACAACAACTGGTACGCAAACAGATCTGGACGGGAAATATAAAATTGAGGTAAATACCCCAAATGCAGTTCTTGTCTTTAATTTTATTGGGATGAAAGAACAAAAAATAACAATTGGGATTTCAAATACATATAATATAGTGATGAAACCCGATGTCGTAGGCATTGAAGAAGTTGTTGTTACGGTTCCTTACGGTGTTCAAAAAAGAGAAACATTTACAGGATCGCTTGGATTGTTACAATCGGACGATATGAAAAAACAACGTGATGAAAGTATTGATAAGATGCTTCAGGGTGCTGTTGCCGGAGTTAATTCAAATACAGGGTCGGGTCAACCGGGAAGTAAATCGGAAGTACGAATCCGCGGTATAGGATCTATATCCGCAAGTAGCGAACCTCTCTATGTTATTGATGGTATCCCGGTCAGCTCAGGTCCAAATGATGCAAATAGTTCGACCAATATTCTGGTGACAATTAATCCAGGCGATATTGAATCAGTAAGCGTATTGAAAGATGCAGCCGCTACATCATTGTATGGTTCACGAGCTTCGAATGGCGTAATTATGATTACGACAAAAAAAGGAGGAAACGGGAAAACAAATTATAGTTTTTCATCTCAGCAAGGCATTACCACACGAGTAAATTCAAACTTAAAAATCCTAAATAGTTCTGAATATCTAACAATTAGAAAGGAAGAAATGCAAAATGCCGGATATGGAGCAAATTACATATCTGCAGAGTTAGGCTCCGACAGTATAAATACTAATTGGCAAAAAGAAGTATATCGTTATGGATATATTCAAAAATATGATTTTAGTGCAACAGGTGGAAATGATAAAACAAACTTCTTTATGTCGGGTTCTTATAACAATGAAAAGGGTATTGTTATAAATACAGGCATACGTAAAATGTCGGCAAGAATGAATGTTACACACAAAGCAAACGAAAACCTTAGTTTCGGAACAAAAATCACTTTAGCCAATACCTTTCAACAAGTGCCTCACGATCAAATGGCAAATTCTAATGAAGTGTATGGCTCATATTCGCTTGCTCCAAATTTTGCAATCAAGAAAAACGATTCGACATATAATTTTACAAATCAAACATATAATGTAGTAGGAATGAGCAATCTTGATGAAATAACCAACACCACCAATCGTTTGCTGGCAAATGCGTTTTTAGAATATAAAATCAATAAGAAACTCACATTCAGAACCATTAATGGCATAGATTATATTAATTTTTCACAGTTTCAATATGTTAGTCCGGAAACGCCCGACGGAAGTGCTAGAAATGGAATAATGACTAAAGGTATATCAACAGAAAATACTGCTACAACTTCAAATACAATAGATTATAGTACCAAAATAAAAGATCAGCATTCTTTCGATTTTCTGGGTGGTTACGAAGTTCAATATTCGAAAACCGATAGTACATTGATTAGTACCAGCAACTTCCCATCAACCTCAATACGAGAACTAAGCAACGGAACAAATGTAGAAAAGATAAAAACGCCAGAAACCGATTGGGCTATCATTTCGTATCTTTCAAATTTACAATACAATTTTAAAGGAAAATATTATTTTTCGGGAAGTTATCGACGCGATGGTTCATCAAGGTTTTCAGGGGAAAATCGCTGGTCAAATTTTTGGTCTTCAGGTTTTTCATGGAGAATTACTGACGAAGAGTTTATGAAGCAATTTACCAAAGTAAATTCTCTGCGTTTTCATGCAAGTTATGGGACATCTGGAAATTCGGAAGTTGGGAATTACGCATCTCGTTATTTATTTGAATATGACCATAATTACTATAATTCTCCAGGAGGGTATCCTATTCAAATAGGTAATAACAAATTAACGTGGGAAAAGACCAAGAGTGCCGATCTTGGTCTTGAATTCCGTATTTTTAAAAAAGTAGCAGCTTCACTCGATCTCTATCATCGTACCACAAGCAATTTGTTACTTAATGTCCCTATTTCGGTTACTAATGGATTTGATTATCAACTACAAAATGTTGGTGCTATGGTAAATAAAGGAATCGAGTTTTCTGTAAATATTGAGAATCTAAAAACAGAAAATTTCTTATGGCAGACCGATTTTAATATTGCTATGAATCATAATGAGATTACTGAATTGAATAAAGGAAATGATATTGTGGACAAATCACAAATCAGACGAGTAGGCGAAGCATACAATTCATTCTATCTTGCAGAATGGGCTGGCGTTGATGCTGCCGATGGATCGGCAATGTGGTATGATTCAAATGGAAATCTTACAAAAGACTATGCAAAAGCTCGGAAAATAGTAGCTGGGAATGCCGATCCAAAATTCATCTTTGGACTTGGAAATACATTTACCTACAAAAGAGTATCGCTTTCATTTTCCTTCTATGGGAAAGTTGGTAATAAAATATATAACAATATTGATCAGATATTGGTTTCGGACGGGGCATTGACTGGAATTAACCAAAGCACAAAGATTCTTGATCGATGGCAAAAATCCGGAGATATTACCGATGTCCCAAAATTGGTCTATTCTAATTCCAGTAATAGCAATCAACCCTCAACCCGTTATCTTGAAAATGGTTCATATTTGAAATTACGAAGCATCACTCTTTCATACCAAGTCCCTGAAATAATAGCTAAAAAGGCAAAAGTAAATGGCATTTCTTTTTATATTCAAGGTCAAAACATCTGGACATGGACACGATACTCAGGTATCGATCCTGAACAAAATTCCAGAGGTGTTTCATGGTTTCGATATCCCAATAGTCGATCGGTTATTGGAGGTGTTACTATTACAATATAATATTATCACCTATAGTAGTTCTTTACTTTGATAAATCTAATTTATGATTCAAGTTTCTGTTGCAATAATAACCTTTAATGAAGAAAGGAACATTGAGCGATGTCTTCAATCAGTACAAGGATTGGCAGATGAAATTGTGGTTGTAGACTCATTCTCGACCGATAAAACAGAAGAGATCTGTAGACACTATGAAGTCCGGTTCATTAAACATGCTTTTGAAGGACATGTAGAACAAAAAAATTATGCCGTAAGTCAATGTTCTAACGACTGGGTTTTATCGCTTGATGCCGATGAAGCATTATCGCCAACCTTAAAGCATTCAATCGAAATCATAAAACAAAATCCTAATGCTGACGGGTATGTATGTAATCGGGCAACCCATTTTTGTGGGCAACATATTCGTCATTGTGGCTGGTATCCTGACCCTAGCTTGCGATTTTGGAACAGAACAAAAGGCAAATGGGCTGGCAACAATCCTCACGATAAATATTATATGAACGAAGGTTCTATCTGCAAGCACATTGATGGCGATTTACTTCACTTTTCATATTACTCCATTGAAGAACATATTACACAACTAAATAAATTTTCGACCATTGCGGCTTGCTCTAAATTCAAAAGAGAGAAGAAAAGCAATTTGTTTCAAATTACCGTTTTCCCTACTTGGCGATTCTTTCGCGATTATGTCATAAAACTTGGCTTTTTGGATGGTTATTATGGATTTGTAATTTGTATAGATTCGGCACATGAAGTGTTTTTGAAATATGCAAAATTACGTGACCTGTGGAAAAATCATCATTGAGTTAAATGAACTTTCCATATTTTAACCTATCATTTCAATCAAATAATTAAGTTCTGTAATTGTTGATGGTTTTGTCTTTTTATTTTCAAGACGAGTAATGAGTAAAACATTTTTAATTGTCGAAATCTGCAATTGTAAATCTGCAAATTCTATATTTCCATCAATACAAAATACAAAATCGAAACCCGCAAGATCTTTCAGTAATAATCCTTTTTCTGATTTTAGTGATAGTAAAGAAAATATTATAGGAGGATTGGTTTCTTTGTCCTGAAATATGGAAAATGTCTGCATTGCCATTTCGTTTATCGAAATATTTTCAATGCGTGTAAGATTAAGGTTTAATGTTTCATTTAAAGCCCAACATAAACGATAATCATTTAACGTTGTGTTAATACAAAAGAAACGAAACCGAGGGATATTAGTTTCCGAGTCACTATTTTTAAGCGATACTCTAGCCATTTTATTGAAGGCTATTCAGAAAAAACAGTAACGATAACCAATATTCGTTTCTGGTTGTCGATTCCCACCAAAGTGTTTTTGCTCCATGTAAACCATCAGCTTTTTCGGGACGGAAAATGATCAGCTTTTGTGGTTTAACATTCGAAAAAAGGTCTTTTACATAAGAAAATTCACTTCCCGTACAGCCAGCATATATTGGTATTGAAAGCTCACTAATTGTTTTTTTAATTGATATCTGTGGACTAAAAAATTCTCCAGGACTAAATGCAATAACAGCTCTGATATCGGGACGTTCTTTTGCAATTTTTAAACATAATGAAGCAGAAAAGGAACTTCCGAAGAGGACTATTTCTGCATCTTTTTCTCTCGAAAGAACATATTCAATAGCAGACACAATATCAATTTCGCAAGAAATTAAAGTTTGAGATTTCCCTAATCTTTTTGCTTCACCAGCAGTTTCATTAGGAACGTAATTAACCTCATTCCCCGAACGCATGTCTATAGCCAAACAGTTATAGTTTAGCTTAATCATTCGTTGAGCTATTTCTTTGTACTCGCCACGGCTGTATTCTTCTTGATGACACATGATCATCCACTTTTTAGAAATGGCTTCAGTCTCATAAAAATCAGCAGATATGGTAAGATTGTCTGACGATTTGAAAGTAACAAACTGTTGAGCTCTTATTGATGTAAGAAACCCTAATTGCAGAATGATTATGTAGGCTATTTTTTTTATCATATTGTTCGTTTGTCTTGCAAATATAAAGTAAAAAGACAAAAAAACCACTAGAGTTTGTCTAGTGGTTATATTTTGAAAGTCTATTTCTTATTCAGGTAAAACAATTAACTTATTGTTCGAACCTTCTACCAATCCTCCTTTAATCTCAAAACTCAATTCTTTCCCTTCGAGTGTTATGAGTTTTATTATACCGCTTCCGAGTGTCGAAATAATTGGTGCATGATTTCTCAGTATTTCGAATGACCCTTTACTTCCAGGTAATTTAACCAATTTTACTTCACCCGTAAATAGTTTTTCTTCGGGAGTTACAATTTCAAGATACATGGCAATTTTCTTTATTAATTGGCACTAGCTAACAATTTTTCGCCCTTAGCAATTGCATCTTCAATTGTTCCGCAGAGGTTAAATGCTGCTTCAGGATATTTATCAACTTCTCCGTCCATAATCATGTTGAAACCTTTAATGGTGTCTTCAATGGAAACATAAGCTCCCTTAAGTCCTGTAAAAGCTTCGGCAACATGGAATGGTTGAGATAAAAATCTTTGTACACGACGAGCTCTATGAACAACAAGTTTATCTTCTTCAGAAAGTTCATCCATACCTAGAATTGCTATAATATCTTGAAGTTCCTTGTAACGTTGCAGAATTTGAATTACACGTTGTGCTGTATTATAATGCTCTTCACCAACAACGGTAACACTTAAAATCCGAGACGTAGAGTCAAGTGGATCAACCGCCGGATATATACCAAGCTCAGAAATTTTACGACTTAATACGGTTGTTGCATCCAAATGGGCGAATGTTGTAGCAGGAGCTGGATCCGTCAAGTCATCAGCAGGGACATAAACAGCTTGCACTGAAGTGATTGAGCCTCGTTTTGTAGAGGTGATACGTTCCTGCATGAAACCCATTTCGGTTGCAAGTGTAGGCTGATAACCTACTGCGGATGGCATACGTCCTAATAATGCTGATACTTCTGAACCTGCTTGTGTGAAACGAAATATATTATCGATAAATAAAAGGATATCACGACCTCCTGATTTTTCATCACCATCACGGAAGTTTTCTGCTATGGAAAGACCTGATAATGCAACACGAGCACGTGCTCCTGGTGGTTCATTCATTTGTCCGAAGACCATAGATACTTGCGATTTTTGGAGTGCTTGGGTGTCAACTTTTTCCAAATCCCAACCTCCTTTTTCCATATCTTCGATAAATGCGTCACCATAACGTACAATGTTTGAGGCAATCATTTCGCGAAGTAAGTCATTTCCTTCACGGGTTCGCTCTCCAACTCCCGCAAATACTGAGAATCCGTCATGACCTTTTGCTATATTATTGATTAACTCTTGAATCAAGACTGTTTTCCCAACTCCGGCACCACCGAACAATCCAATTTTACCACCTTTTGCGTAGGGTTCAATAAGATCAATGACCTTGATCCCTGTGAAAAGAACTTCGGTTTCTGTTGTAAGATTTTCGTACTTTGGTGGAGCGTTGTGAATTTGATACCCATTTTCTTTTGGCAAGGTTGCTAAACCATCGATTGTGTCACCGATAACGTTTAATAAACGACCTCTGACTGATTCACCAATTGGCATTTTTATTTGTGCCCCTGTTGTCGTAACGTTCATTCCGCGAGATAAACCATCGGTAGATTCCATCGCTATAGTTCGAACGGTATTTTCTCCAACGTGCTGTTGACACTCAAGAACGATCTCTTGACCGTCTTCTTTTTTTAAAATTAAGGCATCCAGAATGCTAGGTAATTTACCGCCTTCTGCTTCAAAACTCACATCCACTACTGGACCGATTACCTGTACAATTTTGCCAATATTTTGAGACATACCTGCAATAGTTTTATAAATTTATTGATATAACAATGACAACAAATATATTATATTTTTTAAAACGACAATGAATTTATTGCCAATTTATTATTTTTCTTGCAAACGCCAATTTATAAGGGATTTATATGGGTATAATCTGTCGTGATTGTTTTAAATATTATTGGCAAAAAAAGATTATGGGGAGGTTTTGAACGGATCTTTTTGATAAAATGATTTATTCCTGTTAATTTACTTTATTCGTTTTCTTAAAGAATTTTCAAGTTCAGATATTGCTTGTAGTTTTTCTTGAGGAAGTTGTAATTGTTCAAGTATATTTCTAGCAGTTTCAAAATAGTGTTCAATTTTTTTTTCGGCAATTTCTTTTGCTTTTGTCTTTAGGTAGATAGTTTTAATGTTTGAAATTTTTTGAATATCGGGAATATCGGTTTTGTTTATAGTCGATTTCAAAATGATGGAATCGCTTTCTGATGCATTTTCCAACGCTTTAACTAATAGGTATGTTTTTTTCCCTTCGAGAATATCACCACCAATACGTTTACCGAATTTTGTTTCATCGCCAAAGGTGTCAAGCAAATCGTCTTGTATCTGAAAAGCTAGACCAATGTTTAAACCATAATCATAGAGTAAATCAGCTTGTTCTGGCGAAGCGTTACCACATAAAGCTCCTATTTTAAGACTGGCTCCAATCAATACGGAAGTCTTAAGTTTAATCATTTCAAGATATTCGGCTTCGGTAATGATTGTATTTGAAATGTTTTTATTTTCGAGATTCATGTCATATTGTTGACCTTCACACACTTCAAGAGCTGTTTGATTGAATGTCTGTATAACTGGCAATAAGACATCAGAGGGTGCTTTTGCTATTAATTTGTTTGCAAGAACCATCATAGCATCACCTGAGAGTATCGCAGTATTTTCATCCCATTTTACATGTACGGTTGGAAGGCCTCTTCGTATTGTGGCTTTATCCATAATATCATCATGTAATAGTGTAAAATTATGAAAAACTTCCATGCCTAATGCTGGAGCTATCGCACTAGAAATATTGTCAGAAAACATGTTTGCCGAAATCAACGTCATAACGGCACGAATCCGTTTACCTCCATTCGATAATATATATTCTATAGGTTTATATAATTCGGCAGGTTCTGTTCTAGATGTTAAAAAGGTTTGTGAAATTTCGCTGTTTACTAATGAAATATACTGTTGTAATGATGTCATGAATTATAAATTTAGTTCAAATAATCCTTTTTCAAGAATGTTTTTAATGCCTTTTTCTAATGGGACTAAGTCTCTCTTTAATAAAAGTTTCAGCATTGTGCTATTATCAGGGCAACGACGGGTCATATCACCATCTTTTAATGGTGGTAAATTTACTATTTTTGATTTTGATCCAGTAATATCTACAATCAATTTGGCAAGTTCAATAATGGGGGTTTCAACGGATCCTCCAATATTTACAACGTCATTAATAAGAAGATTGTCCGAAAATGCTCTTAAACAAGAATCAATATTGTCTTCGAAATAACAAAATGTTCGTGTTTGAGAACCATCTCCATAGATTCCAATGTCTTCATTTTTTAATGCTTTTGAGATGAATTTGCTCATTACAAAATCTCGGCTTTGTTTTGGTCCATAAGTATTAAAGAATCGAAAGATAGTGTAGTTTAACTCAAATTCTTGATTATATGAACGAAGAAAAGCTTCACCTACATTTTTGACAATTGCATAAGGTAAACGCGAGTTGAGAGGTGTTGTATGAGCATTCTGTGGCATTTCAACAGGCTCTCCGTAAATCTCAGATGATGAAGAATAAAATACTCGTTTTACGCCTGTGTTTTTGCTTAACTGACAGACGTGCTTGATGCCTTCAATATCACGAAGTACTTTCACCGGATATTGTTGTGTTCTTAGAACACCTACCATTGCCGCATAATGAAATACATAATCGAATGAATGAGAAAGGAATACATGCGATATTTCGGCATATTCATTAACATCACATTTTATAAATGTCCAATTATCTTTAGGTAATTCTGGTAACTTCCCGATCATCCCTGTTGATAAATCATCAACAATAACCACATAATTGTTTCTGTCTGCTATTAATTTTTCGGCAATTGCACTACCTATGAAGCCGGCTCCTCCGGTAACTAATATTTTGTTCATCCTTAAAAATTACCTTAAACAATAATTAATTTGATAAAAGTAAACATTATGTTTTATTAGAACAAAAAAAACGGATGGAAATTGAACTACGGCAATCAGAAGACCTTTAAGGTGTAAAATTATTTACGAGAAATGTATTGAATAAAACAATATAAATTTACGTTGGAATGTTTCATAAATTCAAGTATTTTTGACAAAATGACAGGTAATAATTATATCTATGAATATACAAGAAATAAAACAACGTTATGGAATAATCGGCAATGCAATGGGATTAAACATGGCATTAGAAAAAGCTTTGCTTGTAGCACCTACCGATTTGTCAGTCCTTATTTCAGGTGAAAGTGGGGCAGGGAAAGAAATATTTTCTCAGATAATTCATGCAAATAGTACACGGAAACATTATCAATATATTGCGGTAAACTGTGGAGCGATTCCTGATGGAACGATAGATTCTGAATTGTTTGGTCATGAAAAAGGAGCATTCACGGGTGCAGTAGATAGTCGAAAAGGGTATTTTGAAGTTGTTGATAATGGTACCATATTTCTTGACGAAGTGGGCGAATTACCCCTTTCGACCCAAGTCCGATTATTACGAGTTTTAGAAACAGGCGAATATTATCGTGTGGGATCATCAAAAGCATTAAAAACAAATGTTCGTGTGATTGCAGCAACTAATGTTAATCTGCTCAAAGCCATTGAAGAAAATAAATTTCGAGAAGATCTTTATTACAGACTTAATACCGTTCCAATTTCGATACCCCCGTTACGGGAACGTAATGAAGATATTATTTATTTGTTTAAAAAATTTGCCAACGATTGTGCTGAGCATTACCGAATGCCATTGTTAAGAATTGATGAAAGTGCAAATAATATTTTAATAAATTATCGATGGCCGGGAAATATACGTCAACTTAAAAATATTGCAGAACAAATAGCGGTTATAGAAGAAAATAGGTTATTAACAGCCAATGTGTTACGAAAATATTTGCCTGAATCTTTTAATGTTAGCCTCCCTGCACTAATAAGTAAAGCAAGCGACGCCGATAATATTTCATTTGCAAATGAACGCGAAATATTATATAAAATATTATTTGATATGAAAAAAGATGTCGGCGATCTTAAAAAACTGGTGAATGAAATAATGCAAAATGGAACATCAACGGGTTCAAATTCAAATGAAAAAGCGCCAATATTTCATGATCTATATGATGAATTGCAACATAACGATACATCTATTTATCATGCAAAACCGCAGTATGACATCCAATCGCAACCTATAAAAACGCGAGAAGGATTTCATATAGAAGATACGCAAGAATTGGTTGAAGAATCTCTTTCTCTCATTGATAAAGAGAAGGAATTTATTATAAAAGCTCTCGAAAAACACGGAAGAAAACGTAAATATGCAGCTCAGGAATTAGGAATTTCTGAACGTACACTCTACCGAAAAATAAAGGATTTTGGGTTAGAATAAAATACTATTTTAGCACGAATAGAAATTTAGGTAACCTTTCAGTCTATAAATTCGTTTCGCACAACTGGATATTTTAAGATAATAATAATGTTTGAAGAAGATAATAGAGAAATTACAATATCGAATGATGATGTTCAGCTATTTATCAATGCTGTAAAGTCTGAATCGGAATATGATTTCTCTGATTATTCTGATAAATCATTAAAACGAAGAATCGAAAAAATACTCTGTGACAATAAAACGAACATTACTGATTTGATTAGACAAATCAGAAAAGACTCTGATTTTATTGATAAAATTGTTAAAGATATTACCGTAAATACAACCGAACTCTTTAGAGATATTTCGACTTGGCAGACATTGAAACATAGAATATTGCCAAAGATGAAGGACTATGAAACAATTAACATTTGGCATTCTGGTAGTTCAACCGGACAAGAAGTCTATTCAATGTTAATATTATTATCAGAACTGAATCTACTTGAAAAGGCGAGAGTTTACGCCACAGACATAAATGTTGATGCAATAGAAATAGCAAAAAAAGGTGTATACAAATTTCGTTTTAATATGAGTTATCTTGATGCCTTCGATAAAGTGATGAAAGAAAACCCATACAATTATGATGAATACAACGATATTCCTTATGCTAAATTTTTTGAAATAGATAAATCACAGGATACCATTCGCATGAAACAATTCTTACGCGAAAAGCCCGTTTTTAAAAAACATGACTTAGTTAAAGGCGAAAATATCTTTTACACAAAATTCGATATAATATTATGTCGAAATGTGATGATTTATTTCAATAATAAACTTCAATACAGAGTATTTGACCTTTTTCATAAAAGTCTCAATGAAAATGGATATTTAGTGTTGGGAATTCATGAAAGTATTTTGGGTCCCATGGCAACAAAATTTGAAAAAAAAGGAACGAATTACCTTAAACGATAATTTGATGACAACATCCCTCTTCGAAGCTGTCGACCCTGTTAATATTGACAAAATAACCGACCTGTTATTGGCAAAATATAAATTTGATCTAAGAAACTACGCACCAATGTTTCTAAATCGACGTATTGTTTATATCATGCAAAAATATAAAGTTAGCAACGTAAATGAATTTATAAACAGACTCCTTGACGCTAATTTTTTTCAACAATTCCTATCTGATTTTATAGTCTGTGGCACTGATTTTTTTCGAGATACATCTGTTTGGGAACAACTTATAAAAACAATAACAGAATGGTTTAGTGAGAAAAAACAATTTCGAGTATGGTTCCCCGAATGCGGAACCGGTGAAGAATTATACTCTTTTACAATATTCATAAAAGAAAATTCCTTTTATGATAAATGTTTAATTACCGCTTCAACAATTTCAGCCGAAAAAATAGCATATATAAAAAAAGGAATGTATGAAGGCAGGGCAGAACACTTCGATCTGGCTAACTACACTAAATTGGAATTTAAATCACCAGCTTTTACCTATTTTAAAATAATTGATACAGCGTTCCAATTGAATTTAGGGTTGCTTGATAATGTACAATTTGAATCCATGCCCAATGTCTTACAAAAGAAGGAAAATGATTTTGATTTGATCCTCTTTCGCAATGTAATGTTGATGTATAATAAACCCTATCAAATAAATGTGTTAGAAAATATTTATAAATCATTACGACACGATGGGCTACTGATTATTGGAGTAAATGAACAATTACTATCTCCGGATATTGAAAATAAATTCAAGATGATCAATAAAGAGGGTAGAATATATCAAAAAATATAGAATGGACAAATTTGAAGCAATAGTAATTGGAGGTTCGGCAGGCAGTTTTCAGGTAATTGCAGATATCTTATGTTCATTACCCAAGACATTTAATCTACCAATTATTCTGTGTTTTCATCGGTTACGAACAGAGCGTCATGGCTTTATCGAAGCTCTTTCCCCGCGATCAGTCTTACCAATAATTGAGCCAACTGACAAAATGCCTATAATTGGAGGAACCATTTATCTTACTCCGGCAAATTACCATTTATACATAGAAACAGGTAATTATTTTGCTCTTTCGGTTGAAGAACCTGAGAATCATTCACGACCTTCGATAGATTTAACCTTTTATTCTGCCGCAAAAGTTTATGGAAAATCATTGGTAGGAATTCTCCTTTCGGGAGCCAATAGAGATGGGGCTTGTGGTCTGAAAACAATAAGTGATAATGGTGGTTTTGTAATAGTTCAAGATCCTAGCGAGGCAGAAGTAAATATTATGCCCGTAACTGCAATTGCAAATGCGAAAGTTGATAAAATATTAAGAACAGTAGAAATAGAAACCTTTTTGAAAGAAATTACATAAAAGTATTCTTAGTAGGAATCAAAATGATGTAAAAAATTTTAATTATCGCAATAGAAAGGTATATTTGTATAAATTAAAATCTAAAAATAATTGGGAATGATAGACTTTTCCACCTATAAAATTGAGAATGTAAAAGACTTTACGAAGTATATTTACACTTTTTATAATACGATGGTTGCTAGTAATGTAAAACTTGTTTATGAAGGCGAAATTACCCATCAAATAACAAAGGCATTAACAGCCCTAGCGGAATCACAAATGATTTCCGATGATGAATCTATTGTAACCCAAAAGAAGGTATTTCACGTAATAGTGGAATGTTTACAAAATATTACAAAACATGCCGATGCAATTCCTGATGATGATGCAAAGACCGGGAAAGGAATCTTTGTCATTTTGAAAGAAGTTGATAATTATGTTATTTCATCAGGCAATATAATAGAGAACAGTAAAGTGTTTGCATTAAAAATACTTCTTGAAAGTATAAACAATAATGATAAAGACGGATTAAAGGAGCTTTATAAAACACAAATTAAGGAAGGTCGAATTTCTGAAAAAGGAGGAGCTGGATTAGGTTTGATAGATATGGCAAGAAAATCAGGAAATAAGTTAGAATTTAGTATGATGGAAATAAATTCTGAATTTTCATTTTTCATTCTAACTGCAAAAATATCAAGGAATTTGTAACTTCGAAAAATACCTATGGAAACAATAAAAATATTAGGAACAGAAGATACGCCAAGCATAATATTGGACAAAAAAGCAAACATTTTTGAATTCGCAGGACGTTCAATGCCTGAAGACTCCGGTTTGTTTTATGAGCCAATTGTAGAATGGTTTGATGATTACAGTATACATCCTAATCAGGAAACAGTAATATCATTTAAATTAATTTACTTTAATACAGCATCCTCAAAATTAATATTAGATATATTATCAAAGCTTGAAGAAATTTATAGTAAGGGGAATTCTGTCCTTGTTAAATGGTATTATCCTGATGATGATGAAGATATGCAAGAAGCAGGAGAAGAATATTCTGATATATTAAATTTGCCGTTCGAACACATTAGTTACAATTTGTAACAATTTCGAAAAAATAAAAGATTATGAGTGAAGAGATCTTAGACGCGTTAATGCAATTTTTTGCCATCATTGCCAAGCAAGATGATGGCATGATGGATAGCGAAGAAGAATATGTTCGATCGTTTCTTGTTTCGCAGCTTAATACCGATAAGGTTGAAGAGTTTATGGCTTATTTCTTGAGTAAAGCCAAAAGTGAGAAAAAAGAAGGAGAAAAGAAACTAACTTCAGTAAATGATTCGGTTCGTGTCCTCGGTCTTTGTAAAAAAATCAACAAAAAACTTAATGCAAATCAAAAAGTAGTTGTTTTAGTTCGTTTGTTCGAATTGGTTAATACCAGTCGAGCCTTCACAGAACAACGAATGGCAATTATAAATACAGTTGCCAATGTTTTTAATATTTCAAAGGAAGAATTCAATGATATTGAGACATTTGTAATTCAAAATGATACAGCGAAACTTGATATTGATAGTGTCTTGTTGATTTCAGATAAGAAACCCGTCTGTGAACATTGCAAGTTGATCCCAACCAGTGAAATCGATGAAGATGTAATCATTTTACACATAAAAAGTTCCGATTTATATTTCTTGAAATATACCGGGATTCGCCAGCTTTCCTTAAATGGGATGATATTGAGTAACAAACGCATTTATCTCTATGCACAAGGAAGTACATTGAAATTCCCTAAAGGGAAGCCTGTTTTTTACAGCGATGTCGTTTCTCATTTCATGGCTGATGAACTTAATACAAGACTTTCATTTAATGTTAATAATCTTGAATATCGATTCCCTTCGGGAGGAATAGGTTTAAGAAATATTAATATTTCAGAAGAACAAGGAAAACTTGTTGGAATTATGGGTGCCAGCGGTGCAGGCAAAACAACATTAATGAATGTCTTATCCGGTATAAATGCACCATCTTTGGGTGAAGTTTTAATAAATGGAATAAACCTTCATTCAGAGAAAGAATATCTTGAAGGTGTAATCGGATATATTCCTCAAGATGACCTGCTAATTGAGGAACTTACTGTTTTTGAAAATTTATATTATTGTGCAAAACTTTGCTTTAAAAATTATTCAAAAGAAATTTTAACAGAACTAGTCCATAAAACACTTAAGAATCTTGGGCTCTACGATAGGAAAGATCTTACAGTTGGTTCCCCGTTGAACAAAATGATTAGTGGTGGTCAACGAAAACGATTGAATATAGCCTTGGAACTCATACGAGAACCCGCAATATTATTTGTTGATGAACCAACATCAGGATTATCATCAAGAGATTCGGAAAATGTAATGGATCTTTTACGAGAACTTGTGCTAAAAGGGAAACTTATATATGTTGTAATTCACCAGCCATCCTCTGAAATATATAAGATGTTTGATAAGATGGTGATCCTCGATACCGGTGGATATCTGACTTATTATGGCAATCCTGTTGAAGCTGTCGAGTATTTCAAAAAAGCCGATAATCAAATAAATAGTGATGAAGGTGAATGTCCGGTTTGCGGAAACATTAACCCAGAAATGATTTTTAACATCATTGAAGCTCAGGTTGTTGATGAATATGGCAATTATACCGACAAACGGAAAGTAACGCCACCTGAATGGGAAACTCAATTTAAACAAAAAAATCACAATCCAAAACGACCCGATTGCGAGGAATATCCTGAAGGAACATTGAATGTGCCGAATTGGTTTAGTCAATGTAAAATATATTTAACTCGTGATGCACTTTCAAAAATCAGTAATACCCAATATGTTTTGATGAATTTGCTTGAAGCACCAGTACTTGGATTTATTTTATCATATCTAATTCGTTATATTGCTGATCCAAATTCAAATACGTATATATTCCGAGATAATGAAAATTTCCCTCGATATATTTTTATGTCGATCGTTGTTGCATTATTTCTTGGATTGACTGTAAGTGCTGAGGAAATATTTAAAGATAGAAAAATCCTTAAACGAGAGAAATTCTTAAATTTAAGTCGTTCCAGCTATTTGATATCAAAAATTTTGATAATGATAGTTATAGGAGCTATTCAGGCATTTTTATTTACCTTAATCGGGAATACGATATTGTCTGTCCCCGGGATGTTCTTTGAATATTGGATAACGCTATTCCTTGTATTTGTTCTTTCAGCAATGATTGGTTTAAATATTTCGCAGACCTTTAATTCTGCAGTAACAATCTACATCCTCATTCCATTCATTTTGATTCCTATGATGGCTTTAGGTGGAGCAATGTTCACTTTTGATAAATTGAATAGATTGATAGGCTCTGTTGGCAAAACTCCAATAATTGCTGATATGATGCCATCAAAATGGGCGTATGAAGCATTGATGGTAAATCAATTTAAAAACAATAAATTGTCAAAAGAGTTCTTTGAAGTTGAACAACAAGAAAGTAATGCTGACTTTAAGAAAGTATATTATATTCCAACGTTGCGTGAAAGACTTCAAGAAATAACCGGGAATTTTAATGTAAAGGGTAAAAAAGCAACCGTTGAAACCGATATAAAATTATTATACAATGAGTTTTGTATTCAGAAAAGAGAGACAAGAATTGATTTCCCCTATTTAAATAAATTAACATACGAAAAATTTAATAACAAAGTCACGGAAGTATGTCTTGAATATTTAAATAAATTAGATACGGTTTATTCGCAGCAATTTGATGAAGCCTATAAAACCAAAGAACGATACATTGCCTATTATACACATCCAACCGAAAGACGATATAATGATTTGAAAAACAAATATCTGAACGAATCATTAAAAGAAATAGTAAGCAATGTCTATGAAAAAAATAAAGTCTTGGTTTATGAAAGTCGTATAATTCAGCAAATAGATCCAATATATCAAGAACCCGATCAGTCAAGTTTTGTTGGAATCCGGTCACATTTTTATGCTCCACATAAAATGTTTATGGGAAGGAAATTTGGAACATTCGGTTTTAATATAGCCGTAATCCTTATAATGACAATCTTATTATATATACCCTTATACTTTGAATGGATTATTAAAATACTCAACTTCTTTGGATGGTTAGGTAATGTCTTTGGAAAAATATATGAAAAATTGAAGCAACCGAAACGATTGGTAAAGGCTGATATAAAGCCAACGATAGTCCCGACAGCAGAAGAATAGAGAAGTGAAAATGGAATAACATTAGTAAAAGTATTTTTAAAATTAAAATCATGAATAAAAGTTTCTTATATTTTTTATTAACAATTCCCTTGGTAATATCGTGCGGAAGCGGTTCGGGTGATGATACTGAAATTCCTGATTCAGTAAAAAATAAAGTTGTACAAGCTTCGGGAGAAGTTGATAAATCAGTTATTAATGATTTGGTGCAAAATGTTTCATCACCAATAGAAATGGCTGCTCTTATAAAAAAAGAGGGCGTTCCATTTTCAAAAGATTATTTAAGTGATGCCGATAATGTCGATAATTTGAATACATCATTTGAGAAAGCTCTTAATCTTGGCGTTTATGGAGCCGATTTAGGTTACATGAATATTTATGATAAGACATCATTAATAATTAATCACATAACAAGCATTAAAAAAATAGCAGAAGATTTAAAAATCGGGCAATTTTTTGATTTTTCAACTCTAAAAAGATTAGCATCAAACAATGAAAACCTTGATTCGCTAATGTATATTTCCACATCAAGTTTCAATAGAATGGATAATTATCTTCGCGAAAATAAACGGGGAGATTTAAGTACCTTGATGATAACCGGAGTCTGGATTGAAGGCTTGTATCTAGCAACACAGGTAACCCTTAAATCGAAAAATGAAGATATAAAGAATAGAATCGGAGAACAAAAAGTTAGTCTTGAATCTCTTATGCTTATATTGAAATTGTATGAAAAAGATAATAACTTTGCCAAACTTATTAAGGAATTTGGTAAAATAAAAACTGTTTTTGAGCCCGTTAAAATTTCAGTTGTGCAAGGAGAACCAACAACAGAAGAGGTTGATGGCAGTTTAATGATAGTTCAACATGATGTTCAACATGTTGAAATGCCTGACGGACAGATGTCCAAAATAGTAAGTGTGATTAAACAAGTTAGAAACGAAATTATAGGGAAACAAAAATGAAGAATCTGCGGAAGCTCGTATTAATAGTAAGCATAATATGTACATCATTTATCAGTTTTGCACAATGCGGAACAGCATTTATTGATGATTGTGCTTCTGATTTAGGTAATGCTATTTATCTTAAAGATTTTAAAGTTGAATTGCCTAAAGTTGCTAAAAAACAGCCAGCACCGGTAAAGCGTTTTGCCATTGTCTTAAATGCAGGAACGACATATAAAATTACAGCGTGTAATGCACCTGAGTATGATGCTGCATCAATTATTCAGGTATATGATAACAGTCGGTTGTTGGGAAGTTCTTTTAATATGCAAACGGGGAAAATTTACAAAGATTTCATGATGCAATGTTCGCGGACAGGTGTTTATTATGTTTTTGTTTCTTTTCAGGATGGCAAAGAGGGGTGCTCTTCTGCAATTCTCTCGTATGTGAATCCGAAGAAATAAACAATTGAAAACTCTATCTTGGAGTAAGTAGTATCTTCTGTAAATCTTTAATACCTAATGTTGCTGGCTTTTTAATATGTAAACGTGCTCTTGACGAGGTAACATCTTTAGGATCTATTATATAAATAGGGATACCTGCAGAAACATAATTGATTAATCCTGCGGCTGGATAAACATTAAGCGATGATCCAATAATAACAAAGATGTCTGCTTTTCGGACTATTGAAATAGCTTTTTCTAACATTGGAACCGCTTCACCAAACCATACAATATGAGGTCTAAGTTGAGAACCGTCGCTTGCCTTATCCCCCAGTTTAATATCGGTGTATCCAATATCAGTAATCAGATTATCATTATTAATGCTACGAACCTTCGTTAATTCACCATGCAAGTGGATTATATTTTTGCTACCAGCTCTTTCGTGGAGATTGTCAATATTCTGAGTGATTATTTGAACGTCAAAAAGTGATTCTAATTCAGTAAGTCCGAAATGAGCATCATTTGGACTGGCTTTTTCCAATTGTTGTCTGCGTTGATTATAGAAATCAATGACTAGTTTGGGGTTTCTATACCAGCCGTCAATACTAGCTACATCCTTTACATTATATTCTTCCCATAGTCCATCAGAATCACGAAATGTTTTTATTCCACTTTCGGCACTTATGCCAGCACCAGTGAGTACTACTAAAGATTTCATAACCATATTTTGTTTAAGTTATTTCCAAGTAAATGTCTTAATGAAATGATGAATATCTTTTTTAATAAATGCCATTACAGGAGCAAGTGAGTCTTTATTTGGTGGCACATTAAAATAGAGTGCACCCCGAACTACGCTTTTTAAACTGTCTGTTAAAATAAATTGGTAGCATGATGCAGCCTCACCTTTAATATCATACGTTAAACCATAAAGATTTTTCGATTTATCAATCAACATGCTGTCTGATATTGCTTCTGCTTTTACTGTGTGTTTGTATACCAGTGTTCTACAGTCTTCCAATATTTTAAGAAGATTGTTGTCGATTTTAATATAGCTTAGATGTAAGGTCGCTTTAAATGATGGAAATTCTACATTATACCAATATGGTTGTGTGTTTTTATCAGTGTCTTTATCAACTCTAGCATACACTGGATATTCAAACGTAAAGGGACATGAAGTATCGAAAAGTTTATATGCTTTTTTAGGCAAATCGATTCTGAAATATCCTCGAGGTTTGGGAGCTTTTATTTCTCTGCCACCACATCCAATGAGGAATACAGCTGTTAAAAAATAGAGTATATGTTTCATTGCAGTTCTTTAAAGTAAAAAGCGACTTCTTTGCAAATATAGCATAGAAGTCGCTTCCAGAAACAATTTTCCTTAATTTAAAATGGAAGGTCGTCAGTTGGTGCCGAACCAAGATCGTATGCTGGAGCTGATTCGTGTGCTATCGGAGCTTGCATTGGCTGAGGATTGGAGTTTGATTCACTGCTTGAGCTGTCTTTTCTGCCTAGCATTTTCATTTGGTCAGCAATAATTTCCGTAAAATATTGTTTTTGACCATCTTTTTCGTAGCTTCGATATGTTATTTTACCTTCAATGCAAACAAGAGATCCTTTTTTTATATAGGATTCGGCAATTTTTGCAAGTCCACGCCATAGCACAATATTATGCCATTCTGTATTTGTTACTCTTTCTCCAACCTTGTTAGTATAAGTTTCACTCGTAGCAAGACTAAATCGAGCTACAGGAATGTTTTCCGATACATAACGAACTTCAGGATCGTTACCTACATTGCCAACTAATATTACTTTATTTACCATAAGTTTATCAATTTAATTAATACAAATTTACTTAATTTATAATCTATTTTATTCGATGTTAATAATTTAATTACAAGCTGTGTTAACTAGCCCTGGAGTTCCTTTATCTCCGGTTGAGTATACAGAGGTGGCAGTACACCATGATGATTGATCTTTTGCTAAATTATAAGTCATTTTTGATGGATCTAAACTTAGTGAGGCTCCTGTTGGTGACGAAGTAAATGTCATTTCTGCAATAATTGTTGTGCCATCAGAAGATAAAAGTTGCAAACTTCCATTGCTGTTTACAAGTGTTAATGCTGAACCGTAATAATTTATGGCACCAGTTCCACCTTGAACATCTTTACAGAAAAAGACATATTCGCCCGGTTGCATTACATGATCTACAGTATTGGTCAAACTTTTTGAACTTGCTTTTATAATAAGACCATTTATGTTTATGGGAAACGATGCGTTGTTGTATATTTCAAACCATTCACCATAGTTATCATCAACAGCATTTGGATTTGGCATTACTTCGGTTAATAATAAATTGCCGGCGGTTAATTCGGCAACAGTTTTTGTTGATACAATAGTACTATCTTTAATAGATACTATTTCGGTACTCATAGAATCAATGGCCGTCACCTGAATTGAAGAGTAGCCCTTTACTATTGATGCATCAATCAATAGTTGATAATGTTTCATCGCTTTTGCCGATGTAATACTGCCATGCAATACTTTTTCGACTGGAGTCCCGTCGATCTTTTTGTAAAAGAGATGAGCCTCTATGCTTAGGTTTCCGGCACTAAAAAAGCCTTCGCGTGTATCGTCCTTACTATATTGAAGTGTGTCTGTTTGATTATAAACCTTGACGGAATAATCATAAAATCTGGTTTTTACGCTGTCGGAATAGACAACACTTACTTTTACATTGGAAATATAGCATTTTACTACTGCTGTCTTTTGGTCGTTTCCGGCAATGACCAGATGATCACTTTGTCCATAATAGGTTGGATTGTCAAAAGCTGCTTTTGTACTGTTTGTAGAATATGCTACCACATAATATTCGCCTTTGTCTAATTCTATTTTTGCCGGGACATCCGATAATTTGCTATAGCTTTTAATCAAAACGTTGTTCTGATTATATAGTTCTACAACAAAATCGTTGACATTCGTTGATTTAAGGCTTCCTTCTGCTTCGATCATTGTCCCATTTTGACTGAGTTGCAGACTTAGATATCCTTTCCCTTTTGTTGGAAGATTGCTTGTCTCTTTTTTGCATGAGACGAAGGTAAAAGCTATTGATAAAGTAAAAATAGCTGTTGCTTTAAGGTATTTGTTTTTCATAAGAGTATGTAATTTAGTGTTTAACAATACTCAAATTTATGAAATGAATAATTTTGACAAAATATTTTGGCAAAATTTTGACGAACGGTCATTTTTTGGTGACGAACGTCATTTTTTTAGTGACATTTTTAAAAGTTCATTCTCTCTAAAAACGATAAAACCCTTATAAAGAGCAAGCTTTGATTGTCTTTTGTGTCCGGAAAAGGATAGAAGAAAAGATGATGTTATTTTCTTAATTCAAAATTTTGTCCAAGATATACTTTTCTAACCTGTTCATCGGAAGATAGTTCTTCAGCGGTTCCTTGTTTTAATATTGAACCTTCGAATAGGAGATATGCTCTATCTGTTATAGATAGTGTTTCGTGAACATTATGATCCGTTATGAGTATGCCGATATTTTTTTCACGAAGTTTGGAAACGATAAGTTGAATATCTTCTACAGCAATTGGGTCAACACCGGCAAAAGGCTCATCCAGCAAAATAAATTTAGGATTTACAGATAATGCACGGGCTATTTCTGTACGGCGACGTTCGCCACCTGAGAGTTGAATCCCCAGGTTTTTACGAATTTTCTGGAGTGTAAATTCTTCTAAAAGCTTTTCCAGACGATCATACATTTCATCTTTTTTGTAACCTGCCATTTGCATCACACTCAAGATATTGTCTTCAACGGTAAGTTTTCGAAAAACAGATGCTTCCTGAGCTAGATACCCAACACCTTGACGGGCTCGTTGATAAACGGGTTCCTTTGTAATATCCAGATCATCAAGAAATATTTTACCTGAATTTGGCTTAATGAGCCCTACGATCATATAAAAAGACGTGGTTTTTCCTGCTCCGTTTGGTCCAAGAAGCCCAACGATTTCGCCTTGTTTGACTTCAATCGATACGCCCTTGACGACCGTTCGTGCACCATATTTCTTAATTATATTTTCTGTTCTAAGAACCGATAGCATATCCTTTTGAATTATATTTACAAATGTAATCTATTTTTACAAACCCAAAAGCATTTTGAATATTGTATGGTATCAAACATTTTTGATGTCTAAGTTTAAAAAAATATGATAAAAGATTTATATGTTACATTGACCAGACACTATCATTCACCTCAGTTTGGGGCTTTGGAGATATTTAAATATATCGGTCCGGGTTTATTGGTGACTGTTGGTTTTATCGATCCGGGAAATTGGGCGGCAAATCTTGGTGCAGGAGCCGATTTTGGCTATGCTCTTTTATGGGTAATAACCCTTTCGACGGTGATGCTTATTGTTTTACAGCACAATGTTGCACATCTTGGAATTGTTACCGGATTGTGTTTGTCGGAAGCTGCAACAATTTATTTAAAACCTCGATATTCTATTTCTATATTGATTAGTGCAATGATGGCTTCTGTTTCCACTTCGTTAGCCGAAATATTGGGAGGTGCGATTGCTTTACAGATGTTGTTTGGTGTACCCATAAAAGTTGGTGCTGTTTTGGTTTTGATTTTTGTGTCGATACTCTTATTGTCTAATTCGTATCGACTTATTGAAAAATGGATTATTGCTTTTGTGTCGATCATTGGATTATCATTTATTTATGAATTATCGCTGGTCTCGTTTCCATGGTTGCAAATAGCAAAAGCAAGCGTTACACCTTCATTTCCGAAAGGTTCGATGTTGATTATTATGAGCGTTTTGGGGGCGGTTGTTATGCCTCATAATTTGTTTTTACATTCGGAAATTATTCAAAGTCGCCAATTGAACTTACAAGATGAGGCATCAATAAAAAAAAGTTTAAAATATGAGTTTTTCGACACATTGTTTTCGATGGTGGTTGGTTGGGCTATTAATTGTGCAATTATAATATTGGCGGGAACCATTTTTTTTATTCACCATGTTGAGGTCACAAAACTGGAACAGGCTAAAGATATGCTTGTGCCTTTATTGGGAAATAATGCAGGCGACATTTTTGCTGTAGCTCTGTTGTTGGCGGGAATTGCATCAACCGTTACATCGGGAATGGCCGCCGGGAGTATTTTTTCGGGTATGTTTCGTGAACCCTATGATATCAAAGATGTTCACTCTAAAACAGGAGTTTTGGTTTCGTTGGTGATGGCAACGCTGGTTATATTTTTGATCGATAATCCATTTAAAGGTTTGATTATCTCGCAAATGATTTTAAGCCTCCAGTTGCCATTCACTATTTTCTTGGAAGTCTATCTTACTTCATCGTCCAAAGTGATGGGGAAATACAAAAATAGCAAACCATTAACAGTCCTGTTGATTGGATTAGGTATCTGTGTCAGCCTGCTTAATTTGTTTTTACTATTCGAAATGAGTTTATAGTTATTCGCAAATAGTGTGAATTTTAAACGGTAATCTTAATACTTGTAATTTCCCCGTCAACAAAACGAGTTGTGATTTCTTGTTTTGGTTTTATGTTTTTTGCTGAACGGATGAGTTTGCCATCTGAATCGAGAGTCATTGAAAATCCGCGTTCCAGAACTCTTAAAGGGTCGAAAGCAAAAGCTTTTTCTGAAATGGTTTCGAGATAGTGTTGTTTGTTTGATAAATTCGTCTTCGCAGAATGGTTTGCCGATGTTTGTAGTTGTGCAATATATTGTTGCAATTTCACTATTTTCATATTGCTGTTATGAATGCCATTGATGCTTCTGACCTTGTTTCTTTCCTTTTCGGTTTTTAATCTGGTACTACAAAACCGTTCGCCTTTGTTTACCAGAAATTGTAAACGTGTTTTATGTTCGGCAACCACATCATTTATAATTGGAATCAAATTCTGGCTAAGACGTTGCAATACGGTATTCTCTTTTTCGAGCATGGCTTTAACAGCCTCCGAAAAATTTTCAGCATGAGAATATACAGAATCTTCAAAAGACGAGGCATTGTCAATAATCCATTCGGCAACCGCTGTTGGGGTTTTGAGATGAGTATGAGCAACCATATCGGCAATGCTCAAATCTCGTTCATGCCCAATACCCGAAATCACGGGCAGAGGAAATTGAGCAATATTTACTGCCAAATCGTAGTTGTCGAACCAGGCTAAATCTGTCTTCGAACCACCACCACGAATGATTACCACAGCATCGAAATCTGTTTCATGGTCAAAAATCTTTTCGAGATTTGTAATGATTGATTCAGCCGTCTTTTGTCCCTGCATGATACAGGGAAATAACGTGCAATTGAATGTATACCCCCGTTCGTTGCTCGAAATCTGATGCATAAAATCGCCATAACCGGCTGCTGAACTTGATGATAAAATTGCTATTCGTTGTATAACCAATGGCAATTGGAGCATCGAATTCATTTCCATAACCCCGTCATCTTCGAGGCGTTTTATTATTTCACGTCGAATACGTTCTTGTTCGCCTATCGTGTAGGTAGGGTCTATATCAAGAATATTAACACTCAACCCGTATATTTCGCTAAATTCAACCGAAACCTTAACCAGAATTTTCAGTCCTTTTTCGAGTGGCTCACCAGTAACCGTTTCAAAATAGGCCGACAACATTCTATTGACCGATGACCAGATTGTTCCCCTTACCTTTGCCGAAATTGTATCGGAATTTTCTTGTTTTTCAATGAGTTCGAGATAACAATGCCCGGAGTAATTAACTGAAATTTCGCTGATTTCAGCACGCACCCAATAGGTTTTGGAGAGAGATGATTTGATGACATCCTTCACATTTTGAAGTAATTCAGATAACTGAAGAGGCGAACTAGACATAGATTTCAAATAATTAAATGCAAAGATGTATTTAATTTAAAAAATATTGATACATTTGCTTCATATTTGTGGAAAAATTTATGTTGATTGCAACCACGTGAAAAAATGCTAAAGCGACAGGACTATCCTGGAACCGCGTTTGCACCTCACCCCAAAATCCCCAAATGATTGTTTAACATTATTTAATTATTTTATTATGGGTTATTTATTTACGTCAGAATCTGTTTCTGAAGGGCATCCTGATAAAGTCTCAGATCAAATTTCAGATGCGTTGGTTGACGAATATCTTCGTCGCGATCCAAATTCAAAAGTAGCTTGCGAAACACTTGTAACAACCGGATTGGTTGTATTGGCCGGTGAAGTTAAATCAAACGGAGTTTTCGATGCACAAGAAGTTGCTCGCAAGACAATTGCAAAAATCGGGTATACAAAGGCCGAGTATAAATTCGAAGCTGAATCATGTGGCGTTATTAATGCAATTCATGGTCAATCGCAAGATATCAATCAAGGTGTAGAACGAAAAAAGAAAGAAGATCAAGGAGCTGGCGACCAAGGTATGATGTTCGGATATGCATGTGATGAAACCGATAATTATATGCCTGCTACATTAGACATTGCACATTCATTATTGTTGGAATTAGCTGTTATTCGTCGCGAAGGCAAAGTGATGAAATATCTTCGTCCGGATGCTAAATCACAAGTTACCATTGAATATGATGATAGAACAGGCAAACCAAAAACTATAAAAACCATCGTTATCTCAACACAACACGATGATTTTGTAAAACCAACAGACGATAGCAAAGCAGCCCAAGATGCAGCAGCTCTTGCAATGCAAAAGAAAATTAGAGAAGATGTTGAACGTTATTTGATTCCACGTACTCGCAAATTATTATCTACACGTCTTCGTCGTTTGTTTGATGCTCAAAAAGGTGAAAAGTTCCTGTTATATGTTAACCCTACAGGAAACTTTGTAATTGGAGGTCCTCACGGAGATACAGGTTTAACAGGTCGTAAAATTATCGTCGATTCTTATGGTGGTAAAGGTGCTCACGGTGGTGGAGCTTTTTCAGGAAAAGACTCTTCGAAAGTTGACCGTTCGGCTGCCTATGCAACCCGTCATATTGCTAAAAACATAGTTGCTTCAGGCATTTGCAAAGAATGTTTAGTACAGGTGGCTTATGCAATTGGAGTTGCAAAACCAATGGGATTATATGTTAATACTTATGGAACCAGTAAATTAAAAGATGCTAATGGGAAAAAAATCAGCGATACTCAAATAGCTGAAAAAGTAGGAGAAATATTTGATATGCGTCCGGCATTTATTGTTGAACGTTTTGGATTAACAAACCCTATTTTCGCTCCAACGGCATCTTACGGACACTTCGGACGTCAACCATACAAGGAAAATGTAACTATTTTTGATGCTAATGGAAAAGAAGGCAAAAAAGAAATAGAATTCTTTACTTGGGAAAAACTCGACTATGTTGAGAAACTTAAGAAAGCATTCAACTTATAACAAAAAAGTTGATTAAAAAGAAAAGGCAACCCCAATCAGGTTGCCTTTTCTTTTTGATAGAATTAAAAACTTCCGGAATTAAAAGAATCGACCTTTTACTAACGCCTGTCCAAAGGCAAAATAACAACCCGAATCAATCATTGAAAATATACCGACGCCAATCAAAGCCCACGATGTAAGCTGAACGTTGAGTACACGAGTTTTCTCATGGAGTGTATCGGAAAGATCATCTGTTTTCTTGCGTGCATACAAGTAGATGAATAAAATAACAATCATGGGCAAAGCATATCCGATATTATAAAGCAGAATATTTCCCATTGCAGCAGGAATACTCAAATGAAGTGTTGCATACTTCCCGAGAGCAACGATATATGGAATTGAAACAGGGAACGACGATACAGAAATAAATGCTCCTAAACCAAAAGCAACAAGACTATTCATCGATTTGAGTTTTGCCACCAGCATATTTTGTGAACGGCTTGGCGGTGCATTTCTCTTTTTTCGGTAATACCAAAAACCAAAGGCTACCATTGCAATGCCCGAGAAAAATTCTGTTTGATAATACATCGTATTCGACATTGTATCGGTCGACGGGAAGTATGTGCCAAGGAATGCACGTAAATGATCGAGTGCCAGATATCCGCCCGCACCACAGGCAAAATAAAAGACGCTTAATCCAACAAGATAAGAAATACTGTTTCGTAAAGGTTTATTGGTTGTGAGCAACAACGCGAATATAATAATCTGTTGTGTGGTTGAAAGACTATCGAATAACGATAGCGATAACGTAAATGCAATTGTACTCATTTGAAATCGTTAAGATTTTTTGCTAATATACGAATTTCCCAATTAGTAGAAAGTTGTCAATTTCTGCTTTTAAACTTGGCGGCAACACCTCAATATCCGCTTTATCTATAGTTTCTGTGTCCGGCAAACGTATCTTCTTCTTTTTGAATATGCCCGAAGCTGTTGTTTCTAACTTGCTGGTGTGAGAGCCTCTCCCTGCTAGATTTTGCCAGTGGGGCGGGCTACTCGATTAGGCAAAGTTGTCTTTATTTGTATATCTCTTTCAATATATAATCAGCAACATGTGGACGATAATGAGAAGTTTCATAATAGTTATGATAATCATTTGTAATGAAATTTATACCTGAAAAATCATAAATATTCGCAACACCAAATATTTTATTTAAAATCTGAATATCTGCTGTGTCTAGTTTAATTTGATCGTATAATGGACTAATAATTATTTTATAAGCAGTTTTATTTTCTTTCAAAATCCCATAAATTTCATTTAGCATTTTATACTGCGTTTTGTTAATGACTTTATTTGAAAAATTTTGATTCGACCCACGTGCATAAAATGATTTCAATTTTTTCTTGTCATAAAAAATTGAAGGATTAGTATTAATTAATTTCTCAAAAACACTATGTTTTGACTCATTCCATTTTAGATTATATTCATTAATATCATCATCTAACAAGTAACCTTTTTTCATATAATCTTTTACTTTATTTGAAAATTTGTAATCCAAATATGCTAAGAAAAAATCATGGGAAATGAATGCCTTAAAAAATTCTAATTGAAATGAATACAAATTTTGATTCGATAAAACAGGATGACTTAAAAATAAATGTCCTTTTGATTCATCAATTTTATTCAATATTGAATAATCCATGATAAGCAAAGCAAATGAAATATCAACATGATTTCTTTTAAGAAATTTAAATTTTCTATTTATTCCTAACAAAGATTCAGATGAAGCATCAAAGTGAAAACAATTATCGGTATTTATATATTTCTTCCAAGAATTAACCTGATAAAACCCAGAACGAGAATTGCCAAATATAAATGCATTATAATGATATTTATTGAAATTATTTATAAATGTTTGTGTACTCACATAATCTTCGTCAAGACCAACATTACAAGGATAATATGAACTATATTTATAGATAACTTTAAAAGGATCTAAATACAAATACAAAGTAATAATAAAAATAATTGGAACTAAGAGTAATGACAATTTATAAATGAGTTTGATATAGTTATTTTTCATATTTAAAACTGAAAATAAATTGACGATTTTGATAAACACCTAAAAATATAATTGTAATAATTAATCCATAATATAAAGCCCAACGAACATATACTGGTTTTTGCTTAAAAAGATTAGAAATACTTTTTTTACTTTGAACATAGTGGACTGTTTCAAGAAATAATATTAGTAATACTGAAAATAGTAAACTATACTTACCAAGTCCTAGATATTCAAAAACTGACTGATGTTTAAGTAATTTATTAACCAAATCAGGTATACCTGTAAATATATGTTTTGCAATATAAAAAGCAGAATGACCTCCATTTGCTCTAAAAAAAATCCCAGCAAACGTAACTAAAATAAAAGTTGATAATACAGATAAAATTGGCACTTTATCAAAGTGGAATAATTTATTAAATCGTTCTCGAATTTCTTTTGTAATCAAAGCAAACACTAAATAGTCGCTCCTTAAGAACTCAAAATCAAACAATAATTATTTGAGAATAAGAAAAGGTATATTTGGAGAAGCCCATTTTTGAGCTTCTCCATTAATTTCTTTAAGTTCCAACCAATTGCTGCCA
>Ga0302288_1000195_pt1 | contig 55660 bp, 36 predicted proteins | sample III_Fen_N1_1_FD_194549 | JGI IMG/M metagenome (GOLD analysis project Ga0302288, IMG submission 194549) | Peat permafrost microbial communities from Stordalen Mire near Abisko, Sweden - III_Fen_N1_1 | ecosystem: Environmental > Terrestrial > Soil > Wetlands > Permafrost | place: Sweden: Abisko...
ATAAAATTTAGTGTCAATCTATTTATAAACAGTAATTTAACTATGGCTGATAAAAGAAAATTTTTGACCTGTGAAGGCAATTACGCGGCGGCTCACGTATCGTATGCATTTACCGAAGCATCGGGAATCTACCCAATTACACCATCTTCGGATATGGCAGAGTTTACAGATGCATGGTCTGCAGCAGGCAAAAAGAATATTTTCGGAGAAACCGTTCGTGTTGTTGAAATGCAAAGTGAAGCAGGTGCTGCAGGTGTTGTACACGGTTCGTTACAAGCAGGTGCTTTAACAACGACTTACACCGCATCACAAGGTTTACTCCTTATGATTCCAAACATGTATAAAATCGCTGGCGAGCAATTGCCATGTGTATTTCATGTAAGTGCTCGTTGTATCGCAACACATGCGCTTTCTATCTTTGGCGACCATTCAGACATTAACGCTACAAGAATGACAGGCTTTGCTTTGTTATCTTCGGCAAGTGTACAAGAAGTAATGGACTTAGGAGCAGTAGCTCACTTAGCTTCAATAAAAGCAAGTATGCCTTTCCTACATTTCTTCGATGGTTTCCGTACTTCACACGAAGTTCAAAAAATCCAATCTTGGGATTATGCTGATTTAGCTAAAATGGTTGATCAAGATGCTTTGAAACGCTTCCGCGATCGTGCACTAAGTCCAGAAAATCCAAGTGTAAAAGGAACAGCTCAAAACCCAGATGTATTCTTCCAAGCTCGCGAAGCTTGTAACAAAGCTTACGAAGCAATTCCAGGAGCAGTAGAATACTATATGAACGAAGTTAACAAACAAATCGGTACCGATTATAAACTATTCAACTATTATGGTGCTGCCGATGCAGAACACGTAATTATTGCAATGGGTTCTGTTTGTGAAACAATTAAAGAAACTGTTGATTATTTAATGAAAAAAGGCGAAAAAGTTGGTGTTATCAACGTTCACCTTTATCGTCCATTCTCAGCGAAACATTTCTTATCTGTACTTCCAAAAACAACTAAGAAAATTTCTGTTCTTGATCGTACAAAAGAACCAGGTGCTGTAGGCGAACCATTATATATGGAAGTACAAAGCGTACTAACAGGTTCAACAATCGAAGTAGTAGGTGGACGTTATGGTTTAGCATCGAAAGATACTTCTCCAAAATCAATCATCGCTGTTTACGATAACCTTAAATTAAAAGAATCGAAAAACGGATTCACCGTTGGTATTATCGATGATGTTACGTTCCTTTCTTTACCAGAAGGTCCAGCTGTTAACACAGTTCCAGACGGTACTGTAGAATGTAAATTCTATGGATTAGGTTCTGATGGTACTGTTGGTGCTAACAAAAACTCAATCAAAATTATTGGTGACCATACTAGTGGATATGCTCAAGGATACTTTAATTACGATTCAAAAAAATCGGGTGGTATCACAACATCTCACCTTCGTTTTGGAAAACAACCAATTACTTCAACATATCTTGTAACAAGTCCAGATTTTGTATCTTGTAGCGAGCCTTCGTATTTGCAAAAATATGACATGCTTAAAGGTATTAAACAAGGTGGAACATTCTTATTAAACAGTTACTGGACTAAAGAAGAAGTGGCGAAACATTTGCCAAACTTCATGAAACGTCAAATTGCTGAAAAAGGAATTAAATTTTATATCATTGATGCGACTAAAGTTGCTGATGAAATAGGTTTAGGAAATCGTACAAACACAATCATGCAAGCTGCTTTCTTCAAATTAGCGAATATAATTCCTTACGAAGATGCTGTAAAATACATGAAAGATGCCGTTCTAAAATCATACAGCAAAAAAGGTGAGGAAATCATCAAAATGAATACTGCTGCTATCGATCGTGGAGCAAGCGATTTAGTTCAAGTTGAAGTTCCTGCTGAATGGGCATCATTAACAGGAAACTTACAACCAACGAATTATAAAGGAATAACAAGAAATGTATCAACAGATTTACAAAGTTTTGTTGATACAATTGCTACACCAATTAATCAATTAGAAGGTGACTCACTTCCAGTAAGTGCTTTTCTTGATTGGGTTGATGGTGGAATGCCAAGTGGTACATCTCAATTCGAGAAACGCGGTATCGCAGTTCAGGTTCCTGAATGGCAACCAGACCTTTGTATTCAATGTAACCAATGTGCTTATGTTTGTCCTCACGCAGTAATTCGTCCATTCTTAATCGATGAAAAAGAATTAGCAGCAGCTCCAGAAGGAATGACTACATTAAAACCACTTGGTGCTGGATTCGATGGCTTAAAATATCGTATTCAAGTTGACATGTTAGATTGTACAGGTTGCGGAAGTTGTGCTGATGTTTGTCCTGCAAACAAAGGTAAAGCTCTTGTAATGAAGGACATTAATACTCAACGCGGAAATCAAGAGAATTGGGATTATCTTTCACAAAAAGTTACCTACAAAGATCATCTTGTTAAGAAAAACAGCGTAAAAAATACACAATTCGCAAAACCATATTTCGAATTCTCAGGTGCTTGTGCTGGTTGTGGAGAAACTCCATATTTAAAATTAATAACTCAATTGTTTGGCGAGCGTTTAGCTATTGCTAATGCAACTGGTTGTTCTTCAATCTATGGTGGTTCATATCCATCATCACCTTATACAAAAGGCGATAACGGTAAAGGTCCATCTTGGGGTAATTCATTATTCGAAGATAATGCTGAGTTTGGTTTAGGTATGCATTTAGCAATGCTTAAATTACGCGAACGCGTTCAATTACGTTTAACTGCAGGTATCGACAGTCTTTCTGCTGATGCAAAAGCTGCTGGTCAAACTTGGTTAGAAAATTTCGAAAATTCTGAAACAACACTTGCAGTTTCTGCAGGATTAGAAGCTGCTCTAACAAAAGATAGTAGCCCACTTGCTAAAGAATTATTAGAAATGAAAAACCATTTCTCTAAAAAATCTACTTGGATTTTTGGAGGTGACGGATGGGCCTATGATATAGGATTTGGTGGATTAGACCATGTTTTAGCTTCAGGCGAAAACGTTAATATAATGGTACTTGATACTGAGGTTTATTCAAATACAGGAGGTCAAGCTTCGAAATCGTCGACTACTGCTGCAATTGCAAAATTTGCTGCTGCTGGAAAACAAATTCGCAAAAAAGACCTTGGACGTATGGCAATGACTTATGGTTATGTATATGTTGCTCAAGTTGCAATGGGCGCTAACCAAGCTCAATACCTTAAAGTAATCCAAGAAGCTGAAGCTTTCCCTGGACCATCTTTAATCATTGCTTACTCACCATGTATTGCTCACGGAATTAAAGGAAAAGGTTTAACTATTTCTCAAAATGAAGAAAAACGTGCAGTAGAATCGGGTTATTGGCATTTATTCCGCTACAATCCATTATTGGAAGCAGAAGGAAAAAATCCATTCCAATTAGATTCAAAAGAACCTAATTTAGATAAATTCCTTGAGTTTATTAAAGGTGAAGTTCGTTTCTCATCATTAGAGCAACAAGATCCAGAACGTGCAAAATTACTATTTGGATTAGCTGTAGAAGATGCTAAATGGCGTTACAAACAATACAGACTTTTAGCTGAAATGAATTACACTGTATAGTGTTTTTCATAAGGTAAAATTATAGTAAAAGCCCCGATGAAAATTTCATCGGGGCTTTTTGTTTTTATAGAAATTCGAATTATTCTTATATTTACATATGATTTACTGGATATAATGATTGCCCAATCTCACTTTAAAAGACTAACACTCTGTCTTACGTTTACTGTATTTGCATTGCAAATATATGCACAACAAAAGGCAACATATTGGATAGAATTTAAAGACAAAGCAAATACCCAATTTAGCGTTTCGAAACCAAATGAATATCTATCTTTAAGAGCAATAAATAGACGAAAAAAAAATTATATAGATATTACTGAAAACGATTTACCCGTTTCAAAAGTCTATGTCGACAGTATTCAAAGAACAGGTGCTCGCGTTTTATATACATCGAAATGGTTCAATGCAGTTACAATCGAAGTTAATGATGAGACAATAATTTCAACAATCAAGAATATCAGTTTTGTTACATTTCTCCAAAAAACTAAAAATGCTTCTAATGTAAAATCGAACAGAATAAATACAAAGAACAAAACTGAATTCTTCGAAGATTCTGCAGAAATTAGTCCAGCGAACTATGGCCAAAGCTTAACTCAAATAAATCAATTAAATGGATTATACCTTCACAACAAAGGATATAAAGGATCATCGGTTATTATTGCTTTAATTGATGCTGGATATCTAAATGCAAATAAATACAAAACTCTTTCAAGATTATTTTTAGAAAATAGAATACTCTCGAGTCATGATTTTGTAAAAACGAATAATGATATTTACAAAGAACACATGCATGGTGCTGTTGTTCTGTCATCGATAGCTGCGAATCTCGAAGATACACTTATTGGAACAGCTCCTGATGCTTCGTTTATTCTACTTAGAGGCGAAGATAGTGATAGTGAGTTCCCTGTTGAATGCGATAATTGGATTGCAGCAGCAGAATATGCCGATAGCTGTGGAGCCGACATAATTAGTTCATCGCTTGGTTATAGAACGTTCGACGATTCAACAATGAATTTCAGCTATCAAAACATGAATGGAAAAATTATTAGAAGTTCGATTGCTGCCGAAATTGCTAGCTCAAAAGGTATGATAGTCGTTGCAAGTGCAGGCAACGATGGAAATAAACCTTGGCACTACATCGGTTCACCAGCTGATGCAAAAGAAATTCTATCGGTAGGAGCAATAAATCCATATACAAATAAAACTGCGTTTTCATCTTTTGGACCATCAGCCGATGGAAGAATAAAGCCAGAAGTTATGGCGTTAGGTGAATCAGTAATAGTAGAAATTAGTCCAGGAGAGTATTCAACTATAAATGGAACGTCCTTATCTTGTCCTATTGTAGCAGGATTGGTTGCATGCCTCGTTCAAGCTTTTCCATTTGCTTCTGCAATTGCTATAAGACAAGCCGTTTTGGAATCATCGAGCCAATATTCAGTTCCCGACAATTTAATGGGATATGGAATTCCTAATTTTGAAAAGGCATATGAAATACTAAAAGATTCGTCTAAACTATTTTCGATGAATGCTTATGCATTTCCTAATCCATTTAGTGAAAATGTAACTATTGTAAATACATTTATAGATGAGCCAGAAATAACAATCGAATGTTATTCGATAATTGGCCAAAAAATATTTAGTTTAATAAGAAATGGTGGATATATACATTTTTCTAACGAAATACTTTCATTAGAAAAAGGCAGCTATTTTTTTCGTTGTATAAGTAAAAATAAAGCTTTTACGATAAAAGCAATAAAAATGTAATACGATTAATCTAGTGATATTTCATTAATAGAAATAATTGTTCCTACAGAGCTAAAAATCTCTTTATCACTATATTGTTCAATTGTTAGTACATTTTTTTTCGATTTATCGATATATTCCCAAACAGTTAAATTTGTCCAATCGGAAGAATGTTCTAATCGACTTTTTCCAATACTTTCTCTGTCAAAAAGGAATTGAATACCATTAAAATGCAAAATTCTGGGTGGAACTTCGTTACTAATAATTTCCGATTTTACATTACTATCAATTAGTTCTATATTAATATCTTTCTTAATCGATAATAATAAATTATTACCATTTTGTTCAACGCCAAGATATTTTAATTCTGAACCATTATCTAAGATATAATCGTAAGATACAAGTAATTCGCCCCAATTATATTCAATAATCTTTTTGATTGTCCAAGAACATGTATCAAATATAATTTTCTTATTTGCTTCAATAGTAAGAATATTTGATTCTTCAAGACTTAAAGCATGTTGTGATTTTTTTCGAAAAAGATTTGTAATTCTCATGAAATATAATTGTAAAATAAATAGAAATCGGCCATAAAGCTTTCTTCTTTTTACTAAATTTGGCATAAATATACAAAAAATGTTGGCAGTCGGAATTCTCATTTCTATAATTCTTCAATTTAGTGCAGCCATAATGGCTATTAGCTTAATTCGCCAAACTAAATTTAATATTTCCTGGATACTAATATCCTTAGCATTTCTATTACTCTCAGTTAGTTTAGGATTCGAGTTTTTTAAAATGTTTTACAAACATTTAAGCGAGACTATTATAATTCTTAACAATATAATGAGCATAACAATTTCTTTGCTCTTTTTTGTCGGAGTTATATTTATAAAGAAAATATTTAACCTACAAAAGCGAATTGATGAACTTCGCAAACAATCGGAAAATAGAGTTTTAAACGCAATAATTGTTACCGAGGAACGAGAGAGACAAAGATTTGCAAAAGATTTACATGATGGACTCGGACCACTTTTATCAATGATGAAAATGAGTGTGTCTGCTTTGCAAAAATCAGATATTAAATCTTCCGACAGAGAAATTATTACAAATATCGATACACTTGTTACAGAATCAATAACTGCAATTCGCGAAGTTTCCAATAACTTAAGTCCACATATTCTCGACAATTTTGGACTTATGAGCGCAATAAATTCTTTTGTTGCAAAAGTAACAAAGAATAATTCAGTACAAATAAACGTTTTCTCGAACAAAAATGAAATCCGTTTTGACTATAACAAGGAAGTTGTATTATATAGAGTTATACTAGAATTAATAGCCAATACATTAAAACATGCATCAGCACAAAATATTGGTATCACGGTACTTTTTAACGATAAAGGAATATTAGTTGAATATAAAGATGATGGTAAAGGGTTTAATATCGAAGAGGTTTCGCAAACACATACAGGAATGGGATTGTCGAATATTTCATCGAGAATAAAATCTATACAAGGCGAACTAGAAATTCAAAGTAAACCCAACGAAGGTGTTGTGTTTTTCATTAAAGTAATTATATAGAAATGGAATCTTTACATATAATGATCGTTGACGATCACAAGTTATTTCGAGATGGATTAAAATTATTATTAAAATCACATCCTTTTATTTGTGAAATATCGGAAGCTTCGAGCGGTTTAGAATTTTTGGAAATGCTTCCAAATGTAAAACCAGATGTTGTTATTATGGATATTTCTATGCCAGGAATGAGTGGCATTGATGCAACAAAAAAAGCTGTCGAAATGATTCCCGATTTAAAAATCATAGCATTATCGATGTATGCTGATGAGGAATATTATAGCAATATGATATCGGCAGGAGCAAAAGCCTTTTTACTTAAAAATGCTGATATTGAAGAAGTTCAAAATGCAATTCTTTCGGTTTGCGAAGGGAAAAATTATTTTTCGCAAGAAATAATGTACAATCTTGTTAAAAATATTAATCAAGTAAAGAAGACTGTAAATACTCCAGATTTGACAGAACGAGAAATCGAAATACTATTTTTTATATGCAAAGGACTTTCGAATCAAGAAATTGGAGATAAGCTTTTTATAAGTAAGCGAACAGTCGATAAACATAGGGCTAACATATTAGAAAAAACAGCAAACAATAATACCGCAAGTCTGGTAATGTGGGCAATTAAAACAGGAATTATAAAACTATAAAGACTGATAAAAAGTTATGTTTATCTTTACTTTTTTTACTTATTTGTCTTGGTTTAAAGTAAATATTCTTAGATTTGTGTAAATATTTAAAAATCCAACATTTGCAAAAAAGCAAAAAATGAAGAAAATTGTCTCATTACTATTTATAATAAGCTTAGGATTAAGAGTATTTGCTCAACCATCGGCATTAGCAAATTTTGTTATTAAATATGATGTGGCAAAAATCGTTTGTTTCCAATCGACCGTAGAATTTGAAAACACATCAACAGACTCGACAATAAACACTTATGTTTGGGACTTTGGAGATGGATCAAAGAAAGATACTGTATATTCTCTTACTCCAAATATGAAACATACATATTTAAAAGATGGGAAATATTCTGTAAGTTTAACAATAATCGATACCTCGAATTTTGATACAGTTTTAGCTCAAAAAAAACGTACAGACGTTATTAAAATTTATCGTCCAAACATTGTAGGATTCTCGAACAAATCTGATGATTTTGAGACTTTTAACGTAACTTTTAAAAATTCAGAAGAATTTAAACCATTTGATCCAACAGCTTGGACATTTGTATGGGATTTTGGTGATGGATATACAGAACCAACAGATTCTAGTTCAATTTTTCATCATTTTAAGGAAAAAAATTTTAAACCTGGTTATAATGTAACATTAAGGGTTCAATTAAAAGACGAAATAAAATTAAGCAATAATAAAACTGCAGAATGTTTCGATACCGTTACTATTGTTGTTCCTGTAAAAGATGGTTTTTTCAAAACAGATTCGGCATCGAATGATTTAAAACCACTTATACCAAATATTTTTACTCCAAATGGTGATGGTCAAAACGAAGAACTTATTTTATCAATGTCTGATACAACAACTGCAAGTGTTATAAAAGGAAACGATGTATTTGCTTTTAAAACAAATGGAGAACAAATGTTTTCAATTTGGATTTATAATCGTTGGGGACAATTAGTTTATAAAAACGAAAACAAAACAATTGTTTGGAATGGAAAATCGAGTTCAGGTGATGACTTAAATTCTGGAGTATATTACTACGTTATCGAATCGAATGCTTCTGACAAAAGACATAACACTCAGGGTGTAATACATTTATTCAGAGAGTAATTTATTACAAACTCAATGAGGCCGCTTTCATCAAAACTTCATTTCAAACTTTATTTTTGGAGCTTAGTTTTATTTGCAATGTCAATTCACTGGTTGCATTCTATGACCGTGATAATGACTGTAATAATAGGTGTTTTATGGCTCTTCCAACCAGATTTTAAAAGCAAGGTACTTCAAACAATAAAACCTTCGATATTTCTATTTGCATCTATTTTCTTTCTCTCAATTTTTGCAATCCCATTTTCAAAAGACATAATAGAATCGTTAGACTTTGTTAAATTAATGCTTCCAATTTTATTGTTACCATTATTTATTGGGACATCACCAAAACTATCAAAAGATAGCTTTGCCAAGCTCATGTATTACTATATTTTTTCGACAGTAATTTCTTCTATTTTCAATCTTGTTTATTTTTCTTATACCTATTCAACAATTACCGATATTCGATTAATATCGTTCTTTATGTCGCATATTCGATATTCGCTTTTTATAAATATTGCCATTTTTGCCTGTTTTTATTTCTTATTTATTGAGAATAAAAAACATCGATATATTAATCTATTTTTAAGCATTTCTTTAATTTGGTTACTCATTTTTATTTTTATTCTTCAATCGGTAACAGGCGTTGTTATTCTTTTTGTAATCTTTTTTACTATTACATGTATTAAGATTTTTAAAAGTAAACAAATTTATCTTAGAATAATCCTAATAACTTGTTTGTTAGTTGTTTTAAGTTCTATTACTTGGGATTTTTTACATATAATTCATGAATTTACAAATGTCAAAAAATATGATCCTTCGAAATTAGAGAAAGTTACAGCTTATGGGAACCCATACACATATAATGCAGATTTAAAGGTCATTGAAAATGGTAATTATGTATTCTATTATATATGCGAACAGGAACTTCGCGAGACATGGAATTCGATAAGTATATATCCTTATGATGGACTTGACAAAAAGAAGGAAGCATTACGTTCAACTTTAGTTCGTTATTTAGCATCAAAAAATCTTCGAAAAGATAAAAATGGAATCTTAGCTTTAACAGCTAATGACATTAAAAATGTTGAAAATGGAATTCCAAATTACAAATTAGAGAATAAGTTTTCTATAAATACAAGAATATACCAAATGGCATGGGAAATAGATGCTTATATGCATGGATTTAATCCAAGTGGTAAATCAATTTCTCAACGTTTTGAATTTTGGCGATGTGCCGTTGATGTAATTTCGGACAATTTCTTTTTTGGTATTGGAACTAGCAATGTAAAAAAGACATTAGACGAACATTATAAAAAAATTGAAACAAGACTTATTCCCGAAAATAGGTTTTTCCCTCACAATCAATACTTAACGATTATGGTTCGATTTGGTTTTATCGGACTACTTATTTTCCTCGTAAGTCTTTTTACTGTGATTCTTTATGAAAAGAAACAAAGAGATTTTTTTGTATATGTTTTCATTCTAATAATACTAATGTCGATGATAAATGAAGATACATTAGAAACTCAATATGGTGTTTTACTATTTGCATTTTGGGGTGCAATATTTATTTTCGGGAGAGAAAATAGAGAAGTTTTAAAGACTGAAAATAGTTAAAAGATACGTATATCATAAAACTAAGAGGCTTCGAAATACGAAGCCTCTTAGTTTTATTACCTTTAAAAGTATTATCCCATTATTACCACAACTTCTGTTATAGTAGTCAATTTTTCTACAGGAATAAAATTACCTTTTAATTCTTCACCGTTAACGCTTAGTTTAGAAACACCTTTTTCAATTCCTTTAGGATTTTGAACTGTAATATTTACAAGCATTCCACGGAATTTACGACTAGCAGAGAATCCTTTCCAGTCGGCAGGAATACAAGGATTGATGGTTAAACCTTTGTATTCGGGTTGAATTCCAAGGATGTGTTGTGCAGCAGTAATATATGCCCAAGCTGCCGTTCCACTTAACCAAGGGCAACGGCTTTGTCCTGCACGACTATTATATTTCGAATGCGTTGATTGTGCATATACGTAAGGTTCTATTTGGCGAACTTCTGCACGCTCGTTATACGATGCAGGTAAATAAGCCTTATAGTTTTTCATTGCACGAGTTCCATGTCCTAAAATACAATCGGCCATAATTGCCCATCCTTGTGTGTGTTGGAATATCGCACCATTTTCTTTCATTCCTTTGTTGAACAATGGAGCTTTTATTACCGACGATTCGGTTTTTTCGTATGGTGGATCGCAAAGTACAACACCAAACTCAGTTGCCAAATGTTTCTCAACACTATTCATTACCATTTCGGCACGCTCGCCTTGAGCTGCACCCGAAATAATTGCCCACGATTGTGGATTTAGGAAAATGTTTCCTTCTTCGCTTTCTTTTGATCCGAATTTGTAACCATTATCTTTATATGCACGCAAATACCATTGGCCATCCCATGCATTTTTTTCAATATTTGTATCAAGCGTTGCTAGTACTCCTTTAACCCAATCGATTTCGCTTTGTTTGCTACCTAACATTTCGCAAATATTTGCATACACTATCATTGCATAACGCAATTGCATTGCTACAAAAACAGTTTCGCCTTTTGCTCCAAGAACTAAACAATCGTTCCAGTCGGCATGAAGTCCACAAGGTAAACCATGAGCGCCTAATCTATCTAGATTAAATTGTATTGCACGGCGTAAATGGTCGAGAACAGTTCCTTCGCCTTTGTCGCTATAAGGAAGTACTTTGTTGTAGAAATTTATATCTCCTGTTTCTTTAACATAGGCTGGAATAGTGTTGAACAACCACATACAATCGTCGGAACGGAAATCTTTTTCGGGTGTTGGAGTTTCGCTTCCCGGTTTGTGAGCATATGGTTTTACAACGGGCATTGCACCACCATTTGCGTTTTGTCCAGTAATCATCAATTCAAGACGACCGATTGCTTCTTCGGGAATATTGTGAAGTACGCCAATCATATCTTGAATCGTATCGCGATAACCTAAGCCATCGCGTTCGCCACTATAAATAAGACTTGCTGCACGACTCCATGCAAAAGTAATAAGGTTATTGAAAGGATTCCACATGTTTATCATACTATTGAATCCTGCATCGGGAGTTTGAGCTGTCAATCCTTCGATACGTCCATGCCAATATGCAACTACCTTTTGAAATTCTTCATCAACTTTAGCTGGTGTTGCTACGACAGTGGCAGCTTTTTTGCCTTCAACGGCAGCTGCACCAATACCTAAGATTACGGTAAATTCTTTTGTTTCGCCTGGTTCAAGGTCGATTTCCATTTGCAAGGTTCCGCAACCATTGTCGCCTTCGGTCAATGAGTTTGAACATTGTCCATTAACTACCGAAAGTGGATTTGCATAGGTATGATAATCGCCAATGAATTTTTCGCGGTCGCTATCGAAGCCTGTTACTGCTTGGCCAACAACGCCGATAAACGAATGACGAGCTTGATCTTTATTTTGGAAATTTTCGGGATCTACGGGTATGAAAAGATTTGAGCCATGATCTACAAATCCATCGGCATACGATGTTTTGATAATGTATTGTGTGTATTGAAGGTTGTTTTGATCGTCGTGCATGTTCCAGTTCGATGCAAATTCAACATAGGTAAATGCACGAAGCGAACGTTTCTTGCCGCTATCGTTGGTCACCTTTACACGCCACACTTCGAAATCTTGACCCATTGGCACAAAATACAAAGTTTCGGTTTTGATGCCTGTATATTCGGAACTGATGATGGTATAAGCCGAACCGTGACGACATTCACTCTTGTACGTATCAAGAGGTTTACCAACAGGTTGCCACGACCCCGACCAGAAATCTTTATTGTCTTTATCGTGCAGATAAATGTAACGACCTGGTTGATCGAGTGGAACGGTGTTGAACTTCAATCGCATAAAGCGACCTTGCACACTTGAACGGAAGAAACTATAACCGCCGGCATTGTTTGTAATTATTGCACCATAGCGAGTATCGCCAAGGTAGTTGCTCCACGATTTGGGAGTATTGGGCTTTGTAACCACGTATTCTTTACGTGCATCGTCGAAATATCCGTATTGCATAGTAAATATGTATTTAAATTTTTAAGTAGCCCAAATATACTAAAGAGATTTATACTGAACACAGAAAGAAACATGGTTTAACTGAAAAGATGTATGTTTTAAATGGGAACAAATATCTTTTGTATTAAAAGATACATCTTTAGATTGACAACAAACATGGTTTAATCGAAAAGATGTATAATTTAAATGTAAACAAACCGCCTAAAAGGTATAACCAATTTTCACGGCAAACGATCGGTAATCGATTCCATATAAATCGGTAGCTGTTGTTGCACTAAAGAACTCTTGCCAACGAAGACTATGCACAGAACCCGTAGTTCCATTTCCACCTAATAGGTCGTATACATGGAAAGAAATTTTCAATCGATTATCGTAAGTATTTATTACTGCTCCAATATTTATTTTGAACATTGGCACATTGTCGATACTTAAATACGGATATTTATTTGCATTTTGTAAACCTGAAGATAGATCTGTCAAAACCTGATTAGTACTTGTCAAAGAATCGAAAGTATGAACGTCTTTTCGTCCAATTAAACCCCAAAACATTCTGACACTAGAATGTAGTGTTAGCCAATTAGTCGGCTTATAATCAACAAATATCTTTGTTACATTCGTAGCCAAATTAACAAAGTTCTTACCATCAACAGTTACACCATCTCTTATTGAATTATTTGTAACAGCAATCGTTGAATCTGAACCATCTGCCGTAGTTACGACATGCGGCGAATAGTTCCAAGTATTACCATCTAAAGTAGAATCTCTCCCTCTAAATACTGGAGTCATTGTTACCGTTTCCTGCTTTTTAACATCCATACCTAATAATCGTTGAAAGGTATGATTCATTCCGAAAACAATATTCGATTTAGAATATTGAATATCAAAATCAATATTTACAAAATTATATTTCCCAGCATTAATAACTCTAAATAACGATTGATTCCAAGAAAATAAATTTGAAATTGTATTATAACTTACTGAAGGCATTACAATCAAACTTTTTGATATTTGATGAAAACTCATACATTCAAAGGATTGTGAACGCTCGGGTTTTAATTGATGTAACAATGTTCCATTTACAGGTGGAATAACTTGATTTTCATTTGTTAGTTCAGAAAAATGATAGCTATCACCTTCAAAAGTTTTGCCATCATCGCCAATAGAATTGCGATTAAATTCATAATTATCGGCACTTCCATTATTCGCCGATTGTTGAAAAACCAACTTTAATGAATTATTCTTATTTACTTTATAAATAATACCTAATTTGGGATTTACTATACCACCATATTGAATTGTTCGAGTATGAATATCGTATCGTATTCCACCATGAAAATCAATTTTTTCAGTAAATCGATACACTCCTTCAGAATAAACAGAATTATAAAAGTATAAGACATCGGATACTATTAAATGTTTAGTCTTTTCATTTTGCGAATTTTTACCCGACATATCTTCGCCAATATCATAAATACTCGATTCAAAACCAGTTGCAAGTTCGAATTTCGATGTTGGTTTATACATATACATTCCTCCAACATTATATCTGCGTTCGCCAAATGTTTCTGCTATTTGAGTGTTTCGTTCTATTGGATATTGACTTTCATATCCTTTTAAGTCTTCAAATTGAATTCTATTAGTTAATATATCAAAACCAGCCTTCAATTTTATTTGATTCGAACCCAATGGAATAAGATATTCTACAGAAGTTGAGATATTATTCAATACGTATTGTCTACGATTATATCCCCATGTTTCTGAGTATGCATAAGGCGAAGTCCAATCAACAAGGTTACCATCTACCAATCTTTTTGAATCAGTTGCAGTTGGATTACCCGCAACATCAGGCCAAGGATCTAAAACAAACCATCCTGCTGAATTTGTTACTTGATGAGTTAATCGAGTATATAATCGAAAATTTCCATTTTTAAAATCGGCACTTAACTTACTATTTCCAGGAGTACTCCATGCACTACCATTTGATGGTATTCCTTTTTGAGGCGAATTAGCAATTGCCTGATTAAATGGCCATGAAGGTCGCCCCCATATTCTCGTAGCTTCACTTCCAATACCATCAGATTTACGACTTCCAATATCGACTTTTAATGTTGCTTTGTCATTAATTTTACGCGCAAAGGTTGCTTGATATTCTTGTCCAAACGAATTCCCATTCCAAGTATTCATATTTATAGAACCGTTTACAATATCTTTTTCGTATTCTTTTGTTACAACATTTATTACACCTGCAATCGCTCCCGAGCCATACACCAAACCCGATGGACCACGTAAAACCTCGATTCTCTTAATATCATCAAGCATTCCCAAATCTAATTCTGTAATTGCACCATCACGCGATTCGGTATTCATTTTATGACCATTAACCAAGAAAATAAATTTAGTATTTCTGTCACTTGAAACACCACGCATTCCCCAAATTAGACCATTCCATTTATTAACCATGTACTGAAAACCTGGCACATAAATTTCTAAAACTTCTGTTAAATGACGAGCACCCGACGATTCTATCTGTTCGGCTGTAATGATTGTCATACTTGTAGAAGAGTTTTTAATATCAAGATTAAGGAATGAGCCTGTTGTAACTTTTAATGTTAACAATTCTTCGAGAGGCATTTTATATAATTCTTCGACGCTTAATTCAGTATTTATTGAATCGTTTTGAGCTGAAACCGTTTTAATAAAACAGATAAACAGTATTGTAATAATTTGAATTTTTTTAAATAATAATTGTCTATGTATTTTAATAAACATGCGTTTCAAAGTATAAAATAGCATTAAAATAAATTTACTTTATGAAGATACAATCAAGTGTAAACAAATATAATAAATTTTAATTATATTTGAAGGTATTCAATTTTCAACTTTGATTTTATTGGGATAAATCATGTTATGAATAAAAAGTGTTTCCATATTTCAATTCTATTTTTAAGTCTTATACTTCTATTTACTTGTGGTAGAACGACACAAGCACAAACTTCATCGGAAAATATTAAGGCTACATTAATTTTACAGTTTTGTGAAAATATTACTTGGTCGAAACCACTAAAAGATAAAATTTCTATTGGTTTTTATTCGGAAAATACAGCTTTATTAAATAGTTTAAAGTCGGTCGAAGGCAAACTTAAAATTCAAGACAAAGACTTTACAATTAAACAAATAAGCAAACAATCTGAAATGCTTGATTTTAATGTCGTTTATTATAAAAAAACAGAAACAGACCTAAATTCTATTTTCAAAACAGCACAAGAAAATTCTATTTTACTAATTACCGATAATAGTGAAGAACAGATTTTTGTGATGATAAATATTATTAAAGTAAAAGATAAACTTTCTTTCAAGGTAAATATGCCCAATTTAACTTTATCGGGAATGAATGTTAAACCTAATTTATTACTAAATGGAGGCAGTTTAGTTGATATAAAAGAAGCATATAAGAAATTTGAAAATCAGATAGAAGATAATAGATTAAAAATTGAACAATCGAACGAAAATCTTAACCAGAAAGAAACACTCTTAGCTCAAAAAGACGAAATTATACAACAAAAGGAAAACTCCATTGAACAATTTAAATCAGAAATAGATTTAAATCAGAAGGTTTATCAAAAGTTACAATCTGATGTTTTGAACAAAAAAAATCAAATATCAATTAAAAACAAAGAACTGAATGATAAAGACAATCAATTGCAAAATATCTCACAAAACATTTCCCAAAATCTTTTAAAACTTTCGGAACTTCAAACAAATATCAAATCTTTAAAAACGGAATCGGACACTTTAAAATCTGTTGTTAAGAAATCAAAAATTGTATTAATTGAAAAAGATACGTACATCGAAAGTCAAAAAAAATCGTTATATATTACTTTAGCCCTAATTGCAACTTTATTACTTGCTGGATTTGCACTTATTCGATTGTTTATAACAAAGAAAAATCATGCAAAGGAATTAGAAGATAAAGTACAAATACGAACTCAAGAATTACAGCTAAAAACCGAACAATTTTTAACATTGTTCAATATGGCACCCGTTGCAATTTGTGAAATGAATTTCTCGAGAATAAATGAATTCATTCAAGAAAAACAAATTCAAAATGCAAAGGCTTTTTATCAACTGGCTATAGAAGAACCCGATTTCTTAATAGAATGTTTTAATTTAAGAATTTTCCTATCGGTAAATAATGCCTTTATCGATTTGTTTAAAATTTCATCGGCCGATGAAATTCGAGATTTATATAATTCGTTATTTGACGAAGAAGCGGTTTCTGATATTATTAACGAATTCGATTTCTTATTCTTAAAAACAAAAACCCAAAAAAAAGAGATAATTCGATTCGATAAAAATAAACAACGTCTAATTCTTCAAACTAATTGGATAGATATTTCGGAATTGCCAAACACGTATTCGAGAATTTTGGTTACAATGGTCGACATTACTCAAATTCGCGCCATTGAACAGGAACTTATTAAACATCAAAATTATCTTGAATTACTTGTAAAAGAACGTACAAGTGAAATTGGAGCATTAAATGAAGAACTTAATTCACAAAACGAAGAATTATATTCAACAAACGAACTACTCGAAAAAATTAATAGCGAACACAAAATTACAAACACAAAACTGAATGAAACATTGCAAGAGTTAAAAAATGCTCAAATGAATATGATTCAATCGGAGAAGATGGCTTCTTTAGGTATTTTAACTGCTGGAATTGCTCACGAAATAAACAATCCACTCAATTTTATTCAAACAGGTATTTATGCACTTGAAGAATGTTTTAAAGATAAAGATCAATTACTCGAAAACTTAGAAGAAATAATTACAATAACTCAACACATGAATATTGGCGTTACAAGAGCTACTGCAATTGTAAAAAGCTTGAATTCATTTAGCCGTAGAAATAAAGACAAAAAGGTTGTTTGCGATATTCATCAAATCATTCGAAATTCGCTTATAATTCTCAATCATGAAATAAAAGACAAGTGTAAAATAATCGAAAAATACGAACAAAAACCGTTTGCAATCGAAGGATTTGAAGAAAATCTGCATCAAGTTTTTATAAACATTATTAATAATTCGGTTCAATCGATTTCTAAAAATGGAAAAATTACTATTGCAACTGCCATAAATGAATCGATGCTTGAAATAAGTATTGCTGATAATGGTGAAGGTATTAGTGAAGAAAATTTAAAAAAGATTTTCGATCCATTCTTTACCACAAAAGATCCAGGAAGAGGTGTTGGAATTGGGCTTTCAATTGTTTTTAAAATAATTGAGGAACATAATGGAAAAATAAAATATAGCTCCGAATTACAAAAAGGAACAACTGTTTTATTAACTTTGCCAATAATTCAAGATTAATATGATTGAAAATAATCCTATAAAAATATTATATGTTGATGATGAAGAAACAAATTTATTGTTGTTTTCATTAACATTTAGGAAATATTACAAAATTAAAACAGCTACTTCTGGTATTGAAGGTTTATCAATTATAGAATCGGAACCCGATATCAATCTCGTGATAACCGACATGAAAATGCCTCAAATGAATGGCATTGAATTTATTGAAAAGATAAAAGAATTAAAAAAAGATTTACCCTGTGCAATCCTTTCGGGTTACGACATTACCGAAGATATTGAAGGTAAAGTTAAAACTGGTTTTTTGGTCGATTATATAATGAAACCTTTATCGAAAGTGCAAATTCAATTACTTGTTGAGCGAACGATAAAAAGATAATTGCAAAAGGCATAATACTTCCCAAAATTAGGACAGCATTAAACCTAACTTTGGAGTATTTTGAAAACAATCCCTCAATAGAAATTACACCAGAATTTAAAGCAAAAGTTGCTCTAAAAACAGAAAAAAAACCACTGATGAATTTTATTTTTGCAATCAGAGAGTTCTGAATGACTGGAACGAACTCGAAACAGTCGATCAGAAAGGTCTGACTGGTTTATGAAATATAAATCAATTGTTCACACTACTGTGAACGATACTTTTATAATAGAAACAGATGTTCACATAAGAGTGAACTGCTCTTTTGAATCAAAAACAGATATTCACCATAGAGTGAACGATTGCCAAAACTAAAAACAGTCGTTCACATGGTTGTGAATGATTGCTGGAACATAAAAACAATTGTTCGCCCAGTTTTGAAAGCATTTTTTTAACCGCTAGCGCAGACTTGTAGAGACGTTGCATGCAACGTCTTCCAGCACTACCTCAACCTAAATACAAAAAGCCGAACATCACTGCTCGGCTTTTTCGTCTTTCTATTTATTACTGTTATTCTTTTATAATCTTCTGTGAATATAAAATACCTCCCGCATTAACTTTCACAATATAAAAACCAGCTTGCAAAGATTGAACATTTACCTCAACTTGGTTTTGCGAACTAATAGATGTTTCGCGAACAACTGAACCTAGGATATTTGTAATTACTACTGTTCCAGAAACTTGTTTGCTTCCTAGTTCTATGATTAAAGAGTTTCTTACTGGATTTGGAAACATTTTTACAACTAATTTCTTAGCAACCGACGAAAAGGTTTGTTCGCCAATTTCTATAATTCCATTGCCATTACTATCACCAATTGTTTCAGAATTATTAATTTGTGTATCCCCATTTAAGTCGCCAATAACCTCAACAGCAGCTTGAATAATGCCATCTCCGTTTTTATCACCACAAATTTCGGTACCAGAAATTAAACCATCACCACTTTTATCACCACAAATTTCATTTCTTATACCAGCTTTGGTAAGTGTTTCAATATTGTCGATTAATCCATTACCATTAATATCACCAGCTATTTCTTTACCAGAAATTTTATAATCTCCGTTAACATCTCCAGCTATTTCACCATTATCAATTATTCCGTTTTTATTTTTATCGCCAGCAATTTCATCGTCATCGATTATCCCATTTCCATTACTATCGCCAATAATTTTTAGAGAAATATGATAGCGAACAATACTATCGCAGCCAAGCCAATTGTGGGCTATGTAAGTATAATCTCCAGGTTTATTAATATATGAATTTCCAACATATAAACTATCTCCACTTATTAATGAAATAGAAACATCTGAAGACTGAAGTTGAAGGACTTCGATAGTTGCAATTACAACACTATCTCTACCCGCTTTTGTTTTAAACCAATCGCTATATGTTCCTTGAATTGAATGACCGTTGTACGATTCATTCAGACATAATTGAACATAAATATATCGAGTTATTGTATCCGAGACATATTTAACATTTACATGAACTATACTATCGCAACCTAATTGTGTTGTTGTATTAAAAGTAATTGTTGCTGGATTTTTATAATAGTTATTCCCTAATTTTATACTGTCTCCCTTTTCAATCTCTATTGTTTGGAACGATTCGTTACTCGGTAAAATAAATAAATGAACAAGAACTAAACTATCTGTTCCAGCACTCGATATGTGTTTTTCGACAAAATCGGCACTTACTGAATGGTTATTATATGTTTCGCCAAAACATTTGTTTATATAAATATTTGTATATAATGAATCATGATATTTTTCAGCAATTTGATAATGTGTAATACTATCGCAACCAAATTCGGTTTTATAAGCAACTTGTGCCGTATCGTTTAAATGATAATATGAATTCCCTAATAAAATACTATCGCTAGAATAGACATAAACTATTGCATTAGCATCTAATGTTGTTTGTATGTTTAAATGTGTAAAAACAACGACGCTATCTGTTCCAGCAGAAGATTTTAAGGTATCGAGAAAAGTAGCATTTTCAAAATATCCTTTATATCCTTGACCTAAACATCTTTCAATAAAAATATCTTGATATTGTGTTTGATATGGCACAACTGTAACCAGAAATGTAACAATTAAAGTCGGATTTTCTATCGATGTTCCTTCAATTTGAACATTACCAACATTTAATCCAGTTACAAAGCCGTAAGAATCTACTTTAGCAATAGTTGGGTCAGATGATTTCCATTGCATTGTTTTATTTGAGGCATTTGCAGGAGAATAATAAACGTATATTTGATTTGTAAACGATTCTTCAATCGTCATTGTTGATGAATACAGCGATATTTTTTGCAGTGCTTCATAATTAACTATAATTACAACTTTGGCAAATACTGTACTATTCGATTTTGAAGTTGCCAATAATGTTACAACTCCTGGTTTTAAAGCCAAAACAGAATTTGTATCGCTTTGTACTATTGTATTATCAGATATTGTCCAAATAATAGTTGGATCTGTTGCATCAGAAGGGCTTACATTAGCATAAAAGGAATAGTTGGAACCAACGGCAAGTTCGATAGTATCAACTCCTAGAGTAATAGCTGAAACAGGCACATTTGCAGTACTTTTACTCAAAAATGCATATCCTGTAAAAAGGAAAATGAATAATACTTTTTTAATCATAATAATTTAAAACTTAATTTTGCCTACTCTAAAAGCTTTTCGGCTTCTGCTTTTCTCAATAATTGTTATTCTCTATAACGATACAAAAATATACTTTTTTCAAATCAAAAAAATATTTAGGCATAAAAAAAGCCAAATATTTCTATTTGGCTTTTTCATTAATTGCTAACTATATTACTCTTTAATAAATTTCTTAGAAAACAAGATTCCTCCCGCATTTACTTTTACAATATACAAACCTGCAGGTAACGATTGAACATCAATCACTACTTGATTTTGCAAACTGAACGTTTTTTCGGTTACAACCAAACCTAGAATATTTGTAATTGCGATTGTTCCAGTAACTTTTACATTTCCTATTTCTACTGTTAAAATAGTGCTTACTGGATTTGGATAGATTTTAATTGTCGTTTTCTTAATAATCGATGTAGCTGTTTGTTCTCCATTATCTAATGTTCCATTTCCATTAAGATCGCCTAGTGCTTCGCCTACTCCAATTAGATTATTGGCATTTATATCGCCCAATAATTCAGTATTTGCATCGATTATTCCATTGCCGTTTCCATCGCCAGCTAATTCGGTTCCATTTATAATTCCATCGCCATTTAAATCGCCAGCTATTTCGTTTCTGAAACCAGTTTTTAATGCTGTTTCGGTATTATCGATTATACCATTTCCACTTATATCGCCAGCTATTTCGTTTGTATCGATTACTTTATTGCCGTTTATGTCGCCACAAATTTCGCCATTATCTATTATTCCATTACCATCTATATCGCCTGCAATTTCTGGATCGGTAATTATTCCATCGCCTGTTTTGTCGCCTGTAATTTCGGTTAATGTAATCTGTCCATCGCCGTTTTTATCTCCAACTATTTCATCGATTCCAATAATACCATCGCCATTTTTATCGCCAACTATTTCAGTCGATTCAACGATTCCATTACCATTTTTATCGCCCGATAATTCATTGGTTCCAATTATTCCGTCACCGTTTTTATCTCCAACAATTTCGCTTGAACCGATAATACCATCTCCATTTATATCTCCAGCGAATTCGGCAGTTCCAATAATTCCATCTCCATTAAGATCGCCGACTATTTCGCCTGCTCCAATGCTGCCATCTCCGTTAACATCACCGGCTAATTCTCCTAAACCTATTACACCATCGCTGTTTTTATCTCCAGGGATTTCGCCTGCTCCAATAATTCCATCTCCATTACTATCTCCAATTATTTTTACGGTAATTGTATAATGAATGGTACTATCGCAACCTAATTTGCTCGTGTAAAGTATATCGAATGTTCCAGCTGTTTTGTAGTATTGCGAAGCGATTAAAACACTGTCGCCTTTGTTAATGGTTCTACTAATTGTTGTTAAAATGGGTGCATGAACTATAATTGATTTTGTTATGGAATCTTTACATCCGTTATTTGTAGTCCTTATAAATTCTATTGAATATATTTTATCTGTTGTTATTGTTCCAAAAACGAGAACACCTGATGTTTCTACAACTCCATCAACTATAAATATGTTTGTCCCTAATTGAGCATTCGCATCAGAACCATTAAGGTTTATACTTTTTTCTGTAAAACAATAATCACTTTTTATATTTACATCGAAAACAGGTACAGGTAATGGATATACAGAAGCACTTACTTTTGTTCTAGGACTTTCGCAAACATTGGTTTGAGAAACATAATAATCGCCTGCCAAAGTTGGGGTAAATGTTGATGTTGAAGCAACAAGACTACTTTTTGCATCATACCATTTAATATTTGTACCTGTAGCAACGAATGCAGAAAATGGTGAACCATCGCAAACTGTTTGTGTAGTGTTGCTTATTGTTGGAATTGGAGTTGTGCAATTAGTAATTGTTAATGTAATTGTTACGAATGAACTTTCACAACCATTTACCGTATTTGTAATTTTGAATACATAAATTCCTGGTAAATCGCTGGATATTGGAGGTGTATATGTATTTCCAGTTGTTAAAAGAATTCCATTTGAATCGTACCATTTTATTAGAGTACCAACTGCAGAAAATGTTGGAACAAGCGATCCAACTGAAATACTATAATCAGATCCAATTGGAAGGGCTGGATTTGTTACCGTTACGGTTGTACTTGCGGTATTAATACATCCATTAGCATCGGTTCCTGTAACTTTATAGATTGTGGTTGCTGAAGGGCTTACAACTTGACTTGCAGTGTTAATGCCATTTTCCCAAGCATAGCTTCCTGTACCTGCTCCAAAACCTGTTATTGTTGTACTATAGCCGATACAAATTGCCGATAGTGCAGTTGCTGTTATTGTAGGTGATGGATTTACAACAACTTGAACACTCGCTGTGTTTTTACATCCATTAGCATCGGTTCCTGTAACAATATAGGTATTTACTGTTTGTATTGTTGGCGCTGTAGGAGAAACAATTTGAGTCCCAGATGCAACTCCATTATTCCAACGATAAGTACTTGCACCTCCAGCAGATATTACCGAACTAAATCCTGAACAAATTGGGCTTTGATTAGCTACAGCAACTATTGTTGGCAAAGGATTTATTGTTAAAGATACTGAAGTCGTTGGTCCATAACAAGTATTTGCAGCATTCCATTCTGCTACATAATATGTATAGTTCCCCGGTGAAGTTGCTATTACAGTATAATTTGCACCAGAGCCAATATGTGTACTAGAAGTATTTGATGTTGAAAACCAAACTAATGTTCCAGTTCCTTGCGCTGTTGCAGAAACAGTAGTAAATAAATTTGGTGCTGTACATGGGTTTGGATCGACTCCAGCAGTAGGAGCTTGAGCTGGACATGGTCCAGTAACATTAATAATAGTTTCGGATGGTTCACTTTCGCAACCATTTTTTGTAATGGTACAAAAATACTTATAGATACCTACAACAGCACAATCAGGAGATGCGCCGGTACTTGGTATAACCGGTTCGATATTTCCAGTTTTCAATAAAGCTGAATCTAAATTTTCATACCATTTTTGAGTTCCATCTATAATAAAGAATATAGAAATTACAGGCTTTGGACAACTCATAGAACTAATATTGAGAAGATCGGGTTTTGAAGGAGTTTTCTGAATTTCGATGTAAAAAGGTTTAGCAGAACTTTTACATCCATTTTTATCTTTATAATTGTAGTTTAACGTTCTCATTCCGTATCCGTTTTTCATATAATTTAAGTCTGCACTTGTTTCTGATATTTTAGTCAAAACGGTAGTATCTCCAATAACTGACTCAACATCAACATAAAATGCTTGTCCAAGTGTTTCACCAAATACACCTTTACCACCCGATGGTGATACTTCAACATTAAGGTTTAGTGGTGTTCCATCAGTACAAACTAGTTTTGGTGTTGCTGGAGCCCAAACAACAGTTGGAAGTCCATAGTTAGAAATAGTTGTTGTCGCTTTATTAGAACAGCCATTATAATCAGTATAATTATAAGTTAAGGTATAAGTTCCAACACCAGCTACTCCGGGATTCCACACATAATTAGGTGATGAACCTGATACTCCTGTTCCTGTAACGGAAATTGAACCACCTGTTGAAGGACTAATATTTATGGGCATTGCAGAAGCATTTACACAATAATTTCCTGTTGTTGTATTTAATGTCGGAAGCGAAATGCTGACTGTTGGTATAGGTAAATAATTAACATCAGTAGATTGTATTGTTGAACAACCTGTACTATTATCGGTGATAGTACAAGTATATTTAACGATTCCTGAATTATATCCAATAACAGTTGGAGAAGCCGTTGCAGGCATTACATCACCTTTCGAAGAACTCCATTTGTAAGAATAATTTGCATTACCAGTCATTACAATTGTAACCGAATTTCCTGCACAAACAGAAAACGATTGCATCATAGTAACTGATGGTAATGGATTGACTGTTATAGTTGTTGATGCTGAATTTTTACAGCCATTGACATCGGTACCTATCACAAAATAACTAGTCGTTGCTGTAGGACTTACTGTTTGACTTGCCAATCCAATGCTATTACTCCAAACATAACTTATTCCGCCAGTTGCGGTAATAGTTGAACCAATGCCTTTACATACTGCTGTTGGTAAGGCTGATGCGCTGATTGTAGGTAAGCCATTTGTGTTGACTACAATTACATCGCCACCTTTACAACCTTTAGAATCTGTAACAGATAATGTATAACTGGTTTGTCCAACTGATGTTGAATTAAATATAGGATCTTCGATTGCACCATTCGATATATCAATTACAGGACTCCAATTATAGGTCAACACACCAGTACCACCAGTTATGGTTGCATTCAAATTTAAATTCGTATTTATACATGCATTTGCATCGTTGCCTGCATATACAGTAGGATTTGGATTTACTCTAATTGTATTAATGCCTGTTCCAGTACAACCACCAAAAGTACAAGTGGCTGAAATTGTATAGGTTCCTGCTACATTAGTCTTAATAAAGTTCGTTGTATTTATAGCTGATACATCCGAACAAGCATAAGTTACAGTGCCTGCAGAAAAGGTAAATAAACTCGATAAGTCTATTGTTCCTGCAGTGGCCGTGGCACATATTTGTGTTTGTGCTATTGGCGTTACCGTTATTTGTGAATTCGTTTGTATAACAGCAATCTTAGTTGCATCAATAACTCCTGGACAAGCTTTTAGATCTCCACTGTTAATAGATACTATGCGATAGTAACCATCTAATGTTTCGGGAATTGTATACGGAGCAGTTACAATTGTAACAGAATGTGTCGATCCAGCTCCATCTTGATAGGTAACATTCCATGGTGCAATTCCACCAAATATTGCTAAAGATAATTTTGACTTTGGTTCACCATAACAATAGGTCGAACCTCCAGTTATTGTGTAGGTTGGTAATGTAAATTGAGTAATTACTCTATTGCGCATTACTTGAGAACAAGTATGACCTGAAACGATATCTGTTACGGTTAATCCATAGGTTTTTGTCCCTGTTGGTGTAGCTGAGACTAAACTATTATTGTTAAGATCAGTGTTTGTAGATAAGTCGTACCATTTATATGAATAGTTTCCAGAACTTGCTGCAGTAACTATTTTTGCTTCCAGTGAAGTTCCATTTGTTCCACCTGAACAATAGGTTGAATCTTTTGTTAGATCCCAAACTAAGTCGGGTTGTTGAATTTTAGTTACAACAATGCCAGATGTATTTGTTGTTGCTGTACAATTCTTATCACTTAAAGCTGTAGCGTTGAATATTCCAGAACCTGCAGGTGTAATTGAATAAGGGCTTGATGTTATTCCTGTTTTAGTAAATGTTGTAGTTCCATCTGTCCAAGAGAATGAAAACGGAGCTGTTCCTGAAAAATTTACGTTTACAGTTGGTGCTGTACTTTTACTACAATATACACCACCACCTGAAATTGAAACAGAAGGTGCAGGATTTGCAGAAACTGCTATGGATGCTGTTCCCCAACATTGCTTCAATAATGGAAAATCATGATCCATTACTACTACAGTATATAATCCAGCTTCAGTATATGGAATTACCAAACTATCAGAATAAACACTAGAATACGAATTATTTATTGTTGATTTTAACTCTGGAGATGAAGCTGGATTACCAAAATACCATCTAAAATCTAATTTTTGCTGTGTACGAAATGGATTTAATAAATTTGTTTTAATCATTAACTCTTCGCCTGGGCATAAATATAGACTTGGCTTTGATGATGATAGAAATACAGACAATTTACCCGAACAGTCAGGAATATTAATATGAGAAGTTGCTGAAGCTTTGCATCCATTTATGTCAGTTCCTGTAACAGTATAAGTAATTGCGCCTAATGTATTAACATTAATAACTGATGTTGGTGGAGCTTTATCCCAGACATATGTTAATGCACCACTTGCAGTAATAGTTCCAATATAAGGTTGAGCCAAACTTGTGTCACTCGGATAAACAGTAACATTGGGTAACGGATTTCGAGTAATAGTTGTTTTTAAAGTATCCCAACATGCTTGGTTTGTTGTATCGGCATGGTCGCGAATAATAAATTCATAACTATTCGTTGTTAATCCTTGATCGGAAATTGAAACTGGATTAATGGTATTATAGTAGGTTTGTAAGAAACTACCATTTTTATATACAACCACATCAAAAGTTCCATCTTGTATCGATGCCGTTAAGCTACTTGTTGAAATTGTAATCGCACCCGAACCACAAATTGCAGTATCTAAAGACGAAACCGATGGTTGATTTGTTGGAATGTTACAGTTTTGTGCTTTTGCCCAAAACATAATGCTTACAAATAGCAAAACAAGGGTAAGTTTTCTTTTCATGGTAAATATTTTAAGTTTTTTTATCCGTCTCCGCAATCTCTAGACAACGAAGATAGTCAAAATGTTGCATCATAAAAAAATAATTTTGAATCGCTTTTGTAGAGCCGTTGCACGCAACGGCTCATGGTAAATCTTTGTGTAAAAATGACGTTCTGCAAGTAGCCGTTGCATGCAACGGCTCTACAATGACCAATTCTGTAAATGCAAAAAGCCGAACATTGCTGCTCGGCTTTTCTATTGTAACATTACGAAAGTTTTAAACTTTCGTAATGTTTTATGTTTGTTGTTATTACTTTACTTCTTCAAAATCAACATCCGTAACTTCGCTGTCTTTTCCACCCGATTTTGGATCGGCTTGTGGTTGAGCTTGACTAGGTTCAGCTTGTTGTTGTTGATTGTACATTTCTTGCGAAGCTGCTTGGAACACAGTGTTTAATTCTGTTGTAGCAGCATCAATTCCTGCAAAATCTTGTTTCGAATGTGCTTCTTTTAAATTTGCTAAAGCTGCTTCGATTGGACCTTTTTTATCAGCAGGAAGTTTATCGCCAAACTCTTTCAATTGTTTTTCAGTTTGGAAAATAAGGCTATCTGCATGATTTAATTTGTCAACATTTTCTCTTGCTGCTTTATCTGCATCTGCATTTGCTTCTGCTTCTTCTTTCATACGTTTTATGTCAGCATCGCTTAATCCCGATGAAGCTTCAATACGAATACTTTGCGATTTTCCAGTAGCTTTATCTTTCGCTGCAACATGAAGGATTCCATTTGCATCAATGTCAAAAGTTACTTCGATTTGTGGAGTTCCACGTTGTGCTGGTGGAAGACCATCTAAATGGAAACGACCTATTGTTTTATTGCCATTTGCCATTGGACGCTCGCCTTGTAAAACGTGTATTTCTACAGATGGTTGATTGTCGGCAGCTGTTGTAAATGTTTCCGATTTTTTAGTTGGGATTGTTGTATTAGAATCAATTAAGCGTGTCATTACACCACCCATTGTTTCAATACCCAATGATAATGGAGTAACGTCTAATAATAATACGTCTTTAACATCACCTGCTAATACACCACCTTGAATTGCTGCACCAACTGCAACTACTTCGTCAGGGTTAACACTCTTGTTTGGAGTTTTTCCGAAGAAATCTTCCACCATTTTTTGAACTTTAGGAATACGAGTCGATCCACCAACAAGAATTACTTCGTTAATGTCGCTTGCGGTCATACCTGCATCACGAAGAGCCGATTTGCAAGGATCCATAAGTTTGCTGAATAATGAATCGCTTAATTGTTCGAATTGTGCACGAGTTAATGTTTTAACAAGATGCTTTGGAATACCATTTACTGGCATGATATAAGGTAAGTTGATTTCTGTAGTTGTTGCACTAGATAATTCAACTTTTGCTTTTTCAGCAGCTTCACGTAAACGTTGAAGAGCCATTGGATCTTTACGTAAATCTAAACCTTCGTCTTTTTGGAATTCTGCAGCCAACCAGTCAACAATAATATGGTCAAAATCGTCACCACCAAGATGTGTATCACCATTTGTTGATTTTACTTCATAAACACCATCACCAAGTTCAAGAATCGAAACATCGAATGTTCCACCACCAAGGTCAAACACAGCGATTTTCATATCTTTTCCACCTTTGTCTAGACCATAAGCAAGAGCAGCAGCAGTAGGTTCGTTAATAATACGACGAACAACTAAACCAGCAATTTCGCCAGCTTCTTTAGTTGCTTGACGTTGAGCATCGTTAAAATATGCAGGAACAGTAATAACAGCTTCTGTTACTTCTTGACCAAGATAATCTTCAGCTGTTTTCTTCATTTTTTGAAGAATCATTGCTGAAATTTCTTGAGCTGAAAATTTGCGGTCGTCGATTTCAACACGAGGAGTGTTATTATCACCTTTTACTACTTTGTAAGACATACGTCCAATTTCTTTCGTAACACGGTCGAAAGTTTCGCCCATGAAACGTTTAATTGAGTTAACCGTCTTTGTTGGGTTTGTGATAGCCTGACGTTTTGCAGGATCTCCAACTTTACGTTCGCCACCTTCGACGAAAGCTACAATAGAAGGAGTAGTTCTTTTACCTTCGCTATTAGCTATAACAACAGGTTCGTTACCCTCCATCACCGATACGCAAGAGTTTGTCGTACCTAAATCAATTCCAATTATTTTTCCCATATTCTTAGGTTTTTATTATAAATATTTTCAAATTTTTCAAGGCTCTTTCAATCATTGTGCCATTACATAAAAGGTGATATTCTGACATTTTGAATTGTGTGAATTATGTAAATTGACATATTTCGAACATGACAAGAGGACATTTTGACATATTTTTATGAGTCTATAAATATTTGCAGTACATTCGTTGACTGAATTTAAATATCAAAACTATTATGAAAAATATTATTTTATGTATTGCACTAATACTTCCATTCATTGGAAAAGCACAAATGCCGTCACAATACGAAAACGTAAATTTTAGACCTTACGACAGATATGTTTATTCTGTTGATTCATTTCACACTTCGGTAAGACCATATTTGATGAATGAAATTGATCCAATTGTTAGTATAGATACTTTATATAAGGTAAATACTAACAATAAAATATTGAATTATATTTTAAATAAAAATATAATAAAACTTCAGAAAAATGATATTTGGTTTACCATTAATCCATTTATAAATTTCGAAATAGGTAAAAGTTCTGATACTTCAACTAAATCACACATCAATACTCGTGGATTTATAATTAATGGACAGATAGGGAAAGATTTAGCATTTACTTCAACATTTCGTGAAAATCAAGCTCTTTTTGCTGATTATAGAAATGATATTGTAAAAGAATTAAACGTTATTCCTGGACAAGGTATGCCTAAAGGTTTTAAAGTTGGGGCTTATGATTGGGGTTATGCTACTGGATTCTTTTCTTATTCGCCATCAAAACATTTTAATTTTCAATTAGGAACAGATAAAACATTTTTAGGTGATGGTTATCGTTCATTACTTCTTTCAGACAATTCATCGGCGTATCCTTTTTTAAAAATCACAACAGACTTTTGGAAAATAAAATATGTAAATCTTTGGGGACAATTTACCGATACGCAACAACCATTTATTCGAGACATGGGTTATGCCAAAAAATGGGCATCAATTCAATACCTTTCGTGGAATACAACTAAGTGGTTTAATATTTCGGTTTTCGAATCGGTAATGTGGGCAAATGCAGATTCCGCAAATTACAGAGGTTTCGATTTTAGCTACGCAAATCCCGTTATTTTCCTTCGTCCAATTGAATTTTCGAATGGATCACCTGATAATGTTATGATGGGAGCAAATTTCAAGATTACCATAAAGAAAAAATATATACTCTATAGTCAAGCAATGATTGATGAATTCAATCTTCGAGAATTAAAAGCAAATACAGGATATTGGTCAAATAAATATGGATATCAACTTGGGGCGAAAACATTCGACTTATTTGGGATAAAACATATTGACATTCAAGGAGAATACAATAGAGTTCGTCCATTTACTTACTCACATTGGTCTACCCTACAATGTTGGGGAAATTTCAATCAACCTTTGGCACATCCATTAGGTGCAAATTTCGAGGAACTCGTTGGTATTGCTCGATATAATTGGCATCGTATTTTTATAAATGGCAAATTAGTATATGCTAATTTTGGAACTAGTACGAAAACCGTAAATGCTGGAAATAATATTTTTGCAGATTATACAAAGAATAGATCTGAATATGGAAATTATATTGGACAAGGTGTAAATACAACACTCCGACAAATTGATTTATCTATTGGATATCTTATAAATCCACTTTACAATTTAAATATTACAGCAGGAATAACAAATAGATCAATATCTGGAACAGCAACAAATCTTATTTATTTGGGGCTTAGAACATCTCTCGATAATATGTTTTTTGATTATTAATAGAATTCGTATTAAATGAAAGGTTGAACAAACTAGTTTGTCTAATTTTAAAAACTATTGCTATGAAAGATATTCTATATTTCCTTCGAAAACTTTGCGTTAACAACAATCGCGAATGGTTTGATGCAAATCGCTCAGAGTACAAAATTAGAAAAGAAGAATTTGAAGAAATTGTAAATCGATTAATTACGAAAACAGCCGAATTCGATCCTACGGTTTCGCATTTAACTGCCAAAGATTGTACATATAGAATAAATAGAGACACTCGTTTCTCGAACGATAAAACTCCTTACAAAAATCACTTTGGTGCATTCATTGCTCCAGGCGGCAAAAAAGCATTAACGGCTGGATATTATATTCATATTGAACCCGACAATTCGATTGTTGCAGGAGGAATGTATATGCCACCATTGGACATTCTTTTAAAAATAAGAACGGCAATTTATGAACGTCCAAAAGAATTCATTGCTATAGTCGAACATCCCGATTTTGTTAGAACTTTTGGCGAAATAGACGGGGACAAACTACTTTCAGCTCCTCGTGGATTCGCAAAAACATTCGAACAATTAGAGTTAATTAAATATAAAAGTTACACAGTTTCATCAAGTGTTTCGGACGATTTCATTGAAAATGGAGATATTGAATCTCATACAATCGAAGTTTTTAAAAAGATGAATGACTTTAATGTGTTTATGAATAAGGCTTTAGATTAAATCTAAATACAATATAAAAACAGAAGCCGTCCCAAATATTTGAGACGGCTTCTGTTTTTATATATCGTATGACTTCTTACAATAGCTCTAACAAGCGTTTCATGCTAACTTTTTGTTCTACAATGGCAGGTATTTCCGAAATAGAAACACGAACTTGTTCCATTGTATCACGATGACGAATTGTTACCGTTTGATCTTCTGCCGTTTGATGATCGACAGTAATACAAATTGGCGTTCCAATAGCATCTTGACGACGATAACGTTTTCCAATTGAATCTTTTTCGTCGTATTGGCAATTGAAATCGACTTTCAACATATCGATAATTTTACGAGCCGTTTCTGGTTGACCATCTTTTTTAACAAGTGGCATAACACAAACTTTAACTGGAGCAAGAGCTGGAGGTAAATTAAGAACAATACGAGTTTCCATTGTTCCATCGGCCGATTGTACTTGTTCTTCTTTGTAAGAATTTGAAAGAACGGCAAGGAATGTTCTATCAAGTCCAACCGAAGTTTCAACTACAAAAGGAACGTAACTTTCGTTTGTTTCTGGATCGAAATATTTAATCTTTTTACCCGAGAATTTTTCATGTTGCGAAAGATCAAAGTCGGTACGAGAGTGAATTCCTTCTAATTCTTTAAATCCTATAGGGAAATTAAATTGAATATCGGTAGCAGCATTTGCATAATGAGCTAATTTTTCGTGATCGTGAAGACGATAATTTTCTTGGCCCATGCCCAAAGCATAATGCCAATTTAAACGTTTTTGTTTCCACAATTTAAACCATTCGATTTCTTCGCCTGGACGAACAAAGAATTGCATTTCCATTTGTTCAAATTCGCGCATACGGAAAATAAATTGACGAGCAACTATTTCATTTCTAAATGCTTTACCAATTTGAGCAATTCCAAATGGAATTTTCATTCTACCTGTTTTTTGAACATTTAGGTAGTTTACAAATATACCTTGAGCTGTTTCTGGACGAAGATAAATAACATTAGCCTCTTCGCTTACCGAACCAATTTTAGTATCGAACATTAAGTTGAACTGACGTACTTCTGTCCAGTTACAAGTTCCCGAAATAGGACAAACAATGCCATTGTCAATAATTATTTGACGAAGTTCTTCTAAATCACTTTTTTCTAATGCTTTTACAAAACGAGCAGTAAGTTCATCGATTTTAACTTGCGAACGTTGCACATTTGGATTTGTTTCGCGAAATTTTTGTTCGTCGAATGCATCTCCAAATTTGGCTTTAGCTTTTTCTACTTCTTTTGTAATTTTTTCTTCAAACTTATCGCGACAATCTTCTATAAGAACGTCGGCACGATAGCGTTTTTTTGAATCTTTGTTATCAATCAACGGGTCGTTAAATGCATCAACATGTCCCGATGCTTTCCAAATTGTTGGATGCATAAATATTGCAGAATCGATTCCTACAATATTTTCATTTAAACGAACCATTGCATTCCACCAATATTGCTTGATGTTGTTTTTTAATTCTGCACCATTTTGTCCATAATCGTAAACTGCACCAAGTCCGTCGTACAATTCCGATGAAGGGAAAATAAAACCATATTCTTTCGAGTGAGAAATGATTTTTTTGAAAATATCGTCTGCCATTTTATTGGGTTTAAAAATTCTATTAAAAAGCTTTTGGCAAAAATAGCAAAAACCATAAGAATTAAATATCATTTTAAACCAAGATTATTCATTTCGAGAAATATTTTTAATACATTTGTAATGATACTGACATTAAAAACAATAAATGGCTTTTTTAACCTCAATAGTTTCGTGGCTTCAGGTAAAGAGAATTGAACAAATTAATCTTTACAAAACCTATCCTTTCGACATTCAAGCAGAAACGCTTTACAAGCTTTTGCAAATGGGGCAAGACACCGAATGGGGTAAAATACACAATTTCGCTGAAATAAATAACTACGAAGAATTTAAAAAAGCTACTCCAATTACCGATTACAATATTTTAAAGCCATACATAACAAGAATTATGAATGGCGAACATAATATTTTATGGCCAACTCCCATTAAATGGTTTGCAAAATCATCGGGAACTACCGAAGATAAAAGTAAATTTATTCCTGTAAGCAAAGAAGCTTTAGAAGAATGTCACTTTCGTGGAGGCAAAGATGTGTACTCGCTTTATACAAACATACATCCAGAAACCACTATTTATAATGGTAAAGCATTAGCTCTTGGAGGAAGTCACGAAATTTGTAACATGTCGGCCGATTCCTATTATGGTGATTTGTCTGCTATATTAATGCAGAATCTCCCTTTTTGGGTTGAGTTTTATCGCACTCCCGACCTTAGTATAGCATTGATGGATGAATGGGAACGAAAGCTTGAATTAATGGCTTTAGAGACTATGAACGAAGATGTTACCCATCTTGCAGGAGTTCCATCTTGGACATTAATTTTATTTAAAAAGATATTGGAAATAACTGGTAAAACGACGATAAATGAAGTTTGGCCAAATTTCGAATTATTCATTCACGGTGGAGTAAATTTTGCACCTTATCGGGAACAATTCGAAAAAATATTACCAAGCGATAAAACAAAATATTTCGAAACCTATAATGCATCCGAAGGTTTTTTTGCCATTCAAGATGATCTTAATTCCGACGACATGCTTTTAATGTTGGATTTAGGAATATTTTACGAATTCATTCCTATTCAAGAAATTCACAAAAAGGAACCAAAGGTAATTTCGCTCGAAGATGTTCAAATTGGTGAAAACTACGCATTAATAATATCAACAAACAGTGGGTTATGGCGCTACATGATAGGTGATACCGTAATGTTTACTCAGAAATTTCCATATAAATTAAAAATTACAGGACGAACCAAACATTTTATGAATGCATTTGGCGAAGAAGTAATTGTTGATAATGCAGATAATGCATTACGTTTTGCATGCGAGAAAACAGGTGCAATTATTTCAGAATATACAGCTGCCCCACTCTTTATGGGGGAGAACAATAAAGGCTCTCATCAATGGCTAATTGAATTTGAGAAAATGCCAAGAGAAATGGCCATATTTACCGAGTCGCTCGATGTTCAACTTAAAAATATAAATAGCGATTACGAAGCAAAACGATATAAAGATATAGCTTTAACACCACCACAAGTTTTACCATTAAAAAAAGGCGTATTTTACGAATGGATGAAATTTAAAGGGAAATTGGGCGGTCAACATAAAGTTCCACGATTGGCTAATAACCGAACTTTTGCCGACGAAATAATTGTAATTAACGAAAGACTATAAATGAACAGATTTCTTTTATTTATTTTTTTAACGTTAACAATTTCACAAGTTTCACTTGGTCAAGACTCTATAAATATCACTAAATATAATCCAGAGTCGTTTTCTATTGATTTTAACGGAACAATTTTCCTAATCTCGGGAAATACCCTTTACAAACTCGATAATTTATACAATAAAGAAATAGAGTTTTCTAATAAAATGTACGGGAATATCAGTTCTGTTGATGTATCAAACCCATATAAAATACTTGTTTTCTACAAAGAAACAGGAATGATTGTATTTCTTGACAATCATTTAAAAGAAATACAATCTCCAATATCACTTCCAAAACAAGGCTTAATAAATACAGAACTAGCGTGTACTGGTTCTGATAATAGTTTTTGGATTTACTACAACGACACACATCAAATCATAAAATTCGATTATAAAATAAATGCAATTGCATCAACTCCCGATTTAACAATTCTAACTAATATTGCAATTCCACCAAAATCGATTCAAGAAAAAGGAGATAAACTATTTTTAGAAATCCCAGATTTTGGCATATTAATTTTTTATAATACTGGAAATTATATACAAACACTACATTTTCCAAAAATAGTATCGTTCAATCCGTTGACAGAAAAAGATTTTTTTTATGTTGATAATAGTAGAGAACCTAAAATTCTTGATTTCACAATTAACAACTTTAAAAAAGTCACTATCAATGGACAATACAATACTGATAATCAATTATTTTACTCAAATAATAAAGTATTAGAATTAACAAAAAATAGTATTAAAATTCACGATATTATAGCTTCGAAATCTGAAGACAAATAAAAAAACGCATTAAAACGTGAAACAAAGATTTATATTATTGCTATAAAAGGTTAAAATTTGTGTGAAATGAGGCCTTCTAGGTGTTTTTTATAAATAAATTTATATATTTGTTGATTGATAGTGCTTATAGAATGTAGGTTTTACAGGCATTTTTAGGAATAAATGACAAAGAAAATGAGCTTTAAAAGCACACATGTTGCTGATTTTCAATTAATAACAATATTTCAATAAAAACTAATAAGTTCATTATCAAGGAAAGAGACATTTTTTTAATGAAGAAATTTTTACTCATATTATTTTCTCTACTGCTTGTAAGCACTAAATTATTATTAGCTCAAACTAATGATTATGATACAGTAGATTGGGGAAGTAAATTAAAAACAACAGTAAAACTCGATAAACCTGTTTATAAACCAGTTTTAGGTGTTGGAATGGGTAATATTAACTTTTTTGGAGAAGTTAAAAACAAATACTTCAAAGATTTCACTTACGGTACAACAGGCTTAAACGTTGATGTATATAGAGCAATGGACTCTTGCTTTAAATTTGGTTTCCGTTTCTTATATGGAAATATAAATAGCAGTAGATACGATATCGATCCCAAAAAGAACTTCAATTTTCAAACACAAGTAATGACTTTTGGTACAAATGTAATGTACAATTTTTCGAACTTGAATTTTATTGGAAACAGTGAAAATAAAATACTATCTCCTTATGTTTCATTAGGTTTTGAATTTGTGAATTTTGAATCTTTTGGTGACTTATACGATGCTAAAGGCAATAAATATTATAATTGGAGCGACGGTACTGTTAGAAATATAGACGAAGCATTAGATCCATCTCATAGTAAAGGAATTAAAATGGTTCGCGATGGTATTTACGAAACATCACTTAAAGATAAAAACATTGATGGAATAAAAACATCTCCACTTGTACTTTCCTTTCCTATCGAAGTTGGATGCGAATTTATTATTAGTCAAAAAGCTTCATTTAAATTAGGATATTCATACCATTATACTTTATCGGACAATATAGATAACATTTCGAAAAAAGGTGTTGATGCTCGTAAAGGGAACAAAGGTTTCGATGCATTTTCTTACAGTTATATTCAGTTCAATCTCGATTTATTCTCTAAAACGACAGAAGAGAAACAACTTCAGTTTATCGATTTAGGTTCTGGAATGATGGATTTTTGGGATGTTGATGGTGATTATATTATGGATGTTTATGATCAATGCCCAATGACACCTCCTGGAGTGTTGGTAGATACATTAGGTTGTCCTTTTGATGATGATAAAGATTTATATGCAAACTATGCCGATAGTGAATTAACCACTCCTAAAACTGCATTTTATGTTGATTTAATTGGTAAAGAAGTTTCGAAACCAGTTATGTTAGCTTTACTTAATGATACAGCCTCGTTAAACCAAAGTGAAATTTACAGACATTATCCTAATTTATTGGAAGGAACTGGATTATATCACAGATTCTACAAATCGATTCCAGCAAAATTTAAAGCAGTAGATACAAATGGAGATGAATATATTTCGCTTGAAGAAATATTAAATGCCATTAATATGTTTTTTGATTCACAATCTGACTTAAAGGTTGATGACTTATATGAATTGGGCGAATTCTTCTTTATACAATAACATTATTACAACAAGATGAATAGTAAAACAAAACATATTTTTAACTTTTGGAAGTTAGTAATTCTCACATTTATCTTACCTCTTGTAAGTAATGCACAAGAATTTTCTGATGGTTATATTTCTGCAATGGTTTTATACCAAAAAGCAGTTGGTCAAGGTGATACAATGCCAATAACTGTTAAAATCATGAAAAATGATATAAATGGTTTTGCGAAATTTAAATGTATTGCTCCACAAAACACACAAATAATTTCACCCGACTTTGTAAATGCATCATCTACTTTAAAAGATAGCATATTGGAAGTCATTTGGGTTGAAATTCCTTTTGAAAAAGAATTTCTTATAGATTATAAATTAGTTATTCCAAACACTTCAAACATTGGAACCTTTTCGTTTTCTGGAGCCTTCTATTATCTTATAGATAAAGATATAAAAGTATTGAAATTTAACAATTTAAGTTTTGATATTTCTGATGATAAAGAAGTATTAAAAAAATCTGAAAAGGAATTTAAAACTCAAAGTTTAAAAAGAGAAAAGAACACCCAAACTGTACTTAAACCTAAAGAAGATCGTGAACCAACTCCACAAGTTGATTCTAATTCAATAGCTCAACAAACAACAATAAACAATCTTACAGAAACTCCTACTCAACCAGTTATTGAAGATCCAACATCGACCGAACCACAATTAAAAGCTCCAACAGAAGACACAACAATATTTGACAATTCAGTTCCAGAACCTAAAGTAGTCGACTCAACTTCGATTGAACCTCCTCAAGAAATAATAAAACCTGCTGAAACCGAACAAGCAAAAGTTGAAGAGCCTAAAATAGACTCAACAATAGCAGAAGTACCGAAAGTTGAAACGCCTATTGAAACGCCAAAAGTTGAAACAGCTGTAGAAACACCTAAACAAGAAGTTGCAAAACAAGATAAAACTTCAAATCAAGGAAATGGTAATGGAGTGGAATTTAGACTCCAAATAGCTGCTGCACGTAAACCAATGACACCAAGTCAACTTAAGCACATTTATAAAGGGAACTTAACGATTGAAGAAGAAGTTCGAGGTGATGGATGGTACAGATATTCAATTGCAAAAAGTTCATCGTATTCAGAAGTTAAAAGTCAAAAAAGACAATGTGGTATAGCCGACGCATTTATCACAGCATCTAATAACGGTGTTTCGATGACAGTTGCCGAAGCATTGAAGAATGCGAAACCAAACGAAGAAAAATCGTATGGTAAAATATTCTATGCAGTACAGGCAATTGCTGTAAATAATTATATGCCTATAAGTGAGTTCAAACAACGTTTCAATACTGACCGATTAATCTTTGTTGAAAAAGATGCTCAATATTACAAATATTTAATAGGTTACTTTTACTCGTTTAGAGAGGCAAATCAATATAGGATTTCGCTTGGAGGAGATGCTTTTGTTGTTTCGTATATGAATGGCAAAAGAATAGATAAGGCTCAAACTATAAAGTAAAATAAATCGTTTTTTATTTTCTGTAACCAACAAAAAATACAAAATGCAAAACAACTTTTTTGTAAAATCTCATGGACTTGGAAACGATTACATCGTTTTAGATTCGGCAAATATTTCATTCGATTTAACCAAAGAAAAAATTATTACAATTTGTGATATACATTTTGGAATAGGTTCTGATGGTATTTTACTTAAAGTTCCTTCGAAAATAGCCGACTTTGGCTTAATGATTTACAATACAGACGCATCAGTAGCAGAGAACTGCGGCAATGGATTGAGAATTTTCAGTAAATTCTTATACGATTATGGATTTACAAATAAAAAACATTTTACTGTTGATATATTAGGTAGACTTATTCGTTGTGAGATAATTGAAACAAATAATGATAAAGCTAGCAAAATTCGTGTTGACATGGGTAAAGCTAATTTTATTGCAGAAAAGATTCCTGTTACATTTGGCAAATCAGAATGTATTAATGAATTACTTACTTTTGGAGGCAAAGAATTTACAATAAACTGTGTATCTGTAGGAAACCCCCATTGTGTTGTTTTTAAAAACGAATTAAATCTAGATGAACTTTTTGAATTTGGGCCACAAATTGAAAAACATCCAATGTTTCCTAATAAAACAAATGTTCAATTTGCGAAAGTAATAAATCGCAAATTAGTTGAAATACGAATTTGGGAAAGAGGTGTTGGACACACCCTTGCATCTGGAAGTTCGTCTTGTGCAGTTGCATCGGCAATGCTTAAAAATTCAATTATCGATTCTAATGTAACGATTAAAATGCAAGGTGGAGAATTACAAATTTCTATTGATAATGAATGGAATATTCAAATGGTTGGACCAGCGCTAGAAACAGCTACAGGTATTTTAAGCAACGAGCTAATTGATAATTGCAAATAATCGGTTTTTGCTATAAAAATCCTTAGATTTGCATTCGGTAAAAATTAATCAATGAAGCGAATTCTATTTAGTATCATCTTAATAATAGGAACAACTGTTCTCCATGCTCAGGATTTCTTTGCCGACGAGCAAAACAACGACACAATTCCAAAACGATTTTACGAGCATAAATATCATGGAACAATTAGTTATACTGTTGGATTACCAAAATATATTTATGGCGGTAGTATTTTAATCCATTATAATAAAGAAAAATTTAGTCCTTATTTTGAATTTAGGGTAAATCCCAAATCGACAAAAGACTATTTAATGTATAAAAGAACAAATAGCAATGGTCTGGATACCTTGAATACAACGCTTGCATATAGTACTTATGTTTTTTCATTTGGCTTAGCAACCTCACCAAGGAAAAATGTATTAATTTACGCAAATGTCGGTGTTAGATATCAAAAGGAATTATTCGACAAACAACTGTATTCCAATTATTACTACAAAGTTGATGATTCGGAATTAAACTTACAGTATGGAGCTGGAGCATTTTATATTTTCCCCTTTGGATTAAGTTTACAATTGGGAGTTGATGTCTCTAAATTTACAGTTATAACAGGATTAGGTTACACATTTTAATTCTCTATGGATTGCAGAATTGGTTGCGGAGCCTGTTGTATAGCTATTTCGATTTCGTCTGATATGCCTGGTATGGAAAACGGAAAACCTGCTGGAGTTAGATGTATACATTTAGATGAAAATAAAACCTGTAAAATATTCAATTCACCAGAAAGACCTAAAGTTTGTGATGGGTTTAAAGCAGAGAAATTAGTATGCGGAGATTCATTCGAAGAGGCAATGAGTATATTAAGCCATTGGGAGGAATTTTGTTCCTAGAAATTTTGTTATTAAAAAGTTAAAAATGCTTTATATACATAGATAAAAATGCACACTATATTTTTATCTTTGGTGAATTAAATATAATACATGAAAAAGGTCAAACTTAATATATTGGGCTTATCGTTTAGCCAAACACAAGATGGCGCTTACGTTCTGATTCTTATTGAAGAAGATGGAGAAAGACGAATCCCAATTATTATTGGTGGAACCGAAGCTCAAGCAATAGCAATTCAACTTGAAAATTTAAAAGCACCTCGACCATTAACACACGACTTATTTTTGAACTTTGCTCAAAGTTACGAGATTGGACTTACCGAAGTATTAATATACAAGTTACAAGAAGGTATTTTCTATTCTAAAATTCTTTGTAAAGGCGGTGAAAAAGAAGTTGAATTAGATTCTAGAACATCTGATGCTGTTGCTCTTGCAATTCGATTTGGTTGTCCAATATACACAACAGCCGATGTTTTAGCAAAAGCTGGAATAATAATCGAACTTGACAAAGAAGATGAAAAACCGCGAGGACATTCATCTACTCAAAAAGCCAATGATTTTGATTCGTTTTCAGATCAAGAATTACAGGAAATGTTAGATTCTGCAATCGAAGATGAACTCTATGAAAAAGCATCTTTAATTCGCGATGAAATAAAAAAAAGAAACGCATAAGGTATGAATCCTTATGAATAAACCAACAATGATACCCTCATGAGAATACATTTAAAATCAATCATTAAAAATGTAAAAAAAAGGGTAGATATCCGACATATACAAAAAGATTAAAAGTATACGGATGAAAAAATTCATTTACCTTTTCTTTATTATTTTAAGTTGGTTTTCATCCCAAGCTCAATATCGAATCATTGATAAGGAAAAATCTTGGAATGTTTTAAAGTCGTATAAAGATCAAAAAACAGTATCTTATAAATTCCTTAACGATACAATTATAAACGATAAAACTTACACTTCTCTCTACTATTCTTTTTCCGACAGACTAGATACTTCGGATATGAATTTTGCCGGATTTTTGAGAGAAGACACACTAAAAGGAAATGTATATATTCGATTTATAAATGGTGATGAATTCATTTTATATAACTTTAAAGTTAACACCTGTGATGTAATAAATTTACCATCTTATAATCAAGCATCAAAAATTTATTTCGAAGTAGAGTTTATTGATTCAATGGTCGTTAATGGAGTAAAAAAACGAAGATTAACATTAACATCGCTCGATAGAACTGTTGCAAAAGATCAAATATGGGTTGAGGGAATTGGTAGTACAACAGGTTTAATTGAAACAGGAGAAGTTCAATATGGAAGATATTGGAGTAAATTACTTTGTGTTAAAGATTCGACTAATATGCTTTGGAGCAATAGAAAAGGTCTATGCTATATTGTTTCTGGGAATAATGCTTGTAAAATAGCTTTTAAAAGGAATAAACGAAAAAATACAAGAGCTAAAATTATATCATTAGATTTTGAGGTGAAAAGTTTAACGGTAAAAGTAATTAGTACAAAAGGTAAAATGGTAAAGCAACAATTAATGAAAACAAGAAAAGATCAAACCATTTATCGAATTCGAAAAGGAGAATATCTAGTTGAAATTGTGGATCGATTTAATAAAATCTATTACACCAAAAAGCTTAAAATAAACTAATTATATGGCATTATTATTTGCTAAATGAAAATACAAATTATATGAATAAATTCTTTAAAACATCAATTATATTACTTTATCTTATGAGTATTATACAATTATCAGCACATTCGCAATCGAAAATAATAACATTATTAAAATCGGATTGGTCGTTAAAACAGAAAGATAAAGAAGGATTGTATAAAGCAACAGTACCAGGATGTGTACATACCGATTTAATAAATAATAAAGTATTAACCGATCCTTTTTATCGATTAAATGAAAAAGATCATCAATGGATAGATAAAAAAGATTGGATTTATAAAACAACCTTCAATGTTGGAAAAGATATTTTATCGAAAAAGAATGTATTCCTTAATTTTAAAGGCTTAGACACATATGCTAAAGTAACATTAAACGGAATAGAAATACTAAATGCGAATAACATGTTTCGTGAATGGACAGTAGACTGTCGATCAACGCTTAAAGAACTAAATAATGTTTTAACAATAGAATTTGAATCGGCTATTAATAAAACGATACCATTATATGATTCACTTTCATTTCACTATCCTGCACCTAACGACCAATCTATTCTTGGCGAAGTTGGCGATAAAAAAGTAAGCATCTTTACTCGAAAAGCAGGATATCAATATGGTTGGGATTGGGGACCAAGATTAGTAACATCTGGCATATGGCGACCTATATATATTATAGCCTACGACAATGTACAACAAACGGACTTATCTGTAAACACAATATCAATAAATAATGCTACAGCCGAACTAATGGCTTCGATCGAATTACAATCGAACGATGAAATTGAGACAACTTGCGAATTTTATGCTGATAATGTATTTCTTAAAATTGCAAACGTTACATTTCCCAAAGGATTATCGCAAAGGAACATTCCATTAACAATTTTATCGCCTAAATTATGGTGGTGTAATGGTGTTGGTGAACCATATTTATATTCAATTAAATGTATAGTAAAGAAAAACAATGTAATACTTGATGAAAAAGAAGTTAAAGTTGGAATTAGAACAATAGAAGTTATTCACGAAAAAGATTCGATAGGAAAATCGTTTTATTTAAAATTAAATGGAATTCCAATTTTCATGAAAGGAGCAAATTACATTCCGCTCGACAATTTTCCAAGCAGAGTAACTAAAGAGCGTTACGAAAAATGCATCAAATCTGCAGTCGATGCAAATATGAATATGCTAAGAGTATGGGGAGGAGGAATTTACGAAGACGATATTTTCTATAATTTATGCGATGAAAAAGGAATATTAGTATGGCAAGATTTTATGTTTGCCTGTAGTTTATATCCTGCAGACAATGCATTTTTAGAAAATATTAAGCAAGAAATTACCGATAATGTTAAAAGGCTTCGAAATCATCCATCGATTGCACTTTGGTGCGGAAATAATGAAATACATACCGCATGGAACGACTGGGGTTGGAAACCAGAATTCGAAAAGAATTCGAAAACACTTGCAAAAAAACTTTGGAATGATTATGAAACAATATTTAATCAGATTATTCCATCGGTAATTCAAAAATACGATAGTCTTCGTTTCTATTGGCCATCATCACCAATGGCAACTAGAGATAAAAAAGCAGGAGACTTAAATTCTGGCGATATGCATTATTGGGATGTTTGGCATTTTGGAAAACCATTTAAGGAATACGAAAAGAATGTAGGTCGATTTATGAGTGAATATGGATTTCAATCGTTCCCGGAGAAAAGAACAGTTGAAGAATATACCGTTGAAGACGATAGAAATATTGATAGTAAAGTAATGACAGCTCATCAACGTCATCCTCGAGGTAATGAACTTATTAAAACATATATGGGATATTATTATAAGACCCCTAAAGATTTCGATAATTTCTTGTATGTTGGTCAAGTTTTGCAAGCCGAAGGAATAAAAATAGCTATTGAAGCACATCGAAAAGCAATGCCAAGATGTATGGGAACCCTTTATTGGCAATTAAATGATTGTTGGCCCGTAGCTTCGTGGAGCAGTACCGATTATTACGGCAGATGGAAAGCGCTCCATTATTTTGTAAAAAAAGCATACAGCCCAGTTATTATAACACAAACAATAAATGACAATAAAATAAATATTTCATTTGTTTCCGATTTATTTGCAAACAAAACCTATCCAATTACATGCAAAATAATTGATTTTAAAGGGAATATACTATGGCAAAAAGGAACAGAGGTTGAAATAAAAGCTAATGCAAGTTCAAATCTAATTATTGATTATACGAAAGCTAATTTAAATGAAACAGATAAAGCAAATTGTGTAATGGTAATAGCAACACTTGAAAAAACAGAAATTTTACCGAGTTATGTATATTTTAAAGATGTTAAAGATTTACAATTAATAATCCCAAAAATCAACAAAAAGATAGAACCTAAAGATGGTGGATATGCAATAATCTTACAATCAGACGTTTTAGCTAAAAACATTAACCTTTATACAGAAAAAGAAGGATTTTTTTCAGATAACTATTTTGATATGTTACCAGGAGAAACAAAAACTATTGAATTCAAGACTCAATCTAAAACTTTCGATATCAATAGTTTAAAAATTCGCTCAATAGTAGATACGTATTAAAATAATGGTTACAGAAATTTTAAATATCTTTACAAAAAAATTAATGTATGGCAGCAGAAATTAGAGGCAAATTATTTACAACGCTTGCACCCAAAAGCGGTAGCGGTGCAAATGGACAATGGGTTATCCAAGAATTCGTAATCGAAACAATGGATCAATTCCCTAAAAAAGTATGTTTAGAAGCTTGGAATGACAAAGCACAAATTGTTAAAGCTCTAACTCCAGGTACAGAAGTAATTGTAGCTTTCAATCCAGAAAGTCGCGAATATAACGGTCGTTGGTATACTAGTTTAAAAGTGTGGAAAATCGATATGGCTGGAGCAGCAGCTCAACCAAGTTCTGATGGCGGTTTTAGTTCAATGCCACCAATGCCAAGTACACCTCCACCAATGGCTGATGGTGATTTACCATTTTAAATATAAAACATGATAAAAGACACCTGCATCTATGGGATGCATGCAATAACAGAGGCAATAAAAGCCGGCAAACAAATTGACAAAATAGTAGTTCGCAAAGGTCAAGATAATCCGTTAACGCGCGAAATGCTATCGGAAGCTCGCAAACTTGATCTTCCTATTCAGTTTGTTCCAATTGAGAAAATCGATTGGCTCTGTAAACAGAATCATCAAGGTGCTTTAGCATATATTTCACCAATAGAATATCAAAGAATTGATGAAATAATTCCTTATATTTTCGATCAAGGGAAAACTCCATTTATTCTAGTACTTGACCAAATAACTGATGTTCGTAATTTTGGAGCGATTTGTCGCTCTGCTGAATGTGCAGGAGTTGATGCAATTATTGTTCCTGACAAAGGAGCAGCTCCAATTAATGCAGATTCGATTAAAACATCAGCGGGTGCTTTGAGCATTATTCCAGTTTGTAGAACATCAAATTTGCAAGAAACAATCAAGTATTTAAAAATGTCGGGAATAACTGTTTATGCAGCTACCGAAAAGACCGATAATATCTATCATGGAAAAGATATGACAATTCCATTGGCATTGATTATTGGTTCTGAAGATACTGGTATTTCGGCAACCTTACTTCGTGATGCTGATGAGTTTATTAAAATTCCTTTACTTGGAAGTATTGGTTCGTTAAATGCATCTGTTGCTGCATCAGTATTGATGTATGAAGTTGTGAGACAACGTATTTAATGAAGTAATAAATTCGTAATTTATATAGTTTTTTCTTTAAAACTGCAAAATTCGCGAATCCCACATTCTCCACATTTTGGTTTTCGAGCAATACAAACATAACGCCCGTGTAAAATAAGCCAATGATGTGCACGAGGAATTAAATCTTGAGGAATATATTTTACCAATTGACGCTCCGTTTCTAGGGGCGTCTTTGCTTTTACAGACAAGCCAATTCTAGCCGAAACACGAAAAACATGCGTATCGACTGCCAAAGCAGGTGCATCGAAAATGATTGATGTTATTACATTTGCCGTTTTACGTCCTACACCTGGTAGACTTTCTAAATCTTCACTTTTCTCTGGAATTTCACCACCAAATCGGTTGACTAATTCAGAAGCCATTCCATATAAATGTTTGGCTTTATTATTTGGATACGAACAGCTTTTAATGTACTCAAAAATTTCTTCGATCGAAGATTTGCTCATTGCATCGGCAGTAGGAAAAGCTGCAAATAAATCGGGAGTAATTTTATTAATTCGTTTGTCGGTACATTGAGCTGAAAGAATGACTGCAACCAACAATTGGAAAGGAGTTCCATAATCTAATTCCGAAACCGGATTAGGTTGATGTTTTAGAAAATATGCGATGATTTTTTCAAATCGTTCTTTACGAGTCATACGTTGAATTTTTCTTTCATTAGTCAAATAAACAATATATTTCTTACATTTGAATAACACTTAAAATCAAAACTATGGCTACCGATTTTGCAAAAATATCAGTTCAGGAAATAGCATCGATGATCGATCATTCCTTGTTGCAACCAACTATGACAGAAAACGATTTAATTGCTGGTTTTGAAACTTCCTTGAAATGGTCTGTTGCTTCGGTTTGTGTAAAGCCTTATGCTGTAGCATTGTGTCAGAAATATTTGATGGAATCACCCGTTAAAGTTTGCACCGTAATTGGATTTCCACATGGTTCAAATTCAACAAGTATTAAGAAAATAGAATCATTACAAGCAATAGCCGATGGTGCCACAGAACTGGATATGGTTGTTAATATTGGTAAAGTTTTAAGCAACGATTGGGAATACGTTAAAATAGAAATAGCCGAAATTAACGAAATCTGTGTTCAAGGAAATGCCATTCTTAAAGTAATTTTCGAAAACGATTATTTGCCAAATGATGGATATAAAATAATGTTAACGAAAGTTTGTCGCGAAATTGGTGTTGCATTTATAAAAACATCAACCGGTTATGGTTACAATAAATTACCCGATGGAAACTTTGCAACCAAAGGAGCAACTCTTTTAGATTGTGCTTTAATGGTTGAACATGCTGGTTCAAACATGCAAGTAAAAGCAGCTGGCGGTGTGCGAACATTGAAAGATTTATTAGCTTTTAGAGAAATTGGAGTGACGAGAATTGGTGCAACTGCTACTGAGAGTATTCTGCAGGAATTGATTAAATATAAAATATAACCTCTAATATAAAAATAGTGCTCTTTTATTATTTTACAATAACCTTCAGTGAACTCATAGAATGGTTTTTAGTATTTATTAGAACTATATTATAAGTCCCTCTTTTATATTGAGAAACGTCAACTTTTAAATATTTTGTACTAATAGTCGTTTCATAGACAACTTTACCAAGCATGTCTGTTATTTGTAAAAGAGGCTTTTTGTCCAAAATATAATCGTCAAAATCCAGATTCAATATTTTAGTACAAGGATTGGGGAAAATGTTAATTTGAGAAAAAGCAACGTTTGCTTTACCGTTTGTTATGGTATCCAAAGTATCTTTGTATATCATAACCAAAGTATCTGTTAACATAAGTGCAACAGTGTCGTCATAAACTATATTTTGTTTATATTTATAATAATGAATGGTATCTATTTTTGTTTGAGTAACGAAGATGGTGTCAAGTGCAAATACTTTTGTTAAACCTGTAGTATCATTGATTTTAGTTGACTTAATCAACGGAAGATTATTGAAAATTATAATTGATTTAGAATAGTTTTGTTTGTATGAAGCAAAATCATCTGAAATCGATGCAACCAAACCTTCATCACCAAATCGAGATAACTGTAATGCTGCTGGTGAATTATATTGGGTTAAAGTTGAAAACGGTAAGATATATTCATCAATTTTTGTGTATGTAGACATATCATAACTATAAAAGTTTAAACTCGATTTTGAATATGAATCATCAATAGTAAAAGTAAAAAACTTATTTTTAGTAAAATCGGGAGTTGATGCAAAAATATCATAATTATATTTACCTCGCACATTAAAAGATCCAACTTGCTCAATTTCAATAGGATTTAACACAATGCCAAAATTATCATATAATAAGCCATTGCCAAACTTAACCCCTCTCAAATTCATATATCCAATTGATTCAATAACACTAATCCCTGAATCTTTTTCGAATTTTATTTTTGAAAATTCATAATACGATCCAGTCGTTTCATGACCGAACAAAGTATCACTAGTAGTTGAAATGAGTTCATCGATGGAAGCAATATAACTGATCTCTTTCGGCATTTTCTTGCCATTTTTAAATGCGATAACTCCCATTGATGAGGAAGAGAAGGTGTGTGATACTTTCGTAGTAATTACAATACTATCATCTTTCGAAATTACAGCCAAAGATCCAGGATACGGTTGATATGCTCTTACGGTATCATAATCAATCAAAATTGTTTGAACAATCTTGTATTTATTTAAATCAAATTTTACAATCTTTGGAGTATCTAAAAAGGCGATATAAACAAAATTCGAATCGAAGGTGTACACAAAATCAGAGGGATTATTTCCTAAATTTATTTTTTTCACAACTGTTCCAGTTGAGGGATTAATTGAAACAAATGAATTAAAATAATTTATATCTGCAGAATTTATTGTCGCATTTATAACATTTCGTTTTGAATCAACAGCGATTTTATTGGCATTTAAATATAACGTTATAGGTTGCTGAGAATAAACTGTTTGCACTAAAAACAAGGCTATAATAATTTGAAATACATTTTTCATGGTTTAGTTTTTTAACTTTTAAAATATCCTAAATTATTTTATGATTAGTTTTTTATTGGCTATAATACTACCAAATGGATCTTTTAATATCAACTGAAATGTACCTTTTCCAAAGGTAGAAATATCAACTTCAAAGAGTTCTTTATTAATTTTAAAATCTGTTAATACATTACCAAGAGTGTCAACTATTTGAAATTCATCAGATTGGATCAAATCCTCATTAAATACAAATACCTTTAACTTATTTGTCAGACTATCTGGAATAATCACAACAGTACTAAACATATACATACTATTAACAAACGAATATGTTTGATAGAGATATAATGTATCATAAACAATCTTGTATGAAGTATCATACTTTGTTGTATGATAATCATAAAGAGTTATCAATGTATCGTTAACATTTACATGATTATAAATAGTATCACTTACATATAAATTAGGATACAGAGATACTGATGTATCTGAAGTCGAATCAACAAGTAATGCATTGTTTAATAGCACTAATTCTTGTTCATCAGAAATATATTCATCGTAGGTTGTTACAGCTAGTCCCTTTTTGCCAAATCGAACTAGTTGAGACACTACAGGAATTGAATTATTTGATGAAAGTTTATATTGAAATGTATATTTCCCAATTTTTGATTTCGTTGTACTATTAAAGCTATAAAATGACAAATTATATTTTCCCGAATTACCATCGATCAATGACATATAAACCCTATTAAACTTTAAATCAGTAGCTAATGCTGAATTTCTATACCAATTACTTTTAATTTGAAATGTGTCTAACACCATAGGTATATCAGGATTAATAACAAATCCATTATCATCATATAAAACGCCATTCTCGAAACGAGGATTTGATAGTTTTCTAAACCATTGATTTTTGATTATGGATACACCCGAATCTAAAGAAACGACTAACGAACTAAAATCATAACCAGATGTTTGAGTCACGTATCCATACAAGGTATCATTATTTGTAGGAATGATATTATCAACGGTATATAAATTATTAATTTGTTTTGGCAATAGTTTACCATTACAATAAACAGATACTCCTTTAATTGAACCAATTTTTGAATAGGTGGAGACAATAATTACACTATCATTATTTGGTAAAACAGCCACACTACTCGCATATTTTGAACCTTCATAATAATTGGAACTAAATTTCCCAAGTTTATACTCCTGTATTAGTTTAAAAGTATTTAAGTCAATTTTTTAAACAGATGATATTCCATCGAAACATATATAAATATAATTGGAATCTGTTGAGAATGTTAATTGTGTTGGCTCACTTCCTACAAATATATTTCTTATAATTTTACCCGTTTTTGGATCAATTGCAACTAAATTATTACCATAATGATCATCGCAACCTTTAACAGTAGCATAAATACAACTCCTTTTCCAATCATATGCAATCTTGTTTGATTTTAACTGCAATTTCAATAAATATTCAGCTTTTAGAGAAGTAAAACCGAAAAGAATTAAGAATAAACTGATGATAATTTTTTTCATGACAATAAAATAAACGTAAACTGAATTATAATCTGTTTTCAAAGAAACTTAACATCAACCATATTTTTCTTTTGATGTAAAAATTTCTGATTGACAAAAGTCAGTTTTTGTTTTCAAAAAAACAATATAAAACATTAAACAATTGGAACTTTTTCTCTTTATCTTTATCCTGTTTTGAGAATCCTCAATAAAACCCAAATTGATGAATTAATTTATAATTTGGTTGGTTTATTTCCCACCCAAATCCACAAAACAAACTCTATTCGTATCGACATCACAATTGATAGATAAACCGTGTAATCGTTTCACTGTACAGTACAAACAACGTTGGTCGAAACCACATTCTAATTGGAGTTGTTCTTGTGTTCCATGTTCGATAAATATATCGGGAATTCCCATTCGAACAACTTGACGAGGAAGATTATTTTCTGCTAAAAATTCTATCACTGCAGATCCAAATCCACCAATTATAGTTCCATCTTCAACAGTTATTATTTTCGAATAATTATTTGCAATATGAAGCAGTAATTCTTCATCAAGTGGTTTAACAAATCGAGCATCGAAATGTCCAACATTAATTCCGTCAGTTGCTAATCGATCGCATATTTTTGCAATAGTATTTCCAACTGGCCCCACACTTAGTATTGCAACATTTTCGCCTTCGCGAAGAACTCTACCCTTGCCTATTTTAATTTCTTCGAATGCATTTCTCCAGTTTGTACCTTCGCCATTTCCACGAGGATAACGAATTACAAATGGGCCTTTATTGGGAAGTTGAGCGGTATACATGAGGTTACGCAATTCGCATTCGTTCATTGGAGCAGCAACTGTCATATTTGGTATAGCACGCATGTAAGCAAGGTCAAGAGTTCCATGATGTGTAGCACCATCGGCACCAACCAAACCGGCTCTATCGAGACAGAAAACAACATTTAATTTTTGCAAAGCGACATCATGAATAACCTGATCGTATGCTCGTTGCATAAACGATGAATATATATTGCAAAATGGAACCATGCCATCGATTGCCATTCCTGCCGAAAAAGTAACAGCATGTTGTTCTGCAATTCCAACATCGAAAGCACGTTCGGGCATTTCGTCAAATAAAAATGTCATTGAACAACCCGATGCCATTGCTGGAGTTACACCTACAATTTTCGAATTTTGTTTTGCTAAATCGACCAACGTCCATCCAAAAACATCTTGATATTTTGGTGGTTGTGGTTGAAGGTAAACTTCTTTTAATATTTCGCCGGTAACCTTATTAAATTTACCTGGTGCATGCCATTCGGTTTGTGAAAGCTCAGCAGCTGCAAATCCTTTTCCTTTTTTTGTTATGCAATGCAAAACTTTGGGTCCAGGAATTTTACGAAGGTCTTCAATAGTTTTCACTAAATGAACAACATCGTGTCCATCTATTGGTCCAAAATAACGAAATCCTAACGATTCAAAAAGATTACTACTTTTTAGTACAATCGACTTTAAGCCATTTTCGACGCTTTGAATTAATTGTTGTGTGTTTGGTCCAAAACGGCTCATTTTGCCGAGGAATTTCCAAACATCATCTTTTAATTTATTATAGGCATGCGATGTTGAAATATCGAGTAAATATTGGTTTAAAGCACCAGTATTTGCATCGATTGCCATATTATTATCGTTAACAATAATCAAGATATTTGGTTGAATTTCGCCAGCATGATTTAAGGCTTCGAAAGCCATTCCGCCGGTTAATGCACCATCGCCAATTATTGCAACTACTTGTTTATCTTTTTCGCCTTTTTGAGCGGCCGCAACAGCCATTCCAAGTGCAGCAGATATAGATGTTGATGAATGTCCAACCCCAAAAGCATCGTATTCACTTTCTTCTGGTTTTGGAAATCCACTAATGCCTTTGTATTTTCTATTTGTAGCAAAAATAGCTTTGCGACCTGTTAGTATTTTATGACCATATGCCTGATGACCAACATCCCAAACTAATTTATCGTAGGGGGTTTTTAATGCATAATGAAGTGCAACGGTTAATTCAACCGTTCCTAAACTAGCACCAAAGTGTCCAGGATTTTCTGAAATAACATCGATAATAAATTCACGTAATTCTTTACAAACTTGGGGTAACTGTTCTACACCAAGCTTTCGCAAATCGGTTGGATAATTTATAGTATCGAGAAGTTTTTGCACCCTTTTTTATATTATAAGTCGACCAAATATAGGAAGAACTTACGTTTTGTAACAATAATAGTATAAACAATTAAAGGAGAAGTAACCATTTTACAACGATTACTCTCCTTCAAAATATAGTTTTCTAGAAATTACTTTTTCTCAAAAGCCTCAATTTCTGCACGTTTACTTAAAAGATAATCGATATCATCGAAACCATTTAATAAACAATCTTTTTTATATGCATTAATTAAAAACGATTCTGTTTCGCCTGTTGCAATATTTGTAATTGTTTGAGCTTGCAAATCGACTTTAATTTCTGTTGCTGGATTTTTATCGACTTCTGTAAAAATGCCTGTTAAAAATTTCTCAGAAACCTGAACAGGTAATACTCCATTATTTAGAATATTATTTTTAAAGATATCGGCAAAGAAACTAGATACAACAACTTTGAAACCATAACCAGCAATTGCCCATGCAGCATGCTCGCGGCTCGATCCACAACCAAAGTTTTTACCACCTACCAATATACAACCGCTATATTTTGGGTTATTTAATGGAAAATCGGCAATTGGTTGATTATTTTTATCGTAACGCCAGTCGCGGAACAGATTGTCTCCAAAACCAATTTTGTCAGTTGCTTTCAAGAAACGAGCTGGAATTATCTGATCGGTATCGATCTCTTCTATTTGAATTGGAACTACTCTCGAAACGGTAGTTATAAATTTATCTATAGACATAATTTTTAGTTTTTAATTCTTAATTTTTAGTTTTTAGTTTTTGAAATATCGTTTGTCGATAACAAAACTAAAAACTCATAACTCAAAATTCACAATTACAAAAACTCTCTTGGGTCAGTTATTTTACCCGTAATAATTGCTGCAGCTGCAGTCAATGGACTAGCAAGAATTGTACGAGCTCCGGGACCTTGACGACCTTCGAAGTTACGATTCGAAGTTGCAACACAATACTTTCCTGGAGGAACCTTATCTTCGTTCATTGCTAAACAAGATGAACAACCAGGTTGACGTAATTCTACATCAGCATCGGCAAATATTTTATCAAGACCTTCTTCGCGTATTTGTTTAGCGACTAAGTATGAACCAGGTACGATGTATGTGTTGATATTTGAAGCACGTTTGCGACCTTTTAACATTCCAGCTAATAATCTAAAATCTTCGATACGTCCATTAGTACAGCTTCCAACAAATACCCAATCAACCTCTTTGCCTAACAATGTTTGTTCGGCTTCGAAACCCATGTATTGTAATGCTTTTACAAAAGTTTCTTTCGTAGCAGGATCAACGGATGCTATTGATGGAATTTTTGCATCGATTTTCATTCCTAATCCAGGATTAGTTCCATAGGTAATCATAGGAATAATATCTGCAGCATCGAAAGTATATTCTTTATCGAATACAGAATCAGCATCAGAATATAATTGTTTCCATTTTGCAACAGCAACATCATAATCTGCACCTTGAGGAGCATATTTTCTGCCTTTTACATAATCAAATGTTTTTTGATCGGGAGCAATCATACCACCACGAGCACCTAATTCGATACTCATATTACAAACAGTCATGCGAGCTTCCATCGACATTGATGTAATTGATGTTCCTGCAAATTCGATAAAGAATCCAGTTGCACCACTTGCAGTCAATTTCGAAAGTATGTATAAAATTAAATCTTTCGATGTTACACCTTTTCCTAAAGAACCATTAATTGTAATGCGCATTTTCTTTGGTTTTGGCTGCAAAATACATTGACTAGCAAAAACCATTTCAACTTCGCTTGTTCCAACACCAAATGCAACTGCACCAAATGCTCCGTGAGTCGATGTATGACTATCGCCACAAACGATTGTCATTCCAGGTTGTGTATATCCTAATTCAGGACCAACTACGTGAACAATACCATTAAAATCATCACCTAAACCATAAAACTGAATACCATGACGTTCACAGTTTTCTTTTAATTTTTGAACTTGAAATGCCGAAAGCTGTTCTTTTATCGGTAAATGCTGATCCATTGTTGGAATGTTATGATCGGCAGTAGCAGTATTTTGTAAAGGATGAAATACTTTGCGTCCACGACCTTCGATACCTGTAAATGCCTGAGGACTTGTAACCTCATGTATAAACTGACGATCGATATAAACGATACTTGGACCATTTTCTATTTCTGAAACAACATGTCCGTCCCAGATTTTGTCAAATAATGTTTTTCCCATTTTATTATTTATTTAATCTTACAAATTTTCAATTTTATTAAGCTTCGTATACTTGACC
>Ga0302288_1000197_pt1 | contig 55068 bp, 48 predicted proteins | sample III_Fen_N1_1_FD_194549 | JGI IMG/M metagenome (GOLD analysis project Ga0302288, IMG submission 194549) | Peat permafrost microbial communities from Stordalen Mire near Abisko, Sweden - III_Fen_N1_1 | ecosystem: Environmental > Terrestrial > Soil > Wetlands > Permafrost | place: Sweden: Abisko...
TGTTGTTATTGAATCTTTTTACTCTTTTGATTCGGACTCTTATGACAGAGAACAGGAAAAAAGGATGTGTGGTGATTATTATTTAGGACAAATCTATTTTAAAAATCATTGTGCTGGATTTATTCCTAAGGATTGGAAGAATCCAGACTTCAAGGAGAATTTTGACGGTTTGATATGTATTTTCAAAAGAGAAAAATTAAATTTTTTATCGAAAGAGGATTGGGACAAAATAATTGGGACAAAACTGAATATTAATAGGGAGAATAAAGAGAAAGCCAGAACAATACGGATTCTAAAGATTGGAAAATTAGATATTGGATTTAGAAAACCTGAAAATAAATCTAGTTATGATTATTAATGCGAATCAAGGGTTAAAAGATCAAAAAGATGAACGCAGCGGGGCGATTCTTTGGAAGATAGGCAGGAGCCGTCCCTAAATCTTTGGGATGCTTTGATTGCAATGACAATATTATTATGCAAATTATGAGTAGACCAAAACTTGATAAAGAAATATCGATAAATGATTTTAAGGATTATTATTGGCTAAAGGAAGAGTTGGTCGGATTTTGCAGAGCCATTGGCATAAATAGATCTGGCGGAAAGATTGCTATATATAACAGGATAATAACTTTCCTTGAAAATGGAGAAATAATTTTTAAACCGGATACTTTAAAGGCAAATACTTGTTCGACATTTGATTGGAACATTGAAAGATTGGGTGTTGAAACGTTGATTACTGACAACTATAAAAATACTCAGAATGTAAGGGCTTTCTTCCAGAATAAGATTGGAAACCATTTCAAATTCAATGTCGCATTTATAAATTGGATGAAAGCAAATCAAGGCAAAACGCTTGGTGATGCGATTGATAAATGGATAGATATAGCTGAGCAGAAAAAGGATAAAAACCATAAAACCGTCATCGCACCTCAATTTGAATACAATACCTACATCAGAGCTTTTCTGAATGATAATCCTCATTTATCGTCAAAGGATGCAATGAGGAGTTGGATGATTAAGCGAGAGAAGCCTGGAGTTCATAAGTATGAGGAAGAAGATTTACGCTCAATAACGACTTATAAAAAGTAGCAAACAAGAAGCGAAAACTCACTGTCGATATGATACGCAAATTGACCTCCCGACTGAATCTGTCTCCCAGTCTCTTAATAAATGCTTATAAATTAGTCAGTCAACCGGGTGAATATTTAAGGGATAACAAGAATTATAAATAAATAAAGTTAGGCACCTAATACTTATATCAATTTTTTGAAACGCGTTTCAATTATCAAGACAAAACAAAGTCACCTGCCGAGACCATGCCGCTGGACAACGGAAGCGCTGTAAGATATACCTAATCAAGGTAAATACAAGCTCGGAAGCCAGCTCAGGCAAATAACTACCCCCCAGCTTTCCCCAAGTTATAAAAAGTTAATTAACCGAATCTTTCTTGAATTGTCATACTTATAATACCCATAAGTCAGCAAAAACATCTTTCTTTGCAATCAATTAATAGGTCTATTAAACAACTTAATTAAATATGGATATTAATAACGGGCAATCTATGGAACAAACCATTCTGGAAGTGGCCGAAAGACTGTTTTTGGAAAAAGGATTTGCAATGACTTCTACTACCGAAATTGCAAAAGAAGTTGGTTGCAATCAGGCGTTAATCCATTATTACTACCGGACAAAAGACAACCTTTTCAATGTTATTTTCGAACAGAAGTTTCAGGCGCTTTTTAAAGGACTGTTTGAAATGAAAAGCATGGGTGATTTGAAGTTTCAGGATAAATTGAGAATTATAATCGAGTCGCATTATGATTTGCTCATGAAGAATCCGAAGATTCCTACCCTCATGCTTAATGAATTAACACGTCAACCTGACCAGATTCGTATTTTGCGGGAGAAACTTAGAGCGTTGCCGGAAGAATTATTTAAAGAGCTGAATGTTGATTTGCAAGATGAAATTAAGCTTGGAAATGTCAGAGAGGTAAGTCTGACGGATTTGTTAATCAGTGTGCTATCCTTAAACGTTGCGATATTTATCATGATGCCCTTTGTTGAAAAGGTGCTTCAATTAAGTGAAGCTCAAAAGGAAGCACTGATTGCACATCGAAAAGCAGAAAATGTTGAATTTATTTTGAGAAGTATAAGACCATGAGGAAAAATAAAACGAAGGTACAAGGCAAAAGTAACCTGGTTCCCTTTCAGAGGCTGGGCATTCTTGTTATACTGACATTTATCTGTCAATTAAACCTGCGTGCGCAAGCATTGACAATCGAAACCTGTAAGGAAAAAGCCAAAACAAATTATCCGCTGATAAAGCAATACGGTCTGATTGAGCAAACGGCCCAATACAACATCAGCAATGCGAACAAAGGCTATTTACCGCAGCTTTCATTTTCGGCAAAAGCGACTTACCAATCAGCGGTAACCCAGATTCCTGCAGTTTTGGGAGAAACGCTGTCCGAAATCGCAAAAAAGGCTGTTACATTTCCCTCATTGGGCAAAGACCAGTATCAGGCTGTTGCAGAAGCCGACCAATTGATCTGGGATGGTGGAGCGATCTTAGCACAAAAGAAAGTTACTCATACCGAGACAGAAGTGGAAAAACAAAAGTTGGAAGTCGATTTATTTGCTTTAAATGATCGGATCAATCAACTCTTCTTTGGAATTTTACTAATGAACGAGCAGCTTAAGCAAAACAATATTCTGATCAATGAACTGGGAGTTGATATAAACCGGATTGTTGCCTACAAACAAAACGGGGTAGCCAACCAGGCAGATATAGATGCCTTGAAAGTAGAACAACTAAACGCCAATCAGCATGATACGGAATTGAAGAGTACCCGTAAAGCCTATTTTATAATGCTTTCGACCTTTACACGATTAAAGATTGACGAGAACACGGAACTTGCAAAGCCTGAAATTAATCTGGCTTTACTGAACGATACAACCAATCATCGTCCGGAGCTTAAATTATTTGATGCTCAGGATAGAATGTATGAAAGTCAGAAACTACTCCTCGATGCCGGTAATTTACCTAAGATCGGTGTCTTTCTGCAAGGTGGTTACGGCAAGCCCGGATTAAATATGTTTTCAGATAACTTTTCACCTTTTTATATCGGCGGAATAAAACTATCCTGGAATTTCAGTGGCTTGTATTCACAAAAGAATAATCTGAGAAAAATTGACATCAGTAAAAAGGCAAATGATATACAAAAAGAAACATTCCTTTTCAACAACAGTCTGCTTACCAAACAACAACAAACCGAAATAGAAGAGTTACAGTCGACACTTGCAAACGATGATGAGATTATCCGTTTACGTGGAAATATAAAAAAATCAACGTCAACAAGAGTTGATAACGGCACACTTACCGTAACCGATTTGATTCGTGAAACAAATGCCGAAAATCAGGTCATACAACTAAAATCATTGCATGAAATTCAACTTATAATGAGCGTATATCAATTAAAGAACAACGTGAATAATTAAAGTAATCAACAATAAAACAAGGATATATGAGAACAATAATCAAAAGCAACCGACTATTTATTGGTTATAGACTAAGATACGGTTTATTTGCATTGGCATTTTCTACCATACTCGTTTCATGCGGTAAATCGAAAAGTGAGGCGGATGCTTCCGGCACATTTGAAGCTACCGAAGTCATTGTTTCTGCCGAAGGAACGGGACAGATACTTTCATTCAATGTTCAGGAAGGTCAGTCGCTGGCAGCAGATGATTTGGTTGGTACGATAGACAGCACGCAGCTTTATTTGCGTAAACAGCAAATAATATACAGCAAAAAATCATTGCTAAGCCGTCGTCCTGACATCAAAAAGCAAATTGCTGCACTGCAACAACAAATTGCAACGGCCAAAACAGAACGCAAACGGTTTGAAAATCTGGTAAAAGCCAATGCTGCCAATCAAAAGCAAGTAGACGATATTAATGCACAAATAGCCTTGTTGGAAAAGCAGCTTGTGGCGCAAAAAACAACCCTTGTAACAGGCAATCAGGGTATCAACGAAGACAGTGAAGGCATAACCTTGCAAGTTGCGCAAGTGGAAGACCAATTGCGCAAATGTAAGATTATAAGTCCTATTGCTGGGACCGTATTGGTTAAATATGCCGAAATGGGCGAAGTGGCATCTCCGGGGAAAGCGCTTTTCAAAATAGCTGATATCAACAATATGATTCTTCGGGCTTATGTTACGGCCGATCAGTTGACGCAAATAAGAGTTGGACAAAAAGTAAAAGTCACTTCCGATTTCGGCAAGGACAAGAATCGGGAATATGCCGGAACGATAGCCTGGATTTCAGACAAGGCGGAGTTTACGCCTAAAACTATTCAAACACGCGACGAGCGGGCAAATTTGGTCTATGCTGTGAAAATAGACGTGAAGAATGATGGCTTATTGAAGATTGGGATGTATGGCAATGTTCACTTTAATTGACGATATAATTGCCGGCAATTATGGAAAGGACGAATAACAATCCGGAAACAGCAATTCGTTGTGACTCTGTCTGCAAAAAGTACGGAAAAACTGAAGCTCTGAAAGGTCTGAACTTTGATGTCCGCAGAGGGGAGATCTTCGGTATTATTGGCCCTGACGGTGCCGGGAAGACAACGCTTTTTAGAATTTTGACTACGTTGATTCTGGCAGATAGCGGGACAGCCTCTGTTGATGGATTTGATGTTGTAAAAGATTATAAAGAAATACGCAAACGGGTCGGTTATATGCCCGGACGGTTTTCCCTGTATCAGGATCTGACGGTTGAAGAAAACCTGAACTTCTTCGCTACCGTTTTTAATACGACTATTGAGGAAAACTACGAGTTGGTAAAGGATATCTACCAGCAGATAGAACCATTCAAAAAGAGACGTGCCGGAAAGCTGTCGGGTGGTATGAAACAGAAACTTGCATTGAGTTGTGCTTTGATACACAAACCCAGTGTGCTGTTTTTGGATGAACCAACGACAGGTGTTGATCCTGTATCCAGAAAAGAATTTTGGGGAATGTTGAAAAAGCTCAAAGAACAAGGCATTACTATTCTGGTCTCCACGCCTTATATGGATGAAGCAAGTTTATGTGACAGAATTGCGCTGATTCAGAATGGCCGGTTCTTGAAGATTGATACGCCAAAAGACATTGTAAGTCAATATGGTAACAGGCTCTGGGCCGTGCAAAGTGATAATATGTACAAGCTGTTGACGGATTTACGTGCCAATGAGTTGTCAGAGAATTGTTTTGCTTTCGGGGATAAACATCATGTCTCTGTTGATAATGAACAGTTTAAAATTGATGATCTGCGACAGTATTTGGAACAGAAGGGGCATACAAATATTGAAATCAGGGAAATTGAGCCGAGCATAGAGGATTGTTTTATGCAATTAAGCCAGCGTTGAATGGTCAGGATCAAAAAGATACAAGCAGAAAGAAAATGAGCAATTCAATTCAAAATAATTCCAACAAGGTTATTGTCGCTGAAAATCTGACAAAGAAATTCGGACATTTTATAGCTGTGGATGACATCTCATTTGAAGTGGAAAGGGGAGAGATCTTCGGATTCCTGGGTGCCAACGGTGCTGGGAAAACGACGGCTATGCGTATGCTTTGCGGACTAAGCATTCCGACTGGTGGTAAAGGGATAGTGGCCGGCTATGATATTGAGAAGCAAACTGAGCTGGTCAAGAAGAGTATAGGATACATGAGCCAGAAATTTTCACTTTACGACGACCTGAAGGTCTGGGAGAATATTGAACTTTTTGGCGGTATTTACGGAATGAAAGATAAAGAGATCAGGGAGAAAACAGACTTATTAATGCAAGCGCTTCATTTTGAAGGCGAGCGTAATAAACTGGTCGGATCTTTACCATTGGGATTTAAGCAAAAGCTGGCATTCTCTGTTTCTATTTTTCATACGCCTAAGGTGGTATTTCTGGATGAACCGACCGGTGGTGTCGATCCGATTACACGCCGTCAGTTTTGGGAATTGATTTATGATGCAACTTCCCGGGGAATAACTGTTTTTGTTACCACCCATTATATGGATGAGGCTGAATATTGTAACCGGGTCTCTATCATGGTGGATGGAAAGATTGAAGCCCTGGACTCACCAAGGAACCTGAAAAAACAGTTTAATGCAACCAGTATGGATGATGTTTTTCAGCAATTAGCCAGAAAATCCATCCGCAAAGCCGATTAACTATGAAACAATTACTTTCTTTTATCAGAAAAGAATTTTACCATATCCTGCGTGACAGGACGACCATCATGATATTGCTTTTGATGCCTGTCATTCAAATTATTTTGTTCGGTTTTGCTCTTACTACGGAAGTAAAAAATACGCAGGTGGCTGTCCTGGCTCCAACCAATGACGAAGCAAGCAGCCGTATTATCGACAAACTGAATGCCAGTGCTTACTTTGATGTGGTGGAGAAGATTCATAATACAGATGAAATACAGCCTGTCTTCAGGGATGCGAAGGCTAAATTGGTCGTTGTATTTGAGGATCATTTTGGCGAAAAGCTTCGTTACAACGGTAAGGCACACGTCCAGCTTATTGCTGATGCCACCGATCCGAATAGGGCAACCTCATTCACCTTCTATGCCAGTAACATTATTGCTTCCTATCAACAAGAATTGATGGGCGAAAGCAAAAATCCCTATCAAATAACACCCGAGATAAAAATGCTCTATAACCCGCAAATGCTTAGTGCCTTTAATTTTGTTCCGGGCGTTTTGGGTATGATTATGATCCTTATTTGTGCTATGATGACCTCAATTGCCATTGTTCGTGAAAAAGAAATGGGAACCATGGAGATATTGCTGGTTTCACCTATGAAGCCGATCTACATAATTCTTTCCAAAATAACGCCCTATTTTGTGCTATCGTTTGTGAATTTTGTCACCATTATGTTGCTGTCGGTCTTTGTCCTTAAAGTACCTATTACCGGTAGTTTGGCAAGTTTGGTGTTGGTTTCGTTACTCTATATCTTCGTATCGTTGGCGTTGGGCTTGTTGGTTTCGACCATGACCAACTCACAGCAAGCGGCTATGTTGGTTTCAGGTATGGGACTCATGATGCCGGTTATGATGCTCTCAGGCATGATATTCCCGATCGAAAATATGCCGCTTCCGTTACAATGGTTGTCCTGTATCGTTCCGGCAAGATGGTATATCTCAGCCGTCAAAGTCATTATGATTCAAGGATTAGGCATTACTTCTGTATTAAAGGATGTTGGCATTCTTTCTCTCATGGCGGTTGTATTGGTCTCTGTCAGTTTGAAGAAGTTTAAAATAAGACTGGAATAAGGAACTTGAAACTATGATAAAGTATCTTCTTAAAAAAGAGTTTAAACAAATTCTTCGGAACAAATTTCTTCCGAAAATGATTTTTATGTTTCCGTTTATGGTATTGCTCGTTTTTCCATGGGCTGCCAGTTATGAAATAAAGAATCTGAATTTGAGTGTGGTTGATAACGATCAAAGTACTTATTCTGAGCAACTAACTCAAAAAATCATCTCATCAAACTATTTCAAACTTACAGATGTTTCGCCGAATTACAATAAGGCAATGAAAAGCATTGAGAAAAATCAATCGGATATTATTCTGGAAATCCCGCCCCATTTCGAGAAAGACATTGTCAACAGGCAAGGTGCCAAAGTGATGATCTCGGCCAATGCGGTAAATGGTATGAAAGGTGGTATAGGCATGACTTATCTGGTTAGTATAGTATCTGATTTTAATGCGGGAATAATTGCAAAGTTAATGCCGGTTACAAATGATGTGAGTCCTGTCCCAACAATACAAATTGATACTCAATATCGGTTTAATCCCCATTTAAATTACCGTGTTTTTATGGTTCCGGCTCTGATGGTTATGATCTTGACGATGATGTGTGGTTTTCTACCGGCCATTTCTATTGTATTTGAAAAAGAACTGGGTACTATGGAGCAAATTAATGTAAGCCCTGTTCCAAAGAGTCTCTTTATTTTGGCTAAATTAATCCCATTTTGGATTATCGGAATCTTTGTCATCAGTGTCGGTTTTCTGATTGCCTGGGCTGTTTACGGATTGGTTCCTGCCGGATACTTTTCGACGATTTATTTATTTGCCGTGATTTATATTCTGGCTGTCTCGGGTCTTGGAATTGTTATTTCGAATTATGCATCCTCGATACAGCAAGCGATGTTTATTATTTTTTTCTTTTTGATGCTTTTTATTATGCTGAGTGGGTTGTATACTTCTATTGACAGTATGCCGGAATGGGCAAAATGGATCGCAGCATTCAATCCGTTGAAGTATTTTATGGATGTCATGCGGTCGGTTTATTTAAAGGGGAGTAATCCGTTGCAGCTTATGAAAGATTTATCGGCCTTAATCGGTTTTGCCGTTTTCTTTAATTGCTGGGCGGTAATAAGTTATCATAAGAAGAATTAGATTTCTGCCAAGCTTCTGTTTTCCAGTTGCATGGCATTCCGGTGCCCGCTTGATTCCTGCGCTATTTGTTTGTCTCTTTTAGAATTTTACAAAATAGCCTTGCAGTTATCTGTACAACTGCACTTTCACTGCGTCCGTTCTCAAGGTCGCCGTCTACCATGCCACTTTCCTCCGTCCGCTTTTCGGGAGGTTTTAAATTGTTACCCCATACAAATGTTTAATCATCGAATATTTTTGGATAAATTAAATATTTAACAAGAAGTAACGTGTTATTAAAATTAATAAGTATTTTTGCTGATCATATAGTGCTTATCAGGAAGTTGCATCTTACATGGAAAATACAAATATGACCTTAAATTTGTGATATAAAGAAAGATGAGATTATGTATATAAAATTGAAAGTAAAGATTGGTTTAGTGATTACAATGTGTGCATGCCAGATGTTGAATGCGCAAACCTATAAGAGTATTGTATGCGATAGTCTTACTCGCAAACCACTTCAAGGTGCTGTTGTTTCACTGTGTTCTCCCAAAGGTGAAGTGTTACATTCCTGTATGACAAATTCAGATGGTAGTTTCCAACTTCAACATTTCAAAGGATCGACAATCTTACAGATATCCATATTGGGGTATAAATCAAAGAAAGAAATACTAAGTCTTTCTTTGCCTGATAAATTTTATTTATCCCCTTTAATTTTGAAAGAAATAAGTATAACTGCAAACCAGGAAATACATGATATTGATAAAGATACTTATCTCGTTACTGACAGCTTACGTAAAGGGACAACCTTTGCTGCAGATATGCTTGGACAAATAAAGGGAATTAATTATAATTGGTTTGATAACTCATTAAGCGTTTATGGGCAAAAAAACATACTGTTGTTGGTTAATGGTGTGGAAAAGGATCAGAGTTATATAAAGAATATTAATCCTAAGCGGATCACGAAGATAGAAGTTGTACATAATCCAGGAGGCCGCTATATTTCAGATAATTATGCAGCCATTATCAACTTGATTTTATATGATGATTATGTCGGATGGGATTTGTATCTGGCTGAAGATACTAAAATTAACCCCAATAAATTAGATAAGGCTGAGGGGTTATTTAACGAAGGAGTCTATCCGAATTTCACCTATACCAGTAATAAAATTACGGTGAATGCCAGTTATAATTATTCGAGAAAAAGAATGAGCTTTTCTGACAGTTATTGGCAGAGTTACCCAGGTATAATCGAGAATACAACAACTGCAATTGATGAAAATTCACCCAATATTCGAAAGGGAGATAATAATCATTCTCTGTCGGCTGGCCTGGACTATCAGATTTCAAAAAAACACTCTATTTCTTTTCAGGGGAAATACGACCGACAAAACGGAAATGCCAGTTTTGATTATTCAATCTGGAGTAATAAAACTGGCTCTGAGGCAGAAAAGACCTATCGAATTGGGCAGACGAACAGCGTGTCCAATGAATGGGTAGGTACACTTTTTTATCGTGGGAAGATTGGTGAACGCTGGGACTTATATAGCGATTTTAATTATGACTATTACGTAAATAATTCCAATGCCAATATGGATCAGGAAAATTGGTTTTCTTCAGAATACAAATATCGTAACCGGAAAAATTATACACGTTTCAATACGGAAGTTACTTATTCATTCAATGCGAATGCTACTCTGAAATTTGGTTATTCAACAACCTGGAAAGAATATACTTCCCAAAATCGATTGGCAGATGTCCAGGAATCTCTATTGGATAACTATCGGGATCGTTTTTTTTCTTATTTCTCATATAAATTTAATAAAGCGTGGAGTACTTCTATAGGAGGTGCTATGGAATGGATACGTGACAGGAGCGAAGATGCCAGTGCAAACCATTTTGCATTGATGCCTGATTTTAAATTAATGTATAAACCAAATAAATCGGTAGATGCTGTTCTTCAATATTATACTACAATTGACTATCCCACATTAAGTCAGTCTTCATTATATAGCTATAAGGCTGATTCTCTAATGTCTTCCTCCGGTAACCCTAATTTAACACAGGCACTGTATAATAACGCTTCACTCCGTATACGTTTGTGGAATTGCCTGACAGTGAGTCCTTCTGTGTGCTATTCGAAAAATAATATTGCATCATTTTATAAATTGTTGGATGATGGGCATATAATGAATACTTATGTTAATTCGTCTCTTCGAAAATACGCTTTAAACTTAACCTTTGAGACATCACTTTGGACGTATTTTGCCTTTTCTACCAATAATTCAATAGGACATGACGAGATTGTTTATGGTGAAAATAAAAATTCCGATAATGTATGGATAAATGAAAGTTCCTTTATATATATGAATAGAAAAACCGGATGGAGAACTATGTTAGACTTTAATCGAAATTCAGGGAGAAACATGCAAATTCAGGGGTATTCAATAGGTGGCGATAACTATTGGATGATGGCATTAATGAAATCCTGCTTAAATGACAGATTATCGTTCATGGCTGCCTACTTTCTACCTTTTAAATGGTTGTTAAATACAACTGATAAGCGAATTGTCAATACGGCTTTTTATCAATATAGTTCAAGGACAAATACTTTTGATGACGTGTTGAAAAATATGATAATGATAAAAATTAATTATAGATTAGATCATGGAAAGCGTGTAATTAAAAAAGAACATAATGCAACAGTTGACCACGAATGAGTGGCGTTCTGAAAGAGATGAAGCAGATGTGCTTTCTTGGTTGATTGATTAAGGCGTTTGTCTTATAATACAAAAATGAAAAGGATATTTCTGGCATTGACAATTTCCCTGTTGTTAACTTCTTGTGCAACATTGACAAATCAAGCATGGACGGTGAGTACAATTTACACGACCGAACCGACGAAAATAGTTTTCCAGAATGACACGATAAAGACAAAAAGAAATAAGGTTAAACTGATTCTTGAAAGGCAAAATGCGCCAATAGAAATTATTGCAATTACTGACAGTTTAAAGAAGAAAGTGACAATTAAAGCAGTTAACTCGATTGAATATTGGGCAAACATTGCGTATTTCTATGGAATAGGAATGTTGATAGACAATAGAAATCCTAAACGATATACATATCCCCCAAAAATATATTTAAATTCCACAGACACGATTAACAAGTACTATAACTATTATGAACGATGGAATAATAAAGGACAATTATTGCTTCACTTATCTTTTCCATACTATAATAGCTTTCGCTTGTCTCCAGTGAATGAAAGCACCAAAAAGAATTTCGGTTATATGGGTGTCTCTGTTGGATTGGATTATTATCACAGTAAGAATCAATTTATAAATATTTCTGCTTCGAGAGTTACGGATTGTTCTGCCCCTTTTGTAATGGACGATTTTGTAAGTGAAAATGAAAAATATGAGTATATTTATTCAACTTATTTGAGTCTATCGAACAATTATAAGATTAAACGTCTCTCAATTGGTTATGGCTTGTCTTACGCAATAAACACTTGGGAGTTAGTTGAATATGGTAGATATGGATCAATCCCGGTAGAAGTGTCTGTTACCAAAACCAACAAAGCATTGGGACTTGTTTTTTCTTCTTATTTTCAGGCAACGCCGAATTTCTATCTTGGGGTAATTTACAGACCTACTTTATTGAGACCGGATATAAAGCCGACATTTAAATACGAACATTTGATTAGTATCGACTTTGCCTGGAAAATACGACTATTTAATATTAAACGGTTGCTGAAATCATAGAACAAATTTCTACGTATCAGAGACGAAGCATTTTAAATCCTTAATTCTTAATCTGGCCTCTTTGCTTATGTTTCAGAAAACTTTACGATATTTGTATTTTAGCTGTGGATATTTAGGATTGGGAGGTGTTGAATATTCCATAGTTGATTGGAAAAAAGCCAATACAAGTTGGGTGGTAGATTTTAATCCCAGTTATTGGGAACTTGGAATTAAACTTAAATTGTAGAAATGATTATGATAAATATTATTACGCTGCCAGAGCCACAAAAAGACTTGGACTTTCCTTTAATGAAAGCGATTGAAATGCGGCGGACAAAAAGGAAGTGGCAAGATTCAAATCTTTCTGATCAGGAAATTTCCAATATATTGTGGGCTGCCTGTGGTATTACACAGGAAGAAACAAAACGCAGCAAAAGCAAAAGGACAGCACCCTCCGCTTGTAATTCCCAGGAAATAAAAGTATATATTGCTATGTATAATGGACTTTTTCTTTATGATGAGAAAAATCATCAGCTTGTTGAAGTCCTTTCGGATGATATTCGAATGCATATAGGTACTCAAAAGATGATGCGTTCTGCACCTGTTGGGCTTATCTATGTTTCAGACTATTCCAAGATGACGTCAATTTTCTTTAAAGATGACAACCGGAAATGGTTTACTTCTGGGGCTGATACTGGTTTCATTAGTCAGAATGTTTATTTATATTGTGCAGCTGCCAATTTAAGTACGGCAATTCTTGGTCTGGTTGACAAGGACAAACTTCATAAGATTATGGGTTTAAGCGAGAATGAGAAAGTGGTTTATACACAAGTGATTGGAAAATCATTGATTTAGTTTTTAGGAATTTAACAGAATAATATTGAGTCATAATAATTAATAAAAAACAAAAAACATGGAAAACATCGAACTTAATGAGAATTCAATTGAATTAACTTCTGAAATTAAAGGATACTTGTTGGAGACTTCAAAGTGGAGCAAGTTTATTGCTATTGTTGGATTTGTCGGTATAGGCATTTTAGCAGTCATTGGTATACTAATGTTGATAGGATTTTCATTTTTGGGAAATTTGTATAAGGGTGTTCCGATGTGGATTGTGGGTGTGGTTTATATAGTAATGTCGGTAATCTATTATTTCCCAACTATTTATTTGTATAAATTTTCAACAAAGATAAAGCAGGGACTGCAATTAGAAGGAGAAATGGTATTGGCTGATGGTTTTTTGAATCTCAAGAAGGTGTTTAAGTTTATTGGGATATTAACGATCGTAATTTTGTCGATTTATGTTTTGGCTTTGTTGATCGCAATACCTGTGTTCTTCTTTATCTATAAGTCAATGTAACGTAGGCGTCCACGAGATACAAAGTAACTGACAACCATGCTTTTGACATGCATACCGAATTAATTAAAACAGCGATCAATTCCATTGTCCCGCTTCAGGATACAGAATGGAAGGATTTGCAAGACTTTATTGAGCAGAGAACGCTTAAAAAGTACAGCTTTTTCCTGAAGGAAGGGGAGATTTGTAATTCGATCGCTTTTGTTAATAAAGGTTTGTTGATTTATTACAGGTCATTGGAAAATGGGAACGAAACCACGACTGACTTCGCATTTACCGGTGACTGGGTGACCGACAATAGAAGTCGTTTAAATCACTCTCCGTCATTTCTTAATATTAAGGCGATTGAAGAGACGGAATTGCTGATCATTCCTGAACGCAATCTTTCAAAATGTTATGATTTGATCCCTAAACTGGAGAAGCTGGGACGGGTCCTGATTGAACAGGCCTTTGTGAAGATTGCCCGGCAAAGCATTGATTTGCAAACTTTATCGGCCGGCGAGCGCTATTATAAAATGCTTCATGAATATCCTGAGATCTTTCAAAAGGTTCCTTTACATCATATTGCCAATTACCTGGGCATTGCGCCAAAGTCGCTTAGTCGAATACGGAAAGGATGATTTTTATGGATATTTTTATTTGGTAACATTTGTGGAGTGGTAATGGTTTTTATATTCTGAATTTTGCAGTAGTTAATTTTCTAAAATTCAGAATGTATGAAAAAAACAGCTTTGGCCTTTTTGACCTTTTTTCTTGTTGCTTTTATGGGTAATGCACAGACAGACTCGACCAACGACACATTTAGTAAACCGTGTCCTCGTAGTTATGAGGTGAAACAAGCCTGGGAAATTGAAAGTTTGGTACCAATGTTTATTACCGGCGGTTTCCATGTTGCTGTTTGCTTTCGGTATGAAAAATTCAGGTTTAGAGTAAGCGTTATCAATGGTGGGGATTATGATGCCGAATCTGCAGGAATAAAGAATTCTTCCCAGGATTTTAAAAGGTATTACAAAACGTCTCCAGGCTTGTTCGCGGGCTACAATGTTTGGAAAGGCCTCGAAGTTTACACTTATTTAGAATCGCATACGTTTGAAATTGAGCAAAAAAGTACAAGCATAAAAAAGGACTTGCACAGTACAGATACTGGTGTAGGCATCAGTTATCAGTTTTTTATCGGACAAAGTTTCTATATTCAACCTGGATTCCATGTTTATTTGAGGGGCGACAAGAGTCTGGATTTTGGTGATCAACAATACCGAATATCCAATGTGGATCTTTCTCCTGTGCTGCGTTTAGGATATAGACTATGGCGTAAATAATTTATGAGGATGAAGATGGTTTATTTGCAAATCCGATACTTTTCTATCTTTGTTAAACGGTCTGTCTATTTATTTATTCTCGTTGTTGTGCTCAAGACCAAAGTAGCCATAGTCATAGTCATAGCCATAGTCGTAACCGTATTTCTTTCCATAGCCATAACGGTACGTGTATGTAGATTTGCTCATATCTTCTGCATTGAGAACAAAGTACATATTGTTCAACTGCTGTTTTTTAAAGATATCATTGGCATTAGAAATATTCTTTAAAGGGGTATAGTCGGCTCGTACGATATAGAGGTTTATATCAGCAAAACGATTGAGAAGAAAACTATCAGCTACAGCGCATAAAGGAGCGGCATCAATGACGATATAGTCAAACTGCTTCCTGCATTCAGCAATCAGTTTATCCAAGGCCGGTTCTGTCAATAATTCATTTGGATTGGGAGGAATAGGTCCGGCTGTTATGGCGAAAAGATTGGGGTGAATGCCTGTGGGCCGGATAAGTTTAGATTGGTCCAGATAGCCTGAAAGATACAGAGACATACCGATTCTATTGTCAAGACCAATATTTACATCTATTTTAGGTTTTCGCATATCAAGACCGACAATCAGAACTTTTTTGTGAAGGAGAACTAGGCTCATGGCTAAATTTATGGCTATAAATGATTTACCCTCTCCACTGATGCTGGATACCACATTAATTACTTTTTTCTCTGGTGTGTTAAGTACAAACATTAGGTTAGTACGCAGAAGCCGGAACATTTCTGTGAATCCATCTGTGGAATGTTCATGGATAATGATATTGTCTGTCCCCTCACTTTTTGGAATCTCACCTAAAATGGGAATATCGGATATTTTTTCCAGTTCTTCCTTGTTCTCTATCTGATACCGGAACATTTCGCGAATATAGAGTCCTGCGACAGGAAAGAAAAGACTTAAAACAAAAGTGATGATAAGAATAAGGTTGTGCTTAGGAGAGACAGGCACCCCGGAGCCGCATGGCTGGTCGATGATCTTAGCTTTAGGAATCACGGTTGTCATGGTTAGGGCGTTTTCTTCCTTCTTCTGCAATAGGTATAAGTATATTTGTGATTGGACACCTTGTTGGCGGGAAATTTTTGTGTATTCCCGTTCTTGACGTGGAATGGATTTGATACGGCCTGCATTTTGGTTTTCCTTTTGCCCAAGGTCTTGCTCTGAAATTAGCAAATTGTGCTTTTCGTTGCTTACACTCGACTGAACTGTTTTAAATAAGGCCTTTATTTGTTCATCCAGGTCCATCATGGCCCGGTTATTTTCGGAAGCAGTTCGGGAAAGTCGTTTGCGATCAAGAAGCAGGTTGTTATATTTATTAACGAGTACATTTAGATCTGAGCTTTCAATATCAGTACCAGCAGGCAGAAGCTGATAGCGATTTTCATTTTTGTTGATATAGTTTTCCAGGCCTTTGATAATATTGAGTTGTGTTTCTACATCGAGATGTTTCTTTTCAAAATCACTGGTCTGCTGAATAAATATTTGCGACTGAGAGGTAATGTCTGTGAGTCCTTCACTTTGTTTAAAGTTTTCAACTTGTTTTTCGACATTGTTTAGATCACCCCCAAGTGATGATAAACGCTGATAAATAAAGGCATCCGTATTGATAGCCACTAAGTTCCTGTCTTTCATGTCTTCTTCGTTATATGCATCAATGAATGCTTTAACTAAGTCTATCCCTCTTTGTAGATTGGGAGTCTTGAATATAATATTGACAACGGTTGTGGTTTTCGAGGTGAGTTCCATATCGATTTGCTTTAATAGATTTTTGGCCATCATAGAAGGACTTTGGAGCGAAACATTGATGTTCATGGTTTCCGCAGGTTTGTAAGGGCTCGGGGCAATGAGAATTTTTCCAAATGGCAAAACGACCTGACTATCTATTCTTGAAGCTTTTACACAATAATTCTGATCTTTGTGTTTTCCCGTAAAAGTGTATCTGCCGTTGGGTTGTACTTTTACCTCAAAGTTGAATGCACCGCGAAGTGTGTCCAGCACTGTTTCAGGCAACCTGACAGAAATAGGACACTCTTCTCCATACAAATCTGCATCTCTGAAAGAGCCTGTTTCGCTATAATGAGCATAGATTCCAAGCTTACGAACAGCTATCTTCATAAGATCGGAGGTTTTCAAAATCTCTAGCTCATTGTCTGCGTTATTCTTAATATTAAAAAGGCCAAGATCTTGAAAAGTAGACAGATTTTCAGTAGCTGAACTTCCTTCCTTTTGGTCATCTTTGAGTAAAATTTTAGCGTCTACTTCATAGATTGGGGTTGTCTTCTTAAGGTATATGGCAGCGACTGTAAGACAAACAATTATAGAAACAACGAACCATTTCCAGTAACGGATGTATTTAAAAAATAATTCAGCAAAATCCGTTTTATCTTTATTCTGGTCTTCTCGTAAGTCTGCAAGAAAATCCAGATCTTCTTTTTTCATGATTTATGATTATTTGAATATGATTTGATATGGACTTCGCTTGGAACTCAAGTCTTACCCTGGATAGCAGTTGTCTCACCATTAATTGACAAAGTTGCATATAGACCACCCTTTTTTGAAATCGACGGAGTAAATTAAGAGGATAGACAGCAATGCCAAAATCAAGAAGTAACGAGCTTTACTGAATTTCATATTTATATAGGCCGAAAATAGATTTTATTTGATTCAGCACTCTCATATTCAAAATTAGCGGACAAAGTGAGCATCTGAGCGTTACAGGAAGCTTCGATCAAGAAGAGCTTTTTCCTGCATTTGCATTATGAAAGTACCGTGATAGATTTTTTCGTAATTCAGGAATGGTATTTCAGTTTTGATCATCTGATAAATCAAGCCCCAGAATGGTATGTCACTCAGATTGGAATCATCAATATATTGGTCAGCTCTTAACTTACGATTCTCTCTATTCTATTTTTCCAGATAATTTAGATTAGTGGCATAAAAGACGAGATTCCGCGTCATACAACATGCCACAGCCTCTTTTAATAGCCTTTCCTGTGCAGTTCACAGAATAAGCTAATAGTGCCATTAGTACTGCAGACGCATAAGTGTCTTAATGGCAGAAGGCTTCACTAGACCTACTTTTTGCATACAAAGGTTCGTGGCTCCCATGTGGTGCAACGAATGGATATTTTGCTGGTTCTATATATTCTTTTGTGCTTTTTTCAGCAAAGAACTTATTTATATCAATATAAGTATAACATGCTATTTATAAATGATATGCCTGCTTTTTTTAAACATTTAAGATTGAGTAAATAAGATCTAAATAGAAAATGAGAAGAGCAATAAACGACAACCTTTTACAAAATAAGAGCTTTTAATGGGTTCAAAAGTAGATAATATTTCTCGGAAATAAAACCTATAATCATTTTTTTTATATGAATAATTTGTTACATATTTAGATAAATGAGACGCCTAATGTGTGCCTATTAATCTCAGGCGCATTATCTGTTCTGATCACCTTTTATTAATGAAACTTTTGTCCATTTCCCCTGTCTTGAATGCCATGATTTTATTACTTTTGTCTATATCTGTTGGATTTTAGGATTTCAGAAAAGATCTTTTTGTATCAAAATCGAATTATATGGTAGTAGTAGAAAAAAACTCAATGAAGGCATGGCTTCTTGCTTCACGTCCTAAAACTCTTGCAGCTGGGTCTGTACCTGTTCTTGTTGCATCTGGTTTGGCTGCGCATTATGGACGTTTCCATTTTATACCAGCTGTTTTGTGTCTCATTTTTGCTTTACTTGCGCAAATTGCTTCCAATTTTAGTAATGATTATTTTGATTATGTAAAGAAAACAGATAATGAAGATAGGTTAGGTCCGGAACGTGCGGTGGCTTCTGGTTGGATTGACCCGAAACGGATGTTGTTTGGATCAATGATAACAATTGCTTTGGCCTGCTTTTTTGGTTTGGGCCTTGTTTATTATGGCGGTTGGCAAATGATTATCGTAGGTCTTATTTGTGTTCTTTCATTGCTGTCTTATTCTGCCGGACCGTGGCCATTGGCATATCATGGACTTGGTGATTTATTTGTTCTTGTATTTTTTGGTTTTGTTGCCGTCGTTTTTTCATTTTATGTTCAAACACAGAGTTTTCATTACCTGGCTTTTGTTTGTGGGGCGGTTGTTGGTTTGGGCGCAATTAATATTTTGGTTATTAATAATTACAGAGATAGAGAGACAGACAAGAAAAGTCACAAGAATACAACCATAGTGCTGTTTGGCGAAGCATTTGGACGCTGGTCATACTTATTCAATGGGATCTTTGCATGTCTGTTGTGCCTGATTTTTCTTCGTGAATCAATTGTCTGGGCTGCTTTTCTACCTTTTCTCTATCTGATACCTCATTTCTTTACCTGGAGAAAACTAACCATTTTGCGTCAAGGAAAGGCTCTCAATAAACTGATAGGGGAGACCTCAAGAAATCTTTTTATTTTAGGAATACTCGTCACGCTCGGGCTTTTGCTTTGATTCTTTGCGCTTATAATCCACCTTTAAGAAGATAGTTTGCTGTTTCTATATTGTTTTTTTTGGTTGATATGTTATTTAATTTCAAATAATATATCAAATATTATGCGGAATATAAAAATTAATTATATATTTGCAGTCATAAAGTATGATTATAATGATAGGAACAATTTTAGATAGAGTTATTGAAAGTGAGATGATGGAAGTCCTGCCGGTTAAGACAAACTATTCTTCCTTTGAATTTGAAAATAAGTTGAATGAAACACACAAGGTCCAGAATGGGGAATTTTTGAAGTCATCATCTTCGTTTAGCGATATGGTTATGCATCAAGGCCTCATGGCGGAAAAGCGTATGATCCAGCACCGTCTGGTATATGGTTACTATCCTGATGTAATTGACAACCCAAATAATGAAAAACATATTCTTAAACAATTGGTTGAAGACTACATATACAATGACTTACTGCGAAAAAATAGAATAAAAATCAAACGGCCGGACAAATTTTTTAAACTATTGAAGGCTATTGCCTATAACATTGGAATTCCAATTAATTATAGGGTATTAAATAATCTAAGTGGTTTGTCTTTTGTTACAATAAGAAGTTATCTTATGATTTTGAAACAGGCCTCTGTGATTATTGAGTTAAAACCCTTTAGTCGGGTTATCCAACAGGAATTAACGCAATATACAATGTTCTATTTCTATGACAACGGAATCCGAAATGCATTAATTTCTGATTTTTCAAATGCTGAAAGTAGGTCTGACATAGATATATTATATAAGAATCTTCTTATATCAGAACGGATTAAATTAAACATTTCCAATGGCAATACACGAAGGTATTTGTATTGGAGAATAACTGGACAAAGAATGATCGATTTCCTGGAAGAATCCGATGGAAAAATATGTGCATATCAATTCAAATGGAATCCAAAAATGAAAGTGGTAATTCCTAAACCATTTTTATTGAGATATAGTGACTGTCAATGCAAATTTGTTAGTTCGAATAATCTTGAGTCTTTTTTAGAATAATTAGAACGGGTGAAGCTTATTTTATCTATGTTGGTTTTACAATCCGAGTGACTTTACGACTGCGTCAATTTTTATTTCTGCAGTTGAGGATGCCTGGTCATATTCTGCGCGCGTTTTCATTTCACCTTTCACTTCAATATAGAATTTGATTTTCGGCTCTGTCCCTGAAGGACGAATTGATACTTTTGAGCCATCCTCTGAAAAGTATTGAAGAACATTTGAGGTTGTTGGCATTTCAAGTTTATAAGACTTGCCGGTGATAGGTTCAACGGCTTGCAGGCTTTCATAATCCTTGATTAGAATAACAGGAGATCCGGCAATTTCTTTTGGAGGGTTGGCACGGAAAGTGATCATCATTTGTTCAATTTCTTCAGATCCTGTTTTGCCTTTTTTAACAACAGAAATACCTTTTTCTTTTGAAAATCCGTATTCGATGTATATGTCGGAAAGTAATTGATAGAGAGATTTATCGTGATCTTTGGCCCAGGCGACGATTTCAGCCATTAAAGCACAAGCTGAAACCGCATCTTTGTCACGAACGAAATCTTCTGCCAGAAAGCCATAGCTTTCTTCACCACCACCGATATATTGTTTTTTTCCTTCAAGTTCACGCATAACGCCTGCTATCCATTTAAATCCGGTGTAGCAGTCGAAGCACTCAACTTGATTTTTATCAGCTATTGCTTTAATCTGTTCTGTGGTAACAATGGTTTTAACAATGTATTCATTGCCATCAAGTTTTCTTTTCTCTTTCCAGCGGGTAATAAGATAGTAGATGAAAATCATAGCTGTTTGATTGCCATTGACCAGAATCCACTCATTGCTGTTATTCTTTATCGCAATGCCCATACGGTCTGCATCAGGATCAGATGCCATAACAATATCTGCGTCGGCTTTTTTTGCTTGTTCGATAGCCATAGATAATGCAGCTGGCTCTTCTGGGTTGGGGGAAACTACAGTTGGGAAATTACCATCGACAATATATTGCTCGGGTACAGAAATGATGTTAGTGAAGCCAAAATTATTCAGGCAGGCAGGGATGATTTTGACACCTGTGCCATGAATTGGTGTGTAAACAATCTTTAAGTCATGGTTGCGTTTTATGGAATCAGGAGATAAAGATATCTGCTTGATTTGTTTGATAAAGTTGTCGTCAATATCTTTTCCAATGAGCTGAATAAGTGCTTTATTACCATCGAATTTGATATCTTTTATCTTTACAAGGTTTACTTCGTTAATGATATTTGTATCGTGTGGGGTAATAATTTGAGCACCGTCATCCCAATAGGCTTTATATCCGTTGTATTCTTTTGGATTGTGAGATGCAGTAATGATAATGCCGCTCTGGCAGCCCAAATTCCTGATAGTAAAAGATATTTCCGGAGTTGGACGAAGATCATCAAACAAATATACTTTAATACCATTGGCCGAGAAAATGTCAGCGGAAATTTCAGCAAACTTTCTGCTGTTATTGCGACAATCATACCCAATGACTACAGCAATCTGTGGAAGGTCTGCAAAGCATTTATTCAGGTAATTGCTTAATCCTTGCGTAGCAGCACCCACCGTATATATATTCATGCGATTTGAACCTACACCCATTATGCCACGTAAACCACCAGTCCCAAACTCCAGATCCCGGTAAAAACATTCAATGAGGTCTGTTTTATCTTCTTTATTCAACATTTCCAATACGGAAGTCTGGGTCTCTGCATCATATTCTTCACTAAGCCAAGCTTTTGCTTTTGCTGTTACTATTTGAATCAATTTTTCATCCTTCATGTTTTTCTATTTTTTATCGTCAATGGTTCTTGTTATTCTAAACTTATTGCCAGTTTCGTTTACAATGCTTCGATAGTAACGCTGGTCATATCCGGGTTGATCCGGGGATTCTGGCTGACCCCATGTATTTCGTTTGAAAATACCATTTTGCTCCTTTTTGACATTGCCGTCAATGTATTTTACCATTAGAAATTCACCTAATTTTTTCCAACGCAGTGTGGTCTCTTGTGCCTGATTGCATGAATATTCAGTAACCATTTTCAAAGCAGCCTGAGGGTCGTTTGTGTAAAGTGCTTTAGCTTTAAGATCAATCGAAGAGAGCTCTTTATTGAACTTATTTTCAAGACTATCCTGCACTGGGCGTATATCTTTAATCATATAATCATATTTACTATAGCTCATGTTGGCTACCCAATTATATATCCAAAAAGCCGATGTCCAGGAAAAAGTTAGCAAGTCACCGTTGCCAACTCTAAAACATTCCGGGATTTCAGTGATTCCACAATACATTGGAATATAGACATTCGTATTGGCATCGTCTACTCCAAACCATAAAACCCCACCTATTGGGCCTGGAAGCCAGTTACGCATTTGTGCTACAAAGCTAAAGCCTGTTTGTTGAGTGGCCGTAGCACGTTCATTAACATATTTCACCGAATCAACAGTAAACTCCAAAGGTCTCCAACGATATGGAACATGAAAAGGTCCTGCTCCAATATCATTGTTCATATCAAATTCCGTCCCTTCAAAATGGTCCCGCATGAATGATTTAAAATCCTGCACACTTAGTTTTCGGTCTGGTTTAACGTAAAGAGGCATAGACTCATTGCTTTGCCCTTTTATATAGGGTAAGTAACGTTCCATCCCTGATTTTACATGATGGAAAAAGCACCAAATACGGACATCACATGAACGTAAAGTCTCGATATCGGCGGGAGCGTAGGCATCTGCAAAACTAAACGCAGTGTTTGTTCCGCTAAAATATCCTTTTTGTCGTGCGAAAGAGATAACATCAGACGAATAAAGATAATTATCTGGATCATCCAATGGGAATTGACGAATGCGTGATTGGTTGGCATGTCCTGAAACACAATCATCAGGAATACGGACGGCTACCCATACCGCACCTTTGTAATCAGAGCCTTTTCCGATCATTTCCATAATCCAAGCTTCGTTTGGGTCAGCAATGGAAAAAGATTCACCTTCGCTGCAATAACCATATTTTTCAACGAGCTCAGTCATGACCCGAATGGCTTCACGGGCAGTCTTCGACCTTTGAAGGGCTATGTAGATAAGACTTCCGTAATCCATTATTGCTGTCGTATCAACTAATTCAGCTCTTCCTCCAAATGTGGTTTCACCAATTGTAACCTGATATTCATTCATATTGCCCACAACAGCATATGTTTTAGCAACCTGTGGAATACGTCCGAGTGGTTTACCTGTATCCCATTCCTTAATTTCAAGCCAACTGCCTTCTGACCATTCTGCAGCTGGCCAGTGGTACAATTCACCATATAAAGTGTGTGAATCGGCATTGTATGTTACAATGGTGGAACCATCTGTCGTTGCATTTTTTCCTGCAATAAAGTTTGTACAGCTCCAAATATTTTCAGTGCATAAAAAAAATATTCCAAGAATTAAATTGAATATTTGCTTCATTCTATTGTTAATAATAAAATTGATATTCAAAACGACTTTCATTTTCACAGGCATCTTTGACCAAAAGCAACAGTATGTGTTTTTTTCCTTTCTTTAGTCGGTCATCAAATTTGTATTTCAAAGTAGCTGTTTTGTAATCATATTCAAATAAAACCCATGAACCGTCAATTTTTCCACGCCAGGATTGAATTCCTGACAGGTTGTCAATGATACGAATGCGAAATATATGATTTTTTATGGAGTTTTCAAGATTCTGCCCTGTTATTTTAGGTGAGATAGAGTCTGCCAATACTATATAGTTGCCAAATTCCCGGATGTTTGCCTGAATCATTCCTTTTGAGTAAGTTCCTCCGACGTATAGGAAATGTCCATCTTTATCCTGTTTTGCGAGATAGTAAAACTTCTTGTTGGACAATATATCTTTTTGAATTCTTACCCGTACCTGTATTGCCTGGTGCAAGGGTGTATATATGTTGTGCAATTCGTAAACATCAGAGTATCCCTTGTTAGCCGGTTCCTGGCTATATTGAAAATCGATATTGTTGTATAATGTGCCAGTTGGAATAGATAATTCAATATCTTTACGAATGAAATGATTGGGATACCATAAATTCATGAGATTATTACTTGCCGGAACTTTTGGAATTGCTCTCTTTTCTCCCTGAATATCAAAGTGGATTTCTGAAATATTGCCAGCTCTGTCTTCCAACTCATAACGAAAATGATAAATTTTTTCCTCATTTATATTTATGTAACCTCCATTTTTGGCCAATGGATACACATTCAATCTATTTCCTGGTTCCAAAAAAGATTTCATAATGTAAATATCATTTTTTAACCAGGCTTCATAATCAGTAAGTGCATTAATGTATTTTGTCTGCGCAAAGGAAAAATGAGAGAGATCCTGTCGAAATATTTCTTCGTTTCCTTGAAATAACCGAATAAGACTAACGCCGTAATTGTTCGATGTTTGACTCATGAAATCATATGCCTTCAAGCCGAAACCGATTTTCCCCCAGACAGTCGGCAGTTTGCTATTTAAAGCCCATGTACCATTTGATAATTTTACAGTAGACACTGTGGCTTTTTGAATTCCGGAACTTAGAATTCCTTCACCTTTGACAGGATATAACGCTATCATTTGGAAGCGGGGAGCAACATTGTCTTTTATTCGATCTGAAAACCAGAGTAAAGGATCAATCGTTTCTTCTGTTTTTGTATCACGAATTTCAAAATGTAAATGAGGTGCCACTGATCCACCGGAATTTCCGCTATATGCAATGAACTGTCCTCTTTTTACAGGGATTTTTCCACGTTTTATTATCGTATCCAGCTCGAATTCTTCATTCCCATATTGCATTTTTTTCGCAAAAGAATCAATAGGAAAAGCATATCCGCTTAAATGCCCGTAAACTGTAGTAAAACCATTTGGATGATCAATATAAATCGCAAATCCGAATCCGAATGCGCTAATTCTGATTCGTGAGACCCAACCGTTTGCTGCGGCGTAGACTGGACGGCCAATGCTGCCCTGGGTCTTAAAATCCAGTCCGGAATGAAAGTGATTGTAACGTAATTCGCCAAAATTTCCACTCAGCAAAGCAGGAATATGCATGGGCAAATCAAAATCTTTGGGATTAATTCTTGCTCTAAGGTATAATGTTTGAGAAATTTCCTGATCATTGTTTCGAGAAGAACAGTTTTGAGCAAAAAGAAATAGACAAGCGAAAAATGTCCGAAAAATTATTTTAGTACAAAATACAAAATTCATAGCGTGAGATCTTGTGGCTGCACGTTATCAAAATGTCTTTTGGCCAAGGGCTTAAAAACACGCACGGCATTCTTAAATGAGTTTATTTGTTTGAGAATCCGGGAAAATAACTGCTGGCTTAAATGTCTTTGCTTCTTCAAAATCCATCATCGCATAAGCCATAATAATTATAATATCGTCTTTTTGAACTTTTCTGGCCGCTGCACCGTTCAGGCAAACCATTCCAGAGCCTCGCTCGCCTTTTATGGCATACGTTTCAAAGCGTTCGCCATTGTTGTTATCAACAATGTATACTTTTTCATTGGCAATTATATTGGCGGCATCCATTAAATCTTCATCAATAGTGATGCTTCCAATATAGTTCAGATTGGCTTCTGTAACTTTTACGCGATGAATTTTGGATTTTACAACTTCAATCAACATGTTGTTTATAGACAATATTATCAATAAGTCTTATGGGGCCACAAAAAACAGCTATACAACCTACAATATAATCTGACTCATCCCAGTTTTCAATGATCTGAAGAGTGTTACCATCGACAATCTCAAAATAATCCAACCGGAATATGGAGTCCGATACAAGCCCGGTTCTTACAAATTCGAGTGTCTCATTAATGCTCTTTTCAGGGACAAATGTACGACTTATATTTAATAATTGTGCTATTTTAGGTGCTTTTTCCCGTTCTTGAATAGTTAAACGTTGATTTCTGCTACTCATAGCCAATCCATCTGCTTCTCGTATAATTGGGCACGCCATAATTTCAACAGGAAACTTTAATTGTCTTACCATTTCCCGGATAATGGCGATTTGCTGAAAATCTTTTTCTCCGAAATATGCCCTGTCTGGCAATACAGCTGCAAATAACTTGCTGACGATTTGTGCAACGCCGTTGAAATGTCCAGGTCTGAATTTTCCCTCCATAACTTTGTCCAATGTTCCAAAATTAAAAACGCGCGTATCTGGCTCGGGATACATTTCTTCAACAGATGGCTTAAAAACATAACAACAACCTGCTCTTCTGAGTAGCTCCGTGTCTTTATCCAGAGTTCGTGGATAGTTCATAAGGTCGGAAGGATCATTAAACTGAGTAGGGTTGACAAAAATGCTTGCAACGCTTATCTCATTTTCTTTTACACAGCGTTCCACCAGAGCTATATGCCCATCATGTAAAGCTCCCATAGTTGGGACTAGTCCTACTTCCTTAACTTGTCTCTTATTTTCTGCGACAAGTTTTTGAAGTTCAGATATGGAATTAATAATTTTCATATTTTAATTTTTAAAATCTTTGTATTTCCTAAACGGGCTGCAAAAAAAGTAAATATTTGTCAATTAACGAAACAATCAGCAAAGAACTTGCAAACACAATTTTTTTTTTTAGTATCTTTGCAGTGAGTTAAAGGTTTAATATTTTAGTATGAAGACCACCAAGGTTTTATTTATTAGTCAAGAAATTTTTCCATATTTACCCGAATCAGAAATTGCCACCATTTGTCGAAATCTACCACAAGGAATACAGGAAAAAGGAAAGGAAATCCGCACTTTCATGCCAAAATACGGCAATATCAATGAACGTAGGAATCAATTACATGAGGTCATTCGCCTTTCCGGCATGAATTTAATTATTGACGGGAACGATTATCCGCTTATTATCAAGGTTGCATCTATTCAGACGGCCAGAATGCAGGTCTATTTTATTGATAATGATGATTATTTTCAACGGAAATACACAGTTGTTGATGAGAATAATGTTGAATTTGAAGATAATGATGAACGTAGTATCTTTTTTGTACGAGGTGTTGTCGAAACTGTCCGAAAATTAAGATGGGTTCCAGATATTGTTCATTGTCACGGTTGGTTTACATCTTTAGCGCCGCTCTATATAAAACGAGCATTCGCCGATGATCCTTGTTTTAAAAATTCAAAAGTCGTTTTTTCGGCCTATGATAATGTTTTTAAACAACAATTTCCTCCTGTTTTTAAGAAGAAATTAATGTTGGATAATATTGAAAATGCAGATTTAGAGGATCTTGAAGGAAGTATAGACTATATCTCATTGAATAAGCTTGCAATCCGCTTTGCGGATGCTGTTATTCAGGGTAGTCCAATGATTGATTCTCAAATTAAAGATTCAATAGATGCATTCGGTAAACCGTTTTTGCCTTATCAAAGCCCTGCAGTTTATATTGAAGCTTATAATGACTTTTATAATCAGATATTGGAACAATGATTTTGCCTTACCTATGATAAAGAAATTATTTTTGGCTCTGTGCGGCTTTTTTATGATTGCTGCACTTTTTTCTTGCAACGATGATAACCTTTTGGGCTCTTCTGTCCAACCGGACAAGGACAAACGAGATGTCATATATAGTACGTTTAGTGTCAATACTAAAACAGTTCTGGTTGATTCAATTTATCTTAGGAATTCAGAGGCTTTGTTGGGTGAGTTTACGGATCCCATTTTTGGGACGACGAAATCGGATTATATGACTCAGCTTTATAGTGCCAGGAATTTTAGTTTTCCGGATGATGTAAATCAAATCGATTCGGCTTTTATCTTTTTTTATTATAGCAAATGGTTTGGGGATTCAACAGATGTACATCACGTGAAAATTTATGAGTTAAACAAACCACTTGATAATCTGAGTTACTATGATTCAAATACAAATCCTGATGATTATATAGACTGGAGTAATCCCATATTGATTGGACAAGGTGCATTCACGACCGGTGATTTATATACAACGGATTCAGTCAAAGCCCTGACGACATATTCCCCGGCAATACGGATACCTATTTCTTTGTCGCTTGGCAATCAATTTCTGAAAGACTTCAGAACCAATCCTGATAATTTTACAACGCCTGAGAATTTTCAGAAATATTTTAACGGGATTTACATAACAACCGACTATGGTAATGGTAGTATACTTTATATTACTCATTCAGAAATAGGATTTTGCTATGATACCTGGAAATATTCGAAGACTACGAATCTACGTGATTCTTTTGTGGTTGGTGCTTCTTATTTCCCTGCTACTAAGGAAGTAAAACAAATTAATCGGACTGAACATATTGATTTGCAACAATATTTGGATCCTTTGACTAATGATAGCCTGAATTATATTTTTGCCCCTGGTGGTTTGCTTACTCAGGTTACTATTCCTGACAGTCTATTTACAAAAGGCAAAGGTATTCTCTCCGGAAAGACGATTAGTAGTATGCGTCTTAAAGTTACGGCTGTAGATGCTGATCTTGATAATCCCTGGACTTATGCTATGAAGCCGCCTGAGGCTCTTTTACTGATTAATGCCGATTCGACCCAATCATTTTTTAAGAAGTTTGAATTGGCAGACGGTTTAAATTCTTTTATAGCAAAGTATGATTCCACTAATTTGGATTATTCTTTCGATTTGAGCTATTATGCGCAGAAAATGGTTAGAGAAAATGATTCAGTTGGCTCGACGTCTTTGAGCCCGTTTACAAGGATGTTGATGATACCTGTAAGTATAATTACAAATAGTTCATCAACTAATGTGTATCTGGAAAATCTTATTACACCTGCGTCTGTTAAAATTCGAAGTGGAAAAAATACCTATCAACCAATGAAACTGGAAGTTATTTATTCTAAGGAGTCAGACTAAAGAATCCTAAAAAAATAATAAAAATGCCGGCAGGTTTATACATAAAACCTACCGGCATTTTTATTAATATGTAATAGAGTTATTATTCTGGAGCTATATTCAGTTTGGACTTTTTTGTTCTCAAATGTTTGATTTCATTTTCCAGATCTGCTATTGTCCGCTCTTGATTTTGAATGGTAGTAACCAAAGAATTTAATTCTTCATCTTCAATGCCTGATGGAAATTGAGCCCTCACCCTTATCATAAAATCGCTAAGAATATTCATATAGTTTGTGAATGCTTCAAATGGAGACTCATAGGGACTAAAGTGTTTATGAACGGCACCGTCTGATGAGTGTTTAGTGCTCATATAGAAAAAGTGATCGCTGGTTTGCAGGTACAACCAATCCTGAAGGATACCCCGGTCTTTAATCATTCTAATACGTTCACTCATACTGTATATCTTGTTGAATGCTTCGTTTTGAAGGGCGTTCCCGATCCATGCGCTTAGGTCTCTTTCTTCATCAGTCCATGAAATAAGGTCTGGGACTGATAATGCCTCAACAGGTTTTAAGTTGGCAACTACTTCTGATGGGGTTGAAAATGTAATTCCCTTTTGAGAGGCATAATATGGTAATACTTTTAAAAATTCAAATATTCCACTTTCTTTTGGTTGCAAATTTCCAAATGTTTCGTAATTCATAAAAAGATTGATCAACTGTTCATTCTCGGGAATTTTTGCTATCCAATCAATGAATTTATCAGCTGTCAGAGGATATTCACTCCATTGATAGTCAGAGAACCGAAAGGAAATGTCATCACTCATTTTACTATTTTTGAGCAGCAGTTTTATGTTTGGATTTACGGCACTTTGATAAACAAAATTGGGACTTTTCCATCCTAAAACATGTTTTGCACCTTCCGTAATAATGGTCTTATATCCTAAGTCGGCGACCATTTCACCCAGCTCATCTGAGTAAATTAATTCGGTGTTACGAAAAACTTTTGGCTTTTTACCGAATAAATCTTCTATGCGTTTACTGTGAAGTTTAACCTGATATTTGAATTCATCCGGATCCTTAAGACAGCTAAGTGAATGTGCGTAGGTTTCAGAAAGAAATTCTACACAGTTTGTTTTAGCTAACTGGCGAAAACTGTCTATCACTTCAGGGGCATGTCTTTCAAGTTGGTCGAGCGCAACTCCTGATATGGAAAATGCTACTTTAAATTGACCTTTATTGGCCAGAATCATTTCAAGAATGGCCTGATTAGCAGGTAAGTATGATCGAGCAGTAACACTTTGAAGAATATTTTCGTTATTAAAATCATCGTAATAATAATGATCCGTGCCAATATCAAAGAAACGATAGCGCTTTAATCTGAATGGCTGGTGAATTTGAAAATAAAAACAAATTGTTTTCATATATTTTTATAATATTTGAATGAACTTATCTGCGGTTACAAACTTGTTCATAAATGTTACGGACTTTTTGACCGGCATATTCCCATTTTATTTCATCGACTTCGCGTTTACCTTCTTTCTTAAGATAATCATACATTGCCGGATAACTTATAATCGAATAGATAGAATTAGCCATAGCTTCAATATCCCAGTAATCAATTTTTATTGAATTCTCTAAAATCTCAGCACACCCTGATTGCTTTGAAATGATTGTTGGAACCCCAACTTGCATGGCTTCAAGAGGTGATATACCGAAAGGCTCTGAAACAGAAGGCATGATATATACATCACTTGATTTCAGTAATTCGTAGACTTGATGTCCCTTTAAGAAACCTGTAAAATGAAATTTATCAGAAATACCTCGTTTGGCAACCAATTGGACCATGGATTCCATCATGTCTCCACTGCCAGCCATCACAAACCGGACATGTCTGTTTTTTTGTAATACGAGTGACGCTGCCTCAACAAAATATTCTGGTCCTTTCTGCATGGTAATCCGTCCTAAGAAAGTAACAATTTTGTCGTTAGTGCCATGAACTGGAACAATTTCTTCAATTTCTTTACTGATGGGTTCCACTGCATTGTGTATGGTTGTTACTTTTGAAGGATCCTGATGATATTTTTGAATGACTGTATCTCTTGTAAGATTACTTACACAAATAATGTGGTCAGCATAGTCCATGCCATTTTTCTCAATACTATAAACCTGTGGATTGACTTTACCACGACTTCGGTCAAAATCGGTAGCGTGAACATGAACGACAAGTGGCCTTCCACTAACATTTTTGGCATGAATACCGGCAGGATAAGTTAACCAGTCATGAGAATGAATTACATCAAAATGTTCTTTACGTGCAATAACCCCTGCACAAATAGAGTAGTTATTTATTTCCTCCATTAAATTGTCAGGGTAGCGCCCGGAAAATTCTATACAACCAATATCGTTTGTTGTTAAATAACGAAAATCGGCATAAATATGGTCTCTTAAATCATAATATTCCTGAGAATTCATATAGTTTCCAAAATGTTCCCGAAGACATTCACGAGAAACATCCCGCCAAACGACAGGTATGTTGCAAGCTCCAGTTAATTTTAAAAAACTTTGATCTTCATCGCCATATGGTTTTGGTATTACAAAAACAATATCCATGTCCTGTTGCATGGATAAACCCTTTGTGAGGCCATAACTTGCTGTCCCCAAACCTCCCAAAATATGAGGCGGAAATTCCCATCCAAACATTAAGGCCTTCATCTATCTTGTGTATTATTATCCATATTCTTAAGCGATCTACGTATTCGAAGGATTTCTGCAACGCTCATGGCAAAGGAAACGCCTCCTCGTCCACAATATGGTGGATTTCCGTCGAAAAATTCAGAAATGGTTCCAATGGCTCTTTCATTTAATTCCTCTTCAAAACCGTAAATAATACGTTGCGCAAAGTTGACCCCGCTATTCTTATATATTTTTAAGTAAGCTTCAAGATATGGGCCTATGAGCCATGGCCAGGCAGTTCCCTGATGATAGGCTCTGGCCCGTTGCTCTTCATTCCCTTCGTATATTGGGCTATAGCCAGTACTTTTCGGGCTCAACGTTCTCAGACCTTTTGGCGTAAGTAATTCTTTGGTGACAAGGTCAAGTACTGTTTTTTGCTGAACGTTGGTCAATGGTGAATATTTGAGTGAAACGGCGAAAATTTGGTTTGGTCTGACACTCCAATCCTGTTGACCACCATTTACAAAATCAAACAAATAACCATATTGATTATAAAAAACAGCTACAAATGATTGTGCCGTAATCTGTGCTTGTTTGGTATATAAATCTATTAAATAGTCTTTTTTGGCAAAGGTTGCCAATTTTGCTCCAAAGCAAAGAGCATTATACCATAAAGCATTGAATTCTATGAGATATCCTGTCCTTGGTACAAGGGGTTTCCCGTTAAATGTTGAGTTCATCCAACTTACGGGTATCTCTTCTCCATTTGTATAAAGAAGGCCATTGTTATGGAGAGAAAGATTCTGATGCTGCTGATTGAGAATAAAACCGAGAACATCAAAAATTAAAACTCCATATTTTGAACAACAAGTTTCGATTCCGTACGATTTGGCATATTCCTGAATTGACCAGATAAACCATAATAAGACATCTGGTGCATCCATTTCTGTGATATCACAATCCAATGGTTTGTTTTCAATATAATTGCGGATCGCTTTCCCCCCGGTTTTCATAATGGCCTCAAAAAGGCCCGTATCTTTGGCCGCAATTGTACAACCCGGTAATGAAATGAATAAGTCCCTTGCACGGCATTTAAACCAAGGATATCCTGCTAAAATATAACGTTGACCGTCAGCATGCTTGTTGTAAAATTGATAGGCGGAATTTTTCAAACAATTTGTAAAACTACTCCTGGGGGTTCTGTTTGCTGCTTCTTCTTTAAATAAATATTTCATTCTAAGAGGCGGCAGCGGAGTGGTCCCTGCAGAAAAAAATATACTTTCACCTTTTTTGATTGAAACCTCAAATGTGCCAGGTACAAACAAGTCTTCCCTATATTCATAACCTTCTTCCTGATCTTCCGTGTATTCAATATTGTGATACCAGTCAGGAGCATAGATAAAATCATTTTTATGTGAAAGTTGCAGGTTTAATTCAGGATAACCAGGATAAAGGCACATTTTTATACCATTTCCTATTGCTTCGTATGTTTTGTTGATTGCCCTGTTTTCATGACAAAGTGCATTTGTGTTACGAAAAGCAAGAAATGGTTTGAGTCGTAAACGAGTAGGGGAATGTGCTTCTAATAGCGTGTATTTGATTAATAATCTGTTTTCAAAAGAAATGAAAATCAATTCGCGTGCAAGAATAACACCTCCAACCCTGTAAATTGTTGATGGATTTGATTCACATTGATATTCTCGAATATACTTATGACCCTTTGGACTATAGTTATTGCCTGGATATTTATGGATACCCAGATTGAATTCAGCTTCATGTTGAACGACAGTCGTATCAAGTGAAGACATCAAAACATGATTTTCGCCGTCAGTCTCCGGTAGTGGTATCACTAATAACCCATGATATTTTCTGGTATTACAGTCAACTATTGTCGAATAGCTGTATGCTCCAGATTTATTTGTTCTAAGCATCTCCTTTGTTAAGGATTGCTCTAAATTTATCATGAGAGTTTTGTCAAATTTTAGATAACTCATGTTTCTATGCTTTCAGGTATTTTAATGGGTGTTTTGCAATATTTGTTTTATGATTTCTGTGTTTTTGGCTAATGATAGCTGATTTAAAAGAGGATCGAGGTTGCTGGTGAAAAGTTTTACAGATATTGCTAATAAGATAATACCAAAAAATTTACGTAAAATGTAAATGCCTCCTTTACCAATGATTTTTTCAATTTTGTTGGTTGACTTTAATACGGCATACACAAAGATCATATTAAGGGCCAAAGCTATAATTATATTTATCTTTTCATATTCTGCGCGTAAAGAAAGAAGTGTCGTAAATGCTCCAGCTCCAGCAATAAGAGGGAAAACCAACGGAACAATATAGGATGATTCCTCTGGGCTATCGTCTTTAAAAATTTTAACATCAAAAATCATTTCGGCGGAAATAACAAAAATAACAATAGATCCTGCAACAGCGAAAGACGAAACATTAACTCCAAACAAGTTTAGAATAACTTCACCCGCGAATAAGAAAGCAGTTAGAGTAATAAAAGACACGATGCTGACTTTTCCCGCATTAATTTTACCTTTACGCTCTTGAAGATTAATTATAACAGGAATAGATCCGGCAATGTCAATAATCGCGAACAATACGACGAATGCACTTAATATTTGTTTTAAGTCGAATCCCATCTTTTTTTTGCAAATGTAATCAGTTTGTTTATATAATTGTGTAATTTCGCCCTGATTTTTCACATTGGTGATTCTCTGGTGAAACGTAATAAGGAACGAATGTTAACCTTTGAGCAATTTCAGCAATTACCTCTTTTTGAGGATATAAAAAAAGATGATTTGTTTTTTCTTGTTCCAAAAATCAATTTGGACTTTGAAAATTATCAACCAGGAGAAATTGTGTTTTGTCAGGATATGGAACCAAAGGGTCTGGTATATTTAATAGATGGTGAAGTGAAAATGATATCTGCCAATTCTGAAAGTTTGATTTCAAAAGCTTGTTTGCTGTCTTTTTCCGGTCTGTTTGGGAAAGAGAGACATTTTTCTACTAAAGTAATGGCTGTGACTGCTTGCAGTAGTTTAAACATTGATACAAAATCTTTGTTATTTTTACTCCGTAACAATTCCGCCTTTCTGTTGAATTACCTGAATGTTCTTTCTGACTCGATGTCAATATAAAAGGAGAAGGAATAGCAAATGAAGTATATATATATTTATTGTTTATGACATTAATTATGGCAGGAATTGGAACTGAGGTTGCAGATTCCCTTTTTTCAAATTATAAAACACCTCATCTGACGCTACCGTTCAATCAAATAAGAATTGAACATTTTTTGCCCGCTTTCGAAAGATCTTTTGCCTTACAGGATGTTGAAATAAGAAACATTGTTGATGATACTGCTATACCTACATTTGAAAATACGGTTGCTGCACTTGAGTATTCGGGCAAAATGCTTCATGATGTTTCGTCTGTATTCTATACTTTATCGGGAAGTGAGAACGATGACGAATTAATGGAACTGGCCTCAAAGGTGGCCTCAATGCAAACGGAACAGGTTAATAAGATTAATTTGAATGAAGCACTGTTTTTGCGCATTAAAACCGTTTATGACCAGCGTGAAATTCTGTTTTTGAGAGCAGATCAGAAAAAACTTTTAGAAGATACATATAAGGATTTTGTAGAAAGTGGTGCTGCACTTCAAGGTACAGACCGTGACAAATACCGTGAATTGAGCGTTAAATTAAGCATGTTGAATGAAACCTTTCAACAGAATTCACTTAAAGCGACCAATTTATATGAAAAATTAATAAAGGATAAGTCTTTATTGAAAGGCTTACCTGAGGATTTTATTGCAACAGCCCACTCTAAAGCTAAAGATAAGGGACAGGATGGCTGGATTGTCGATCTATCAGCAACAAGCTATTCCCCATTTATGAAATATGCAGACAACCGTGAATTGCGGGAGGAAATTTACCGGGCTTATATGAATAGAGCTACATCCGGCGATTTTGACAATGCACCTGTTATACGTGATATAGTGAATATTCGTCGTCAGATTGCAACATTGCTTGGAAAATCTTCGTTTGCCGAGTATGCTTTGGACCGTAGAATGGCTGAAAAACCTAAAGCAGTATATGACTTGCTTGACAAGCTTTCTGACGCTTATTTACCTGTTGCGAAATTAGAAGTGTCAGCTGTCCGGGATTTTGCCGTTGATTTGGAAGGAAAAGACATTAAGATTGAACCATGGGACTGGTCTTACTATTCTGAGAAACTCAAAAGTGTCCGGTACAATGTTAATGATGAAATATTGCGTCCATACTTCAAACTTGAGAATGTTCAAAAAGGTATTTTCGGACTTGCGACAAAATTATACGGCATTACTTTTAAGAAGAATTCTGAAATTCCAGTATGGAATAAAGAAGTAGAAGCGTGGGAAGTATTTGATAGGGATGGAAGTTACCTATCTGTTCTTTACACGGATTTTCATCCACGTAAAGGTAAGCGGGCTGGTGCATGGATGAGCGATATCAATGAACAATATCGTTTGGATTGTAAAGACAACCGTCCGCATATCGGTATCACAATGAACTTAACTCGTGCAACAGAAAAAAAGCCCTCTTTGTTGACTTTTGATGAAGTTGAAACTTTTCTACATGAATTCGGCCACGCTTTGCACGGCATATTTTCTGATGTAACTTACCGCAGTCAATCAGGTACAAATGTATGCCGGGATTTTGTGGAGCTACCTTCACAGCTTATGGAGAACTGGGCGTATGAGAAAGAATTTCTGGATGATTTTGCGATTCATTATGAAACTGGGGAGAAGATTCCTTTTGAGTTGGTTCAAAAGATAAAGGATTCAAAGAATTTCAATGTGGCTTATGCTTGCATGCGACAGTTGAGCTTTGGCTATCTGGACATGGCATGGCATAGTCTGACTACTGATTTTAAAGGTGATGTTTATCAGTTTGAGCAAAAAGCATGGGCCTGTGCCATTGTCTTGCCACAGCCACAAGACTGCATTATGAGCACTGCTTTTGACCATATTTTTGCTGGAGGATATGCTGCCGGTTATTACAGTTATAAATGGGCAGAAGTTTTAGATGCTGACGTTTATAGTTTTTTTACCCATAATAAAATTTTTGATACGAAAATTGCTGAGTCTTTCCGGAGTAATATACTTTCAAGAGGGGGAACGGAACCGCCTATGCAACTTTATGTTCGTTTTAGAGGCCAGAAACCTGGAATAGATGCATTATTAAAACGGAATGGCATTTTAGAGTGATATTTGCTTTGATTTAAAACGCCGGAATAAATTTAAAAGAGAGAAAAATAATTATGAATATATTGTCTGAAAAGCAAGCAATTCTTGATAAGCGGTATATGCGTATGGCATTGATTTGGAGCGAAAACTCCTATTGCAGCCGTCGTAAAGTTGGCGCATTACTGGTTAAGAATAAAATGATAATTTCTGATGGCTATAATGGTACGCCATCCGGTTTTGAAAATATTTGTGAAGATGAATTCAACAAAACAAAACCTTATGTTTTGCATGCTGAAGCCAATGCCATTACAAAAGTAGCCAGATCGAACAATAGTAGTGAGGGGGCAACGCTTTATGTGACTGCATCGCCTTGTATTGAATGTTCAAAATTAATTATTCAAGCTGGCATTGTCCGTGTCGTATATGGCGAACCCTATCATTTGGCGGATGGGCTGAATTTACTCGAACGTGCTGGAGTCGAAATTGTTTTTTGTGATAAAAATTTATTGAATGGAAGTGAAAAATAGAGGGAAAGTTTGGTTGCCGGTAATAATGGCAACCTGCATTGTAGTTGGCCTTTTAATGGGTACCTTGATGTCCCGCCATTCCATGGTTGGAAACGGAAAAGGCTTTTACACGAATAAAATCAGTGCCTTGTTATCTTTGATTGACTCAAAATATGTAGATAGTGTTGATCAAAAAAAATTGGTTGAAGATTTAATGCCGAAAATTCTTGGAGAACTTGATCCGCATTCAGTCTATATATCTGCTGAAGAGCGTGTTGCGGCCAACGAACAGATTGAAGGAAGTTTTAGTGGTATCGGTGTTCAATTTATAATACAAAATGACACCGTCTGTGCGGTTTCTATAGTTACGGGCGGTCCTTCTGAACGTGCAGGATTGAGGCCAGGAGACCGGATCGTTTCTATTGACAATAAGTCTTTTGTTGGAAAATCAATTACAAATGATCTTGTACTAAAAACCTTACGCGGTAATAAAGGAACTACTGTCAAAATCGGAATTCATCGATTAAATAGTAACAAAATATGGGTCTATAACGTTATCAGGGATGATATTCCTTTATACAGTGTTGACGCACGTTATAAAATAGGCAAGGATATAGGTTATGTTAAAATTGGCAATTTCGGACGTCAGGCGCACGCTGAATTTCTTAAAGCCATGGTCTATTTACAAAAGCAAAATTGCAACAAATTCATTATAGACTTACGTGGAAATCCAGGTGGACTCATGGAGTCAGCTTTAGATATTGCCAATGAATTTTTACCTAAAGGCCGACTTATTTTATATACTCAAGGTAAAGCTTATCCACGGGAAGACTCCTATTCCAATGGTAAAGGATCTTTTCAAAACAACCCTTTAGTTATACTGACAGACGAATGGTCTGCTTCTTCCAGTGAAATTTTAGCCGGTGCAATCCAGGATAATGATCGTGGATACGTAATAGGATTACGTTCGTACGGGAAAGGTCTTGTTCAAAATGAAATACCATTTCGTGATGGTTCTGCTGTGAGATTGACAATAGCCAGATTCTATATACCTTCCGGGAGATGTATACAAAAGCCTTATGTTAAAGGTCAGGATGAAAATTATGAGATGGATATCATGAATCGCTATCTCAAAGGAGAATTTACATCAAAGGATAAGATACATGTTGTGGACAGTTTGCGTTTTAAAACGGCTGGAGGAAGAATTGTATATGGCGGTGGTGGTATAATACCTGACTATTTCGTTCCTTTAGATACGGTAGGTGCTACGGTCTGGTATAATCAGGTTGTGAATTCCGGATTGGTAAATGCCTTTGCTTTTGCCTATACAGATGCGCATAGAGAAGTATTGAAGACATTTAAGGATGTCAACAAATTGTCTGCATACTTGGATAAGCAGAATCTGGTTTCTACATTTGTTGAATATGCAGCAAGAAAGAATATAATAGGGCAGCCCTTCATTATTGAAAAATCGTATCCTTTGGTTCAGAATCAAATAGAGGCTTATATTGAAAGAAATATTTTGAGTGAAGATGCATTTTGGATGTCGTATCAGAAAAAAGATGTTACACTTTTGAAAGCAGTAGAAGTGATTTCCGGAATGAAGAATGGAACTGTTTTAGGAAGAAGACTATAGGCAAAAAAGTGTCTCAAAATCAGGTTAATCAATGGGCTAAAATGGAATGCTGTTAATTGGCTTGTTTTGAGATATCTTCTGTTATTACCTGAAGATAATATCTTTTATTGTCTCGTGGCCAACCTGCTTGTTTAAATGTTCTATAAGACTTTGCCTCATCATTTGTAATTCATTTCGAATGACGGCAGAGTCTATTTGAACATATAAAACGCCCCTCCGAATGTACATGTTTTTTGTGTGTGCGGCAATGGTAGAACCAACAATTTCAGGGAAAGAACTGATCAGACGAGTTTCAAATATTTTTTGGTCAATATGGAGACTTTTAAGTGCTTCGTCCAAAATGTCATGTAAACTTTGTGCGTTTCTTCTTCTCATAATTGTATTGCTTCAATCTGACCATCTTCTACGTGAAAAATCTTATATTCTTCACTGGCTCTTTGTAATAAATGATCGGGATTCTCTCTGTTGGTATCGGTTATAAATATTTGGCCAAATTCTTTGCCGGAGACAAGATTAATAATACAATCAACCCTCGTTGCGTCCAATTTGTCAAATAAGTCATCCAAGAGTAAAATAGGTTTGCAGTTACCGGCTTGCCTGAGAAATTCGTACTGAGCCAACTTTAAGGCTATTAGATAGCTTTTGTTTTGGCCCTGCGACCCTACACGTTTGATGGGGAAGCCCTCCAATTCCATTATCAAGTCATCTTTGTGAATGCCAACTGTTGTATAACCGAGCAATCTGTCGCGTTGCCTGCTTTGATAAAGCGCTTCTGCTAAATTCCTGTCAGCGAGTTGAGAGGCATATCTAAGCTCTATGCTTTCTTTCCCTCCAGATATTTTTTGATAGAAAGTTTCAAAAACGGGCTTGAATTCTTTAATTAAACAGGCCCTTTTTGCATAAATAATATTGGCATTGGACATCATCATTTCTTCATAAAGATCCCATAGTGATTCATCAATAAGGGCATCATTTTTCAAAAGAGCATTACGCTGCAGAAGTGCTTTGTTATAATTGACCAATGCTTCCATATATACATGATCAAATTGAGAAATAACCATGTCCATAAAACGTCTTCTTTCGTTGCTCCCTTCCTGGATAAGCTCTTCATCAGCCGGAGAAATTAGTACCAGAGGTATTCGTCCAATGTGTTCTGATAGTTTTTGGTATTCTTTCTTGTTATGTTTGAATATTTTTTCCCCCTTCCGTTTCATCCCACAATAAATCTCTTCATGAGTGTCTCCCTCTTTATATTGGGCTTGCAAGACGAAAAAAACTGCATCATGTTTTATGTTCTGGGAGTCTACTGGATTCGAATGGCTTTTACAAAAAGAAAGATAATAGATGGCATCAAGAATGTTTGTTTTGCCTTCTCCGTTTTTGCCGAAAAAACAATTTATTCCAGGAGAAAATGTTAAGGTTGCCTCCTGAATATTTTTAAAATTAATAATTGAAAGATTTGTTAGCTGCATATTGGGAAGCCTGATGCGGTGGTTTCTGCTTACAAATGTATAAAAAAACAAGGATAAATTTTCTGAATCAAATGAAATAATGTACTTTTGTAAACCAAAAATTTAAGTACTATTTTACACTTAAGAATAAACTGATATGTCAGACAAAGCAGATGGAAAAGATGAATTAAAGCATGTATCTGAGGCTTTAAGTCGCTCTGAACAATTTATTGAAAAAAACCAAAAGAACATCCTGATTGGACTGGGTGCAATATGTATTATTGTAGCTGGTGCCGTTTTTTATCGCCATACTGTTTTGGGCCCTAAAGAAAAGGCTGCAGAGGAAATGATTTTTGTCGGTGAGCAATATTTTGCAATTGATTCATTTCAGGTTGCTTTAAATGGCAATGGTGCTGATTATATAGGTTTTGAAGGCATCATTGACGAATATGGATCGACGAAGACTGCAAAATTGGCTGCTGCCTATGCAGGTTTGTGCTATAAGTGCATGGGTAATTATGAAAAAGCCATTGAATATTTGAAAAAGAGCGATGGGGAAGATATGATGGTTTCTCCTTCATTAGTAGGTTCTATAGGTGATTGCTATGTTGAGATGGGAAATATAGAGAAAGCTACTGATTATTTCGAAAAGGCTGGTGCTACAAAGAACGGACTTCTTGCACCAATTTATTTGATGAAAGCTGCACGTGCTTACGAAAGTCTTCATAAATATGATAAAGCTTTGAAAACTTATGAACAAATAAAAAGCAAATATCCCTTATCTCAGGAAGGTACGGATATTGATAAATATATTGAACGCGCTAAAACAATGAAATAATTTGGCAACTGAATTTCATAATTTATCGGATTATAATCCGGCTACAATGCCCGATGCTTCATCTATGAAGATCGGGATTGTTGTTTCTGAATGGAATAATGATATTACCTTTAAGCTTTTAGAGGGGGCACATTCTGCTCTTATTAAAAATGGCGTTGATTCCGAGAATATAATGATAAGTTATGTTCCTGGCAGTTTTGAAGTGGTTTTCGGGGCTAAGTTAATGGCAGAACGGACGGATGTAGATGCCGTGATTGTTTTAGGTTGTGTCATTCGAGGAGAAACACCGCATTTTGATTATATATGTTCTGGGGTGAGCCAAGGCGTAATGACTTTAAATATAAAGTATCATATTCCCTTTATCTTTGGACTTCTTACAAATAACAATATGCAACAGTCTATAGACAGGGCTGGAGGCATTCTTGGCAATAAAGGAACAGAAGCCGCTATTACGGCTATAAAGATGGTCGCCTTAAATAAAAGTAAAGATTAACCAGCTTCATTCTGTACTAATCAATATCCAATCCAAATGTTCGATATAATAATTCGAGATTTGGATTTTTCTTTATCATAGACTCTAGTCTGTCCCTTGCTGTAAATGGGCGTACATTTTCTCCATTTTCGGCGAGGCGCAAATGCATTTTGACTTTATTGTTTTTTAGAGTCTTGCGTAAATGAGTTTCAATTTTGTAACAAATATCCTGCAATTTACTTTCCTGAACCTGATTCTGTATAATAACTTCGAACTGATAATCTTTCTGTAAAACCGGAAGGCATGTTTTCATGGCATTGGCAAGATGAATATCATCTGTAATTGTTTCGATATAACTATTCCAGGAGCGAATTAAGGCTTCAGAAGTGAAAGGTTGATTGACCATAGGAATATCTTTTGCCTGTTGTTGAATCACGTCGGCTTTTTCAACACGTTTGCGAATAGATGTGGTCTTTATCGTCTTTATGGGATGAGAGGTATTCGTGTCATTCTGTTTCTGCGGGTTGTTTGAAGCTATTGGCTTTGAATCCGTTAGACTATTGTCTTGAATATTTGCATACTGACTCGGATTGTCATCTTTAGGCTTTGTATCTGAGACGGTTTTTACGGGTAATGGTTGAATTGGAATTGATACGTTGTCCTGAATTAATTCATTGATTTTTTTTTTTGAATCCGAAAGCTGAACGATTCGGATCAGGGCAAGTTCTACCAATAAACGTTTATTTCTACTTTCCCGATAATCCAAATCACAATCATTGCTAATCTTAATAGCTGCAAATAAAAAGTCTTCAGGGCATTGTGAAGCCTGTTCCATGTATTTGTCTTTGATGCTGGCTCCGACTTCAAGCAAAGATAAAGTAGCTGGATCCTTACAAACTAACAAATCTCTGAAATGAGCACTTAAACCAGTAATAAAATGTTGGCCTTCAAAGCCATTGTTCAGAATATCATTAAAAATAAGAAGCGCATTGCTGAGGTTCCCTTTTAAAAAAGCATCTGTTATTTTAAAGTAATAGTCATAGTCAAGCACATTCAGATTGTCAATAACATTTTGATAAGTGATTTTTCCGTTCCCGAAACTGGAGACCTGATCAAAAATGGACAAAGCATCCCGCATTCCGCCGTCCGCTTTCATCGCAATTATATTTAATGCTTCCTCTTCTGCTTCTACCTGTTCAGAGTTGGCTACATACCTTAATTGTCCGATAATATCATTAATGCTGATTCTGTTGAAATCGTATATTTGGCACCGTGAAAGGATGGTTGGAATAATTTTATGTTTTTCAGTTGTAGCCAAAATGAAAATGGCATGGTGAGGTGGTTCTTCCAGCGTTTTGAGAAAAGCGTTAAAAGCACTTTGAGAAAGCATGTGGACTTCATCTATGATATATACCTTATATTTACCCAACTGAGGTGGAACGCGGACCTGATCAACCAGGTTTCGAATGTCATCTACAGAATTGTTGGACGCAGCATCCAATTCGAAAATATTGAGAGATCGCTGCTCATTAAAACTTTGGCAAGATTCACATTCATTACAAGCTTCGCCATCTTCTCCAATATTCATGCAGTTAATCGTCTTTGCAAAAATCCGGGCACAAGTTGTCTTTCCGACACCTCGTGGACCACAGAATAAGTAGGCATGAGCAAGCTGCCTGTTCCTGATGGAATTTTTCAAAGTAATGGTTAGCGCAGATTGTCCGACAACAGATTGAAAAGTATCTGGACGATATTTTCGTGCGGAAACCAAATAATTATCCATAATGGAAAAACTTTTTTCGTGTTTGTTGCAAATATAATTATTTCCTTTCGTTCTTTTTCCCTGAAGAGACATTTTATTTTTTATTCTACGGCGCTTTTAATACAAAAAATGCGCTATATTTGTTACCACCTTTTTTACTATAATGGCAGATTTTAAAAATACTTTTGCTAAGGTCAGGCCTTTTCTAAATAAGTACATCATAACGTTGGTTGTATTTGGCATATTCATTGTCTTTATTGATGATAATAATGTTATTAGACGCATAGAATATGAGATTAAAATTAAAGATCTGCATAAGGAGATTCGACATTATCAGGAGATGCAGGATAAAAGTTCTCAAAAATTGGGAAAACTCCATTCCAGTAATCAAGAGTTGGAGAGAATAGCAAGGGAAGAATACCTGATGAAAAAGCCGAACGAAGAAGTTTTTATCGTTGAATAAATTATGTGAATATTAATCTATGAATACTAAAGTTTACAATATTATTTTTGCAGTTGGTTCGTTTTTGATACTTATTTCTTCGGTTCTGGTCATGGAAAATGTGGTTTGGGGTAAGTATAGTTTTGCAACAGGAGCTGTTTTCTACGCTTTTTGCCGCATTAAAATGTTGTATAAAGGAAATGATTTTCGCATGAAAAGGCTAGATCGGTTCTACTTTTTATCGGTTTTGTTTTTAGCGATTGCCTCTTATTTTCAGTTTAAAGGTTATGGTCCCTGGGTCGTTTTACTCTTGTTGGTCGCAATAATAGAATTTTATGCAAGTGTACGTACTTCATATTACGAGAAGTTAATTGCTTCCCAAAAAGAAAAATTGTCCACTTCAGACAATCCTGATTTAGATTCTTTTACGAAAGGATAGCCTTAAGAAATAGTAGGCAATAATTTTTTATGTCCAGTTTATCTTTTCGTTTCAGGCAATTTGAGATTTATCACGACCGCTGTGCTATGAAAGTCGGAACAGACGGGGTCCTGCTTGGTGCATGGATTAAAAGCGGGGAGGCGAAACGTATTTTGGATGTTGGTACGGGTAGCGGTTTAATAGCTATTATATTGGCTCAGCACTCAACTGCAACCATCGATGGTGTGGAGTGTGACAAGGATGCTGCAAAGCAGGCGAAAGAAAATGTTATAGCCTGTCCCTGGCCTGAAAGAGTACAGATATTTGAACAAGATTTTAAAAACTATTCCAATGGTTTCTATGATTTGATTGTTTCCAATCCGCCGTATTTCAGAAATTCTTTAAAAGCCCCGATGAAGAGCCGGAATATGGCCAAACACGCAGATACACTTTCTTATGAAACGTTTATAGAGAAATCGGCTCAAATGATTAACCCGGACGGACGGTTGGCTGTTATTCTTCCTTATGAATCGGAAAATGATTTTGAAGATTATTGCTGGCAACACAAATTGTATCTGAATAGATATTGTGAAATCTCTTCTATAGAAGGCCAATCCCCAAAACGCATCCTACTCGAATTTTCTTTTCATCATTCAGCAATTGAGAGAACTTCCCTTTCGATATATACCAGAGAACATAAAACGACCAAGGAATTCTCCATTTTAACTTCTGATTTATATCTTGATAAATAAACTTCCCCTTCGCTCTCCGGTCAAAATCATCCGTTTAATAAGTCCTCGGAAATAATTTTTATTGCTAACTTTGCACCTTGTAAAAAAAGTGATATATGTCTAAGAAATTTGCGGAATATACCGGTCTGGATTTATCAGAAGTTAACAAAGACATCCTAAAGAAATGGGATGAAAAAGATTTATTTCATAAAAGTATGGAGATTCGGGATGGTGCCCCTTCTTTCGTATTTTATGAAGGTCCGCCATCGGCGAACGGATTGCCTGGCATTCATCATGTTATGGCTCGCTCAATCAAAGATATTTTTTGCCGTTATAAAACCATGAAGGGTTTTCAGGTGCTACGCAAGGCAGGGTGGGATACACATGGACTTCCGGTTGAACTTGGCGTTGAAAAGGAATTGGGTATTACAAAAGAAGATATTGGTAAAACCATTTCTGTTGCAGATTATAATGCAGCTTGTCGGAAAGCAGTTATGAAGTTCACCAAAGAGTGGGAAGATTTGACCCATAAAATGGGATACTGGGTTAATATGGACGATCCATATATTACTTATGACAATCGCTATATAGAGACCTTGTGGTATTTAATCAAAGAACTATACAAAAAAGGATTACTTTACAAAGGGTATACCATACAGCCATATTCTCCTGCCGCCGGTACAGGTCTTAGCTCACATGAATTAAACCAACCGGGATGTTATCGGGACGTAAAAGATACGACTTGTGTGGCCCAATTTAAAATAAAAGCGCCTAAAGCTGAATGGTCTCAATTTGGTGAGGCTTACTTTCTTGCCTGGACGACAACACCCTGGACCTTGCCTTCCAATACGGCTCTTTGTGTTGGTAAGAATATTTCCTATGTTGCTGTTCAAAGCTACAATCCTTATACCGGAATACCGATGATCTGTGTTTTGGCTAAAGATCTGGTTTTCGCTTATTTCAATCCAAAGGCTGCATCTTTGGCTCTTGATTCTTATAAGCATGGTGATAAATTGATACCATATAAAGTTCTGGATAGAGCATATGAAGGCAGTGAATTGGTTGGTATGGAATATGAACAACTGCTTGACTGGGTTAATCCGGGTGAAGGTGCTTTTCGCGTCATTTCAGGAGATTTTGTAACAACGGAAGATGGAACCGGTATTGTACATATTGCCCCGACTTTTGGTGCGGATGATGACCGTGTTGCCAAAATATTCGGTGTCCCTGCCATGCTAATGTTGGACAAGGATGGTAATAAACGTCCGATGGTAGATCCTACAGGCAAGTTTTACAAAGTTGAAGATTTGGATCCTGATTACATTAAAGAGAATATGAATGTCGAAGCATATTCCCAATACGCAGGCCGTTTTGTAAAGAATGCTTATGACGATAATCTGACAGATAACGATGCGACCCTTGATATTGACCTTTGCGTCATGCTCAAACAGAACAATCAAGTGTTCAAAATCGAAAAACATACCCATAGTTATCCCCATTGCTGGCGAACAGATAAACCAGTGCTTTATTATCCTCTTGACAGCTGGTTTATTAAATCAACTGCGTGTCGGGACCGGATGATAGAACTCAACAAAACCATTCAATGGAAACCCCAGTCCACCGGAACAGGTCGTTTTGGCAAGTGGCTTGAAAATCTGCAGGACTGGAATCTTTCGCGTAGCCGTTTCTGGGGAACACCTCTTCCAATTTGGCGAACAGAAGATGGGGGCGAGGAACTTTGCATAGGCTCTGTAGCTGAAATGTATGAGGAGATTGAAAAAGCAGTTAAGGCGGGTTTTATGAAATCCAATATTTTGGGTGACTTTAAACCTGGGTTATATACTCCGGAGAATTACGAAAAAATTGATTTACACCGTCCTTATGTTGACGACGTGGTTTTGGTATCTGCTTCCGGAAAACCAATGTACCGCGAATCAGATCTTCTTGATGTTTGGTTTGATTCCGGGTCAATGCCTTATGCACAGATCCACTATCCGTTTGAAAATAAAGAATCTTTTGATAACCGAACGAATTTCCCTGCTGATTTTATAGCTGAAGGTGTGGATCAGACACGTGGTTGGTTCTTTACACTGCATGCCATTGCAACGATGGTGTTTGATACGGTGTCATTCAGGAATGTCGTGTCAAATGGTCTTGTACTGGATAAAAATGGCAATAAGATGTCCAAACGGTTGGGCAATGCTGTCGATCCTTTCCTGACTATTGACAAATATGGCTCTGATGCAGTACGTTGGTACATGATTACCAACGCGTCTCCCTGGGATAATTTGAAGTTCGACACAGAAGGTATTGAAGAAGTTCGCCGTAAGTTTTTTGGTACACTTTACAATACGTATTCGTTTTTCTCTTTATATGCAAATTTAGACAACTTTACATATCAGGAAGCAGAGGTTCCTTTAGAAAAGCGTCCGGAAATTGATCGTTGGATACTGTCTCAGCTTCATAGTCTGATTCGGGAAGTTGATGAATGTTTCAATGCGTATGAACCGACAAAGGCGGGTCGTGCCATCAGCGATTTTGTGACGGAGAACCTAAGTAATTGGTATGTCCGCCTTAATCGTAAACGTTACTGGGGTGGTGAATATTCAGAAGATAAGATTGCAGCTTATCAAACTTTGTATACGAGTTTGGAAACCGTTTCAAGGTTGATGGCTCCGATTGCTCCTTTTTATGCCGATAAGTTGTTTTGCGACTTGAATGCGATTACAGGAAAAGACCTTTCAGAATCTGTGCATCTGGTCGATTTCCCCAAATATGATCTTCGTTTTATTGATAAAGATCTGGAAGCACGTATGCAGATTGCCCAGCAGGTTTCTTCGATGGTTTTGGCATTACGCCGTAAAGTTGGGATTAAGGTACGTCAGCCCTTGACGGCTATTATGATTCCTGCAGCTGATGCACAGCAAAAATCGTATATCACGGCTGTAAGTAATTTGATTTTAAATGAGGTGAATGTCAAGGAGCTTAAATTTGTTGATTCTGCTGCCGGTATTTTAGTTAAACGGATTAAACCTGATTTTAAAAAACTTGGTCCTAAATGCGGAAAACAAATGAAGCAAGTTGCTGCAATGCTGACAGACTTACCTCAGGAATCCATTATAGATTTTGAAAAAACAAAAGTTTGCACTTTGCAAGTGGGAGAACAAAGTGTTGTCGTTGAATTATCGGATGTGGAGATTCTTTCAGAAGATATTCCCGGCTGGCTGGTAGCAAATGACGGACGTCTTACCGTAGCTTTGGATGTAACCATCACAGACGAACTTCGTTATGAAGGACTTGCCAGAGAATTGGTGAACCGTGTTCAAAATATGCGTAAAAGCAATGGCTTTGAAGTCTCTGATAGAATAAATATAAAACTTACCTATAATGCAGAAATTAGTCTGGTTGTCAAAAAATGGAGAAACTATATAATGTCACAGACGCTTGCTGATAATATTGAGCTATCCGATACCGTGCAAGACGGTATTGCCCTGGATTTGGATGAAATGGATTTGAGTATGTGTGTAAAGAAAGTGTAGTCTTTATTTTTAGGTTGAAAATATATTTGTTGATGGCTTTGCTTTTATCTATATTCGCAGACAAAATTTATGAGGTTGTACTTTAGGGTTATTTCTATTATTTATTAAAAATGAAGGAGAAAATTATGTCAGAAAAAATTAGATATTCAGATGCGGAATTGGAAGAATTCCGTCAGATTATAGAAGAAAAACTGGTTAAAGCCAGAGCTGATTACGAACAATTGAAGGCAAGTGTCACAAATATGGACGGCAATGATGTTATGGATACATCTCCGACTTTCAAGAATTTTGATGACGGAGCAAACACCCTTTTAAAAGAAGAAACCGGCCAAATGGCTCAGCGTCAGATGAAATTTATCCAACATCTTGAAGCCGCACTGATCCGTATTGAAAACAAGACCTACGGAATATGTCGTGAAACAGGGGAACTTATTCCAAAAGAACGTCTCCGTGCAGTACCTATTGCAACACTTACCATTGGGGCAAAAAACGAGAAAAAGTAAGCAATGTCTAAAATTTCAAGAGGCTGGAAAGTCTCGCTAATTATTTTCCTGGTTTTGGTTGCAGATCAGACACTGAAGTTTTGGGTAAAAACACACATGACTTTACATGATGATATTCAGATCTTCAACTGGTTTCACATCTCTTTTACGGAAAATAATGGGATGGCTTTTGGGATTGAACTTTTTGACAAGATCTTTTTGACATCCTTTAGAATACTTGCTTCCGGAGTCTTAATTTGGTACTTATACAAGATTTGTTCCAAATCAACAACCCGTTTTGGCTATTGTGTTTGCATTTCCCTGATAACGGCCGGAGCAATGGGGAATATTCTGGATTGTCTTTTTTATGGCATTATTTTTAACGACAGCACCGGACAAATAGCTTCTCTGTTTCCGGCAGGTGGAGGTTATGGCACATTCTTTTATGGAAAAGTTGTAGATATGCTTTATTTTCCATTGATTGATACCAGGTGGCCTGACTGGATACCGTTCGTTGGTGGAGATCATTTTGTGTTTTTCCGTCCCGTATTTAATATGGCTGATTCGGCCATTACGGTGGGTATAATCATTTTGCTGCTGTTTTATCGTCGTGATCTTTCTGAGGTTCCTACTTCAGAAGAAAAAGAAACAGTTGTGGATTCTACGGATAAATAAATTATCATGTCAAAATTTCATTTGATTTTTGGCTTATGTTTGCTTTTGGTGACATTCTGTTCCTGTACGCCCAAGGGTATCTTGTCTATGGGTGAAATGGAGGACGTGTTGTATGACCTTCATTTGGCCGAAACTTTGACAAACGGGAATGACGTAACTATACCTGAGCAGTGGACACACGGATTGAGTATGGATTATTTTAAAGATATGGCCTTTCAGTCTGTTCTACGCAAACATAAAATTACCGAAAATGAATTTTATCGATCTGTCCGTTACTACAGTAGACATCTTGAGGAATACACCAAAATCTATGGTAAGGTCGAAGAACGTTTAAAGAATTTTGAAGCGGATATTGATAATTGGAAGTATCTGGCTCCGTCCGTAAGGGAAGTCCTAAAAACCTTAAATATTGACACCTTACAGTTACGTGAATTTTATTATCAATATTCACGTGAAGCAATGCACGGTAGATTCTCGGAACTTCTCACAGGTGGTGCCTCGACTTATTTCGGAGAACGAAGTGCGTATTTGTGGTTGAAAAAAAGAGTTGAGAAGAAAACCGTTTCATTCATTATTCAACCCGACGCTCCCAAGAAAGATACGATTGTTGTTCCAAAAGTTGCAAGTCCTGCTGATTCGGTTCCAGGCCATATAATTAATCACTTGAATGTGCCAGTGAATATCAAGAAAGAAGTTGTGATTAATGAGGTTTCAAAATCGCAGCTGAATAATCCAAACGGGACAGCAAGAAACAAGGAACAGCTTGAACAATTGAAAAAGAAAGAAATGCTTGAACGGACGAGGGATAAAAAAATTATTGTTCACCAGGTAAACAATAATCCCCGCTAAGTGAATGTATAACCATGAATTGCGTTGCAGCACAATATGTCTACATTGGGCAAGGTCGACTTTTAAAAAGACATGCTGTTCATTTTGACAAGAATGGTAATGTGAATGCCATTAAACCCTTCGAAGGAGAAATCGCATCCACTATTTTTATAAACGGAATAGTATGTCCATCGTTTGTTGAGCCTGATAAGAATATATCTTTGAATCCTGCTGAGGCGACAGCATTGTTGCGTCGGTTATGGGACAAGAACCGATTACTCCCTATAAACGATTTGTTGAATTTTTATACCAGTTCAACCGAATTGAAACTTGGTTCAAAACCCATTCTTTGGTGTATAGAAAAGGTCGATTTATTGAATCTTGTATTTACGGATGATTTTTCTGTTCACGCTGTTTTCCCATAGAGTCTTCTTCGGAATTCTGAACAGATAATAGCTGTAGCAACAGACACATTTAAAGATTCAGAACCTGTTTTTCCAAAAGGATAATCAGGAATATACAGCTTGCTATTCACAAGATCAGCAACCGGATCGGATATCCCATTCCCTTCATTCCCCATAACTACAAGACCTTCTGCAGTCAATGCAGAGGTATATATATTATCTCCTTCCAGAAAAGTTCCATATATAGGTAAGTTTATATTGCGAAGAAATGGCTCCAGCACTGTATAATGTATTTTTACCCGGCCAATGGCTCCCATTGTCGCCTGAACTGTCTTTGAATTATACACATCGACGGTCCCGATTGAACAAATAACATGCTCTATACCAAACCAATCGGCAACACGTATAATCGTTCCTAAATTGCCCGGATCCTGAACATTGTCGAGGACAAGACTGAGCTTCCCACTTAAAACTTCTGAAGTTAATTCGAATTGCGGGATTTCAAATATTCCAAGAGCATTTTGCGGACTTTTTTGAGAACTGACTTTATTCAATGTCATTTTATCGACAGCGATAATCTCTGCTGCTTCTATTCCGGGATTTGAACAAAGCCAGTCATTGGTAGCAACAAGTAACCGGCAGGAAAGAAGTTTAATAAGATCGCCAACGATCTTGTCACCTTCGGCAACAAATAGACCATATTGTTGACGGTATTTTTTGTGTTCCAGTGAATGGATCCACTTTATTTTAACATTATTCAGCATATCACTTGTTTTGCAACACAAATCTACAAAAAATTTAATCCTTTCGAAATTTGTCCTTCTGTATTTGCCTTCTTAGAACAGATAATGTACATTTGTGGGAGAGATGAGAAAAAGTAAATTTCATATTCGTAAATATGCACAGAAGTTTTATCCTGTATTTTCCCATTTTTATTGTACTTTTTATAGGATGTAATGCATTAAAATATGTGCCAGAAGATAAATGTCTTTTGGAAAAAGTCAATATTATTTCCCAAAAGGGCACCTTGGATAACAATGATTTAAAGATCTATATCAATCAGACACCCAATGAAAGTTTTTTTGGCCTGTTCCATTTAAACCTCTTTTTTTATAATTTATCCGGTAAAGATACCACCAGATTTGTGAACAGGATGCTCCGTAAAATGGGCGAAGCCCCGGTGCTTTACGATTCCATTCAGACCGATCGTTCTTGTGAGTCAATGCAGAGTGTCTTTATGAACAATGGTTACTATGATGCAACGGTCATAAAAAAAGTCAAAATTAAAAAACGGAGAGCCTATGTAACTTATCTTGCCAATGGAAACAAACCCTATACCGTTCGTAATTATAGTTACATACCGATTAAAGATTCCTTAAGTTTACTAATAGAGAATGAAATGAAAAATTCGATTATTCATTCCGGTATGCTTTTAAGTAGTGGGAAATTAGATGAAGAAAGAAATCGTCTGACACGTCTATTGCAAAGAGAAGGTTATTATTCCATCCAGAAAGACTATTTTTCATTTAATATTGATAGTACATTATCGACACATCAGGCTGATGTGGAGCTTGTTGTAAAACCGTATATTCCCGATACGACAGGACTTGATCTCTCTAATGATTCATTATCGGATTCCAACCATCCCGTTTATAAGATAAACCATATTTATTTTATGTTGGATGTTCCCATGTCGAGTTTTACCCGTAATCCGGTTTCCGGATCAGCTGTAAATCCTGCAAATAAGGTTTTTGATATCGCAGACTACGATACGATAGTAAACAATTCCTATAGAATTATTTACAAGGGAAAGCCTTTTGTCTCGGCAAAGACCTTGATCGAAAATTGCCGTATCGTTCCGGGTGAATTATATGATATAAGTATGGTGGAAAAGACCTATACCAGGATGAATTCCCTTCAGCTCCTAAAATATATAAATATCCGTTTTGTGGAAAATGAGACGGATAGTGTCGCAGGACATCAGCTGGACTGTTACATTGTGCTGACTCCCAATCTGAAGCAGGCGATGTCTACTGAACTGGAAGGAACCAATACGGCTGGTGATCTTGGTGTCGCAGGGAACATAAATTATACCCACCGGAATTTTTTTAACGGAGGTGAGCTGTTTCAGGCAAAGATTCGTGGCGATTATGAAGCTTTGTCCACAAACAAATATACAGAACTGGGGGGAGAACTCGGTTTGACATTCCCTGAGTTTATGATGCCTTTTCTAAAATCCGATTTTAAGCGGAAAGTTGATGCTACAACTCAGTTCACCATGTCTTATGAAAAAATGACAAGACCCGAATTTGTCCGAAACATAGCTTCAGCAAGTGTGCGTTACAACTGGAATCATAAAAATATTCAACAGACCTTTAACCTGATCGATCTAAGTTATGTATACATGCCCTGGGTTAGTGCCGCTTTTAAAACGACCTATCTGACAGACTCATCCTACTTAAAGTATAGTTATGAAGACCAGTTCATCTTACGAATGGTCTATAGTTTCTCATATTCCAGTGTTCCTTTCGGATCTGCCAACCGTACACACTATACTTTCAGGGGAAGTGTTGAATCTGCCGGAAATTTGCTTGATGCTGTTTATGCTTTGTCAAATGCAAACAAAGAAGATGGTTTTTATAAAATCGGTAATGTTAATTTTGCTCAGTATTTGAAAGGAGAAGCCGAATATGCCAAAATTGTTTATTTAAATTCCGGCAACAGTATAGCATACCGTTTTGGACTTGGACTCGCTTATCCTTATGGAAATTCCAATATTTTACCTTTTGAAAAGCGTTTCTTTTCAGGAGGTGCCAATTCTGTACGTGGATGGTCTGTAAGAGCATTGGGCCCTGGATCTTATAAAGGAAGTACGACCATTAATTTCATGAATCAGTCCGGAGACATGAAGCTTGATCTTGGTGCCGAATATAGAAATTTATTATTCTGGAAGCTGGAAAGTGCTTTGTTCATTGATGCCGGGAATATCTGGACGCTAAGAGATTATACCGATCAACCCGGCGGGCAGTTTAAGTTCGATACTTTTTATGAACAAATAGCTTCGAGTGTCGGTGCCGGTTTACGTTTGAATTTTGAGTATTTTCTGTTACGTTTGGATCTGGGTATGAAAGTCTATGATCCTTCATTGACAGGGGATGCACGATGGCGTATTAAGAATATCCATTCAACAGATGATTTCGCTTTGCATTTTGCTATTGGATATCCTTTCTGATTTTTATTTTATCGATTTATTACTACCTTTGCACTCGCAAAAAGTGGGGTTCGGTAGCTCAGCTGGATAGAGCAACAGCCTTCTAAGCTGTGGGTCGAGGGTTCGAATCCCTCCCGAATCACTTTTTTAGATAAGACCTGAGGCCTTCGTGAGATAAGAACTTACGAGGGCTTTTGTTTTATCTGAAATTTGTCTTATCCATTGGTTTAAAAGGATTGAAAGTTGGGGGTTATACAAGATCACCATGCAGGATCCAGAAAAACACCAGGTTTATTTATTTAAAATACCTTGACCAACTACTTCATTGGTCAAGGTGTTTTAATAAATTGGTCAAGGTGAATCATTTCAACGCTGTACAGCATTGTCACCTTATCCTGTACAGTATTTTGGTACTTCGGTGTACAGCATTACAGCATATAAATTCTGTATGTATGGGATTTCTATCCCGGCTGCAGCATTACCCTTCATTGTGTTTATGTAAACGTACATGAACGTGTATGAAAAAAAAAATAAATA
>Ga0302288_1000206_pt1 | contig 54560 bp, 22 predicted proteins | sample III_Fen_N1_1_FD_194549 | JGI IMG/M metagenome (GOLD analysis project Ga0302288, IMG submission 194549) | Peat permafrost microbial communities from Stordalen Mire near Abisko, Sweden - III_Fen_N1_1 | ecosystem: Environmental > Terrestrial > Soil > Wetlands > Permafrost | place: Sweden: Abisko...
CATTTGCTGATGCTGATGTAAGCACAGGCAAAACTGTTACCGCCACAGGTTACAGTTTAGGTGGTGCTAAAGCAGGTAATTATACCTTGCCAGTTCAGCCAACCGTAGCCAGTGCCGATATCACCGCGATACCATTAACGATAACAGGTGTAACAGCCGCGAATAAATCATACGATGGCACCAGTGCAGCAACCTTAAGTGGTGGCACGTTGAATGGAATTTTAAATTCAGACGATGTAACGATCGTAGCCGGTACAGGAGCATTTGCTGATGCTGATGTAAGCACAGGCAAAACTGTTACCGCCACAGGTTACAGTTTAGGTGGTGCTAAAGCAGGTAATTATACCTTGCCAGTTCAGCCAACCGTAGCCAGTGCCGATATCACCGCAGCACCGTTGACAATTACCGGTATCAGTATAAGTAACAAACCGTACGATGGCAACACCACGGCAACTATAGCTGGCACAGCTGCTTATTCCGGTTTGCAAAATGGTGAAAGCTTCTCGGTTTCCGGTGTAGCCAGTGCCAGTTTCTCTGACTCTGGAGTAGGCATAGGTAAGACTGTAATTGTAACAGGTTATACCGCTCCAAACGCAAATTATACTTTATCTTCTCAGCCGATAGTAACTGCCGATATTACCGCCATACCGTTGAGTATAACAGGTGTAACAGCCTCAAATAAAGTTTATGATGGCACCACTGTAGCTACGTTAAGTGGTGGTGTATTGAATGGAGTTTTGAATTTGGATAATGTAATGATTGTAAGTGGCACAGGTTCATTTGCAGATGCTAATGTAGGAACAGGCAAGGCCGTTACTGCAACCGGTTATAGTTTGAGCGGGAGCAAAGCAGCAAATTATACTTTGTCAGCTCAACCAAGTGGTTTAACAGCAGATATAACGAAAGCTTCTCAGACGATTAGTTTTGGACCCATTGCTACTCAAGTATTCGGTGCTTCACCATTTAGTTTGTCAGCTAGTGCCAGTTCCGGTTTGCCAATAAGCTACGCAAGCAGCAATCCTTTGGTAGCAACCGTATCAGGTAATACAGTAACGATAGTGGGCATGGGTGTTACTATAATCACCGCGAGTCAGGCTGGTAATGGAACCTATACACCTGCAGCCGATGTTCCTCAGGCTTTCACAGTAAATAGCCCAACTCAACAAGTTCAAACTATTACCTTTGGTTCATTGTCAAATAAAACATATGGTGATTCATCATTTGGTTTGTCAGCCACTGCCAGTTCAGGTTTGCCAGTAAGCTATGCAAGCAGTAATCCTTTAGTAGCAACCGTATCAGGTAATACAGTTACAATAGTTGGTTCGGGAAGTACAATCATTGCCGCCAGCCAGTCCGGTAACTCGACTTATGGTGCTGCCACTAACATAGAGCAGGTTTTGAGTGTTGATAAAAAATTCTTGACCATTAGCAGTGTAACTGCCGCTAGTAAAACATACGATGGAACAACGACTGCCACATTGAGTGGTGGAAGCTTGACAGGTGTAATAAATTTTGATGACGTAACGATTGTATCAGGTACCGGTTTATTTGCCGATGCTAATGTAGGTACAGGTAAGAGTGTCACTGCCACAGGTTATAGTTTAGGTGGTACGAAAGCTGTAAATTATATTTTGTCAGGACAACCAAGTGGTTTAATAGCAGATATAACGAAAGCTTCTCAGACTATTAGTTTTGGAGCCATTGCTACTCAAGTTGTAGGTGCTTCTCCATTTAGTTTATCAGCCACAGCCAGTTCAGGTTTGCCGGTAAGCTATTCAAGCAGCAATCCATTGGTAGCAACCGTATCAGGTAATATAGTAACGATAGTTGGTGTAGGTAGTACAACTATTACCGCCAGTCAGGCCGGTGATGTAACATTTGGTGCTGCTACAGTAGATCAGATATTCACAGTAAATGATGTAACTCAACAGGCTCAAAGTATAACCTTTGGTTCATTGTCAAGTAAAACATATGGTGATGCATCATTTAGTTTGTCAGCCACTGCCAGTTCCGGTTTATCCGTGAGCTATGCAAGCAGTAATCCTTTAGTAGCCACAGTTTCAGGTAATACAATTACGATAGTTGGTTCAGGAAGCACAATCATTGCCGCCAGCCAGTCCGGTAACTCGACTTATGGTGCTGCCACGAATGTAGAACAAGTTTTGACTGTAGGAAAAAAATCCTTGACCATTAGCAGTGTAACTGCTGCAAATAAAACATACGATGGAACAACGACTGCCACATTGAGTGGCGGAAGCTTGACAGGTGTAATAAATTCTGATGACGTAACCATTGTATCAGGTATCGGTTTATTTGCCGATGCTAATGTAGGTACAGGTAAGACAGTTATCGCCACCGGTTATAGTTTAGGTGGTACGAAAGTATTAAATTACAGTTTGTCCGCTCAACCAAGCGGAATCACAGCTGAGATAACAAAGGCTAGTCAGACAATAACTTTTGGAGCTTTGGCTACAAGAACTTATGGAGATGGTGCATTTGTGTTATCTGCGGTGGCTAGTTCCGGTTTACCGATAAGTTACACTAGTAGCAATACATCTGTAGCTACAGTTTCAGACGGTATCGTAAACATAGTAGGTGCAGGAAGCACTACTATTACTGCTAGTCAGGCTGGTAATTCCCTTTATAATGTAGCGACAAATGTAGATCAGATATTGACAGTTAATGCCATGTCGTTGCTTATTACAGGTGTAACTGCAGCTAATAAACCATACGATGGTACGATTTCTGCCATATTGAGTGGTGGAACCTTGAATGGAGTCATAAATTCTGATAATGTAACTATCATACCCGGTACAGGTTCATTTGTCGATGCCAATGTAGGTACTAACAAGACTATTACCATAACTGGTTATAGTTTAGGAGGTACAAAAGCTGCAAATTATATATTATCTTCTCAGCCGATATTAATAGCTGATATTACAGCAATACCATTGAGTATAACAGGTGTAACCGCTTCAAATAAAGTTTATGATGGCACAACTGTAGCTACGTTAAGTGGTGGTGTATTGAATGGAGTTTTGAATTTGGATAATGTAATGATTGTAAGCGGTACAGGTTCGTTTGCCGATGCCAATGTGGGAACAGGCAAAATTGTTACCGCAGCAGGTTACAGTTTAAGTGGTGCCAAAGCCGGTAATTATACTTTGTCTGCTCAACCAAGTGGTTTAACAGCAGATATAACGAAAGCTTCTCAGACGATTAGTTTTGGACCCATTGCTACTCAAGTATCCGGTGCTTCACCATTTAGTTTGTCAGCTAGTGCCAGTTCCGGTTTGCCAATAAGCTACGCAAGTAGCAATCCTTTGGTAGCAACCGTATCAGGTAATACAGTAACGATAGTGGGCATGGGTGTTACTATAATCACTGCGAGTCAGGCTGGTAATGGAACCTATACACCTGCAGCCGATGTTCCTCAGGCTTTCACAGTTAATAGCCCAACTCAACAACTTCAAACTATTACCTTTGGTTCATTGTCAAATAAAACATATGGTGATGCATCATTTAGTTTGTCAGCCACAGCCAGTTCCGGTTTGCCAATAAGCTACGCAAGCAGTAATCCTTTAGTAGCGACAGTTTCAGGTAATACGGTTATGATAGTTGGTTCGGGAAGTACAATCATTGCCGCCAGCCAGTCGGGTAATGCGACTTATGGTGCTGCTACGAATGTAGAACAGGTATTGACAGTCAATAAGAAGTCGTTGACCATAAGCAGTGTAACTGCATCTAATAAAGTTTACGATGGAACAACAACCGCTACTTTAAGCGGCGGTGCATTGACAGGTATAATCAATTCTGATGACGTAACTATTGTACCAGGAACAGGTTTATTTGCCGATGCCAATGTAGGTGCAGGCAAGAGTGTCACTGCCACAGGTTATAGTTTAGGTGGAACGAAAGCTGTAAATTATATTTTGTCCACTCAACCAAGTGGTTTAACAGCGGATATAACAAAGGCTCCTCAGACCATAACTTTTGGTAGTATTGCCACTCAGGTTGCGGGTGCTTCACCATTTAGTTTGTCAGCCACAGCCAGTTCCGGTTTGCCCGTAAGCTATTCAAGCAGCAATACATCTGTAGCTACTGTTTTTGGTAATACGGTAACAATAGTGGGAGTAGGTAATACAACTATTACTGCCAGTCAGGCTGGTGATGCCACATTTACTGCCACTACAGCCATTCAGTTATTCACAGTCAATAGTGTTACTCAACAGGTTCAAACCATTACCTTTGGTTCATTGGCAAGCAAAACATATGGTGATGCCACATTTAGTTTGTCAGCCACAGCCAGTTCTGGTTTATCGGTAAGCTATGCAAGCAGTAATCCTTTAGTAGCAACCGTATCAGGTAATACTGTTACGATAGTTGGTTCGGGAAGTACAATCATTGCCGCCAGCCAGTCGGGTAATTCGACTTATGGTGCTGCTACGAATGTAGAACAAGTTTTGACTGTAGGTAAAAAATCGTTGACCATTAGTAGTGTAACTGCCGCAAATAAAACATACGATGGAACAACGACTGCCACATTGAGTGGTGGAGGCTTGACAGGTGTAATCAATTCTGATGACGTAACTATAGTATCTGGTACAGGTTTGTTTGCCGATGCCAATGTGGGTACAGGTAAGACTGTTACAGCCACCGGTTATAGTTTAGGTGGTACGAAAGTATTAAACTATACTTTGTCAGCTCAACCAAGTGGAATCACAGCCGACATAACAAAAGCCAGCCAGACAATAACTTTTGGAGCTTTGACTACAAGAACTTATGGAGATGGTGCTTTTGTTTTATCTGCGGTGGGAGGTGCTTCTGGAAATCCGGTAGTATTTAGTAGTTCAGACAGTAATATCGCTACTTGCACAGGTTTGAATGGTTCTATAATTAATATTGTAAACTCAGGAAGTTGTACTATCTATGCAAATCAGGCTGCAAGTAATAATTATAATGCTGCTGCACAAGTACAACAAGTATTGACCATTACTTCTACAGGCATTGCACCAAGTAATTTGAGTTATGCTACTCCGGTAGTTTATGCGACAGGAAAAGCCATAACAGCTCTTACTCCAAGTGTAAATGGAATTGTAACTAGTTATAGTGTAAGTCCCGTATTACCAGTAGGTTTGAGTATAAATAACTCAACAGGTATCATCAGTGGAACGCCAACAACAGCTACTCCGGTAGCCAATTACTTGGTAACAGCCACCAATACGAATGGTAATACCAGCTTTGCAGTGAGTATCACAGTCAATGATCCTACAACTCCGGACATTGCACCAAGTAACTTGAGTTATGCTACTCCGGTAGTTTATGCCACAGGTAGTGCTATCATAAACCTTGTTCCAAGTGTAATTGGAACAGTGGCTAGCTATAGTGTAAATCCAAGCTTGCCAATTGGTTTGAGTCTGAATACCACTACAGGTATTATCAGTGGAACACCAACAACAGCTACTCCTGCTGCTAATTATTTGGTTACAGCCACAAATACATATGGTAGTACAAACTTTGCAGTGAAAATCACAGTCAATGATCCTACTACTCCAGGTGCTGCACCAAGTAACTTAAGCTATGCTACTCCGGTAGTTTATGCCACAGGAAAAGCCATAACAGCTCTTACTCCAAGTGTAATTGGAACAGTAACCGGCTATAGTGTAAACCCGGCATTGCCAGCAGGTTTGAGCTTAAATGCCGTAACAGGTGTTATCAGTGGAACGCCAACAAGAGTTACTCCGGTAGCCGATTACTTGGTAACAGTCACAAATACATATGGTAGCACAAACTTTGCAGTGAATATTACAGTCAATGATCCTACTACTCCGGGTATTGCACCAAGCAACTTAAATTATGCTTCTCCAGTAGTTTGTGTCATGGGAAATGTTATTGCGACTCTTGCTCCTAGTGTAATAGGAACGGTAACTAGTTATAATGTATATCCAAGTTTACCAACAGGTTTGAGTTTTGATACGACGACTGGTATAATAAGTGGAACACCAACTGTAGCTAGTCCGGCAACGAATTATTTGGTGACAGCTACTAATACAAATGGTAGTACCAACTTTGCAGTAAATATTACTGTTCTTGCTGCTGTTACGCCAACTTCGGCACCAGCTAACTTGACATATACAACACCAGTTGTTTACGGTGTAGGTACATCTATAACCAACCTGACTCCAAATGTGCAGGGCACAGTTAGTAGTTACAGTGTATTCCCAACATTACCTTCTGGTTTAGTTTTGAATTCAACCACAGGTATAATCAGTGGCACACCAAGTGCTGTTACGAGTGCAGCCGATTATGTTGTCACCGCAACAAATAGTGTAGGTAGTACAAGCTTTAAGCTCAATATTACAATAGAACCCGCAATTACAATTAATTCTCTAAATGGTGGAAGTGTGATTATAGGTTGTAAAGATGATTCAAGTGTTCAATTTGGATATTCTATATCTTCAGGATTACCTACACAATATAAGATCACTTTTGATGCTGCTGCAATAACTGCCGGCTTTGTAAATATAGGTTATACTAACTTACCAAGCAGTTCAAACAGTGGAACATTTGTTTTTAGCATTCCTAATGCTGTCGAATATGGAGTATTTAATGCCAGCATTAAATTTATTGATAAGTTTGGAGTAGAAAGTATAAGCTATCCGTTCCAATTTACGATCAATATGAGCTCGAAATATGTTATTCCAAAATTTGATGATGTTGTATTATGCGATAACAGTAGTAACCGTTTTGTTTCGTACCAGTGGTATAAGGATGGTGTTGCAATTAACGGTGCAACAGCTCAGTTCTATTGTGATCCTGAAGGGTTAAGTGGTTTGTATTCGGTAGAAGTTGTGACAGTAGATGGATTAAAATTTAAAACCTGTGATAAACAATTGAGTCTTAAAATAGGGAAAGTAGTTAGTGTTTATCCTAATCCAGTTAAAACTAGTCAGAACTTTACAGTTAAATTAAGTGGATTTAATAACCAGGAACTAGACGGTGCGCAACTAACAATTTCTGATACTGATGGTAGAAAGTTATACTCTTCTAATAAGGTATCTAGACTTAATAATTTCAGTATTCCTTTTGCCCAAGGTATTTATATCGGTCGGGTGACAACTATCAATGGAATAGTTAAGTCATTTAAAGTAATTGTCAAATAGTTATAAATCACGGTTCACAACGATTCTATCGTTGTGAACCGAAAAAAATAATGAGAAAACTTCTTTCAAAAATAAAAAATATGAAAAAACAAATCATAATAGGAGTAAGTTTGCTTGTTTTTGGTACTCTTAAAGCTCAGTACACAAAACAGTATGTACATTTTGACGTAGGAGGTGGGCTGCATAACCTTGAATACAATCTCCAAAATGGAACGCAAAAAGGACAGCTTGGTTATACTGCGGATGTTGCTTATAGCTATTTTTTTAAACCAAGTTGGGGAATAAAGACAGGTATTGGTGTTCAAGCATATGGTGCCCAGTCCACGCTCAATTTTTTGTCGGCGACACCGGCGGTTGATACCGATGGCGATACATACGAATTTCGGACTAACTATAAAAATTGGCAGGAAGAACAACATGCTTTATTCGTTGAAGTTCCTCTTGAACTTCAGTTTCGTCATTTTTTTAGCAAAAAAGTTGGTCTTTTAGCTTCTGTAGGTGCTAAAGTATCTATTCCTGTGCTTGCAAGCTATAAAACAAGTGGAGGTTCAATGGTTACAACCGGTTACTATAGTAAGTGGAACGTAGAACTGTATAAAATGCCTCAACATGGTTTTACAACTCTAACAAATGCTTATTCTGGCAATTTATCTTTAAAAACTGCTTATTCTGGAATTGCAGATTTGGGTTGTCTTTATACACTTTCGAAAGAAATGAGTTTATACATGGGAGCATATGTAAACTACGGTTTAAATAATATATTAACCCCTGATACAAAACAAATTTATCAAGCTGATGGTGTCTATAATGGTGTTTTTGCATCGAATCAGCTTACGAAGCTAAATCCCTTTGCAGTAGGAGTTAAAGTTGGTGTTTGTTGGAAATTGAAAGATATCATCAAAATTAGGAAAAATAAATTTGAAGCTGCGCATCAAAACGAGGATTCTGGTCCAACTATTTACACTGGAAAAAAAAAATCATCTGAACCAGAGAATAATTATGGCTCATCAGAGTCTGTCAATGATCAACTTTCGGCTAAACCAGTGAGTGAAAAAAAATCATCAGAGACTGTAGTTGTTAGTCAAGAGTCTGTAAATTCTGCAACTAATCAGACAATAAATGAAAAGAAATCTTCAGAGACTATAGTTGTTAATCAAGAATCTTTAAATGCGGTTAATGATAAGAGTTCTCTTAAATCAATAAATGAAAAGAAATCATCAACTCCGATTAATAGCGAAAGTTCACCTAAATTTATGAATATAAGACACTTGTTGAATTCGGATGCGTCTCAAAATAGAACTAAATCATTGAGTGAATCTGGTACAACTGACGATAAGGCTTCGCCTACTAAGACTTTTGTAGGAAATACTTTCGAAGCAGGGAAATGCCAGATTTCAGAATCAAACAATGTGTTAGATCAAATAATATCTGTGCTCAAAGCTAACCCAACATTTTTTGTAGTGGTGCAAGGACATGCAAGCAGTGAAGGAAATCCTCAATGGAATCAAAAATTATCAGAATTAAGAGCTTTGGCAGTTTGTGATTATTTGATTAACCATGGAATTGATGAAAAACGCCTCTCAGCAGTAGGATATGGTGATACTATGCCGATCGCAAGTAATGAAACCGAAAAAGGAAGAATAGCAAATAGACGCGTGGATTTTGTTATACGTTTCCAGGAGACTATTTTTAAGTAGTTGATTGCTCTGGATAAGTTGCAACAATGATCATATTTGTAGTTTTGCATCATTCTTTCTATTTACATTATCTTGATACAATTACTTGAAAACAATGAGGGTATGAAAAAAGGAATCCTTGTATATCTGATAATAGTGTGCATAAGTATGCCTACCATAACTATAAATGCTCAGAAGGATATATCAAATATATTTAAAGCAGGTGCTTCCGATTTAAATAAAGTGGCTGAAGGTTACTTAACGCCTGCCGGAAATTGTTTCTCTGCAGGTATGGGTTTAAACTGGTACAACTCTGCAGAAGTACACAAACCTTTCGGTTTTGATATTACTGTTGGTGCCGGACTGATTCATGTGCCTCTTGCCGATCAGGTATTTAGTTTGGTTGGTCTGACTAATCTGAAAGCAAATGGAGGAGCTACAGAAGCACCAACATTAGTAGGATCTGGGAAGGGAGTTACTTTAGATTTAATGCAACCACAAACTTTAGCCAACGGATCTGCCAACCCACTTTATCCTGGAAAAATAACATCATTTACTACACCTGCCGGATTATCGACATTTGTGCCTGCGGCAAGTATTCAGTTTACTATAGGGTTACCTGTGATTAATGATGTCTCAGTTAGATTTGTGCCCAAGGTTAGTTTCTCAGGTGTAGATATATCAATGTGGGGAATAGGTATTAAGCATGACTTTAAGCAATGGATTCCGGTTATAAATGAGCTCCCATTTGATGCTGCTATCCTTTTGGCTTATAATGAATTCAATCTGAAATATGGTTTTCCGGTATCTTCCCAAATTACTCCTGCTACATTGGTAAGTAACGCGTTTGCTTACGAGCCGACAACTACTGATTATTCAAATCAAAGTATGAATATGACTGCCAATGCATCAACAGCTAATATTCTTTTCTCTAAAGAATGGGCTTTTTTTACTCCTTACGTAGGTTTTGGAGTAACCAAATCTTCATTCAATTTCACAATGGCTGGCAATTATCCTGTTTTGGGAGATGTGAAAACACAAGTTGTCAATACAGGAGGAGTTAATCAGACGGTTCCGGTTCTAAGCAATGGAAAACCTGTAATTTCTATTGACAATTATGTAGATCCTATTAAAGTGAGTTCCAGCGATATTATGCCGAATGCTACTATAGGCCTTCGATTGAGATTGTTTTGGATTCTAACGCTTAGTGGTCAATACACTTTCCAAAAATACCCGGCAACTTCTATTGGAGTTGGTATTAATATTCGATAGGATTATGTGTATTCTATACTAAATTTAGTGTATTTTGTTTTTTTAATGTCGCAATTAATTCTTAGTTTTACCATTCACGGTTGTAATGTATAGCAAGTGTATAATTTATAATAATAACGAAAATGGAAGATGTAGTAGAAAATGATGATAGTTTAGAGGAAAACGTAAGCAAACAAAATAATGCGCTTACCGCACTTATTCAACGCATAGAAAACTCGAAAAAAGTTGATACAAGAGAAGAGGATTTTGAGAGAGCTCTTGAAAAAATCAGAGCAAATATTGATCTGAACATTGTTTAACTACAATTTTTTACTTGTTTTTCCTGGATGATCAATCTTAGATGTCCAACAAAAATATCGGCAAGTTTTTAATTCAGGTTTTCACCAAGGTTTTTAATCCACATACTTCTGTTCATTTGCAAGGTCAAATTTATAATAATGCGTTTACATAAATTTTTGGACACTACCAGAAGCCAATTTCAACAGTTGTTTACCGCTTCTTGCTTACCGTGCCAACTGTATACAGCTTTCGTAAAGTTTATACACAACACAAAGATACAGTCGGAGTGCAGTGTGTATCCGACTGTATCTTTGTGTTGTAATTGTATTCCGTTATGAAGCGCCTTTATTCTATAAACGATAATTCAGCCCAATCCCCAAATTTAATTGGCTATACGGAATGTATTTATCAGTATTCGTAAATTTGAATATAGAACATCCGCCTACTTTTAAATTTACCTTAAGCCTTTCGCCTCCAAACCGAATAAAAGCGGTAGGTTCAAACAACAAACTATTGTCTTTGTAGGTTGGGTATGGCTCGCTTGTGTACAAATATTCGTAATAGTTCTTATCAGTGATATCCGAATGCAACATCCCTGCTTTAATTCCTATTCCATATTCCATATGGGCAAACTTGCTGTTTATCTTTCCTAAATTGAATTGGGTAAAGTAGGTTTGATAGGTTCCAACTAAATGACCCGGACTGGCAGCATTATACGCATCACAGTAACTATATCTAAATCCTCCGTAAATTTCCATGATTGTGTTCTCTCCCACATTTTTATAATAACCCAACGCACCCTGCACACCGTAATTGTCGGTTGCATTGGTATTAGCAAAGGCCTGAATAGCTATCTTATCAGTTAAGCCATACGAAATAGTGGCGTTAGTACTCAAATTAGTGGTTGTACCTGCATCAATTCTTAATTCGTGTTTTTTGCTGATTAATGGTATATCGGCCATGGCCGGTTGATAAACTGTGCAACTATTCGTTAGGACTAATAGACTGATTGCAACTATAATTATAAGTTTTGATTTCATTGATATTAATAAGATAAATATTTTTTTAAAAATGCGAGTGCAAAAGTACAAAATAAATATCAGCCATCATATATATTGCTGGATATATTTGTGGCTGATATTGCTGATTTGTACCACATTACTCTGTTATTACAGCACTCCTTGTAAACCTACTAATAACTTATCAGTGAGAAAAGAGCCTCATCTTCGGCACTTAATTCGGATAATACTTCTTTCTGCTTTTTCATGTCTTTTTTCTGTGTTATAAAAATAATCATTTATTTCTATTTATAGAGTTTTTTGCATAGTCTCCCCTTTTCTGACACAGTTTATTGAATAGACCCATATCTATTGTTCTTTACTTTAGATTCGCATCATTTGTTGACTAAAGTCAATAAACAATAAAGACATAAACGGATAAAATGTTCTTTATTTGTGTTCAACCCCAAGATATAAGGAAAAGATAGATACTAACATGTATAAAATCATTTACAATGGTATTAACGACGGCTATAACTGATAATAATTCTCTAGATGAGAATCTCCAATCTCCTAATTTCCAAAATGAAATATATCAATTAATGGATTGGGATGAATATCAATATGACATTGAAATGGAGTTTGATATAAGGAGAATAGTACAAATAACGACGGGGAAACAAGACGCAGAATAAGTACAAATCGTACAATTTTTATAAATGCAAATAATTGAATATCACACATTATGAAAATACTTATTGCAGAGGATGAGAAGATGACTCTCAAAATGTTATCAATGAAACTTCAAAAGGATGGTTATCAGGTGATTCTAGCCGAAGATGGGCGCATGGCTATGGAATATCTTGAAAAAGAGGGATGTCCCAATATGGTTATAACAGATATTATGATGCCATTTTTTTCGGGGCTCGAAGTTGTAGAAAAGATAAGGAAAGAACTAGTGAGTAAAATTCCAATTATAGTTCTTTCTGCCATGGGACAAGAGGACGCAGTGTCTTCTGCTTTCGAACTGGGGGCAGATGACTATATTACTAAACCATTTAACCCCAACGAATTATCGTTAAGGGTGAAACGATTAATTGGATTAAAACAATCAATTATAAATACTAATATTTGAAATGTACCGATCGATATTGATTCTGTCATTTTTTATAGGACGTGATTTACAAACAGATCTAATTATTTGCACCATTTTATTTAGTTGTGCAGTATGTTCCATATTTTTAATTGCTTATGTTTCCTCATTGCTGATTCGACGAAGAGACAATGAAATTCAACGAATAAAAGATGAAAGAGAATCTCTATTAATCCGAATATTGTTTGATGAAAATTCAAAAGAATTAAATAATGATTTGCTTGTAAACTTGAATGAATTTAAATCAAAGGAGAAAAGAATTCATTTAAGAAAGAAAAAAAGAAAGCTGCTTCGTCAAATGATGATTGATGAAATGTTGAATCTGAAAAAAAATTTGTCAGGAGTTGGGGTTGAAGATTTGTACAGACTTTATGAGATATTGGGTTTACACGAAGATTCTTACCAAAAACTTATAAGCAAGAAATATCATCTAATGGTAATGGGAATCCGGGAACTATCAGAGATGAATTGTCATATCTATTATCGCTTCATATATCGTTGTACAAATCATATTCAGGAAGATGTCAGAATAGAAGCTCAGGTAGCAGTGGTAAGGCTTTTTGGAGTAAAAGGTTTAAGGTTTCTTTCAAGGGTAACATACCCGATTTCGGAATGGCAACAGATGACTTTACTTCATTTGTTGAACAATATGAAAAATGAAAAGCCAAAAGGCATTGACAACTGGCTTGATTCCAAGAACGACTCTGTGATTATTTTCTCGCTGAGATTGGCTGATAAGTATAATTGTTTTGAGTTATTAGGAAAGATACAACGTTTTCTTCATTACCCTAATGATTTAGTTAAGATACAATCGATATTTTGCCTAAGAAATATTTATGATGAAAACACAGAATTTCAGTTGTTAGCATATTACCAAATTGTAAATAAGACGGTTCAGTTAGCAGTATTAGACGTTTTACAATCATTATCAACACAGAACAGTTTGTTTTTTCTGCGCCAACAACTTGTCAACAATGATGATGTGGAAATATGTTTTGCTGTTCTGAAGGTCTTACATACACTGAGTGATAGAATGGATATAATTAATACCATAGAAAAAAAACCTGAAATTATTGAATCTATAATGCAAATGTTGGATCAAATTGAAGGCGAAAAACAACTCTATAGTTAATTCATATTATGCGTTGGGAACTTTGGTTTTTCTATTTCTTCACATATGGTATATTGATATATTCCATTATGCTTTTAAGCGCATACATGCTAATTGGAATGTATTCTGTTTTTGAGAATGTTCACCATATGAGAAAACATAGATTTACAGATTATTCCATGGTGGCGAGTTCTTCTGTTGTTCCCGCCATCACTATTCTAGCTCCAGCTTATAATGAAAGTGCAACGATTGTTGAAAATGTACGTTCTCTGTTTTCAATATACTATAATAATCTTGAACTAATAGTAATTAACGATGGAAGTAAGGATGATTCCCTTCAAAAACTAATTGATGCATATAGCTTAATACAGGTGCCGTATTTTGTGAATGAAAGAATTGCAACCAAACCTGTAAGAGGAATTTATAAAAGTACAAATGCAGCATATAAGAAGTTAGTGGTTGTTGATAAGATCAATGGTGGCAAAGCAGATGCATTAAATGTTGGGTTAAATATTTCATCGAAAAAATATGTTACATGCATTGATGTGGATTGTATTTTGGAGCAAGATGCACTATTGCGTATGGTAAAACCTTTTATGTCAAACCCCAATAAACATATAATTGCTACCGGAGGTGTGATTCGTGTAGCAAATTCATGTGAAGTGCAAGGGGGTAAGATAACTAAAGTACATGTGCCTAAGGATATGCTGGCACGAATACAAACTGTAGAATATATCCGAGCATTTTTATTGGGGCGCATGGCATGGAGTAAATTAAACGGATTGTTGATTATTTCAGGTGCATTTGGCATGTTTGATAAAGAAATAGCAATAAAAGTGGGAGGTTATGACACTAAAACTGTGGGAGAAGATATGGAATTAGTGGTGCGTATGAGGCTGTATATGGAAGATGCCAAACTCCCTTATGCTGTACGCTATATTTCAGACCCATTGTGTTGGACGGAAGTCCCGGTTAGTTACAAGATTTTATGGCGTCAACGGGACAGATGGACTAGAGGAACAGTAGAAACACTTTGGACTCATAAGAAGATGTTTTTTAGTTATAAGTATGGAGTTCTTGGATTGTTGAGTTACCCTTATTGGTTTTTCTTTGAGTTTTTGGCTCCTATTGTTGAGGTTACAGGTTGGGCATTTTTTATTGTATATGCTATGTTGGATATGGTTCAATGGAAATTTTTCTTTCTCCTGTTAATCTTTATAATTAGTTTTGGGTATCTTTTTTCTGCATTTTCAATATTGATGGAGACATTTACATTTCGACAATACAGAGAGAAACATGATGTGCCAAAACTGCTTGCTGCAGTGCTGTTAGAACCGTTGATATTTCATATTTATGTGGTTTGTGCAGCAATTAGAGGAATCCTCAAAATGCTATTAAAAGAAAAGACCAGCTGGGGCGAAATGACACGTGGAGGCTTTTTAAAGAAAGAATCAAGTAAATATGTATGATTATCGAAGTGAAGTTCGATGCCAAGAAAGAAATCACAAAAAAGAAAAGAAGATTAAAAGTAGATTAGGTTTAATCAGAATAATTTGTTTATAGCAAATACAAACGGTTTAAAATTAGCGTATTATGAAAATACTCGTTGCAGAAGATGAACTTATGACTCTCAGAATGTTATCCTTCAAATTAAAGGAGGACGGTCATGAAGTAATTCTGGCTGAAGATGGTCGTATGGCGATGGAATACCTTGAAAAAGAAGGTTGTCCTGACTTAGTAATAACGGATATTATGATGCCTTTTTTTTCAGGACATGAAATTATAAAAAAAATACGGAATGAGCTATTTAGTCAAATTCCAATCATCATTATTACAGCCATGGGACAAGCTCCATCTGTGACAGCTGCTTTAGAATTGGGTGCCGATGATTATATTATTAAACCGTTTATGATTGACGAAATATCATTGAGGGTGAAATTGATAACACAGTTACGATAGAACCCCTCCTAATCTATATTACTGAACTTTATAATGGCTAAATGAAAAAATGCTTTTTTGAGCTGTAATCAAAATTATGAAGAAAAACCACACCCCAAGTAGTAAATTGTATAGTATTCACAATATCTACAAACAATTAGAAAAAGACAGCCACCAGTGTATTTCGTTAATCCGAAATTCTGCGTTGCCCATCCTCTTTCTTTCTCAGAAGGGGATAATAACTTATGCCAATCAGTCATTCAGCCAAATGATTGGTTATTCTAATTCTGAAATTATAAATGAATCTATTTATTTATTTATCAAGACTCAGCAGGATAATGGTAGTGTGAATAATTTATTTATTGATATTATAAAAAGGAAGCGAAATGGTGACAAAGCTTTCGAAATTCAATTTTGCAAGAAGAACGGAGAATTTGGTTGGGTAACTATTGAGACATTAACACACGAAAGAGAAACAGTAAATCATGAACGTTTTATCCAGTGTGTATTGAGAGACATTACCCGAGAAAAGGAACTGCAGGCAGAAATAGATAGGTTGCACAAAGCAAATCAAGAGCAGGCTACAATGTTTCGAAATTTGATTGAAAATACTGAAGGCCATATTGTAGTTCGCAAAATTGATGATACGATTACATGGGCAAATAACCGTTTTCTTGAAACTTTTGGCTTTTCTTCAGAAGAGATTATAGGAAAAACAGAACTAAGCTTTTGGCCAGTAAAGGTACAGAAGAAAATTAGAGTTGCTACTAAAGTTGCAATACGAGATAAGAAACGTAGTTCTATTGAATTAGTTATTGAAAGTAAAGGTAAACAAATTTCAGCTCTAATGACTATTTTCCCAATGTTCAACGCGTTTGGAGAAGTTGAGTCAACAGGCGTACTTGCCACAGATGTTAGTCAATTAAAGTTTGTACAGTCTGAAAAGGAGAAAGCTTATGCTGAAGCAGAAAGTAGTAGAAAGATGTTGCACAATTTTATTGACAATGCTTTGACTCCGATTTACGCCACAGATATTAATAATCGAATAACTAAAGCAAATAAAGCTTTGGCTGATTGGTATAGTCTGCAAAAGGAAGAGCTCTATGGAAAAACCCCAGAGGAATTAGAAACTACTGTCGGAATTAATGTAAATGAAGCTATTTCGAAAGCCAATAGGCAGGTTATTGAAAATCAATTGCCTGTTAACTTTGATTGTTGCTCATTTCAACCAATTTTAAATAAAGTAATATATCACAATTACACAGTATTTCCAATTTTTTCTGACGATGGAACTTTGTCAGGCATAGGTACAATTATGGCTGATAGAACTCAAGTTGTCGAACATACAATTGAGTTAGAGAATACCAGATGTGATGCAAATCAGTACAAAATCAAAGCCGAGTACAATGAGTACCTACTGCAGTCGTATATAGATAATATACCGCATTATGTAAGTATAATCAATGTTGAAGGGAAAGTTGAATTTATAAATAAATACGCTTTGAATTTGTGGAAGCAAACAAAAGAGAATGTTGTTAATAAACATTATACTGAATATATAGCAAATGATGTTTTTTTGCAACGTAATGGTAAAAATTTTGATTATGTCGTCAACGAACAAAAATGCCTTGAAACAGAAGAAGTGTTGTCATGTCCGGATAAAGAGGAAATAATATTTCGTACAACACTATTTCCACTATTTAATGAAAATGGAATTTTATTTGCAATTGGGGTTTTTAGGAAAGACATAACTGACCGAAAGCATCTGGAGCTTGAAAGAGAACAATTATTAGATGAAACTCAAAAACAACAAGAGTTATTATGCTCAATAATGGATTATGCTCCTGATTTTATTTCAATTAAAGATTGTGAACACCGATATGTGATGGTGAACCTTGCCTTTGCGAAGAACTTTCAAATCTCCAAAGATGATTTTATTGGCAAGAATGATTTGGAGCTGGGTTTCCCCGAAGAATTAATAAAAGGTAATCCTGAAAAAGGCATTACCGGATTTTGGGCGGACAATTGTTTGGTGATGGAAAGCGGACAACCAATGATTATCCCTTTAGAACCTGTTGCGGTTGATGGGATTATGCATACGTTCCAAACCTCTAAAATCCCGTTGAAATATGCTGATGGACATGTATGGGGGGTACTGACATTTTCTCGTGATATTACTAATGAGATTCAGAGTGTAGAAGCTCTTCGTCAAAGTAAAGAGCGATTTAAAGCATTATATAACTCGACTCCTGCCATGCTTTATTCCATTGATAAGGTGGGGAAAATTACCAGTGTTAGTGATTTTTGGTTAGAAGTAATGCAATATGAAAGAGAGGAAGTAATTGGACAAAAATTAGCTTGCTTTGTAACAGCTGAATCACTACAATATTCAAGAGAAGTTGTGTGGCCGTTATTTTTGAAAAATGGTTCTTGCTTTAATGAAGAATTCCAATTTATAAAGAAAGATGGCGAGATTATTACTTGTCTTTTGTCGGCAATTGCTCAAGTGGACTCTGATGGACAGTTAGTAAATTCACTGGAAGTACTGGTAGATATTACCGAATTGAGGAGAAAGGAAGAGGAAGTTGCAACCACCAAACGCTTGCTTCAGGATTTTTTGGATAATATCCCTTACCCCACATTAATAATCGATTTACAAGAAAGAATTACCCTATTAAATAATGCCTCTGCTCAGCTTCATAACAAAACCAAACAACAGCTAATAGGTAAACATCATTTTGAATATATGATTGATGCCGAATTACGAAAAGGCATTGAAAAGGGCAATGATTATGTCCTAAAGAATCAAAAACCTATTGCTCTTCAGGAAGATATGACACTTCCAAACGGAGAACCACGAATTTTATCAACGTATAAATTTCCGCTTTATAACTCAAACAATGAGTTTAATAATGTTGGGATTATTATAAATGATATTACAGAACAAATATTAAGAGAGAAGGAGCTGATTGAGGCCAAGAAAGCAAGTGATGATAGTAAACAATTGTTGAATAGTTTCATGGAAAATGCAACTCCGGCAATGTTTGCAAAAGACGAAAATGGAGATTATATTCTGGTTAATAAGAAGAAGAAAGAATATGAATTGTTACATAAATTAGAAAGGTTCGATCCGGAACTTAATTCGGTAGAACCTTACAATTCGGAGCTTTCAAGAATCGATGACGCTCGTGTAATTGCTAAAAATACATCCATGACGTTTTATGATAAGCTATTGCGCGAAGATGACTCTGTGTTATTTGTTGAAACCGTGAAATTTCCTATTTATGATAAGAATAGTGATCTATTAGGCGTAGGAGGTATAACGTATGATATTACAGATACAGTTGAACGAGAAAAAGCTCTTGAAGAAGCGAAGCAGAAAGCAGAAGTGGCATCCAGTTCGCAAGAACGTTTTCTGGCTTCCATGAGCCATGATATGAGAACTCCGCTAAATGGGGTGGTCGGCATGATTAATTTGATGGAGCAAACCACACTAACCACCGAACAAGAGGAGTACATAGAGGCAATGAAGGTATCATCCTATAACTTGAGAGTATTAATCAACGACATTCTGGATATTTCAAAAATTCAAGCTGGAAAATTGAATATTGAATGTGTGCTGTTTGACTTGAATGAAATTCTTACTTCGCTAAACAATGTGTTTACACATGAAGCCACCAAGAAGGGAGTTCTTTTTTCTATTGAACTTCCATCGGATATTCCCGTCATGCTAGAGGGAGATCCATCTCGACTGAATCAGATTTTAAATAACTTGATTGGAAATGCATTAAAATTCACTACCAAAGGGTTTGTGAAGTTGAAGGTAGAATATGAAAACCTTACGGACGATAATGTCAATATAGAATTTATAATAGAAGACTCGGGGATAGGAATTAGTGATGAAAATCTGGGTAAATTATTTCAACCGTTTGTCCAGGCCGGTTCAGATACTTCCCGCAAATTTGGAGGATCAGGTTTAGGCTTGTCCATTTGTAAAAGTTTAGTGGAATTGCAACAAGGAGAAATAAGTGCAAGCAGTAAGTTGGGAGAAGGAAGCATTTTCCGCTTCACGATTCCTTATGTAAAAGCAAAACAAACTGAAATAGAAAATACAAAACAAGAAAAAAATATGAATGAAAACGTATCTGTTCAAGCATTACCGCCACTGAGTTGCCTCGTTGCAGAAGATAATCTGATTAATCAGAAAGTGGCATTTCACACACTCAGAAAAGTAGGCATATCTGTGGATATTGCCGACAATGGAAAAGAAGCTGTAGAAATTCTTAGGCAACACGTAGCCTTATATGATTTCGTATTAATGGATATACAAATGCCTGAAATGGACGGCTATGAAGCAACTCGTTTAATCAGAAATGAGTTAGGTTTAAAAATACCAATTATTGCAATGACAGCCTCGGCTATAAAAGGAGTAAAGGAACGATGTCTGGAGGCTGGAATGGATGATTTTGTGCCCAAACCGTTTGCGATAGATGAGTTACTGTATGTTATTAATAAACATGTAAAAGTAAACCCGAAAGAAGAACACCTATCTAGCCCTTCAAACGATGCAACGTCAAATCCTGCAGTAGTTGAAACAAAGTATGTAAATCCTAAATTTGGAAATGAGCCACTTTATAACCTGGAAAGTGTCCTTGAAATGGATGATAATGATTTCACAGAAGAAATATTATATATACTCTTAGAATCTGTTCCAAAAGCATTACAACAATTGAAAACGGGTATCACTACGGATATAGATTTGGATGTGGTTTCAAAAGTAGCACATAAACTAAAAGGAGGTGTAGGGATATTGCAGATGAATGAAATGGCCCGGCAACTTTCGATCATTGAGAATAATGCTTGTAAAAAACAAAATATAGAACAAATAACCCTTGCTCTTGAAACTTGTTTTGAAATTTATGACGCTGTAGAAGATGAAATTGTAAAATTTAGAAATGAGACAATTGCTAAAAAGGAAGCACAACCTTTAGATTAGAATATAAGTGATAAGACACAATACCGATTCCTTAACAGACAATTATATACCGCAGTTATGCGGCTAATTTAGGCGAGTTACGTTTGAGATTTAGCCATGATTCATTTAGCAAAGACTATACAATTAAATTTTTCTTACTTATCAGTAGCAACAAAAATGGCAAAGCATTTTTTTGCTACTTTGCTTTGTATGTTGTTTACGGTTAATTCATTTGCAACAGATTACTATCAACGCCAATCAGGGAATTGGAATAGTGCTTTGACCTGGACCACTTCAAGTGCTTGGAATGGAACAGCCAATACAGGAACTTATCCTCAGGCTGGTGATAATGTCCATTTTAAGAACAATGGAAATACAGCTACTGTTACGTTGACCGCAGATGTTCAATGTGCTAATCTGTATTTCGATGGTTCCGACCCCGCTAATGTAATTGCAATGGGTAATTATAATCTAACTGTTACAGGAACCTGGACTACCAACTGGGGTAGTAATACCACTTTTACGCAAGGTTCCGGTTATTTGCAAATAAATGGCAGTATTCCGATGTTTCTTGAAGCAAAAACTATAAAAAATTTCCGGGTTGGATCAAGTTCTTTTAGTTTTACGCAAAACAATACAACAACCCTGACTGTAACTTCCAATTATGATTTTAATTGTTTCCAGTCAGCAATCCCGACAGGTATTGTTGCAAGTGGAGCTACCAAACGTAACGCAACTCCTTGTAATCCTGTTCTGACTGCTACAAGTCTGACTAGTTTTGGTTCCGTTTGTCTGAATTCTACTTTAGGTACTTATTCATTCACACTATCAGGAATGGCACTGATAAATACACCAGTAACTGTGGGAGCACTCACAGGCTTCAGTTATTCCACTTCGGCTAATGGAACTTATACAAGTACATTGTCATTGACCCAAAGCGGAGGGAATTATTCTCAAGTAATTTATGTGAAATTCACTCCTGTTTATGCTGCAACTTACAATGGAAATATTGTTGTGAGTGGAGGTGGAGCTTCGAATGTCAATGTTGCGGCTGTAGGAAGTGGTGCAGCTACTGTTGCCCCTACTGTCGGGTTACCTACTGCTACAAATATAACTTCGTCCACAGCAAGTCTGGGTGGTACAATAACGGTAGATGGTTGCTCATCTCAGAATATTACCGAAAGAGGGATTTATTATAGTACTACTTCCGGTTTTGCGAATGGTACAGGCACGAAAGTATCCGAAACAGGTGTATTTGGTATGGGAGAATTTAGTGTGAATGTTACAGGATTATCAGCCTCCACAACTTACTATTACAAAGCATTTGCAACCAATAGTAGTGGAACTGCCTATTCTACTCAAGGGACTTTCAATAACATCCCCAGAACGTATTACTCCAGACAAACAGGTGATTGGACGGATCTACAAACATGGTCAACAGTGAGTGGAACTAGTTCCATAAACGACGGAACTTACCCCCAGGCAGGTGACAATGTGGTGATTAGCCAACCTAATGTAGTTACTGTAAACACAACGGGGCTATCGTGTAATAATTTGAATATGATTGCTTATGGCACTCGTTTAATATTAAGCAATGATTTTACAATAAATGGAAATTTGGATGTAGCCAATCAAAGTTATGTGACGGCTGGTAGTTATAATCTAACCATTAAAGGCAACTTTTCAAATACTGCTAGTGATTATCATTCAAGAATTGAATATAGTTCGGGCAATATCACCATTGGAGGTAATGTATCAGTGTCAAAAGGTGGAATTGAACCCTTCAATTGTACAGGAACAGGTTGGCTTATTGTGAATGGTACATCAAAAACTTTTACGGTAAGTAGTGATATTGTCGTTCCTCGTTTCAGTCAACCCTCAACCGCTTTTACAAAAGCAGGAGCGAGCGCTTTTACTGTCTCTACTGTGTTTGATAGAAACTGTGGACCTGCACCAACTGTCTCGGGCGGTATATTTACGGTGAGTGGATCCACCATCAATGCAAATTGTAATCCAACCAAACTATATCGTTCTAACGTAGCGACCGGTAATTGGAGTGATGCTGCTACTTGGCAACAATCTACCGACAATGGTTCTACATGGGCAACTGCTACCGCTGCACCTATCGTCACCGATGGAGCTGTTACCATACGAACCGGTCATACTATTACACTGACCGGTGCTGCAGGAGCAAGTAGTCTGACTATTAATGGCACATTAAATTTAAGTACTTATACTTTGTCAGGTTCCGGTTCATTGACGCTAGCTTCAAGTGCAGCTCTGTTGGTAGGTGGAGCTTCTAACTTCCCGACGGGATTTGGCACGGTTACATTGAATACAGGAAGTACCGTAACGTATAATAATGCCGGCAATCAAGTTGTTTCACCCCGAATATACGATAATCTTACACTTTCGGGTTCGGGAGCTAAAACTACTACCGGCGTTACGGTTAATGGTATTTTTTCGCTGGAAGGCACAGCTACTACAACTTCGAGCATAGTAACCAATGCTACCAGCACTACGCTGCAATTTAAAGGCACAACAGCACTAACTATCACCGATAATATGTTTCAGGGGAATAAATCATTTAATATGATAATTGCAAACTCGCAGGGAGTTACACTGAATTCTGATTTCACAATCAATAATAATCTCACCATTAATGCAGCAACATCACTTACCATACAACCCGCATTGAAACTTGCGGTAGCTGGTACGGTGACTAATTCGGCAGGTGTATCAGGCATTGTAATTAAAGCCAACTCCACCCAACCAAATGGTACTTTTATATTTTATAATGCGCAGAGTAATCCGGTTTCGGGTACGGTGGAGATGTATTCCAAAGCATTTAAATCAAGTACTGCCGATGCTTACAATAATTACTACAAATGGCAATTTTTTGGTATCCCAACCAGTACGGTAGCAGCCAGTCCTACCTTTAATGGTTCATATGTCAGGAGTTTTCTGGAGTCGGGTGATGAAACCAGCCATTGGGTAAACCTGACCAGTGGATCTGTTTTGAATGCATTTAACGGATATGAAATAACCCAAACCACTCCCACGATAATTACTTTTCAGGGGCAACTGGTAAATTGGGATTGGACTTCTCCTCAGCTAACTAAAACCATAGGAGCTCCCTATTCGGGACAACATGTTTTAGCTAATCCATTTACCTCGGCCATTGATATAAAGAATATCGTTTTCGGTTCAGATATGGAGCAAACTGTTTATTTATATAGTACCGGTTCGTATGGCGATTGGGCCGTGTCCACAGGAACATCAACCGATGCAGGGCAATGGGCTGTTTCGACACCCGGAACGGCAGGCACATTGGGTATTCCTTCTCAGATTCCTTCCATGCAGGCTGTGCTGGTGAAGGTAATTAATGCATCGGCCAATGCTACGGTGACCTTTCCTTATAGTTCAGCGCTTAAAAATACAGAACTTCAGCGACTGCCCGGAACAAAGACAGCTGCAAGTCCTTCCGAAAAATACCTGTCGAATAAAATCTGTTTGAGAGTGGATGTAATCGGTTCAAAGAAAGCGGATAAAATATGGCTATTAGTTGATAGCACTTACACTAAAAAATACGATAATGGGTGTGATGGAATTAAAGTAAAAGGCGACGCTTCATCACCTCAACTATATGCCGTAGAACCGGACAATGACTATCAGATAGACTGTGTGGCCGATTTGAATAATACCGTACTGGGATTTAAACCGGGCGAAGATAAAGCTTATACCCTCACTTTTACCACCAGTAATATCGAAAAGAAGTATGCACGCTTGTATCTGCTCGATTTAGCTACCGGTAAAGTAATTGATATCACCGAGGATGCTACGAGTTATACTTTTGAACCGGTAGGAACTATTCAAAACCGATTTAAAATTGTCACACGTTTACCCGAACCCGATAGTAAAGATTCGGATTCTGCCAAATTACATCTGTTTAGTTCGGACAATATCATTTATGTGGAGAATTTGACCGATCAACAAGGAGAGTTTTCGGTTTATGATTTGGTTGGTCATTGTTTGAAAAAGCTATCCTTTGGTGCAAATGAAATAAAGGCTATTCAGCGGGACTTTCTTACAGGTGGTGCTTATGTTTTACATGCAACAGTCCCTACAGAAAGAGCGAGTAAGGTATTGGTTCTGGATTAAAAGAAACTTTTGTTACAAAAGTGATTGCTTCTTTCATAAAAGAGACTGCTTTTGTAATAAAAGTGATTGCTTCTTTCATAAAAGAGACTGCTTTTGTAATAAAAGTGATTGCTTCTTTCATAAAAGAAACTGCTTTTGTAATAAAAGTGATTACTTCTTTCATAAAAGAAACTGCTTTTGTAACAAAAGTGATAACTTCTTTCATAAAAGTAACTGCTTTTGTAATAAAAGTGATTACTTCTTTCATAAAAGAAACTGCTTTTGTAACAAAAGTGATTGCTTCTTTCATAAAAGAAACTGCTTTTGTAATAAAAGTGACTGGGTACGTCCCAAAAGAGACTGTTCAAAAAACGGTGTAAATGAAAAGAAGTGCTTCAGTAATAGAAGGAGTTTATAAAAAGAAAGTTTATTTGCTAATATCTACCCCAGGTTATATTAAACCCGGGGCTGTTTCAAAATAATATTGATACCAAGACTTTAATATGCAAAACAAACCAGTAGAAGCAGAATTGCTCCATTCAATTTGGACACGCCCATTGACTAATGGACGACCTCTGTTCTCGCCCTATTACGTTGGTGATTATGTAAGCCCGGCTAGAAAGTATTTCTTTAGATTTACTATTTCAATGGCTACATGGGACAAAGCGGAAGTCGGATTTGGTCAGGCCGACGATGGAGTAACAGGCTGGATATGGAATAAAGCAAATTCTTATCAGAAAACAATAGTAATGAATTTCACGCTGCGCGCTAACATTGCCGACATGCAATTTACTCGTTCGGGCGATTGGTACGTGTGTGGTAGAGTTCGGGAAACAGCCGATGCTCCATTTAGTTATACTGTTTGCCGTGATTGGTCTGAAAATAAAGTATTTTCTGTTGATGATTGTTCAAGTTTTATTGTAAATGCACTGAATAACCCATCAGCTCCATCGGTTTCCGTAGATGGTACTATTGCCACGCTGACTTGTACGCCTCAAACATTATCTCAGCAACATCACGTGCTGGTGGTGCGCCACATTGCAGGAACAGAAATCACTGCCCCCGTAAATGGTATATCTTATCCGGTAGGCTATAGCATTGGTGGCGGTACAGTTGTTCATAATGGAGATTTTACTGTCGGTGTGACAGATAACGGTCTGGATTATAATACAAACTACGTGTATTATTTTTATTCTCAAAATAATAATCACTATAGTTCAGGCGTTTTCGTGCCTGTTAGAACCGAATTAGCTCCAACCATTGACGTAATTCCAAGCACCGATTTGTTTAATTCGGAAGTCGGTAAATCGTCGGTTATTCATGCTTTTATGGTTAGAAATACCAACGTATTGTCCGAAATAAAAGCAATTGCTCCTAAAAACTATTTGGTAAGTTTTGACAACATTGCATGGGCCGAAGAAGCAATTATTAATTCCGATAGATGTTCGCTTTATGTAAAATATCAACCAACGGAACAAGAGTGGGAGGTTCCCTCTTCCGTTTTGCTTGTATCGCCAAGCTCCACTCCACAAACAATCAATGTAAAAGGGTCATCGCATCTGCCTGACGTTATATCACTTTCCACCGAAGCGACTTTGAGTGCTGAAAAAGAATCTGCATCGGGTTCAAAAGAAACTACTAAACCTTCAGACGCTAGTCCTTCACAGGATAACTGGTTTTTTGCCCGGGTAAAACCCTTTGTGGCTTATGCGTTTATTTTTATAGCTTTTATCCTATCCATGCGAGTTTTTGAACTAAGCATCAATCAACTCGATGTGAATATTCATTCGCATTTTGTTAGCTATACTTGCGTCTCACTTCTGTTCGATTTGCTGTTTTATTTTAGTGCTACAGGTTGTGTATTCATTCTTGCCGGAGTAGTTTCTGTTTTTTTACCAAGGGTATCAAAGGTGTTGTCCATCATTTTGTTTATCATACTTACCTTAGCTCAATTCCTGCTGATAAAATATTTTTCGGAGGCTCTTAATCCCTTAGGAGCAGATGTATTTCAATATTCATTGTCTGAAATTAAACAAACGTTAGGTCCGACAATCTCTCTGAGTATGGGGCTCACCTTTTTTTCGGCAATAGTTATATTTATAGCTGCATTTGTCTTTTTACCTCGAATTATTAAAGTAAGCAAATCATTAAGTTTAGTAATGTTCTTTCTCTTTTTAATTGGTTTCGGAACTAATTTCATTAAAATATCATACAAGCCAAGTTTCGGTTCGGAATATGATAATAGTCTGGCACTGAATAAATCGACCTATTTCTACAAAGCGGTTTTAGGCTATCTCTTTCCTCAGCCGGAACGAGATATTTTCGACGAAATGTCTGATATGTTTGCCGATCAGCTAGTAGGCAAGGGTAACGAGGGAGTTTGTGCTAATGATTTTGCATTTAAAGATGATGCGAATTATCCTTTTCTTCATGTCGATAGTACAAAAGATGTTTTATCTCCATTCTTGAATAAAGAAACCAAAGCTCCCAATATTGTTATGATCGTTGTCGAAGGGCTGGGTAGGGCTTTTACAAATGAAAATGCATATCTCGGTAATTTTACTCCATTTATTGATTCATTATCGCAACATAGTCTTTATTGGGAAAACTGTTTGAGCACTGCCGGGCGAACTTTTGGAGTTATGCCTTCAGTTTTAGGATCGCTTCCCTATGGTCAACACGGGTTTGCCGAACTGGGTGAACAAATGCCTTCAAACCTTAGTCTCATAAATGTATTGGGAGCAAATGGTTATCATTCTTCGTTTTATTATGCCGGAGATTCTAAGTTTGATAATATGAATTTATTTATGAAGCGGCAAAATATCAACCAAATTTGCGATGAATCAACCTTTGATGCTTCCTATAAAAAACTACCAACAAACGCGCAAGGATTTACTTGGGGATATGGTGACTTTGAACTGTTCAGAAGATGTCTGACCGAGCAAGATAAACACCCTGATGATGCACCTCAAATCAAAGTTCTACTCACTGTTGCAACACATAGTCCTTTTAAAGTAAACAATCAGGAAAAATATGATGCTCTTTTTGAACAAAGAGTTCAGTATTTAAAACTGGATGCCACCACCATTGCCCAACGTCGCGAATATAAAGCCCAATTTGCAAGTATTCTGTATATGGATGATGCGTTACGCCATTTTTTTAAAGCTTATGCATCACGTCCGTCGTTTAAAAATACAATTTTTATTATAACCGGTGACCACCGAATGCCGGATATCCCAATGAGTACTAAAATAGATCGTTATCATGTTCCTCTAATTGTATATAGTCCCTTATTAAAGCGTACAGCAAAGTTTTCTGCTGTAGTATCACACCTGGATATTACACCCAGTCTGCTTGCTTATGTAAAAAGTCAATATCATTTCAAATCACCTTCGCTGGTTACTTGGGTAGGAGCGGGGCTTGATACAGCTCGTAATTTCAGAAATAGAAATAATTATCCATTAATACCAACAAAACAAGGAGTAAGTGAATATTTGTCGGGAAATTATATGCTGAGTGGTAATGATTTGTTTCAATTGTCCGAAAATATGGGATTAGAACCGATTGCTGATGCCGATAAACAGAGAAGTATAGTAAAGTCACTCCTCGAAAAGTTTGTACAACGAAATGAAAGAATGATAACTCGAAAAACGATGTTACCGGATAGTCTATTATCTAAATTCAAAGCAAAGTAATGGGTTGCCATATTTGCTATTGAATAATAATCAATGAGTTTGAAAAATAAAATGCTGTAACTTATGAGCGCATTCACTGCTGACATTAAACATAAAAGAACTTATGTATTGGTTTTTACGCTGCTTTGCTTGTGCACTTCCGCAACCTTTGCACAAGAGAGCCTAAGTTCCGATTCATTGTTCCGATTAGCCCGGGAAGTTGCATTCGATAAAAAAGATTATCCGTTGGCTGTACAATATTGTCATCGGGCTTTAATAAAAAGTCCTGCTTATGATGATATAAGGGTGTTTCTGGGTCGGGTTTATACTTGGACAGACAAAAAAGATAGTGCCAGAATTGAATTTTTATATGTGCTTCATCGCAATCCCGGATTTGAAGATGCATCGGCTGCAATCACCGACCTCGAATATTGGAATAATAATTCAACACTTGCTTTGGAATATTGCAATCAGGGTTTACAATATCACCCCGATTCAAAAGAACTATTGTTGAAAAAAATAAAAATTCTAAAATTCGACAAAAAGTTTATGGATGCTTATCAGCTTGCTTCATCAATACTGAAAAAAGATCCATCAAATGAAGCTGTCCGATCATTGATACTGGATATAAAGGATGCATCATCTCTCAACAAGGCTAGTGTGGGATATGATTTTACGTGGTTTGATGGAGGTTATGCCGATTATTTACATAAATCACCCTGGCAAATTATCAACGTTGAATATTCTAGATATACTCCGTTGGGTTCAATAACCGGACGTATAAATTATGGAACTCGCTTTGGAAATAGTGCTTTGCAGGCTGAGATAGATGCATATCCCCGAATTTGTAAAGGACTGTATGCATACACTAACGTCGGAATATCCGACCAATCATCCGTCTTTCCTCATTATAGAGCCGGAATGTCGTTATATGCATCATTGCCAAAGAGCTTTGAAGCAGAATTAGGTTTCAGATATTTGAACTTTACAAATTCTACGTGGATATATGTGGGCAGTATCTCCAAATATTACAGAAATTTTTGGTTTAGCTTAAGAGCAACTTTGGTACCCGGGGTAAATGATATTTCACATTCATATACAGCCATAACCCGTTACTATATAGGTGGTGCGGATGATTACCTGAATATAAGTTTGAAATATGGTATTTCTCCCGATGATACAAATGCAGCTCTTGCTTTTAATTCCACCTATAAGCTAATCTCAAAGGGTATCAGTTTGGGATACAAACATAGCATAAAAACAATGAATGTCATATCAGTTTCGGCCTCATTATATAATCAGGAATATATGGCAGGACAAAAAGGGAATCAAGTTGATCTGTCAGTTTCATATCTAAGACGGTTTTAAAATCAAAAGTCTGAAGAAAATACGAATATAGATTATGGTTTCTAGCTCAAAGAGCTAAACATAGTGATTCTTCTTTGTACAATAAGTGTCTAGAGAAATAAATTATAAACGAATAATTTACAAGTAGTAAGCTTGCGAATATTCTTAATTCATAAATTTTTAAAATAAATAATCATGAGGAAAAATTCATTTATTCTGATGTGTTTGAGCGCACTGGTTTTATTAGGTTGTGCTACAATAGATATCAGTAAAAAAAATGTGGCGATTGTTATTCAAAGTGATAATCTCTCAGCCAGGCTTAGTCAGGCCAATAATGGCGTAATTAAACTTGATAGTGCTTCTACTGCTAAAAAAGCTCCTGGTGTAGCGGGCTCAAGTAGTGCTGCGGCAACAACTAGTGTGGTGAGCGATATGCCATTAGCATTGATAGCCGAAGTAGCAGCACCAATTTACAATGGATTGACATTGAGAGCTACTCACGTTGCAGTTCAGGGCACGTTGGCGTATGTGTCGTATAACTATGAGGGAGATAAATACCTCGGTGCTGTCGATGTAATAGATATTACCGATCCCAATAAACCTAAATTGGTACAAAGTGCTATCTTCCCTGATACCGATATTAGTTCGGTGTGTTATGCGGATGGATATTTATATCTGGTTGGAGCCAAAGACTCCTATTCCGATAATGGTACGGGACCGGCAGTGCTTATGAAGATGAAACTCAGTTCCGGTAACTTGTCCAATGACATTCAACTAACGGGTATGACGGGCTATGTGGGCACCGATGTAAAAACCGCCAACAATTATGTGTACGCTGTATCCGGTAGTAACGGAGTTGTTGGGGCATATACAAGTAGTGATAATAAACTACAGGCTAGTTTGGCTCTATCTGATCTAAGGGCAGTAGGAGTGAATAACGGACAAGTTATAGCTTTCCAAAACGGGACAATCAATGTGTTGAACCCGTCAACGCTAACCAAAATATCCAATTTTACCACAAGCACAGATGTTGCTCAGGCTAAAAGAACAATTGATTTCTATAACAATTCTGTATTAGCATCCGAAGGAACTCATGGCGTTGGCGTTTATAATCTTTCAACAGGGGCTAAGATCAATACCATTCCTGTAGCTACAGTAACCGATCCAAAAATCAATATTAGTGAAGTGGTAAGCAATGCCGTTTCCATTAATAATGAACACATATTTGTGGCTAACGGTGCTGCCGGAGTGACAATTCATAAAATTGTTTCAAACAAAATAGATAACCTTGTTGATTTTGGTAACTTAGTTCTTGCCGGTTCGGCCAACTTCGTGATAAGTAGTAATGGATATGTTTTTGTTGCAGATGGATTCGGAGGTTTAAAGATATTGAAAATGTTAAGCATTAACCCGACTACAGGACAACCTACCACCATTGATTGCACGCAATATCCAAGTTACACTGGCGGAAACTGGATGAATGTGAATTCAGGCGAGACTTTTGCTTATAATGGAGCTGCCAGCTTATCAGGCATCAATGTAAATTCAAATTTGACTTGGTGCGGTTCTCTTGCTGTAAGCGAGCAACTGAATATAAACAGCGGTGGTGTATTTTACATGAAAGGCTCTTTGTCTTTTGGCGCTTCCGGAAAATCACTAATAATTAATGCCAACTCAAAATTAAAAATTGAGGGAAGTCTTGTGGTTTTTGGTAATTTGATATTGAATAGTGGAGCTACATTGGAATTTGCGGGTGCAGGTTCTACCATTACCGTTTTTGGTACTGTTACCAAAGGTTCTAATGTTACAATTACGGGAACATATACAGATTCGTTTAATAGTTTAAAGTAAAGTGGTTCGTAACTATTTATAAAATCACCAGTTGCCTCATTTTGTTGGCGACTGGTGACATATCACATTCATATACCGCTTTACATATTGTTAATTTGGAGGCGCAGATGATTACCTGAACGTAAATTTAAACTATGGAACTTGACCAGATGATGCAAATGCGATTTTTACTTATAATAATGCTATTTATAAGCTGATTTCAAAAGGTCTCTTTCTTGGATAAAAACCTATATAATACCAACGTATCTGTCTCATCCTCTTTGTGAAATCAAGAATATTGAGTAGAACAAAGACGATTTTAAAATCTGAAGTATGCAAAAATTACGAAAATGGACTATCATCTTTTTACTACTATTACCTGTAATGTTATTAGTAGGAATGAGAGTTGCTTGGTGGTTTGTTCCCAAAAAAACTTTAGTGGTTCTTGCTATAGATAAGACTGAGATAACTTCGGAAGGACAAGCAAAACAACCTCTGTTTTGGGTATTGAAACATAATAAATACGTTCGGAGAAATGGGGTGTTGTACGATGGGCGAACTGATTATCTGGGTTTTCCCCCATTAGAGAACAAACAATATCAAGTTAGAGATTTTCATAATATGACGGAACAAGATATTCGACATATTGCGTCAAATATAGACGTTACTTATTTTATTGGTAGTTCAGGGACTTCTTCAGAAAAAAATAAAAAGGCAGGATTTGCAAAATCAAGTATGACTGAAAAAGATATGTATTTTCTGAGAGAAATGAAAAAAGCTAAGAAACTAATTATTACAGAATTTGCCGGATTCGGTTCTTCAGTAAAGGCAAATGTAAGACGAGAATTTGAAAATGAATTTGGAGTGCGATGGAGTGGCTGGAGTGGTTGCTTCTTTTCAACATTGGATTCAACGAATATAGAATTGCCCCAATGGTTGGTAAGTGGCTATATGAAACAACATGGCGGGAAATGGCCTTTTACAGACGCTGGTCTAGTATTTATTCACGAGAGTGGAACAATAGAAGTATTAGATGGAAAAACAGATTTAGATGAACCTAAACCGCTTATACATACCTTTGCTTATGGAGTTAACCGTTTAGGAATGATAAAGGAAATGCCATATACTGGTTGGTTCAATATTGTTCAAATGGTTGATTCTTCTAATCATGCAATTTCAACATATTGGTTGAAGGTTAATGATAGAGGACAAAAGCTTTTGAATAAAAGTGGAATTCCAGTTATATTTCCCGCCGTCATTATGCATAAAGCAAAGGATTATGAATTTTATTATTTCAGTGGCAATTATTCTGATAACAAAATCCCTTCAAATTCTTCTTATTTCATAGGTGGGCAACATATGGCTCTTATGCTGGATGGTTCTGCTGAAAATCAGTTTTTCTATCGTTTTTTTAGTCCAATGATTTCATCTATTTTACTGCAATACTATAATACTCATTGATACTATATCGAGTTTCTTTTGTTCGGAAATGGTTAATCAACAAGGACCTGTTAAGTTTGTTCTTTTTTGATGTCTAAATGTATTCCTACAAGTAATATTGACTATTATCATTTTTTTTATGCTATTTCCTTAAAATATTTATTGTTTTTTTGTAGTTACTATTATGCTGATTATAATGTCAGTCATTCAACTGGTTTTATGATAAATTTTAAATGTAGATTTCGAAAAGTAAACGAGTAAAAATGACTAATCTACTATGTTATGAAAAAAAATATATTAATTATCGCAGCAGCCTTAATTACTATTTTGTTTTATTCTTGCGAAAAGACCTTGGATGTTGATGATGTTTATGCGAACAGCACCTATTTTGAAATATCATTTAATGGACAAACATATAATAATATTTCACTATCTCAAACAGGTAATCCTTGGAAGATTGGACTCTCACCTTCTTTTGAAGCTACGTTTCCAAAGATCCAGTCATCAAAATACCAATTTCAATCTTCAATAATATATCTAAATAATGATAGTGCTTTTAGAACTTTTAAAACAGGAACATATAGATTAGTTCAGAAAAACTCAGATAAAGAAGAGAATCTAGATTTCAGGTTGTCAGTTTTACCTAAAGATAGCACTACAGTCAACCTAGTCACATGCGGTGTTAATAATGTAACCGAAATAAGATTACTCACAGAAACAAATTCAGGATGTAATTATACATTAAGTGGCATATTATCTGCTTTATATGTGAATACTAAAACTAATGTTACCCTACAAGTTTCTGGAAAATATCGAGTTTGTGTTACAACTTACAAATGATTTTTGATCTTCTGTTTTTTATGTGAACTTTTTGATAGTCCGACAAGTATCAACCTTGCTAAATTTAAATGGTCGAAAGGTCATTTCAAAGTCAATTCCCTACAGGAGAGAGGAATCTGATTACGTTGCTGATTATTATCACTCTTTTATAAGTTTCAACCTCATAATCAATATTATTTCAATCATGAAACTATCTATAATAATTATTACAGATGATATTATTTTTCCTAATCTTTTTGAGATATTACTTCAAAGAATGATTCCTGAACTTACTATAGAAATTTGTGGATCAGATAAAGTAATTTGTAAAAAATTAAATATTGATAATTATAGTTTGATAATATTAGATGGAGAAGTCTCAAAGTTTTCACCAACGGAGATTTTACAACATATTCGTTTAATTAGCAAAATCAAAGTACCTATATGGTTTTTCCCCGAGATAAGAACAAAAGCCTATATTGATAAGATGTATGAAATGGGTGTAAGTCGCATGATAACAAAACCTTTTGATCCATATATTATAACTGCCGAAATGGTGTCATCACTGGTAAAATAATTTCTTGATAATCAGGCACATTGCATTTTAGTAGATATCATGTTTTTTTTTATAACCTATCATAGTGCTGAAGAAAGTGCTCCATACTGTTTTGAAATGTTAATAATTGCTCTTGATTACGTATTTTTTATAACTGAACCAATTCTATATATGATGCTAATTAAGCGTCCTTTTAATTGAATATTTATGTTTTAATCAAAGATAATCTATATTTTGTTCACAAATCCTACCGTTTTTTCATGTCCATTTTTTGTAATTAGAATTCCAGTTTCCCTGTTTCGAATACCTATCTTTTTTTGAAAAATATAATTGATAATTGTAGTGCTAGGTTTTATTATTATCGAGATTTAAAATTACATTTTATTCTTTAATGTTCTCATAAATAGCCTGATGTGACTTTATGTGTTGAATAAAATTCCATTCTAATCTTCCTAGCTATTTATTGATATTTGTCAATTATTTATATAAATTTCGCTGATAAAGAAATCGTTACTTTGTAAGTAGTTCGAGAAATTTCACAGAAATAGTAGCTTCACTTTTGACAAAGTACAACCATTATTTAGACTGGATATCTCTTAGCTATTTTTTTAAATATTGTACCTTGCTCTATTGGTCTCAACAATTGAATTTGTTGACAAGGTATTGATAATTAGTCTAATTACTTATGGATAGCAGAATTACGATAAAGTTGATTTTTTTTTTAATTATAAGTTTCTTTTTTCAAAGCGCTTATAGCCAAATAAATGTGAGCGGGTCGAGTGGGGCGGATGGTTCGTACGCTCGATTGGGATTGGCTTTTGCGGCTATAAACGGCACAGCTCAAACAGGTAATAGTGTTGTTATTACTGTTACCGGCTCTACAACCGAAACTGCGAGTGCCACGCTGAATGCTGGAGCTTGGACTAGCTTAAGTATCTACCCAACTGTTTCGGGTTGTTCTATTTCGGGAACGTTGGATGCGCCGCTAATTGACCTCAATGGGGCTTCCAATATTAGCCTTGATGGACGTGTAAATGCCACCGGATCAACTCCCAATCTGATTATTACAAATCCTTCTGCCACGACTAATGCAGCGACAATTCGTTTCATTAACGATGCAAGTTCCAATACAATTGACTTCTGCACTATCAAAGGTTCTGGGACAAGTACTGCGTTGGGCATTATTCTTTTTTCAACTGCTGCTACCACCGGAAATGATAACAACACCATTGATAGCAATAACATTACCAATGCTGCCGATGCCAACAGACCCATCAATGCCATTTATTCGGCAGGTACAGCGGGTTTTGAAAATAGTGGTCTGATTATCAGTGATAACAATATCTACGATTTCTTTAGTCGCTCCACTGCTTCGTATGGTATAGATTTGGCAGCAAACACCACTACTTGCACTATTACAGGCAATAGCTTGTACGAAACCGCTTCGTTTGTGCCCACTGCCGGGGTGGATTACACGGGTATTTATATCAATAATGCTACTTCGGCTAACGGGTTTATCATAACCAATAACTACATTGGCGGGCGGGCGGCTGCCTGCGGCGGAAGTGCTTGGACAAAAACAAGTGCAGCCAACAGCGCTTTTACGGCTATCAACCTCAATGTGGCGACTACCACTGCCGCTAGCATTCAGGGCAATGTTATTCAGAATTTTGCGTGGAGCAATTCGGGTGCTTCGGCTTGGACGGGAATCAATGTGGTAGCTGGAAATGTGAATATCGGAACGGTTACAGGGAATACAATCGGGGCTGCTACTGGTACCGGGTCAATAACCGTAACAGGTGGTGCAACCGGGTCGAGCGTATGTGGAATTAATATCGCCTCGACTGGAACAGTGGATTGTGAGAACAACATCATTGCTTCCATTACGGCTTCTAATAGTGGTAGCACGCTGGCGACTAACTTTATAGGTATTCAGAAAGCTGCCGTTGCCGGAATAACCACCATTAGCAATAATACCATTGGGAATGCTTCAATAGCCAATAGCATCAATGCCAATTGTGCCAGTACAGGCAATGCCCAAACAGTTTACGGGATTCTGACTTCCGGTAGCGGCACGGTTAATATGATTGGCAACACAATAGCCAACATGACCAACGGAACTACCAACGCCGCCGTTGCCACCACCGGATTGATTAATGGGATTTGCTCAACCAATGGTGCTAATACTATTTCGAATAATTCGATCCACGATTTGACCATTGCCAATGCCAACAATACGACTACAAATACAGCTTCGGTTGGCGGAATTGTACTTACCTCCGCTACTTTACGAACCGTCAGCGGAAACGCCATTTACAATTTGTCCAATACTTATAGTGCTTTTGCAGGGAGTATTGTAGGGTTGTATTTTTCGGGAAGCACGGGTGCAAACATAGTTTCAGGAAGTTTTATTTACGGGTTATCGGTAAACTCGGCTTCTACCGCTGCTTCGGTATATGGGTTGAAAATAGCCTCGGGCGTGACGACTTGTTATAACAACATTATCAACTTGGGTGGGTCAACTGCCACAACTATTTACGGTATTTATGACACGGGGGCAAACTCACAAACCTGTAACTTGTATTTCAATACGGTGTATATTGGTGGTACGCCAACTTCAACGACATATAAGTCATTTTGTTTGTACAGCAATGCAAGTTCAAATACACGCAACTTCCGAAATAATATTTTTAGCAATGCTCGTTCAAGTTCGGGAGGATCAAGTTTGCATTATGCGGCTTATTTTGTTTCTGCTACTGTAACTAATCTGACGTTGGATAATAACGATTATTTTGTCTCTGGTACAGGTGGTGTGTTAGGCTATTACAATGCTCTTGATGTAAATGCTGTGCCTCTTGTTACTGGAAAAGATGTGCTCAGTGTTTCCGTCGACCCACAGTTTGCTAATGCTGGAGGTATAAATACAACCGACTATGTTCCCGCTGCCAGCATCATTCGTGGAGTGGGAGGTACGGGAATAACGACTGATTATGCCGGAACAACACGCGATGCTACTCCTACTATGGGTGTTTTTGAAGGTACGCTTTTTTATAATGTACAAGTTTGGGTGTCTGGTACTTTGCAAGGAGAATACACTTCGATTAAAGCGGCATTTGATGCTATTAATCTTGGCACTCATACCGGAGCTATTGATATTCAGTTGAAAGCCAGTACCATTGAAACCGCTTCGGCAGTGCTTTATCAAAGCGGATATGGCGGTGTTTCAAGCTATACTTCGGTCAATATTTATCCAACCGTTTCGGGACTTTCAATCAGTGGAAACCTTGCAAGCCCTTTAATTGACCTTAGCGGAGCAGATAATGTTACGATTGATGGGCGTGTAAATGCAACCGGAACGACCTCTGATTTGATAATTACAAATACATCTGCCACAGCCGGAGCATCCACCATTCGGATTATAAATGATGCGAGTACCAATGTGGTCAATTATTGTACGATAGAAGGCTCTAGTACAAGTGCCACGTCGGGAGTCATCTTATTTTCAACTACTACCGGAACAGTTGGAAATATCAACAATACGATTGACAATAACAATATCACTTGCTCAACCGATGCCAATCGCCCGATAAATGCCATTTACTCAGCGGGAACTACTACCTATGTAAATAGCGGATTAACCATTACGAATAATGATATTTACAATGTTTTTAGTCGCTCAACTACTTCGTATGGCATAAACCTGGCAACAAACACCACCACTTGTACTATTATCGGAAATAGTTTCTACGAAACGGCTTCGTTTATACCTACTGCTTCGGTGGCGTGTATCGGTATTTATATCAATAATACTTCAGGTAATGGATTTACGGTAAACAATAACTATATCGGTGGGCAGGCTGCGTTGTGTGGTGGAAGTGCATGGACAAAAACCAATGCATTTAATAATAACTTTACTGCTATCAACCTAAATGTGGGCACGACTGCTGCCACAAGCGTTCAGAATAATGTAATTCAGAATTTCGCATGGAGTAATTCTGCAGCAGTTACCTGGACGGGCATTAATGTAACAGCCGGAAACGTAAATGTAGGTACAGTTACCGGAAATACAATCGGAGCTTCCACCGGCACCGGCTCAATAGTTGTAACGGGTGGTGCAACAGCTAGTAATGTGTATGGAATTAATATCTCATCGACCGGTACGGTAGATTGTGAAAACAATATAATCGGTTCAATCACTGCCGACAATGGATCGACATTAGCTTCCAACCTTTACGGAGTAAATAAAACAGGATCGGGAACAACCATTATCAGCAACAATATCATTGGTAGTACTACTACGGCCAATAGTATCAATGCCAACTCGGCCAGTACGGCAAATGCGCAATCTGTTTACGGGATTTACTCCAGTGGTAGCGGAACGGTTACAATAAACACCAACACCATTGCCAACCTGACCAATGGAACTACCAACACAACGGTTGCTACAACGGGAGTGGTAAACGGAATTGCAGCTACAGCTGGCATAACAACCATAAACAGCAACTCTATTCACGATTTGACCATTGCCAATGCTAACAATACTACTACCAATACGGCAGCCGTAGGTGGCATTGTGCTGACTGGTGCTACGCTCAAAACGGTTATGGGCAACCTGATTTACGGTTTGTCCAACAGTTATGCTTCGTTTGGCGGAAGTGTCATTGGATTGTATTTTACCGGAAACACCGGAGCTAACACGGTGTCAAAGAACTTTATTCACAGTTTGTCTGTAAATTCAGCTTCTACCACCGCTTCAATATATGGAATAAAAATAGCTGCCGGCGCAACTACCTATTACAACAATATTATCAACCTTGGTGGTACCACCGCTTCTACGCTTTATGGCATTTACGATTCCGGTACCGCTGGTCAAACTTGTAATTTGTATTTCAATACGGTGTATGTTGGTGGTAGTTTAGGCATCGGCATTGGCAATAAATCATATTGTTTGTACAGCAATGCAAATGCGAATACCCGCAGCTTTCAGAATAATCTTTTTGTCAATGTGCGTTCTACCACCAGCGGAGCAAGTTTGCATTATGCTGCCTATTTTAATTATGCGTCAACTGGTACGCTGACGTTGGATTATAACGATTATTATACTTCGGGTACAGGAGGTATGATGGGGTATTACAATGCTCTTGATGTAACTACCCTGCCACTTATAGCTACAAAAGATCTGTACAGTAAATCGGTGAGTCCCGGATTTGCCAATGGCGGAAGCACAACAGCCACTGATTATCAGCCAAGTGCCACTACGATTGTTGCAACGCCTCTAGCTGCGGTAACACTTGATTATGCAGGCACAGTGCGCTCACTGACAACTCCTACCATGGGGGTTTATGAAGGTACAATAACTCCGAATATTGAAGTTTGGAAATCGGGAGCAAAGCAAGGGGGGTATACAACTCTTAAAGCCGCTTTTGCTGCCATAAATGCTGGTACGCACACCGGAGCATTAGACGTGAAGATACAGGGTAGCACCACCGAAACTGCCGTAGCAATTCTTTATCAAAGCGGATATGGCGGTGTTTCAAGCTATACGTCGATCAACATGTATCCAACTACCACGGGTCTGTCTATTTCAGGAAGTTTGGCAACTCCATTGATCGATTTAAACGGTGCTGATAATGTTACGATTGATGGTAGTGTAAATGCCACAGGGTCAACAAAAGACCTGTCGATTTCAAATACCAGTGTGTCTGCCACGGCGGGTACATCTACCATACGGTTTATCAACGATGCTACTACCAATACGGTAAAATATTGTACGCTAAAAGGATCGGAAACGGCTGCTGCATCGGGAGTTATCCTCTTCTCAACTACTACCGGAACAGTTGGAAATATCAACAATACGATTAACAATAATAATATCACCAACGCTGCTGATGCCAATCGTCCGCTTAATGCCATTTATTCTGCCGGAACTGCCACCTATGTAAATAGTGGTTTGACTATAAGCAATAATAATATCTATGACTTCTTCAACCGTTCAACCGCTTCATACGGTATAAATTTGGTGGGCAATACCACTACTTGTACCATTTCGGGCAATAGCTTGTACGAAACAGCTTCGTTTGTTCCGGTGGCTTCGGTGGCTTACATCGGCATTTATTTGAATAGTACTTCGGGGAATGGACATTCATTAACAGGAAATTACATAGGTGGGCAAGCGGCTTCGTGTGGCGGAAGTGCATGGGATAAAACCAATGCTTTCAATAATACATTTACCGCTATCAATCTGAATGTGGGAACAACTACTGCCGCTAGCATTCAAGGAAATACTATAAAAAATATGACATGGAGTAATTCCGGTGCTATCACTTGGTCCGGGATTAATGTGGTGGCCGGTGCAGTGAATATTGGCACAAGTTCGGGCAATACTATTGGTGCCACTACCGGTACAGGGTCAATTGTTGTAACCGGCGGTGCCACTGCCACCAATGTATATGGCATTAATATCGCCGGTACCGGAACGGTAGACTGTGAGTACAACAACATTGGTTCTATAACAGCCGCCAACGCTTCAACATTGGCAACCAACTTTTATGGAATCAATAAAACGGCAACCGCCGGAACTATTACCATTAGCAATAACACCATTGGTAGCACTTCCACAGCCAATAGCATTAATGCCAGTTCCGCCAGTACGGCCAACACACAAAGCGTGTATGGCATTTTGAGTGCAGGCACCGGAACGCTTACATTCAATAACAATACAATTGCCAACCTGAAAAACAGCACCAACAATACTACCGCAGCCACTGCCGGATTAATTAATGGAATTTGCTCAACAACAGGTGCTAATACTATTACAAATAACTCCATTCATGATTTGATTATTGCCAATGCCAATACCTCAGCAACCAATACAGGTTCGGTAATTGGAATCGCACTGACCGGCGCAACACTGCGAACCGTAACAGCAAATACTATTTATAACTTATCAAATACAAATTCTTCTTTTGCCGGAAATGTAGTTGGGCTTTATTTTTCGGGAAGCACAGGTGGTAGCACCATTTCGCGGAATTTTATCTACGGTTTATCTGTCGATGCGGCTTCAACTTTGGCAGCATTGTACGGAATTAAAATTGTTTCGGGTGTAAGCACTTATTCCAACAATATTGTGTATTTGGGCGGAACTACTCCAGTTGCGATATATGGTTTGTACGATACAGGAGCAAACGGACAAACTTGCAATTTATATTTCAATACAGTTTATATTGATGGCAGTATGGCATCAGGAATCACCAATAGATCCTATGCTTTATACAGTAACGCAAGTTCAAATACACGTAATTTCAGAAACAATATTTTTGTAAATGCCCGTTCAACGACAGGTGGTGCTAGTCTGCATTATGCCGCCTATTTGAACTATGCTGTTGTTACCAATCTGACCATGGACTATAACGATTATTATACTCCCGGCACAGGTGGAGTACTTGCTTATTATAATGCCACGGACATTGCCACACTGGCAACTATTCAATCAACCATTGGCCAGAATATCGGAAGCATAAATGGCAATCCTAACTTTGCTTCTGCCGGTGGTACTACAAGTGCCAGTTATTTGCCAAGCAATAATCGCTTAGTTGGTGTGGCAGGCACCGGCATTACCACCGATTTTACCAGCGCAACCAGAGCTATAACGCCTACTATGGGAGCTTTCGATATTTCATTGTCGTTGAGTGTGGAAGTGTGGAAAAGCGGTGTGTATCAGGCTCAATATCCAACGCTTAAAGGTGCTTTCGATAAAATAAACGATGGAACTCATACGGGTGTTCTTGCACTTAAATTGAAAAACTCCACTACCGAAACCGTTGCGGCAACACTTTATCAAAGCGGATATGGCGTCTCAAGTTACACATCAGTCAATATTTATCCGACAGTATCAGGACTTTCCATCAGTGGGAATTTGGCAACACCATTAATTGACCTAAACGGAGCGGATAATGTAACTATTGATGGACGTGTAAATGCGAGCGGTTCTACTAAAAACTTGTCGATTTCCAATACAAGTGTGTCAGCCGTTGCCGGAACATCGGCCATTCGATTTATTAATGATGCCAACGCCAATACCGTAAAGTACTCGATACTGAAAGGTTCGGAAACTGCTGCGGCATCGGGAGTTATTATCTTCTCAACTACTACTGGAACTGTTGGGAATGCCAACAATACGGTTGATAATAATAATATAACCAACGCTGCTGATGCCAGCCGTCCGCTTAATGCCATTTACTCGGCCGGAACTGCCACCTATGTAAACAGTGGTTTGACCATTAGCAATAATAATATTTATGACTTTTTTAGTCGTTCAACAGCTTCGTATGGTGTAAATCTCGCAGCGAACACAACCACCTGCACCATTTCTGGAAATAGTTTTTACGAAACTACGTCATTTGTCCCTACTGCTTCGGTGGCTTATATGGCTATTTATTTGAATAACACTTCGGGAAATGGATATACGATTACAGGAAATTATATTGGCGGACAATCATCTTCGTGCGGCGGAAGTGCTTGGACAAAAACCAATGCTTTCAATAATACGTTTACGGGCATTAACTTGAATGTTGGTGCAACAACTGTAAGTACTGTCAATGGCAATGTAATTAAAAATATTGTCTGGAGTAATTCGGGAGCAACGACTTGGATGGGAATCAATGTTGCTGCGGGTTTGGTCAATATCGGAACAAGTGCCGGAAACACTATCGGTGCAACTACGGGCACCGGATCAATCGTTGTAACAGGTGCTGCCACTGCCACCAATGTATATGGAATTAATATTGCTACAGGAGGTACGGTGGACTGCGAAAACAACAACATTGGTTCTATCACTGCTGACAATGCTTCGACATTAGCTACCAATTTTTACGGAATAAACAAAACGGCCACTGCCGGAACTACTACCTTGAGCAATAATGTTATTGGTAGCACTACCACTGCGAATAGCATTAATGCCACTTCGGCTAGTACGGCCAATGTCCAAAGTGTGTATGGCATCCTGAGCGCCGGTACAGGAACGGTGACTATCAATACAAACACCATTGCCAATCTGACGAATAGCACCACTAATACCACAGCTGCCACTGCAGGTTTAATCAACGGAATATGTTCTACCAACGGTGCTAACACTATTTCCAATAATACTGTGCGGGATTTGACCATTGCCAATGCCAATACTTCGGCAACTAATGCAGCGGCAGTCGGTGGAATTGTACTTACTACCGCCACCCTGCGAACCGTGAGTGGAAATACTATTTATAACCTGTCCAATAGCTACGCCTCCTTTGCCGGAAGTGTCATTGGCTTATATTTCTCGGGCAGCACGGGCGGAAATGTTGTTTCGCAAAATTTCATTTACGGCTTGTCGGTCAATTCAGCTTCTACGGCAGCGGTATTGTATGGAATTAAAATTGTTTCGGGTGCAACTACTTACGCTAACAATATTATCAACTTAGGTGGAGCAACTGCCACCACTGTGTACGGTTTGTACGATACCGGAGCAGGTTCGCAAACATGTAACTTGTATTTCAATACGGTGTATATTGGAGGTACACCAACTTCCACTACTTACAAATCCTATTGCTTGTACAGTTTGGCAGCTTCAAATACCCGCGATTTTAGAAATAATATTTTGGATAATGCCCGTTCTACAGCAGGTGGTGTAAGTTTGCATTATGCCATCTCATTGACAGCCAATACGAGCCTAACGTGCAATTATAATGAGTATTACGCCAATGGTACTGGAGGTGTGGTGGGATCTATGGCTGGCGTTGATAAAACATTCACCACTTGGAAGACAGCCACGGCACAGGATGCTAATAGTTATAATGTGGATCCACTGTTCACCGTTGCCGGTAGTAATATTGCTACTAATTATAAAATTGGAGTTGATTTGGTGGGTGTTACTGGAACTGGTGTCACTACCGATTATGGCTCGGTAACTCGTGCCAATCCCCCTACCATTGGAGTTTGGGAAAGGACCTTGACTAATGTGTGGAAGGGAACTACAAGCACGAATTGGGCAACAGCAAGTAACTGGTCGTTGGGTGTGGTGCCGGCTACGGATGGAAACATAGCATTTGCTGCCACGCCAACCAATCATTGCCTGATGGATGCAGATCATTCCGTAAATAATATTACCAACGGTCAGTCCACTTACCGATTAGTTACCAACGGTCATAAACTGACGGTGAAAGGAAGTCTGACTTTCACCGGTGGAGCGCAACTAGATGCTACCGCAGCTAGTTCTACGGTTGAATTTGCAGGGTCTTCTGCTCAAAGCATTCCTTCCAGAGCATTTTATAATAATGGTGTTTATAATCTCACTATCAATAATTCCAACAATGTAACTCTTAACGGTACACTGAATTTGTTGAATACGCTTACAGCCTCTATCGGTCGTCTGGATGCATACACCAACACACCAATTGTAATTTATGGAGGCACTGCGGCGCAAGCCATCGGCAGTCAGTTTCTTTCAGATAAAGCTACTAATTTGACCATTGATAATGCAGCAGGAGTAACTGTCAATACAGATTTTACAGTCAATAGTTTACTTACTATTAATTCAGGAAAATCACTTACCATTCCTCCAACCACTCAGTTGAATGTGGTTGGAACAATTGCCAATAATGCAGGAGTGTCGGGACTAGTTATTCAGGCAAGTTCTTCAGCACCTAATGGTACGTTGATATTTCATAATGCTTATAACTCTCCAGTTTCGGCAACTGTGCAAATGTATTCAAAAGCCTATTGGGACTTGACTGCTTCTGTCGGAAATAAATATCACTGGCAATATGTTGGTATTCCGGTGCGCTCTGTAGTTGCTAGTCCTACTTTTGATGGCTCTTATGTTCGTAAATGGTATGAGGCAGCAACCACCTTAGGGTTAGCTTGGATTCAACAAGGTAATGATTCTGTATGCACATCGTTTCAGGGTCTTGAAATCTGTCAGGCAGTTCCAAAAATCATAACTTTTCAAGGTCAATTAGAAAATGCTGATTTCAATTCAGGTCAATTAGCCTATACACCTAGTGCAGCATTTTCGGGTCAACATATCTTCGCCAACCCTTATACGGCTGCAATCGATATCCGTTATCTGACATTTGGTTCTCAAACTGAAGCTACAGTTTATATGTATAATACCGGAACACTCAACGACTGGGCTGTTAATGGAGGACAAACTACAACCGGCGTTAATCCTGGGCAATATATTGCTGTCCCTCAAAATCATGCAGGCGACAATTTACCACTTGTAATTCCATCAATGCAAGGAGTACTTGTTAAAGCAATGAGTACCTCGAGTCAGGCTACTTTCAGTATACCTTACAGCTCTGTGGTAGCCAAAAATACTGACCAACAACGTGTTCGTGGAATAAGCAATCAACCATCATTCGAGCGAACATGCACCATTGTCGATGTTAAGGGTACACGTTACTCCGATAGGTTGTGGGTTTTTACAGAGCCAACTTGTACTCGAAATTTTGACAATGGTTGGGATGCATCCAAAATTATTGGCTCTGCTCTTTCTCCGCAACTTTATGCAGTTGAGTCAGACGGTAATTATCAGGTGAATACTGTTGACAATATGGATAATACTCAGTTGGCATTTCTAGCTGGCGAAGATACCGAATATATTTTGACGTTTACCCATCGAAATGCTAAGGCTTATTATGATAAAATATATTTGGTTGATTTGCTTTGCCATAAAACAATTGATATCACTGAATCGGGCTCTACATATTCATTTACATCAGAAGTTTCTAGTTCTGTAAAAAATAGATTCAGCATTGTGACATTTAATAATGAAAAAGAGCAAACCTCTGAAAACCCAAATATTGAAATAACAAGTGCCAGCAAAACGATATTTATTCAAAACAGTGGTTCGCATAACGGAAATGCAATGATATTTGATATTTTAGGACGTTTCATTTTGGACGTTCCATTTAATGCAAATGGAATAACTGTAGCAAGTACTGGCATGGTTCCAGGTATATATATCGTGAAATGCTTGACTGATAATGAAAGAGTTTCTAAACAGGTTATTGTACGGTAACCAACGTATATAGAAATGAATAAGAAAAGGGAGAAAATATTTGCTTTAGTATTAACATGGGCTGGATTGTTTATGTTAATTCTTTATTCTCCGATAGGTAGTCCTGATTTATATATAAAACAGAAATATCTTTCTGAGAAAGGAAATGCTGTATTTTATAATGTTGAAGAAAATATGCCTTCATTGTCAAGAAGAGCAGCAACTAGATCTCAGTTTTCTGAAGGAGCTCAATCAACACCTTTCCCAACAACTGAATCGGGAACGAGCACTAATTATGCAGTTGCGAGTTCTCAACAGGTAAAGTCACAACAAATGACAGAGACAAATATCGTTTTTAACCAGAACGAAATCGTTCAAAACAGGGGAAGTAGGGATATGATGGGTAATGGATATGTTGGAAGTACATCAATAAAAAGAAATTCCAAAAAGAATAATTTGGGAGATAATGATGTAATTTCAATCACTACTGATCTGACAGCACTGAATAATACTATTAAATACAGACAGGGTATTGGCTATAATCCAAATTCTGGTGGAACCAGCCCCGGCGAGGATCCTATAGGAGATCCAATCCCCATTGGTGATGGATGGATATACTTGTCGTTTTTAGTTTTAGGATATACTGTATGGAAGGTTGTTAAGCCTAGACTGTTGTAATTATTTAGCTGAGAAAGTAGAATTTTTTTGTTCTTCTTTGGCTTGTTCTTCTTTGAGTGTTTTGAAGAAAATTCTTTTTTGACAATTCCGCTTTGTGATTTAAATCCACTTCCGCTCCGTATGACATTAAGAAGCATCTTATTGTACTCGTTTTTTAAGCGTATTTTAAACACTATTGATATTAGTTGTCAACGCTTGTTCAAGGTAGTCATTTCTATAATACATACAATCCGCTATAAGGATTATGTCTGAATTAAATTTGATCTCATCATTATAAGGCGGAGCTTCTAACCGTTCCCACAACCAGAATTAATGCTTGTAAATCTCCAGATAACTTCTATATATATCTTTTCAAAAATTAATGTCATGAAAATAGAAGAATACACCGCCCTTTAATTTTTAATTAAATATTAATTTTAATTAAAATATGGTTATTTCTTGACATTTGTCAATCAACGGCCAGTACACATAACAAAATACTGTAATAGATTTGTAACAACTACATATATGATAGCAGTCATTGCAATCAAGTTAGATATTGATTCGCTTGCTGCATCGAATTTGTTCAGTAATTATTACTTAACACTTGTTTTGATTACATAAATGTTGATACATTATTAAGAATTTTCACTGTCTCTTCAATAATTATATTGAATTACATTTCAAAATCAACTAATCTACAACTGCTCAATAAACTAACTTAAAATGCATATTCTCACAGAAGAATGAGTTTCATTCTGTGTTGGAAAATTATCTCTTAAATACAAGTCATATAGTGAAAAAACTAAATTTTAGGACACTCAAAAAATACTAAGTCAATTTATATTACAAAAGAACCAACAGTATTTTATTACTTGAAAATCAAACTATTAATATTTTTATTAGACGTACAATATAAAAATACATATGAAAAAATTGATATTTTCGATATTCCTTTTTTTTGCAATACAAATTACATTCGCTCAGAAGCCTGCGGTTGTTATTATTGATAGTATTGTTGCGCCTTCAGGTACTCACGTAATAGGTGATATTGTTCAGTTTGATTTTGATTTACACAACATGGGGCCTTATGCAACAACGAATCCCATTACCATAAACTATAAATTACCAGCTGGATTTGCATTTGTCCCTACCGGTTCCAGTTCTATCTTCTCTCAGTCAGGGAGTGATATTACAGGAATTCAAACACAAGTTATGTCCGTAGGGGATAAAAGAAGATACACGCTTAAGTTTCAGGTTCTTGGATCAGCATGTCCTGCAAATACAGCAGGTTCAGATCCAACTACATGTTCAGGAGTAGGTTTTCTAACCATTTCTGGAGGTAGTGAATTATCTCCTGGCTATTTAAGATGGAGAGAATGGACAACCTGGGGTACAGGTGGACGAGAAAATTATGCAAATGAAAGAATTTCTCTTTATTTTCCTGTAGGACAGGATACCCCCATATCAAGTACAACCGCAAATCCATCAAATAAAGGAACTGCGCCTGCTGCTAATTATGACTATTTATACTATAATAAATCTACTACCCTTGCTTCTGGTGTAATTTCAAATAATGGTTCGGGAACACGAAGGACGTGGGAATGGTATGGAATCATTGTACCCGACGAAAGTACTGATTATACTTTTTGTGGCTCACAAATTGATGACGGCTGGGCTGCATGGATAAGTAAAGATTGGGATCCACAGAAGCCTTCATCAATGAACCCCTTCCAAATGCAACTAATTGGTGAAAATTATACTTATCAAGCTGGAACCAATGTATCCACGCCCAACTTCCATTTAACCTGCGGACGCCCTTACTTTTTTAGAATAGTTATTTCTAGTCGAAATAGTGGGCAAGATGGACCTCCTTATGGTTATACAAATGTAGCCCTTCGAAAAGTATCTCAGAATAGTTGTGACGAGCAATGGGGTAAAATGATTGCTGAGAGTATAAATATACCATTAATGATTTCTATAAACTGCCCTCCAACTGTAAGAAACGATGCAGTTACTACTGATGAATCAACCACTTACAATGGAAATGTTTTTATTGATAATAGTTCTGGAGCCGATTCGGATATAAATTCAGACACTTATGCAGTTTCGCAGGTTAATGGGAAACCTGTCAACGTAGGTGCTCAAATTGCATTAGACAAAGGACTTTTAATTGTGAATGCAAATGGTACGTTTACATTTAATCCCAATGGTAAATATAATTATATAAATGTAGGTCAAACTGCAGTGTTAACTTTTACGTATAACGCTACTGATGCCCGTGGTGCAATGAGCGATCCTGCTACAGTTCAGATAACTGTTACTGGAGTTAATAACCCTCCAGTAACATTCAATAAAAGTTTAACAACAAATGAAGACACCCCTGTTTCAATAAATATAACAAGCACTGACTATGATATTGATGGAACCCTTGATTTAACTACTGTTGATTTAGATCCTTTTACTTCAGGAAGACAAACTTCATACACAGTTGCAGGTCAAGGTGTATTCAGTGTTAACGCTGTGGGTGTAATAACATTTACTCCTGCTGCAAATTTTAATGGTGTTGTTCCTCCAATTAAATATAATGTGAAAGATAATTCAGGGGCAACGTCAAATGTATCTACAATCAGTGTTACGATCATCAGTGTGAATGATGTTCCTGTTGCAGTGGTGGATAATGTTTCGACCAATGAAGATACTCCGTTAAACGGTAATTTGGCGACAAACGATATTCCGAGTGGTGACGGTGGAAATGTTTGGGTAAAAGCCAGTAATCCTTCGCATGGAACGGTAGTTGTAAACGCTGATGGGACATTTACTTATACCCCGACAGCCAATTACAATGGATTGGATAACTTCACATACAAAATCACGGATGTAGATGGTGATGTTTCAACCGCTTCAGTAAACATAACTGTTATCAGCGTGAATGATGTTCCTGTTGCAGTGGTGGATAATGTTTCGACCAATGAAGATACTCCGTTAAACGGTAATTTGGCGACAAACGATATTCCGAGTGGTGACGGTGGAAATGTTTGGGCAAAAGCCAGTAATCCTTCTCATGGCACCGTTGTTGTAAACGCTGATGGAACTTTTACCTATACCCCTTCAGCCAATTACAATGGATTGGATAACTTCACATACAAAATAACGGATGTGGATGGCGATGTTTCAACCGCTTCGGTAAACATAACTGTTATCAGTGTGAATGATGTCCCTGTGGCTGTGGTGGACAATGTTTCAACCAATGAAGATACGCCGTTAAACGGTAATTTGACAGCAAACGATATTCCGAGTGGTGACGGAGGAAATGTTTGGAGTAAAGCAAGTAATCCTTCTCATGGAACCGTGGTAGTAAACGCTGATGGCACTTTTACTTATACCCCGTCAGCCAATTACTCTGGATTGGATAACTTCACATACAAAATCACGGATGTAGATGGTGATGTTTCAACCGCTTCAGTAAACATAACTGTTATCAGCGTGAATGATGTTCCTGTTGCAGTGGTGGATAATGTTTCGACCAATGAAGATACTCCGTTAAACGGTAATTTGGCGACAAACGATATTCCGAGTGGTGACGGTGGAAATGTTTGGGCAAAAGCCAGTAATCCTTCTCATGGCACCGTTGTTGTAAACGCTGATGGAACTTTTACCTATACCCCTTCAGCCAATTACAATGGATTGGATAACTTCACATACAAAATAACGGATGTGGATGGCGATGTTTCAACCGCTTCGGTAAACATAACTGTTATCAGTGTGAATGATGTCCCTGTGGCTGTGGTGGACAATGTTTCAACCAATGAAGATACGCCGTTAAACGGTAATTTGACAGCAAACGATATTCCGAGTGGTGACGGAGGAAATGTTTGGAGTAAAGCAAGTAATCCTTCTCATGGAACCGTGGTAGTAAACGCTGATGGCACTTTTACTTATACCCCGTCAGCCAATTACTCTGGATTGGATAACTTCACATATGAAATAACTGATATTGATGGAGATATTTCAATCACGACAGTAACAGTACTTATTTCAAATGTAAATTCGTATCCATTAGCTGTGGTGGATAATGTATCAACAAACGAAGATACGCCGTTAAACGGTAATTTGGCAGCAAATGATATTCCGAGTGGTGACGGTGGCAATGTGTGGTCCAAAGTAAGTGACCCTTTGCATGGAACCGTGGTAGTAAACGCTGATGGAACCTTTACCTATACACCTACAGCCAATTACTCTGGATTGGATAACTTCGCATACAAAATTACAGATGCTAATGGAGATATTTCAACAGCTTCAGTAAATATTACTGTTACCAAAGTGAATCACGCTCCTGTAGCTACCAATGATACCAAGATTACCAATGAAGATACACCAATTAGAATATCTGTATTGTCAAACGACACTGACGTGGATGGAGATGTCTTGACCATTACAAGTACTACTAACCCGACAAATGGAACTGTGGCTGTTAATGCTGATGGGACAATTATATATTCCCCAACATTAAACTTCAATGGCTCTGATACATTCAATTATACCATATCCGATGGAAATGGTGGATCAAGCACTGCTACGGTTACAGTTACCGTGTTGCATGTGAACCACGTTCCTGTAGCTACCAATGACACCAAAATTACCAATGAAGATACGCCTGTTACAATATCTGTATTGTCAAACGATGCTGATGTGGATGGAGATGTGTTGACCATTACAAGTACTACTAACCCGACAAATGGAACTGTGGTGGTTAATGCTGATGGGACAATTACATATTCCCCAACATTAAACTTCAATGGCTCTGATACATTCAATTATACTATTAAAGACGGAAATGGTGGATCAAGCACTGCTACGGTTACAGTTACTGTGTTGAGCGTGAATGACCCGCCAGTTGCAGTCAACGATACTAAAACTACCAATGAAGATACACCTGTTACAATATTTGTATTGTCAAACGACACTGATGTGGATGGAGATGTGTTGACCATTACAAGTACTACTAACCCGACAAATGGAACTGTGGTGGTTAATGCTGATGGGACAATTACATATTTCCCAACATTAAACTTCAATGGCTCTGATACATTCAATTATACTATTAAAGACGGAAACGGTGGATCAAGCACTGCTACGGTTACAGTTGCCGTGTTGAGTGTGAATGACCTGCCAGTTGCAGTCAACGATACTAAAACTACCAATGAAGTTACACCCGTTACCATCTCTGTATTGTCAAACGATACTGACGTTGATGGCGATGTCTTGACCATTACGGGTACTACTAATCCTACCAATGGTACTGTGTTTGTCAATGCTAATGGCACAATTACGTATTCTCCGACATTAAACTTCAATGGTTCTGACACATTCGATTATACGGTATCAGATGGAAATGGAGGATTAAGTACTGCTACGGTTACAGTTACCGTGTTGCACGTGAATCACGCTCCAGTTGCTGTGAATGATACCAAGACAACAAATGAAGACACACCAACTATAATATCAGTATTATCAAACGATACCGATATGGATGGAGATGTTTTGACTATTACAGGTACTACTAATCCAATAAATGGTACTGTTGTGGTAAATGCTGATGGAACTATTACGTATTTTCCTAATCCATCCTTCTATGGTACAGATTCATTTGATTATACTATTAAAGACGGAAATGGAGGTAGTAGTACAGCTACTGTTAGTTTAACAGTGAATCAAGTGAATCATCCACCAACTGCAGTAAATGATGTAGCCTCAACAGATGAAGACTCATTAGTGAAAATTGCAGTATTAAATAACGATAACGATAAAGATGGAGATGCATTGACAATTGTTGGAACAACTACACCTTCACATGGAACTGTCGTAGTTAATGCAGATGGTACAATAACCTATTCACCAACACCACTTTTCAACGGGATAGATTCCTTTAACTATACAATCTCCGATGGAAATGGAGGGACAAGCACAGCAACAGTCAATCTTACTATATTTAGTATTAATCATCCCCCAGTGGCAACTAATGATATACGATCAATTGACGAAAACACACAAATCTCAATACCTGTATTGAACAACGACTTTGATATTGATAATGATATCTTAACTGTTGTTAAGATGACTAAGCCGGCTCATGGGGATGTGACAGTTAATGCTAATGGATTAATACTCTATATTCCAGACGCACATTTTGTAGGCACTGATACTTTCGACTATACAATTAGTGATGGGAATGGAGGATTTAGTGTTGCAACAGTAACAATTCATGTTGATAGAGTAAATAACCCACCAGTAGCTAAAGATGATTACAGAACTACTAAGGTTAACACTTTGGCTGTGATTCTAGTATTAGGTAACGATACAGATATAGATGGTGATCCGTTAAATATAACCAATGCTACTTCTCCTATCAATGGATCTTTAGTAATAAATCCTGATGGAACAATTACTTATACTCCAAATAATGGATATGTTGGTTCAGATACTTTCTATTACACAATTAGTGATGGTTATGCAACAAGTACAGCACGTGTATTCATTAACATAGATTATAATACTCAACCACTGCCTAAATTCTGGAAAAAGGCATCTGTTCCTGTACTAAATAGCAATGGAACATTTAGTTGGAAATACACAATTACAGTTAATAATAACACAAATCAAAGTATTGATTCAGTTCAAGTAATTGATAATTTGGATGATGTATTCAAAGAAAAAGGTTGTACCTACGAAGTTACAGAAATTTCAGCTTATGGTTCTCTTTGGGCTAATGGTTTATTCAATGGTTCAAATAGAATTGAAACTCTGATAAGTGACAGTAGTTATGTTAAAAGCAGCTCGATTAATTCTATTGTTATTGAAGTTAAAGTGAATAGTCACAATTATGTTGGACCCGTACATAATCAGGCAATATTTAGTGGGCACTTTTCTGACACAAAATATCAAATAACCCGATTATTGTCAGATGATGTAAGTTTCCCAGGAACTAAAGATAGTACAGTTACCTACATCCCCGAAGTTGATATTTTTATCCCCGAAGGTTTTTCACCCAATGGTGATGGTATTAACGATTATTTTGTAATAAAGCATTCTGACTTACTGAAAATAAACATTGAGATTGTAAATCGCTGGGGAAATACTGTGTATAAAAATACTGATTACAAAAATGATTGGGATGGAAAAGGTATTGGAAACTTTTTAGGTAAAGATTTACCTGTAGGAACCTACTTCTGTTCTTATAAGGTTTTAAATTCAGTAACTGGAGAACTTGTAAATCGAGGTGTGAAATCTATTTATCTAAATAGGTAAATTTCAGCTAACATTCAGCTAATAGGCCTAAAATTTCAACAAGAATAAAAGTATTAACTAAACCCGTAGTGCATTTATAAAATAGGAATAAAAAAAGTTGTTCATTTCGGAATAAATCCGTATATTTATCTGACTACCAATCACATAAATAAAATGAACAACTTTCTAACAAAGTACGAGAAAATTC
>Ga0302288_1000211_pt1 | contig 53566 bp, 49 predicted proteins | sample III_Fen_N1_1_FD_194549 | JGI IMG/M metagenome (GOLD analysis project Ga0302288, IMG submission 194549) | Peat permafrost microbial communities from Stordalen Mire near Abisko, Sweden - III_Fen_N1_1 | ecosystem: Environmental > Terrestrial > Soil > Wetlands > Permafrost | place: Sweden: Abisko...
GTTTCTTGATACCGCCGGGATGCAACGGTCGTAATCTCATTTTCCATTTGCAACAGTTTTTAGTGTTCGCTGCAAAACTAATAAGAATAAGAAAATTCCGCAAGGCGGTCAACGTAGGCGGATACACTCTAATCGCACTTTCTATTATTTCAGTGTAGTTTCTCCTCTTATTATTCACTTATGTGATTCCTTTCGTTTGCTAACATGCAGATAATCAACGACTTATGTTTTGATTAGTAAATTAACTTATTTTACTAAGTAAAACAACTTAATTTATCCTATAAAATAACTTAATTTACCAAGTAAAACAACTTGATTTACTATTCCAGAGATATGCTTTAAACATGCCACCAATAACAGACTGAATGCTAAATGGTAACCGAGCTCTTCCGGTAGTCATAATCTCGTTATTCTGATCAATCTTTTATAGAAGTGATATTTATTCATTTTTCTTCGTTCCAGCTGGCTAGTGGTATCAAAATTATATATATATTTGTACGGTGAGTTAGAAGATAAAAAAACAATTTCAATTTAAAGTAATTTCCTTTTTCATTCGTCTACTCTAATAAATGACATAAATATTTGAATGATCAATGAAGCAAGAGCAGCAAAATGTTAAAGATGCTGTACAGGTTCATGGAAAACGTTTGTTCAGTTTTATACGAAGCCGTACTAAAAATCAGGAAGATGCCGAGGATATACTGCAGGATGTATGGTACGCGCTAAGTTCTATAGCAGATACTGAACCAATTGAACAACTGAGTGCATGGCTTTACAGGGTAAGTAAAAACAGGATTGTGGATAAAATGCGAAAACAAGCACCACTATCCTTAGAAAATTTTGTTTATGAAAATGACGATGGCGAATTGATTTTCCCTGAGGACTTGCTTGTTGATGAAATAAAAATTGAAACAGAAATTGAAAATGAGTACTTCATGGAATCCTTATTAAAAGCTTTAGGCGAATTGCCAGAAAAACAAAGACAAGTATTTGTTTGGAATGAATTGGAAAATCTGACACTTCAGCAAATTGCGGACAAAACAGGCGAAAATATTAAAACGATTATATCCCGGAAACGATATGCGGTGGAGCAACTCCGTAAACTGCTTCAACATTTATATTACGAATAATAAATTTTAAAAACATGAGAAAGATGAGTTGTCTTGGAAAAAAAGAAAAGAAATTCTGGCTTAAAAGAGCTATTTTTATCCCTATTGGATTAGCTGCTAGCGTTTTTATTTTTGGCAGTGTCGTTATGTTGTTATGGAATGCCACACTTCCGACAGTGCTAGGTGTTCATACGATTACATTCTGGCAGGCTGTCGGAATATTGATATTATCAAAAATTATCTTCAGTGGTTTTCATATCAGGCACGGTCATCATGGTTTTCATCATAGGGAGAAAGAAATCAGAGAAAAATGGATGAATCTTAGCCCCGAAGAAAAAGAAAAGATGAGAAAACAATGGTGGGGAAAATTTGAACATCATGTTAATTGGGATAATCCTGAGAATAATAAAACAAAAGAATAATAAAACAAAAAGAATTATATCGTGAACACTAACTGTATAGAGGTAAAGAACTTCACAAAAAAATTCGGAGATTTTACAGCTGTTGATGATATCTCGTTCAATGTTGAGCAAGGTTCAATATTCGCATTCCTAGGTCCTAATGGTGCGGGGAAAAGCACTACCATCAATACGCTGTGCACCATACAGGAAAAAACAAGTGGAGAATTAAAGATCAACGGCAATGATGTTACTCATCAGAAAGACAGGGTCAGAGAAGATATCGGGATTGTTTTTCAGGACTCAACACTCGACGGGAAACTGACAGTAATGGAGAATTTAAAGCTTCATTGCGATTTTTATAACGTACCCAAAATAGAAGTTAAGGAACGAATTGATTTTGCACTTAACCTCGTGAATCTTACGGATTGGGGAAAAACTCCTGTTGACAGTCTTTCGGGTGGAATGAAAAGACGTGCAGAGATAGCACGTGGCTTGGTACATTTCCCCAAAGTGCTGTTTTTAGATGAACCTACTACGGGTTTGGATCCGCAATCCAGAGCTAATGTCTGGGACTACATTCGCAACCTCCAAAAACAAAAAGATATTACTGTTTTTTTTACCACCCACTATATGGAAGAAGCAGAGATATGTGATAAGGTTGCTATAATAGATCATGGCAAAATTGTCGCTCATGATTCTCCTTACAATCTTAGAAAACAATTTACATCCTCAAAAATGGGAATCAAAACCTCAGATAAAGATGGTTTGGTCAAATACCTTTGCAACCACAAAATAAAATACAAACCAGATGATGAAAGGATTGTTGTTTATGCAACTGATATAGATGATGTATTAGAGATTGTATCAGTATTTAAAGAAACCATTGAGGATATTGAAATAAACAAAGGCACGTTGAATGATGTGTTTATTGCCATTACCGGAAAGGAGATAAGAGGATGATACGCCCAATTAAAGCTATTTTGTTAAGAAATTTAATTAATCTGGGAAGAGATAAAATGAAGCTCTTCATGAACCTTTTTATGTCGGGAGTATTCCTTTTTATATTCTCGTTTGTAATGAAATCAGCTACTCCCGGTATGGATCACCCAATGAATTATCTCATTTCGGGCATCATTATTATGACTGTTTTCCAGTCGTCCTTGACCAATTCAATGAATATACTTGAGGACATATCTTCAGGATTTATGAAAGAAATTCTTGTGGCTCCCATTAGCAGGTGGCAAATAGCAATAGGGCATGTGCTATCGTCTGCTGTAGTATCTGTTATACAGGGTATCATAATTGTTGTTGTCGGATTATTCATGGGTCTGAACATTGATTTTGTACACGGAATAGCGATGACAGGGATGATGTTTCTAGTAGGACTGACCTTCAGCTCGCTGGGCTTATATTTAGCTACTATTACGAAAGAGTCAAGTAATTTTCAAATACTAGTTTCTATAGTTGCCTTTCCGCTTAATTTTTTATCAGGCGCATTAATTCCAATGATGGCATTACCAAAAATATTGTTGCCTATAGCGTATTTGAATCCTATGACGTATGCAACCGCCGCATTCAGATATATTTCTTTGCAAATGGAAAGTATGCCGACAGCCGCTGTCGTAAAAGCAGGCGTCGCATTCAGCATCAACGGATTTGTTATTACGCCGATGTTGAGTGCCCTTGTTATATTCTTGATGTGTGTAATTTTTGTTTCCCTGTGTGTTAAGCGGTTTAACAGTGCCGATTTCTCGAGAGTTAAGGTTTTTAAACGTAAGCATTGATCGAAACATTATTAAATCACATGATGATAGTCCTTTTCAGTAAAAAGTGCGATTAAAGTGATGTTCTAAAAGGGTAATATCACTCACTTATAGCTATATAAGTCTCTGATTGTAAATGTTATAATTCTGGAGTGGTGATATTATATGAAAAAATATCTCAAAAAATGGAGGATGCAGATTGGTAGATTCAACATGAATCTTTTCTGCATCCTCCACAAGGTGAAAATATCTTTCAGGCAGGTTACTTCATAAACTTGGAGGAACGTGAGTGTCCGGCAATGTTCCATGTTACGATGTACATTCCATGTTGAAGGTCGGCAGTGCTGAACTCATCAGAAGCCTTGAACTCTCCAATCTTTGTTCCGTTGCTGTTGACGACGGTAGCTTTAAATGTAAGATCGGATAGGGAAGGAGAGATGAAATGAATGAACTGTAACTCCTTATTATAAGTGAGTGCGTAGTCAATATCGTTCGCAGACTCTATGCCTGATGGTATTGTTATCTCGTCGTCTGCCTCCGGAATCCACAGACGGGCCTCACTCGTTGCATCAGTGTAGTTGCTTGGATAACTGATGATGGAGTTGCCGTTCGTGGTAATATGCCCGCTGTTGTTGACAAGTTTTCCCGTTGAGGCGTTCTTGATGTTGTAGTAGCCTCCGGTGCCCTGAGGTACAAAAGACCACAGCTGGCGGCTGTCTGCGCTGTTTGGCACAGCTAACACCAGCTGGACAGCTGTATTGCTCTGTGTCGTTGTAGACGGATCAGATAAAGCCAGTCCGCTTGCGCGGTTGATCATCTGATAATAGTTGCCCGACTTGACGAAACTCCATTGTTGAGTCTGGTGGTCGAGTGTGGAGGCATAGATACATATCGTGGAACCTGTAGTGGTACCACTGTTCGTCACGTCAATGAGAGCGATAGATGCTCCCTTGTTATAGATTCTGTAATAGTAGTTTGTCAGTGGGGTGAATGCCTGAGTAGCGGTTCCCCCTGTCGTTGTAGAGCGGCTGGCAAACTGTTTCGTGAGGTACGTGATGTGGTTGCTGATAAAGTTATGCAGGTCATCGATGTAGTCCTTATATGACGAGTGGAGTATCAACTCATTATAATAACGGTATGAGATGCTCCATTTCTTATAATTCTCCACTTCAGATTTAGCCACTACCGATGCCAGACTGTCCGTCTTACTGGTCAGGTAATTATTCAGTCCCGCATCGACAATCTCCTTCCATCTGGTGTTGACACGGTTGGCAAACCATTTGTCTTTCCACATCTGTGTTACCCATGTTCCGGTGAGATTGAGGCCATATCCTTTGTCCATCATCAATGCATTAGTGACATCTCCAGTACGGCTGCAGTTGTTGTAGGCTATGTCATAGTCCCAAAGCGGACCGAAGTAAAGGTGATAATCATCCTGATTCTTATAGAAATAGGTGCTCCAGAATCCATCGACGTTTGCTGTCATCTCTGTGGCTATATACCAGTTGACTAAGGACGTGGAGTCCACATAAGATCTGTATCCGTTGAGAGCATCATCGAATTTAGTTGAAAACAAGGCTTTTTCGAAGGCACTTACATAATTGGATATGTATGAAATCTGGTTTGGCTGGATGTAATCCTCATCAGGATAATGGATTCTCACATAGATATCCTTTGTTCCGGTGTAGAAGTATTTCTCGTTGATGTCTGCAAAACCGTCGACCTCGAGCAGGTATCCTCCTGTGATATTTGAACTGGCAGTGAGCGCCTCATCCTGTTCGCTGATATCCACTCGGTGTTGTCTCACCTCTACCTGATCGGAGATCTGATAGGTCCCCTGATAGGTTCCGTTCAGATATAAGTCAACGAACTTAGCTGCGGGAGTATTCTTCATGCTGATGAACTCACCCAGGTTTCGGGTGAGGGCATTGCGTATCATCGACTTGTCTGTGCAGTTTGCAAGTAGTGTCCATGATTTGGCATTGGCGTAGCCCTTGCCGAGGAGTTTCTCCTTCGCGTTAAACTTGATGCGATAAGACTTCTTCGGCATGCTTGTCCATGTGGAGTTACCGCGTCCTCTGATTTGTAACGAATCATATTGGACAACGGAACCTCCATCCACATAGACCATCGTGGCATAGATATAAATGTCTTTACTAGTTATGCTCTGGCTGTTCTCCGTATTTATATATATGGTAGGGAGGTCGGTCAGCTGCGTATAGCTTACGGCCGCTAATCCATACATTACAGCGGTAAAGAAAACGGTCAGTAGCAAAAATAGTCTTTTCATTACATCATCTTATTAATATTTAATCACTTATCCTGATTTAGAATTTAACTCTCATCTCTTTACCATTATAGATAACCGATTTTCCATTCTCCTGAACTGGTTTTCCCGGAATGATGAATGTTATATTAAACTTCCGTTTGATAAGCATGCCAGAGAACGAACCTTTACGAGCACCTATAGTAAGGCTCTTATGCTGGTCGTCCCATTTGAATGAAATGGTTGAATAAAGTCCTTTTTCGTAGTTGTAGTTATCATTCTCGTCTTCGTATAAAGTGAAATTACCATCAGCTCCTGGATAAACACGAATCTCGATATTATCCCATTTCTTTTCTGTGGCATACTGCACTTGTGGTCCGAAGGGGATAATACTTCCCGACTTGATGAACAAAGGAATCTCATCTATTGTTGTCTTCTTTGTCACTTCCTGACCACCATCCAGCTTCTCGTTTGTCCAGAAATCGTACCAAGCAGTTCCTTCCGGTAAATAGACTTTCGTTGATTTAGTCTCGGTGAAGTTGACAGGCTCGCTCTTCTTTCCGTCATTGCCATCTTTCTTGTCCCAACCGCTTTCCGGATCTGAGTTTATAGTGGTTTCCGAAGTATATTGAGCGTTAATAACTGGTGCTACCAATATTGACTTGCCAAACATATATTCATTGTTCATGTTTACAACGTTCTTATCGTTAAAGTCCATGACCAAAGCTCGCATCATCGTGGATTGGTTGTTTGTTACCGTCCATGCGGCAGAGTAAATGTATGGCAACAAGGAATAACGTAAATTAATAGTCTTTGCAATTGCATCGTAGATTGTTTCGCCTTTCTTTCCGAAGTTATATATTTCTCGAGGAATATCTGTCCCGTGCGAACGCATCATAGGTGTAAATGCACCGAACTGAAGCCAGCGAACATATAATTCCTGAAATGATGGGTTTTTATTACCATCGTTCCAACCTCTTTTGTAGGCACTTGCAAAAAATCCACCAATATCAGTATTCCAGTAAGGAATAGCACTCATCGAGAAGTTGAGTCCTGCCGGAATCTGGTTACGTAACGATTGCCATGACGAGTTTACGTCACCTGACCATGTGTTTGCTCCATAGCGTTGCTGTCCTGCGAATGCAGAACGTGTAAGGATAAATATACGTTTATCTGAGCTAGCCTTACGCTGGTGTTCGGCAACTCCTCCTACTGTCATTAAAGGGAAGGCGTTACGCACTTTACGAAATGATCCAAGATAAGTTTTAAGGTCAAAATCTGAAGGTTTGAAATCCAGATGGTCAGGTTCTGAAGAATCCATCCACCATCCGTCGATGCCCAACGAGAAAAGTCCCTTTTGGAGATATTTCCAGTAAATATCCCGTGCCTCCGGATTATATGTATCGTAAGGTTCCACTCCTGAAGGATATTCGCGGTTTGGTGGCCAAGACTCCAGTCCGGATTGTGGCCAAGTCCCGAAATTCAGAAGCATACCCTTTGGCTTCATTTCCCGGTATTGTTTTGTTTGCGGACCAAAAGAAGACCAGATGGAAATAATCAAGTGCGCATTCTGATGATGAATATCTTCAATCATCTTTTTGGGATTAGGAAATTCCGTGTTAAGAAATTCCATTGCATTCCAGAGGTAATTGTTACCCCAGTATTGCCAATCTTGAATGATACCATCGATCGGCACTTTCAGCTCGCGGTATTTATTTACGACACCCACCAGCTCATCCTGGCTTTTGTATCGTTCTTTACTTTGCCAATAACCAAAGGTCCACAAAGGGAACATAGGGGATTGCCCTGTCAGGTCGCGCATACCGGCAATAGATCCATCAATGTTTTTACCAAACATAAAGTAGTAATCAATGCAGTCGCCAACATCCGATCTGAATGATGTGCCTTCAGGTTGGTCTTCGAAAACTGTAGGGGAGTAATTATCCCAAAATAGTCCATAACCCTTTGTTGAAACAAGGAAAGGAACATAGTCGTCGGTATTGCCCTGAACCATATTGAGCTTCGTGTTACGAAGTGACAAGTTGCCACGTTGCTGTTGGCCTAAACCATAAATAGCTTCGTCCTTATCGAGCGTGAAAGACTGATTGACAGTATATGTCTTTGCTCCTGCATCATCGAAATCAGTAAACGTCGCTCCGGATTCTTTCTCGCTTAAAAGTTGTTTGCCGTCAAGTGTGAAATAAGATATCTTTCCCGACTTAGTATCGACATCAACTCTCATTTTATCACTTTTCAAAGAGATGATATTTTCTTGCTGACTAACTGCAAACTTTGTAGCCTGAGGCTTTTCTGTCACAGACAAGCTTTCTTTAGTGAAGTCTCGTCCGATAGGTGATTTTAATATTCTTACAGTGGAGGGGGTGTAAAATTGGACTTCAACATTCGTTGAGTTTATCTGGGCTTTGACACCCAAATCCGTTTTCTGATAAGATTTTGCCTGACCTGTCATCACAAAAACCATCAGAATAGACAGTACAATACATGTTTTTTTCATAAATTTATTTATTTTATTGGGGTTAAACGGTAGAGCTCTGCTCCATGTTGTGGTAATTCGCGGCTGAAACTGTGTTCGAAAGTTCCCAGATTCTTGTGGCTCCACAAATCGAGTATCTGGGTTTTGCCTTCTATTCCCAGAGCTTTAAGATCAACTTTTACATTAGCCGTCTCCGGAATATTAACTGCTCCTTTGTCAACAAGGACACCAAAAACAACCGAACCCTTATCTTGAGTAACAAGACCCGTTGTTGAAAAAGAATCATAACCTTCCGGCAGTTCATAGATAATAATGGATTCGGAATGTGTACCAATCCCTGAAACGATTTTATCATTGATCATAAGTGGTTTGTTGTCGCAAGTGCGGTTTACAAGAGTCTCACCCCAACCCGCAGTAGCCATTGTCCATTTCAAATCAGTTAATTTGAGATCTCCCTTTGCTCCATGAAGGGTGGGGTCTATCCATGCCACATTATCCCATGCGGAACCATCTCCACCATCCTTAACGAAAAGAACGAGCCTTTTCCCCTCTTTTACTGAGACTTCGATTTTTTGTGAACTTCCATTCCCTGCAATTACAGGGCTTGCATAGTTTGCGTTGTTAAAGTCAATATCGTCTCCTTTACTTTGCGCATTGAAAAATGCAACATATTTATCTTTGCTGTTTGGTATATCGGCAGTCCAAACAATCAGGTTCTTATCGCGCGACACCTGACGGTTGTTTGTACTTTGCTGATTTACTTTCAACATCTCGGGATTTGTGAGCATTTCCTTGGTGAAATCATCGAGCTTAGTCATATCGCCACCAAATATAAGGGGTGAACGGGCAATTGCCCATAGACTCATGAGCGTGTACTGCTCGTTCTTTGTGAAATTGGTGGGGCGTTTAAAATCAACAATTCCTATTGGGAGCATATCTGCATCCGGGAAGTGACCGGGGCCACGGTAGGGCGTCCAGGCATCTACCCGCTCAAACATGTTCAGTAGCAACCCCCAGCGATCCCAGAAGTCATCAGTAATACGCCACATATTAGCATGTGACATTACATGTTCGCCAGCAGCAATCGGAGTAGCACCAGGTGACAAACTTAAAATGATGGGACGTTTCGTTTTATCAATAGCTTTACGAATAGCCTCTATCTCAGCTTTCTGAACATCATCGTATGGGCGGGAAATGTCATCAACCTTAATGTAGTCGACACCCCAGTCTGCATACATCTGAATGATAGAGTTGTAATAAGCCTGACCTTCCGGTTTAGTGGCATCAACACCATACATGTCCGGGTTCCAGGGACAGCGTGAATTGATTAATGCTATATCCTTAGCCTTTAATTTAGTGCCAAACACAGGTGTGTTATTTTCTACTGCCTGACGAGGTATCCCTCTCATGATATGAATTCCAAATTTAAGCCCTTTTGAATGCACATAATCGGCAAGGGGCTTAAAGCCTTTTCCATCTTTCGCAGAGGGGAATTTTTTCAATCCAGGTGTCAAACGGCCGTATTTATCCATGGTGAGAGTGGCTTTCGGATCGTATGCATGCCCTTTTGATTCAGGCTCGTACCATTGGATATCCACCGTGAGATATTTATATCCACTTGGTAGAAGATGTTTCGCCATGGCATCCGCCTGTTCCTTGATTTGTTTTTCGGTAACAGTCGTCCCAAAACAATCCCAACTATTCCAGCCTAAAGGAGGAGTAGTTGCCCAAGTATGAAAGCCTTTTTTTGTCTGTGCGGAACTAGGCGAAAAACTGACCATCATGCAGATAACAAATAATAATAGATGTCTTTTAAATTTCATGTGATGATTATGAGATAGTATATCAATTTGATTTATTGTCGAAAAGATTTAGTTCCTTATTGAAATTTCCACCAGTCAAAGTTGAATAATTCACGTCCGGCTGTGATGTTTTGTCCTTTAAAACACAAGTAAAGGTCATGCTTTCCGGTTACTTTGTTATTTATATCAGATGATAATGTCTTGAATTTCTCCCATCCTCCGGTACAAGGTACCTGAATGGATGTAATCATTGTGCCTGAGATGCTATCAATGTGAACTTCTAAGATTCCACCGTCAAGACCTGCGGCCAGCGATGCCGAAAATGATTTGGGTGATTGCTCTCCAAAATTTACCTCACGGACTTTTGTATAGCCATTCAAACGAGTACCTGAAACATAGACACCTGTTTTCTTATTTTGTGACATCGAGCATTTCTGTGACCAAGCCATTGTTTCTGCTTCAACACGTGTGTAAGGATTAATCTCTCCTATAGGGCTAGGGCCTTCTTTCGATATAGAGACAGATGGAATTGTTCCATCAGAATTATATGTGAATTGTTCAACACAAGCTGTTCGCCCGTAGCTCCCTCCTCCAGGAAGTAACCCTGTATGATAAAAAACATAGGAATTACCTTTGTAATCAATAATTCCACCATGATTAGTAAAACTATTGGTCTTTTGATTTTCCATAATCTTTCCCTGATATTTCCATGGACCAGTCGGACCGTCACTTGTTGAGTAAGAAAGTGATTCTCCCCCTTTTCCCATTCCGGCATACATCATATAGTATTTATTACTACGTTTATAAAACCATGGACCTTCCACATACATATCTTTATTTGGCGTTTGGGATTTAATGTTACCTCTAGCTCCCCCAAAGCTCTCAACGCTAATGGGAACAGTAACAATGTCACCCGAATAGGATATCATGTCTTTGTTGAGTTTCACATAAAACAAACTTCCATTTCCCCAGTAGAGGTAAGCCTGACCATCATCATCAATCCATACCGTTGGATCTATATTTGACCAACTGCCATTAATAATTAAAGGTTTTCCAAGGGCATCTTTGAAGGGACCGGTCGGTGAATCAGAAACAGCTACACCTACTGCCATGTCGTTCTGTTTACTTTGGGCACAGATGTACCAGTAAAATTTGCCATTACGCTCGATACATTGAGCAGCCCAAGCACGGTCACGCGCCCATTTGAATGATTCCAGCGAGATAGGACATCCATAATCTGTCCAATTGACCATATCAGTGGTAGATAATACCCGCCATTTTGTCATGTAATAAAAATCGTAACCGGGGATGTCATCTCCTGTATAAACGTAAAGGGTACCTTTGGATACCATAGGAGCCGGATCCGGTCCAAAATGTGTCTGTACCAAAGGGTTATCTGCCAAACTAATGTTACCAAAAGTCATTAAACTTAAAGCTAGAAATAGATATTTTTTCATTTTCATTATTATTAGGTTACTACTTTAATTCCGTCAATGAGTTGATGCTTGTCAGTTAAGGTTGAGTGGGAGGGGATTACGGTTGGCTTTCCCCCTCGACATATTCTTCCATGAAGATATGCTCCCCATCGTATACCACATAAGTGAACTGTGATATCCAGTCGCCGATAATCATCATCCTTGCTGTCCGGCTGAGCTTCAGATCAAGTTCGATATGCCTGTGGCCATAGATGAAATAATTGACTTCGGGGTGTGTCTTGATGTATTCTTTGGTGAAGAGTACGAGAAATTCTTTGTCTTCACCCATATATTCCGGTTCCTTGTCACTGTTTCGCTTTTTGCGGCTGTGCTTAGCCCATTCCAGTCCGAAGTACATACCCCAACGTGGGTGAAGAGATGAGAAGAGTACCTGGCAGATACGGCTGTGGAATATTCTGCGTAGCAGTTTAAAGCTCTTGTTTGGATCTCCGAGTCCATCCCCGTGGCCTAAGAAAAATAGTTTGCCGTATATATCCGTGGTTATTGGCTCCTTATGGAGTATCACTCTGCATTCCTGTTCCAGATAACCATAGCACCATATATCATGATTACCTATGAAGAAATGTATCTCTACACCGCGATCGGTGAGTTCAGACAGTTTACCCAAGAAACGGGTATAGCCTTTCGGTACCACATATTTGTATTCATACCAGAAATCGAATATGTCGCCGAGCAGGTAGATGGCTGATGCCTTGTCCTTGATGCTGTCGAGGAAATTGACCAGACGACGTTCCTGGGTACGGCCGTGCTTGATGGCCAGTGAACCTAAGTGGGCATCTGACAGAAAATATATATTCTTCATATTGGCATCTATTTCAGATTACAAAAAGCCGAGTTCCATCCTTGCTTCTTCACTCATCATATTTTTGTCCCATTCCGGTTCGAAGACAAGGTTCACATTTGATGATTTCACGACTTCGAGGGTGTCAACTTTCTGACGGACATCTTCGAGAATATAGTCGGCAGCAGGGCATGATGGTGCAGTGAATGTCATGTCGATCTCCACGGAGTTGTCATCTTTGACATCAATTTTATAAATAAGTCCGAGGTCGTAGATGTTGACAGGTATCTCTGGATCGTATACGGTCTTGAGCACGTCGACAATTTTCTCTTCAATGTTTGTTTTCTCTTCTGGTGTCATAATTTATATATGTTTATTTAGATTCGTTCTTCTTCACGGTAACTGTAATATTTACCGTCGGTGATGATTACATGGTCAAGAAAGTAGATCCGCATCACCTCGCATGCTTTCTTGATGCGGATGGTGAGACGGTCGTCTTCTCCACTTGGCATGTTGTTATTGCTTGGGTGATTGTGGCAGAGTACGAGAATAGTAGCCTTGGCAATTACGGCTTTTTCCATAATGATACGCACGTCTACCGCAGTCTCGCTGATACCCCCGTGGGATATTCTTTCGCGTGAGATAAGTTTGTAGTTTTGGTTAAGAAGCAGTATCCATGCCTCTTCCACATTAAGATCCTGCATCAGAGGGTGCATGTAATTATATATTGATGTTGCCGATCCCAAATCCATGCGCTCTTCAGCCTGTTCCATCTGTCGACGCTTACCCAACTCGCATGCTGCAAGGATGGTAATGGCTTTGGCAGGCCCGATGCCGACATATTCTTCCAGTTCACGTATGCTCTTCTTCCCCAAGGTGTTAAGATTGTTGTTACACCCGTCGAGCACACGCCGCATCAGTTCTACTGCACTTTCACTGGTGCTTCCCGAACCAATCAGAATAGCCAGAAGTTCGGCGTTTGACAATGTCGAGGCACCTAACCTCTCCATCTTCTCTCGTGGCCGGTCTTCTTCTGCCCATTGGGTTATACTCAGTTTCTCTCTCGCCATCGTTCTTTATTTAATTATAGAAATTTTGTTCGAAGGCATGAAACTCATCTTTGCCCCTGGCACAACGTTTCCACCATGCATTGATGAACCCGAACCCGTAACCCATGAGTTGTACGAATGCCGCTCCCACGGAGATAAAACCTATCTTTGCGCTACGGTTCTGAATGGCAGAATCGATAAAAATGACGAGTGTGTAGAGAATAATAGGCAGCCAAGGTATTGCTGCCAGATTATACCAACGCATCCCGCCGTCGTAAGTCATGAGTATGCGTCCTAATGCCGATATCAGTACGAGCATGGTCACACCTACGGTAAATACCATCGGGAGCAGATGCACGAGCTTTAGTGAGTCGGGGTATTTCTTATATAGATTGATGCGGGCAATGCCGCTGTTGTATACCTGACGGAAAAATTTGCGCATGTCTGTGCGGCGTTTGTGCCATACCCATGCTTCGGGAAACAGACGACAACGGTAACCGGCTTTGAAAATGCGGATACTGAAGTCAATGTCTTCGCCAAAGCGCATCTTAGAGAATCCGCCAAGCTTAAGATACACATCACGACGTATCCCCATGTTGAAAGAACGGGGGTAGAATTTGTCTAGTTTTTTCTTGCCACCACGAATGCCGCCGGTGGTGAAGAAACTGGTCATGGAATAACTGATTGCCTTCTGCGTAGCAGTAAATGAGGAGTGGGCGCGGTCGGGACCTCCGAATGCGTCAGACGGACTGTTGCGCAATTCGTCATCCACAGCTTTTAGATAATCCGGAGGCAGTACGCAGTCGGAATCGAGAATGATCAGGAATTCTCCTTGGCTCCGTTCAGCACCGTAATTACGGCTCTGACCCGGACCGGAGTTTTGTTTTAAATAATAATGAACGTCTATCGAACCTTTATAACCGTCAACAATATCGTCACAGGGCCGGCTTGAGCCGTCTTCCACGACAATGACCTCGAAGTCCTTTAACGTTTGTGTCGAAAGGCTCTTCAGCAGCTCGTCAACCTCTTCGGGACGGTTGAAAACAGGAATGATAAACGAATATTTCATTATGCCTCTTTTACGCGGCCTAGGTAAGAACCATCGCGGGTGTCTACCTGTACAGTCTCACCCTCGTTGACGAAGAGAGGAACACGGATTTCCACACCTGTCTCAAGTGTTGCTGGCTTATTGGCGTTGGTTGCAGTATCACCTTTCACTCCTGGCTCGCTACTGGAAATCTTCAGAGTGGTCTTAACAGGCATTTCTGCATATAGTACGGTGCCGTCTGTGGTGTCTGTAACGACATCAATAATGTCACTTTCTTTCATGAAATCAACACCTGTGATAAGGTTTTTAGCGATAGGAATCTGTTCGAAGGTCTCCTGATTCATGAAGATGTAATCGGTGGTGTCCTGATACAGATACTGATAAGGACGATGTTCGATGCGGACATCCTCAAGCTTAAAACCTACCTGAAAGGTACGGTCGATGACACGGCCTGTGGTGACGCTCTTCAGTTTCGTACGCATAATGGTGTTTCCTTTACCAGGTTTTACGTGTAAGAACTCGACGCAAATGTAAATTTGGCCATCCAGACGGATACATGTTCCGTTTTTGATTTCTTGTGAATTAATCATATAATTATCTTGTTTTAATATTTAATGTGCTATCTGTTTTTCCCTAAAATCGGATGCAAAGTTACTATAAAATCGGTAAAAAACATAAAAGTTGATACTAAAAAACGTTTATCTCTTGGTTATTTAAAAAGAAATAACTACTTTTGCAGCCCAAAGTCGAGAATAATAACAATAAAATAATATAAAAAGATGAAAAGAACATTTCAGCCCCACAACAGAAGAAGAGTGAACAAACACGGCTTCCGTGAGAGAATGGCAACAAAGAACGGACGTCGTGTATTATCGTCTCGCCGTGCTTGTGGTCGTAAGAAATTAACAGTTTCTGATGAGAATCACGGTAAGTAATTCTTGTCGTATCGGAAATATTTAAGAAAAATAGAAAGAAGTGAAGACTAATCTTTGCTTCTTTCTATTTTTTTTGTACTTTTGTATGATCGTTTAACGGAGTGTGGAAATGAAGACGCAAGAGTTTGTATCTAAATTCAAAAGTTCTTATCTTTGGGGCAACATCATTGCTATGATTGTTGTAGTTATATTATTTTTCGTCGGACTGAATTACGGTCTTGACGTATACACGCATCATGGTGAGGACATCTCCGTGCCCAATTTGTCGGGAATGTCGTATAATGACGCCAGACGCATGCTTGAAGAACGGGGGTTAAAGATTGAAGTCAACGATTCCGGATATAACCGAAACTTGGCCCCTGAATGCATTCTTGCCCAGACACCTGCTACTGGATGTAATGTGAAGACAGGCCATACAATCTATGTCACGGTCAATTCCCCACACTCCCCGATGCTTACAATACCCGATCTGATAGATAACAGTTCTCTGCGTGAAGCGCAGGCCAAATTGTCGGCTATGGGATTCACCCTCCTCGATCCGGAATATGTGCATGGCGAGAAAGACTGGCTCTACGGAATAAAAAGCCGGGGACGCAGTCTGTACAAAGGCGATATCGTGTCGGTGGATATTCCTCTGGTACTACAGGTGGGTGACGGGAAGTTTGATGAGAGCTCGAGTGACGTTAACGTGATGGATCAAGATAGTACGGACGATTTCGAAGAGGTGGGCAGTGCTGACGGCAACAGCAGTTCTGGCACTACTGAAAATGCTAACAAGGAACGTAAAAAAAAGAAAGAAAAAGTGGACGACAGCGGCCTAAGTGACTTTTAATAATGAAAGAAGAAAAAGTAATTCAAGAAATTGACGAGCTGGAAGATGACGGAGAGGGACAACTCTACGAGCACTTCCGTATCGTAGTGGACAAAGGGCAGGTGCCGGTGAGGATAGATAAGTATATGTTTGAACGACTAGTACATTCCTCACGTAACCGCATACAAAAAGCCGCAGAAGCAGGTTTCGTACAAGTGAACGACTGCCCGGTGAAAAGTAATTATAAGGTCAGGCCGAATGATGTGATTATTCTTATGCTCGACCGGCCGCATTATGACACCACTATTGAGGCTGAAGATATTCCTCTCAATATTGTGTATGAGGATGAGGCTCTGATGGTGGTTAATAAACCTGTAGGACTGGTGGTTCATCCCGGATGCGGAAACTATCACGGAACTTTGGTTAATGCAGTGGCATGGCATCTGCGTAATATTGAAGGATATGACCCCAACGATCCGGAGGTGGGGTTGGTGCACAGAATAGATAAGGATACCAGCGGCCTGCTGGTGATTGCTAAAACCTCTGATGCTAAAACCCGACTTGGCTTACAGTTCTTCAATAAAACCACTCATCGCAGTTATCATGCGCTCGTGTGGGGGAATTTCGACAAGAACGAAGGACGTATCGAAGGGAATATAGGTCGTAACCCTAAAGATAGGCAGCAGATGATTGTATTTCCCCCTGATTCCGGAATCGGAAAGAGTGCCGTGACTCATTACCGAGTGGTAGAGCGTTTCGGGTATGTTACTCTCGTGGAGTGTATCCTGGAGACCGGACGTACTCATCAGATAAGAGCTCACATGCGTCATATCGGTCATCCGCTTTTCAATGATGCACGGTATGGCGGCGACCAGATACTGAAAGGTCTACGGAGCGGAACTTATCAGCAGTTTATCAAGAACTGTTTTGATTTGTGTCAAAGACAGGCTTTACATGCGCGCACATTAGGATTTGTACATCCGACAACCGGCAAGCAGATGGACTTCACGTCTGACCTGCCTGAGGATATGGAACTGCTGATTCAAAAATGGAGAGTTTTTATTAACGGAATAAACTAAAATAAGATAAAAATGAAAAAACAAAAAAGAACTATAGCCATCGTCTGCGGTGGTGATTCATCAGAGCATGATGTCTCATTGCGTTCTGCACAGGGTATATATTCATTTATTGACAAGGAACGTTACATGGTTTATATTGTGGAAGTGGGCAGTAACATGGACTGGCAGGCGCATCTTAATGATGGAACGACAGTAAGGATTGACCGTAACGATTTCTCTTTTCTGGAAGATGGTAAACTGGTACAGCCAGAGTTCGCTTATATCACAATCCACGGAACTCCAGGTGAAAATGGTATTCTGCAAGGTTATTTTGAACTTATCCATCTTCCTTATTCCACCAGCGGCGTGCTGGTAGAAGCGATGACATTTGATAAATTTATTCTCAATCAGTATCTGCGCAGTTTCGGTGTGAGCGTGGCGGAGAGCCTGCTCATCCGCAAGGGCTATGAACAGCTTGTCAGCGATGAAGAAGTGGAGCGACGCATCGGTATGCCTTGTTTTGTTAAACCGGCTGCCGACGGAAGTAGCTTCGGTGTTTCCAAGGTGAATAATGTCGACCAGTTGCCTCCTGCTGTCCGTAAAGCTATGCTTGAGAGTGACGAGGTGATGGTGGAAGCCTATCTCAAAGGTACTGAAATCACCTGTGGATGCTATAAAACTAAAGATAAATCGGTGGTGTTCCCTATCACTGAGGTTGTCACAAACAATGAATTCTTCGATTATGATGCCAAATATAATGGACAAGTAAAGGAAATCACTCCGGCACGTCTTAACGAAGAGACGACACAGCGTGTACGTGAGATAACCAGCCATATCTATGATATACTCCATTGCAACGGCATTATCCGGATCGACTATATCATTACACGTGGTCCCGGAAAGGACGGTGAAGAGGTGGACAAGGTGAATATGCTTGAAATCAATACCACTCCGGGCATGACCGCAACCAGCTTTATTCCTCAACAGGTGAAGGCTGCCGGGCTTGACATGAAAGATGTTTTGACAGATATTATCGAAAATAAATTCAACTGACATGCAGATTCCATCAGAGTTTGACGAGATTCGTCCTTTCTCTCCTGAAGAGTTGCCTGCGGCTTATGCACAGTTGGCGGTGGATCCTCAGTTTCGCACTGCCATGTCGTATGCTTTTCCTAAAATGCCATTTGATGTGCTGGTGGCAAAGATGAATACTTGCAAGACGGGTCTTGACTTCGAAAAGGCTTTCTGTTATCCGTTTCTCAAGGAACTTCCTATAAGTTACGGAAAGGGCATGGAGATGGATGCTACAGCGATTGATAATCAGGGACGTTATACGTTTGTGAGTAATCATCGTGATATTGTTCTCGACTCGGCTTTTCTTTCAGTCCTCCTTCTCGATGCCGGTTTTCAAACGACAATGGAGATTGCCATCGGTGACAATCTTCTGTCCTTGCCGTGGATAAAGACTCTTGTAAAAATTAACAAGTCGTTCATTGTTCAGCGTGCATTGACCATGCGTCAGATACTCGAAAGCAGTTTGCGACTGAGCAAATATATGCATTTTGCTATCAGTGAGAAGCATGAGAATATCTGGATAGCACAGCGTGAGGGCAGGGCGAAAGATTCTAACGACCGTACTCAAACATCTATCCTCAAGATGATGAGCATGGGTGGTGAAGGCTCTGTTATAGACCGTCTACTACAATTGCATATCGTTCCTCTTTCGATATCTTATGAGATGGATGCGTGCGACTTCCTGAAGGCGAAGGAGTTTCAGCTTAAACGTGACTCGGAGAGCTTTAAAAAATCGAAGGAGGATGATGTTATCAGCATGAATACAGGTATGTTCGGATATAAAGGTCACATTCATTATCAGTGTGCACCATGTATTGACGAGTGGCTGAAAACTCTCAATGCTAATAGGCCGAAGTCGGATCTTTATGAGATTATAGCTGCTCATATTGATACGGAGATACACCGTAATTACAGACTTTATCCATCAAACTATGTCAGCCTCGATCTTCTGCGCGATACGACAGAATATGTCAACCGTTATTCTGCTGAAGACAAGGCTCGTTTTGAGGATTATCTCACTTCTCAGATTGCTAGAATCGACCTCCCGAATAAGGATGAGGCTTTTTTGCGCGAACGTATTCTGACTATGTATGCAAATCCGGCAATCAACTATCTGGCTACCAAATGAGAAATATATGGGTTGGACTGGCAGTGATACTGTCTGTTTCTGCATGTAGTGTTGACAATTACGATACAGGCACAGGGAAATATTCACTGATGCGTGCTGAGTTCGTTGATGCTCATGTCAATAACAACAGTATGGTGGATTATGTCATCACGGATGATAATGATTCACTGCCAGCCTCAACTCCTTTTTCCACAAAGTCGATAAAGGGAACAAACACATTCTACCGCGCTTTATTTTATTATAATAAAGTGGCGGATCGTACCGACAGCGTGGCTGAGCCGTTATCGTTTAATCTGGTTGGAATCGCTGTTCCTGTTCCCTCCGTCATTATTCCCAAGGATTCCGTATATTCCGATCCTATCTATTTCCAGAGCGGATGGATCGCTAAAAACAGAAAGTATCTCAACATCAGTCTCAATAAACTGACAGGCGAAGTCGATGGTATTGAGAATGTGCAATACTTTAGAATCATTGAGGATTCCGTGAGGACATCGGCAAGCGGCAGTAAGAGTGTATATTTACGTCTCTCACATAATCAGAACAGTGTTCCGGAATACTATACCGGCCATGTCTACATCAGTGTGTCACTGACTTATTACAAGAAAATATTGTCGGATGGTGACAGTATATTTCTCAGAATAAACACTTATGGTGACGGATGGATAGAAAAGAATTATAGATACTAACAAAAAATCCACAGTAGTAAACTGCGGATTCTTTCTTTATATATTATAAACTTTCAAGCATCCTTTTCAGTACTACCGTTGCACTTATTTCACGGTTGGCTGCTTCAGGAATAACAATACTACGTTCACTTTCGATGACATCATCAGAGACAATCATATTGCGGCGCACAGGCAGACAGTGCATAAAGAAAGCATTGTTGGTGACACCCATGTGCTTGCTGTCGATAGTCCATCCCATATCTTTACTTAATATCGTTCCATAATCGTCAGGATTGGTCACGCCGGGACAACTCCAGTTCTTCCCGTATACAAAGTCTGCTCCCTCGAGGGCTTTCCACTGATCGTACTCCACCTTTGCATTGTCTACAAATTTCGGATCTAACTCGTATCCTTCAGGATGCGTGATAACGAAATCAACGTCGGCAGCATTCATCCATTGTGCAAATGAGTTTGGGACAGCTTGTGGCAATGCTTTTGGATGAGGAGCCCATGACATCACTACTTTCGGACGTTTCTTCTCCTTATACTCTTCGATTGTGATCAGGTCGGCGAAAGCCTGTAGAGGATGTACTGTCGCGCTCTCCATAAATACGACCGGACGACCGGAATACTGAATAAACTGATTGAGAATAACCTCTTCATAATCATCTTTGCGACTTTCGAAACGCGCGAATGAACGAACGGCTATGATATCACAGTAACATCCCATCACGGGTATTGCTTCAAGCAGATGCTCGGTTTTGTCTCCATCCATGATGACACCGCGTTCGGTCTCTAGTTTCCATGCGCCGGCATTGATATCGAGCACGATAACATTCATGCCCAGATTCATTGCTGCCTTCTGGGTACTGAGACGGGTGCGCAGACTGTTGTTGAAAAATATCAGCATGGCAGTTTTGTTCTTGCCTAAAGACTGATATTTGAAACGGTCATTCTTAATCTCAAAGGCTTCTTTCATTGCCAAGTCTAAGTTGCCGATGTCGGCTACATCTCTAAATACTTTCATGCTAATTATCGATTATAAATTATTCCCTAATCTGACCGTGGCCCGTTATAAGCCACTTGTAAGTTGTAATCTCTTCCAGTCCCATTGGTCCTCTAGCACCGAGTTTCTGTGTGCTTATTCCTATCTCGGCACCGAGGCCAAACTGACCGCCGTCGGTGAAACTTGTAGGTGCATTGACATAGATGCATGCGGCATCGACCTCGCGTTGGAACCGTTCTGCTCTTTTGTTATCTTCAGTGATGATACATTCACTATGCCCGCTTCCGTAAGCACGTATATGCTCCAATGCTTTATCTATTGACGGTACGGTCTTGATGGCCATTTTGTATGACATATATTCTGTCCCGTAACTGTCAACGGTGGCATGATGAAGCAGTTCGTCAGGATAATTGGCTATGAGAACTTCGTAGGCCGGATCGTCGGCATATAGCTCTACGTTGCTGATGCTCAGCATCGCACAAAGCTCAGACAGGTCTTTCAATCGTGCGGAGTGTATGAGAAGGCAGTCGAGAGCATTACAAACGCTCACACGACGGGTCTTGGCATTGTTGATGATTCGCCTGCCGATCTGCATGTCACCAAATTCATCAAAGTATGTGTTGACCACTCCTGCACCTGTTTCTATCACAGGAACTTTGGCGGTGTCGCGTACGAGGTCAATCAACTTTCTTCCGCCGCGGGGTATGACCAGATCAATGTATCCTACAGCGTTGAGCATGGCGTTAGTGGCTTCGTGAGTGGCGGGAAGCAGTTCTACTACTGACGGATTGATACCAAATGACTGTAGCACATCGTGTATAAGTGCAATGATGGTCAGATTGGATTCATCCGCATCCTTCCCACCTTTTAATACACACGCATTTCCACTCTTAAAACAGAGGGAAAAAACGTCGAAGCTTACATTCGGACGTGCTTCGTAGATCATTCCGATTACTCCGAAAGGTACGCTTACACGCTGTAAGTGAAGGCCGTTCTCGAGCGTTCGGTCTATCAGAATACGACCTAGAGGTGAAGATAACGTGCTTACATGACGCATGTCGGATGCTATACTGTCAAGACGTTTGTCGGTAAGCTGCAGACGGTCGTAGAGGGGATTACTCTTCTCCATCTTCTCCAGATCCCTGCTGTTGGCCTCAAGCAGTTGTGACTTATGATCAATGATAGCATCGGCGACGGCACACAATACCTTATTCTTTTTATTATCATCAATAAGAGCAAGCTCGTTGCTTGCAGATTTTACTTTTTCGAATGTCGTTTGCAAATCCATAATTACTCTATATATAAATAGTCATAATGTATAATTGGTTTTTTACCATGCTGGCCGATAAGTTTCTTAGCTTGTTCACTGCTAAACCCAGTGCGGCCGATACCAATCTCGTTTCCTTCAGAGTCCATGATACGAACAATGTCGTCTTTTTCAAACTCGCCTTCAATGCGGATGACGCCGATGGGCAGGAGACTTACGGTCTTATTCTCATCAAGCACTTTCTTGAAACACTCGTTGACGAATATCATCCCTTTGGCAAATCCAGCAGAGTGTGCAATCCATTTCTTCATACTACTTACCTCTTCCTTGTTCGGGATAAACTCCGTGTGGAGTGTTTCTTCTGATTTAGTCACCAAGTCGGTGAGTATATTATCTTGCTTGCCGTTAGCGACGATGACCTTGATTCCTTCGTCGGCCACCTTACGGGCTATATTACACTTTGTTACCATGCCACCGCGTCCAAAACCGCTTTTTTCGTTTTGAATATAGTTGCTAAGATCTTCATCGTGATTAATGACACGAATAATTTTTGATGACGGATCCGACGGTGAACCATCGTAAATACCGTTGATGTTGCTAAGTATGATGAGGGCTTCAACGTCCATCATTGATGCAATTAGTCCTGACAATTCGTCGTTATCGGTAAACATCAGTTCGGTGACACTTATCGTATCGTTCTCGTTTACGATAGGGATAACTCCGTTATTAAGCATGACATTCATGCAACTGCGCTGGTTGAGATACTCCCTACGTGTAGAGAAACTTTCTTTCATCGTAAGCACCTGGCCTACATTGAGATTATATTCCCGGAATAGTTCATAATAGAGGTTGATGAGTTTCACCTGCCCGACGGCAGAAAACAATTGACGCTGTTCAACACTGTCGAGCTTACGGTCAATTTTTATTTCGCCCTTGCCACTGGCTACGGCACCACTGGATACCAGAATGATGTCATATCCCATCCGGCGTAATACAACGATCTGATCGACAAGGGCAGACATACGCGTCACATCAAGTGTGCCGTCAGTTCTTGTCAATACGTTACTGCCAACTTTTACAACTATTCTTTTGTTTTGCTGTCTCTCTTTGTCCATTTTCGCGGGCTTGTTCGGATTATTGAATCTATTGGACATGAATCCTTATAGACCTATTTGGCCAATCATTTTATTTATTACTGTCTTTTTCGCGAATCTCTACGCGGCGAATCTTTCCACTGATGGTTTTAGGAAGTTCATCAACAAACTCTATGATGCGCGGATATTTGTAAGGTGCAGTGGTCTTCTTTACATGATCCTGCAATTCCTTGATCAGGTCGGGTCCGGCTTTCTCCTTCCATTCATTTCCAAGAATGATCGTTGCCTTAACGACCATGCCGCGAATATCGTCGGGGACACCGGTGATTGCGCATTCGACAACAGCAGGATGGGTCATTAGGGCACTTTCCACCTCGAACGGGCCGATTCGGTAACCGCTACTCTTGATGACATCGTCAGCACGACCTTCAAACCAGTAGTAACCGTCTTCATCGCGCCATGCTATATCACCTGTATAATAGATGCCGTCATGCCATACCTCATTGGTAAGTTGTTCGTCACGATAGTACTCTTTGAATAATCCTAAAGGTTTGCCTTTGTCCGTGCGGACAACAATCTGTCCCTTTTCACCCTCCTCGGCAGGACGTCCGTCCGGTTTCAGAAGGTCTATATCATATTGTGGATTTGGAACACCCATGCTTCCCGGTTTCGGTTTCATCCAGGGGAATGTACCTAAAGTCATTGTCGTTTCTGTCTGTCCGAAACCTTCCATAAGATGAATGCCTGTCAACTCCATAAATTTATTATATACGGCACCATTCAAGGCTTCACCTGCTGTGCAACAATATCTCAGTGAAGATAAGTCGTACTTGGAGAAATCTTCGCGTATGAGGAAACGGAATATGGTTGGAGGTGCGCAGAGTGATGTGACATGATATTGTTCCAGTTTGTGCAGAATATCCGATGGCGTAAATTTCTCGTGGTCGTAAACAAATACAACCGCTCCGGCAAACCACTGTCCGTAGAGTTTTCCCCAGACAGCCTTGCCCCAACCTGTGTCGGCAATGGTCAGATGGATACTATCTTCGCTCAGATTATGCCAGTAAACTCCTGTAACCAGATGGCCTAGGGCGTATGTGAAGTCATGGGCTACCATCTTTGGCTCGCCACTTGTTCCACTGGTGAAGTACATCAGCATGGTGTCTTCATTATTATTGCTAAATGCAGGACGTACAAATTTAGGCGTATTTTTCCATTCTTCGTGGAAATTATGGAAACCCTCTCTGGTATTAGGACCTACACTTATGACAATCTTAACCGTCGGACTCTCCGGCAGTGCGTTTTTAATATGATCGAGTATGACATCTTCACCGTCGCAGATAATAGCCTTTACGCTGGCACGTTCATCTCTGTAAACAATATCTTTATCCGTGAGCAGATGGGTGGCAGGGATGGCTACTGCACATAGTTTGTGAAGTGCCAATATCGAAATCCAGAATTCATAACGACGTTTCAATATCAGCATCACCATATCACCTCTTCCAATTCCTAATGATTGGAAGTAAGATGCGGCTTGGTCTGTCTGTTCCTTAATATCTTTGTATGTAAAACGGATGCACTCATCCTTATCATTTGTCCAAAGCAGAGCCAGTTTGTCTGGAGTTTCTTCAGCCCATGCATCCATTACGTCATAAGCGAAGTTAAAATGCTCAGGAATGATGATGTGCAAGTTTTTCTTGAAATCCTCCTGTGACGTAAATTCCGTCTGTGTTAAAAATCTTTCTATCATTTCTTTCGTTTATTATAGCATAACAATAGCGAGAAAACGAACGGGTTTGTCGTCGAGAGCACGCATGCAATGAGGTTGCATGGAGTCGAAATAGATGCTGTCTCCTTCGTTTAATATCAGTTTTTTATTCTTTATCGTAAGTTCCATACGACCTTCGGTTACCATGTCGAACTCTTGACCTTCGTGAGAGTTCTGAGGCAGGCATTCTTTGTCAGGCGTAGGCTCAACGAACACCATGAACGGATCTGCCTTTCTGCCACGAAAACTGCTTGCAAGACTCTGATATTTATAAGCTTTCGTTCTTTCCACGCTCATGCCAGATCCTTTTCGGGTCAGAAAATAGGAATTCATGCGAGGCTCCTCGCCAAACATCAATACGTCTAATGTGATACTGTATTTTTTAGAAATCTTTTCCAGATTACTGACAGAAAGATCGGCGTCTCCTTTCTCCATTTTTTCATATTCTTCAATGGTGATGCCACAAAGCTCTGCCACCTCTTTTGTTGGGATGTCCAATACCTCACGGAGACCTTTCAGTCGTTCTCCGATTTGCTTAATTTGTTCGTCCATATTGTATAATGTTGTTTAAAATCTCGCTCAAAAATACTACTTTTTTCCGTAAATGGAATAATAATAAAACATTTTATTGTTTCAATTCTAAATAAAACAAAAATAACTGCACACCGTTTTTGCTAATGTGCAGCTATGTGTAAATATTTTAGATTCATTTTATTTTAACCCGGCTTTCAGGCCGCGTATCACAGCACTGGTAAAACCTGCGTGTTCCATCTCATTAAGTCCCTTGATTGTCAATCCGCCGGGTGTTGTCACTTTGTCTATTTCTGCTTCCGGATGATTGCCGTTTGTCTGTAGCAGTTCCACAGCTCCCTTCACAGTCTGTAACACGATCTGTTCGGCATCCTTTGCCTTGAAACCTAGTTCCACTCCTCCTTCTACGGATGCGCGTACATATCTCATTGCGTATGCTATTCCGCATGATGCAAGTGTGGTGCCGGCAGCCATGAGACGTTCTTCTACAATAAGTGAACTGCCCATCTCATCGAACATACCTTTTACGAATGCAGTCTGTGTCTCGTTGGCATTGCATGGGGCGATGAATGTCATGCTGTTCTTCACAGCGATGGCTATATTTGGTATCACGCTGAAAAGAGCTGGAAGCATGCCGTCACCTTTGTCAAGCCAGCCATTAATCTGTTCACATTTGATGCCTGCAGCGATAAATATGATCATTTGTTTTTTATAGTCTAGCACGGGCTTGATCTCTTTTATCACGTTCTCAACCAACCATGGTTTTACGACAATCACAATAATGTCGGCTCCTTCGGCAGCCACTGCATTCTCAGTGGTAAGGCTGATACCTGTATCAGCAAAATTATCGAGTGAAGCCTGATAGCAGTCTGCCACTGTAATATCTGATGCATTGAATGTTTCTCCATTGACAAGACCTCTTATGAGTGCACCACCCATTGCGCCTGCTCCTATAACTGAAATTTTCATCTTATTGTTTTTTATTCTCCTTAAATTCTTTGAAACTCTTTAATTCTCAACAATTCATTTAATCGCTTTCTTTAGCTTCTCAATAAATTCATCACATTCGGCTTTACTGAAACACAGAGGTGGTAATAGACGCAGAATATTGGTTGATGCCGCACCTGTGAAACAGTGTTGCTCATAGACAAGATTTGTCCGGATCGCCTTGATAGGCATATCGAATTCTATTCCTATCATGAGTCCTAATCCACGCACTTCTGTGATGTGAGGTTGTGTTTTTGCAAAATCTTTCAGTTTGTTGATTGTATATTCACCGACTTCAGCAGCATTCTGCACGAGATTCTCTTTCTGCATCACTTCAAGCACTGCAAGGGCAGCTGTACATGCAAGGTGGTTGCCACCAAAAGTCGTTCCTAACTGCCCGTAGACTGGTGTAAACTCTGGTGATATGAGCACAGCTCCCATAGGAAAGCCGTTGCCTATACCTTTGGCTAATGATATAAGGTCAGGTTTGATTCCGAGATGCTGATGTGCGAAGAATTTACCGGAACGGCCATATCCGCATTGTATCTCATCGCATATTAGTATTGTTCCGTATTTCTTACATGCAGACTGAAGACCTTGTGCAAAATCTTTATCTACCATCTGAATACCGCCCACACCTTGAATACACTCCAGAATACATGCGCATACGTCCCCCTTAGCCAGTTCCTCTTCCCAGGCCTTAAGGTCGTTGAGCGGGAGATAGGTGGTGTGGCCGTTGTTGTTGATTGGAGCGATAATTTTAGGGTTGTTCGTTACTTCTACAGCCAGTGATGTACGTCCGTGGAATGATTTCTGTGCAGACAGTACACGTGTACGGCCGTTTTTGAACGACGCCAACTTTAGACAATTTTCGTTAGCCTCTGCTCCACTGTTGATAAGAAACAGTTGATAATCGTCATAGCCGCAAGCCTTACCCAGTCTTTCGGCCAGTTCGCGCTGCAACATGTTGGTAACAGAATTTGAATAAAATCCCAGATTATTCAACTGATTTGTCATCATCTCTATATAGTGAGGATGGCAATGACCGATACTAATTACTGCATGACCGCCGTAAAGGTCGAGATACTCCTCACCCTTATCGTCCCAGATCTTGCAGCCTTTGCCCTTAACGATATTGATATCAAAGAGCGGATATACATCATATAATTTCATAATTTCTTTTATTACTGGACCTATTGCCTTATCGGTAACGTTGGCCCTATAAGCTAATTATCCTAGAAAGCAGATGCCTTTAATCTCAGTCCGGTTTTTTCATCAATTCCGAACATGATATTCATATTCTGTACGGCTTGACCGACAGCGCCTTTGAGCAGATTGTCGATGCATGATGTTACTAGCAATTTGTTATCGAACTTTTCGCAATGCACAAGTGCTTTGTTAGTGTTTACCACCTGTTTCATGTCTATGGGCTTGTCCACATAGTGAGTGAATACGGAATCTTGATAGAACTCTTTATATCCATTGACAATCGTATCAATGTCGGCATCGGTGCGTATAACCTCGGTGGCAAATATACCACGGGTGAAGTCTCCGCGATAGGGGATGAAGTCGATGTCTGCATTCAGTTCTCCCTGCAACTGAAGCAGGCTCTGTTTAATCTCAGGCACATGCTGATGCTGGAATGGTTTGTAGATGCTCATGTTGTTATTACGCCAGCTAAAATGAGTCGTCGATCCTGGTTTCTGACCGGCTCCGGTACTGCCGGTGATGGCGTTTACTGATACATCCTTATTAATAAGGTGCATGGCTGCTGCCGGAAGCAGACCCAGCTGTATGCAGGTGGCAAAACATCCGGGGTTGGCCACATGTTGTGCCTTACGTATTTTACTGCGGTTGGTTTCCGGCAGACCGTAGATGAAGTCATTATCTTCAGCAGCAAGACGGAAGTCTTGAGCCATATCTATGATCTTCACATCCGCGGGTACCGTATTCTCCTTAAGAAAATCTTCACTTTTACCATGACCGAAACAGAAGAATACCACATCGACATCCTCGAAAGACATCTCTGAGGTAAATCTCAGATCAGTGTCTCCGTAAAGACCTTCATGTACGTCGGTGATAAGATTGCCAGCGTTGCTGCTGCTGTTGACAAACTTTATTTCTGTTTCAGGGTGGTTGAGTAGCAGCCGGATGAGTTCACCTGCAGTGTATCCGGCACCACCTAATATTCCTATTCTTATCATTTCGTTGCTTTATGGTTATCTCTCTTCATCATGATGAATGCCATAATAAACACGGAGAGGGGTGCTCAAAACCTTGATAAATCCTTTTGCTTCTTCTGCAGTCCATCCATGCTGCATCTCGCCATATTCACCGAGTTTTGATTTCAGCAGGTCGTCAGCAGAATCCACACCGACGGTCTCGAATCCTAATGGGCGGAGTTTGAGTATTGCCGTTCCGTTAACATTGCGCTGACTGCTTGTCAGCATTGCTTCGATATCCGGCATGACCGGCTCCAGATACTGACTCTCGTGAAGGAACATTCCGTACCAGTTGGCTACCTGGTCTTTCCAATATTGCTGCCATTTACTCAAAGTAGATTTCTCAAGCAGACGGTGAGCCTCAATGATAAGTTTTGGTGCGGCAGCCTCAAAACCTACACGTCCTTTGATACCTATGATTGTATCACCGACATTGCAGTCACGTCCGATGCCATAGGCAGAACCTATCTCTTCTATCTTCTGGATAGCCTTAATCTTGTCGTCAAACTTTTCTCCGTTGACAGCAGTAATCTCACCCTTCTCGAATTCTATCTTCAGCATACTTTCATCCTGTTTCGTGACGTGTTTCAGATATGCGTCTTCAGGCAGTCCCTGCGTGCTGTCGAGAATTTCACCTCCGCAGATACTTGTACCCCAGATACCTACGTTGTATGAGTATTTCAGTTTTGTGAAGTCGGCAAAGAATCCGTGGCCATTCAGATAATCTACTTCTTCTTTACGTGAGAGCGCACGGTCGCGTGTCAATGTAATAATCTCCACACCCGGAGCCATGACCAGGAATGTCATATCGAAACGAATCTGATCGTTGCCTGCACCTGTAGATCCGTGTGCAATGGCATCTGCACTGATCTCCTTGGCATAGCGTGCGATGGCGATAGCCTGGAATATGCGTTCTGAGCTAACGGAAATGGGATAACAGTTGTTACGCATCACATTGCCATAAATCATATATTTCAGACTTTTTGCATAATACTCCTGTGTCACGTCGATAGTGATATATTTTGTTGCGCCCAGTTTGTAAGCGTTCTCCTCATTTATTTTCAACTGTTCTGCACTGAATCCCCCTGTATTGGCGCAGGCTGCGTGAACTTCATATCCCATTTCTTTAGCTAGATACATTACAGTGTATGAAGTGTCGAGACCTCCTGAGAATGCAACTATAACTTTTTTCTTTGCCATAATATATAATATGTTTATCTTTATTTTTTATTTTCTATATCCTTTATTTTCGCAATCACGTCTGCAGGGAGTTCTGCGGGCAGTTTCTCTCCGTGATGTTCATCCGGGTCGTAAAGCATTCCGGTACAAAGACAGTATCGTCGACCTGTACGTTTCAGTACGTCGTTATTAACACAGCCATCGCATCCTCTCCAGAAAGCTTCGTCGTTGGTAAGGTCGGAGAATGTTACAGGCAGGTAGCCAAGCTGGGTATTCATCTTCATAACGGCAGAGCCACTGGTAAGACTGAATATCTTAGCATTAGGCCATCTGACACGGGCCAGTGTGAATGTCATATCCTTAATACGTTTGGCAATGCCAAGATTTCTATAGCTAGGTGAAACTATAAGACCTGAAGTGGTAACATACTGTTTGTTACCCCATGTTTCGATATAACTGAAACCTGCAAAATTGTCATTGCAAAGAGCTATGACGGCCTTACCTTCTTTCATCTTGGTCGCAAGATATTCGTGTGTACGTTTTGCTATTCCAGTTCCCCGCACTTTTGCAGCTACGGATATAGTTTCCAATATGGTGTCGATGTATCTCTCATGAGAAGCGTTGGCAACCATGACCTTAATTTCTTCCATTTCTTGTTGTTAGAATTTCCTTATTTTAGGTTAGGTATAAATTCGCCTAACAGTTCTGTTACATCATTTCTTGATGCATTTTCTTTAATTACGATTAATATCGTGTCGTCGCCGGCTATAGTGCCGATGATATCATTGATTCCACTGTTGTCAATATTGTATGCCAGACTGCTTGCATATCCCGGTCGAGTCTTGATAACACCGACATTGCCTGAAAAATTGATTGAGACGAATCCTGATACCTGCAGCATTTCTGTAGGTGATATTGTCTTTGATATGCGTTTGTACATGGTATCATTCGGAAGTACATACACATATTTGCCATCAGTGCGTGCAGCTTTTGCAACCTTAAGTTGTTTTAAGTCTCTACTTAGCGTGGCTTGAGTTAAAAGATAGCCTTCATCTTTAAGGGCCTGCAATAAGTCCTCCTGACTGCCTAAGTCTTTACTTGAGATAATCATCTTCAAGGCTTCCATTCTGCTGTTTTTTACTTTCATTTGTGGTATATTTATACTAATTTGGCTGCAAAATTATAAATAAAATCACAAACAGCCAAATGTTTCCACGTATATTTATTAATAACAATCATTATTTTTGCATAAAACATGCAAAAATGTTATCATTGCGTATAAAGTAATGATTCTATTTTAGCGGGTTAGGGTGTTATATCCATTTTTAGCGGATACTTATTTGAATCTTATATAGAATCGTGTTAGTTTGTCGGGATATGTCTTTAAGGAAAACCGGAAATCATGTTTTGAGAGCACTTCGCGTATAAAGATAAGTCCGATACCCTGTCCGTTTGGCTTAGTCGAGAAGAAAGGGCTGAATAGTTTCTGTGAGTCTTCTTGATTTATCCCGGCTCCATTGTCGGCAATTTCCAGAGTGGTTGGCGATAGTGAAGTATTGATAAAGATGTCGCCGTCATCGTTGATACTTTCAGAAGCATTCTTGATAATATTGATGATTACCTGTTCCATAAGAGTCACGTCTATTTTGACCATTACAGATGTCGGACAGAAATTTCTGTGCAGTCGTATGTTGTGTTCGCGGCATTTGGCTTCCATCACATTTAAGCAGGATACTATTAGGTCATTGAGATTGCAGGTCTGCAGTTGAGGTTCAGGAATCTTTACGACGTTTGCAAATTTAGTTATAAAATTACTCATCGAGTAGCATCTTTCAATACACGCTGTCATCACCTCAATCAAGTCGTCTGTCTCCGGAATCTCTTGTAGAGCCTGGGTTACGCTGTCGAGAGTCGATGTCACTCCGGCAGTGGTGTTGTTCACTTCGTGGGCAATCATTCGTATCACCTTTTCGTAAGCCTTTTTTTCTGCTTTCATCACTTCGTCGGTGAGACTCTCGATAAGAATAAATGGATGGGCATAACCGCGGTCAATAAATGACAGCTGGCTGCATCGGTAGATGTGCGAGTCATTCAACTGGAATGTTTCCACGGAATCTTTTTTCAGCATTGCAAGTTTGTCGGCTAGTGCAGTGTTAATCTCATCAAGTTTCTTTCCTTTAATATTCTCAGATTCGCATTCTATAAACTTTAAACCTACGGGATTATATGAAGTGATATGATTATCAAGATCCAAAATTAGTACCCCCATTGGGGAAGCGTTTATCAGCAGGTCTAGAAACAGATTGGTTTCTCTCACATGCAATCGTTCCTCTTTCAGTTGGGTTATCATCCGGTTGAAGACATCAACTATACGGTCGGCATCCTTCTGCCTGACGTGACGTAGACGGCTGCTGAAATCCTGTTCTTTAAGCAGTTCCATACCGTTGCCGATAGCACGGATAGGGTTGATGACCTGTCGGTAGAAAAAGAATAAATAGATGATTGCCACGGCAACAATACCCTCTATTATATAAAAGAGGTAAGAACGAGGTACAAATGATTGCACAATCAGTAGCACCAATATGATACCGACTAGTAATGTCAGCAATATGAACCATCCCCGTAGTCTCATTTCTTATAGTCTATATTATATTTGTCAAGACGGCGGTATAGTGCGGCGCGACTTAATCCCAGGTCCAGTGCCACCCGGCTCAGGTTGTTCCCGTTTTTCTGAAGCGAAGCAATGATCGTCTGGTGCTCTATGTTGTCAAGGGTCATCCCATCTGTGGTGTTCTTTGTCTGATGGATATAATCGCTTGCCTTACTTGTTGATTCCTTAATCTGTGGTTCTAAGTCTTTAATGGTAATCATGTTCTTACCACTAATAAGGATAGTACGTTCCACTAGATTTTTAAGTTCTCGTATATTTCCGCTGTAAGGCAACTTGCTAAGCAGAGTCAGAGTATTAGGCGCGAACTCCACCATCGGCAAATGGTTGGCTTCACATTGCTTCGTTGCAAAATGTCGGACAAGCAGTGGTATATCTTCTCGTCTTTCTCTCAGTGCAGGCAGGTGTACGGTAATGAGATTGATGCGGTAGAACAGGTCTTCGCGGAACGTATGGTCGGCGATGCGCTGTTGCAGATCTGCATTTGTGGCTGATACCACACGCACATCCACTTTATGCGGTTTGCTTTCTCCCAAAGGTTCAAAGGTCTGATCTTGTAACACTCTAAGGAGTTTCACCTGACTGCTTAAGTCGAGGTCGCCTATCTCATCCAGAAAAACCGTACCATTATCAGCCAGTTCAAAACGTCCTATCCGGTCAGCAGACGCATCCGTGAAAGCCCCTTTCTTATGACCGAACATCTCGCTTTCGAATAGTGTTTGAGAGATACCGCCGAGGTTGACTTTTACAAAGTTTTTATCACGGCGATAACTGTTCCTGTGCAACGCTTCAGCAATAAGTTCCTTACCTGTTCCGCTTTCACCCGTAATCAGCACCGAGGCATTTGTCTTTGCCACGCGTCGTATGACATCGAGCACATCGTTGAGAGCCTTGCTGTTTCCGATAATGAAAGACCGGTCGAACGTGCATTCATCTTCATTGCTTTTCGATTTGATATTTTTCGTTGAAACATCCTTATCATTTTTTGTGTTCAGTTCGATAGCCGTCTCTATCCGTTGCAGCAGCATAGCGTTATTCCACGGTTTGGTGATGAAGTCGAAAGCACCGGCTTTCATACCTTTCACCGCAAGTTCGATGCTTCCCCAGGCTGTCATCAGAATCACAGGCACATCAGGTCGGAATAGTTTCACCTGTTTCAGTAATGTGAGACCTTCGTCACCCGATGTCGTTAGTGAAAAATTCATGTCCATCAGAATCAGCTGAGGCTCGATGTCACGAACTGTAGCAATAGCCTCTTTAGGTGAAACCAATGCCATAGCATCATACCCGGCACGCTTTAGCATGAATGACAGTGAAGCCCGGATGGAATTATCGTCGTCGATGATCAGAATCATACTGCAAATTTACATTTTTTTCTTAATAATGTTTTCAAAGTCGGCATCAATATTTGTATTCTTGACAAAATCCCATAGTGTGAGGCTGCGAAGTTGGTAATAATAATACCAATAGTAGAAGAGTTCATTGATGTTTTTCTGTCTGGACTCATCTTTGTTTACCTGTGCATTATTCAAGTCGAGGGTGTTGATCTTACCGATCATGAAGGTTTCGATGCTGGTCTTATATCGTTTTTGTGCGATACTGTCGGCCTCAGTGGCGATACTGACTTGTTTGCCCTGATTGTTAAAATGTTCAACAAGCAGGAATATATTCTGGTTGAACGTCTGTTGTTCCTGTCGTAATTTGCTTTCAGTCACTTCGCGGTTGCTTTCGGCCACTTTCACTTCTCCCCGCCGTTTACCCCAGTCCACAAGCGGGATGCTGAAACCCACGCTGATGATAGCATTATTTTTCAAATCGTTGTAGGCGTACCGCATCTTGTCGTTACTTATTCCGCCATAGCCAACAGTGGCAGTGAGTTTGATGCTCCGCAGATTACCTTTGGCTGTTGCCACGGCATAATCCGATTCCAACTGACGACGGCGTATATTCAATGCAAACGAATTGTTTTCGAGAGCTTTGTCTAGTACATCTGCATATCTGATGCTCATCGATGGCATATTCTGAGGTATTTGAAGCTCTATTTTAGTGCTGTCGCTGATATTCAGGAACGTCTGAAGCTGAAACAGATTGCTGTTCAGACTGCTTTCATTGTCGGTTAGTGTGCTCTGAGCGTTGAGGGCTGACAACTTTAACTGCAGCAAGTCGCTCTCACTCACCTGTCCCATCTTCCGTCGTGCCTCGGCTATCTCATATAGGTGGGTTGCATTCTGAAGATTCTGTTTGGCAATATTCACGTTTTCACGGGCAAGGAGCAGATTGAAAAAATATTGTATAGTCTTCATCGTCACCTCCTCGGTGGCGCTGATGAATGCAGCCTTCGCCTCACGAAATTTTATTGGCTGAATGCGACGTTTCCATTTGTAGTTGTTTACACCAAATATCGGTTGATTCAGTGTGAGACTGACGGGGACGGACATGAAATTCTTCATGCCGTCCGTCTTGATATAGTCTAAAGAGGAGGTTAGAGAGAGCGAACCTCCCGTCAGCCATATATTCTGATTCACATTCAGTGCTCCGTTCATGCCGAACCAGTTGTTTCTGATAAATTTATAAGAACCGTCGTCCTGCTGATAAGAGCTGTAACTCTTATTGTATTGCGGCAGTGTGCCTTCGAAAGTTAACTCCGGAAGCAGATCGGCTTGATAGGTTATATATTCCCAATAAGCCGACTTCAGTTCACCGCGTGCCACTACCGCATCCACACTTTGTGAACGTGCCATCTCAATAGCTTCAGACAATGTCAGTTTGGTTGTATTCCCCTCTGCCGATATCTTTGAACTTACCAGCACCAGAAGCAGAATAGCCATGGTTATAATTATAAGTTTTCTCATCATTTAGTCTCATTCTTCATGTAACGCTTCTGCTGGTTGTATCTTCATGGCTTTCTTGGCAGGGAACCAGATTCCGATAACAATCATCAGAGCAATCAACAGATATGAAATTAATACCGAGAAGATAAATCGTCCTGATTCGAGAGTGACTCCGTCATGCCATTCATTAAGATTGGCGTAGGCCATATTCAGATCGATGATGATTGCAAAGATGGTAGCGACTGATAATAAGATCAGACCCTCGATAATCTCGCGGCGGAATATATCCTTATTTGTACTTCCGAGAGCTTTAAACAAAGCAATCTCACCTTTGCGCTGTTGAGTGCGAAACCAGAACGTACCGAGAATTCCTAAGAAAATATTCAACATCAGGAAAGCCCCGCCTACAAGATGATTTCTCATGTCGTTCATCTGTGAACGTTGGAAGTTTGTGCGGATATCTGAAAACGATTTGATGTCGCTTACATATAAATTTCCCACTCTCAGATGTTTATCTGCGTCTTTCCAGAGATTGTCCATGAAGTTGTTATCCATATTATCTTTCACCCTTACACAGAGTTCACACCAATTCCCAAAATGATTCATGTCCATCTTGTAAAGACAACAATATGAATCTTTGCCACTTTCGAAATCATAGTATTTTATAGGTTTAAGAGCTGCTCCCAGTCGAAAGCTTCTTGTTGTATCAGTGCTTAATTTGAATGATTTTCCAATATAATTGTGTAGCGAAAGGATTTTATGAGGAATGAAGATGTTGTCGGATATTAATATGTTGTCATGTTTTAATAGCTCAGCTAATTGCTCCGGTGATTCGCCGTTAGCTCCCTCATATCTGAATACCTTTACAAAATCGGGTGTAACCCACCTTCTTATGATACTGCCAGAACCTGTCTGTATGGTATCATAGTTGATACCAATAGAGGCATTGCTGCCATTGTATGGATAAGAATTTTGCGACAGACTTGCTGCCTCTATCTCCGGGCCATGCTGAAGACGGTTGAGCAACTCTTCCATATCTTTCTTCTCCAAGGTGTCGGAAGGATTGAAGTCAGGGCTGTTTGGCGTAAGTTTGTTTATCTTTATCAGATAACAGTGTGATATATCGAAACCTCGCGGACTGTTGTAGTCTGTTATTCTTACGTACATAAAGTCGGCAATAAACCACATCACTACGCTCACAATTAATAGTTCAACGAGTATCCAAAGGTTTGAACGCCACTCGTTTCTTATCTGTTTAAATAACTTCCTGTTCATCTTATCGTCTCCCGTTTAGATCGTTAATAATAGATGTTCTGCATGCGTGCCATGCCGGTATGCCTGTGCTGAGCAGATTGAGAACAAAGCAAAATGTCAGAGCATATCCGAACGTAGAGAGATGAAGCAGAATGCTTATGTTTACTAATGGGGCATTGCTGTAATTAGTATAGAGAGGAGTGAATAGAGAAGCGTTGAAACAATAGGCACAAGCTATACTTAGCAGCAATCCCAATATCCCTGCACATAATGTTACAATCATGTTCTCTGTCAGAATTTGATTTGCAATACTCCAACGGGTACAGCCGAACGCCCTTCGGATACCTATCTCGGAGAGTCTCTGCCGTAGACGGCTGTGTGTCATACTGCTCAGATTGACAGCTGGTACAATAAGCAGTATGATGAATGTAATCCATTGCATGCGGTGCTGGGCTGCAACATCAGGTTCTATATTTGCTCCGAAGTCAATAGATTCCTTTTCCGTGTCGTAAGGACGGTTGCGGCTAATCAGTTTCATTCCCTTATTTTTAATTGTGAGATTAAACTTATTGAGATTGGCATCTGCTTCATCGCGAATCTTCGCTTTATCAGCCTCCGAGTGGGCTAGTATCGTAACGCTGAAGTATCCCATGATATTATCCTCCCAAGTCATGTCGCACGCTTCCTTGTCGGTAGTATATGGTATCCATATCTGAGCATAAGATGATGTGGCCAATGTAGATACGTCATTCACTACTCCTGATACTTTGTAAGGGATATGTTTCAGTTTAAACTGTCGTCCGGCAACTCCGGTGCCTGTGCCGAATAGTTGTCTTGCTGTCGTCTTGTCGATCACTGCCAGTGCAATTCCTGCCTTGAAATCAGCTTCACTGTAAGGCTTGCCATCGATAAAACAGAAATTGAATACTCTCCAGAAATCGGCATCGGTGAGTTCTACATCTGCTGTGAGTGATTTCGTACCGTCCATCGATAATAGTTGTTTGGTAGGGTACATATAGGTAGTTACTGCTTCTGGCGTTTTCATTTTCTTGTAGATGGTATTGATTGTTGAAATGGCCAGTGGTCCGTTGCCGCTTCCTTCACCTTGTTGGACGGATCCGAATTTTACGTGCAACATCCTGTCACGGTTGCTTTCCGGAGCATAAGGTGCTACCTTCACTTGTTGTATCATTACCACCAGCATGATGAGAAATAGCGAAAATGCCGTTCCCACGATACTGACAATGCTGATAAGCGGCTGTTCACGCAATTGTTGAAATGTCTGTTTTGTTATCGTATTCATTATCTATTGAATTTGACGTCCATCAAAAAATCTCACTGTGCGACTTGTTTGTTTCGCTTGGTCTTCATTATGGGTAACCATCACGATGGTTCTGCTGTCTTCCTTATTTAGTTTGTGCAACAGATTCATCACCTCAGCACCCATCTTCGAGTCCAGATTACCGGTCGGCTCATCAGCAAGGATAATATCAGGATTACCGATGATGGCGCGGGCTATTGCCACACGCTGGCACTGACCGCCACTCAGTTGGGTGGGGAAGTGGCGCATGCGGTGGGTCAGTCCCACCTTCTCCAACACCTCTTCTGCTCTCCGTTTGCGTTCCTTCGTCCCGACATTGCGGTAAAGAAGTGGCATCTCCACATTATCAATTACGTTGAGCGAGTTAATCAGGTGGAATGACTGAAATACAAAACCCAGCTTCTGGTTCCGGAAGGCTGCGAGAGCCTTATCCTTCATCCTTTCTGTCTGTATGCCTTCTATCTCAATCGTTCCACTGGTAGGCAGGTCAAGCAGTCCTATAATGTTCAGTAGTGTGGACTTGCCGCAACCGGATGGTCCCATGATCGATAGAAACTCACCTTTTTCAACTTCGAGATTCACATTCTCAAGAGCTACCGTTTCAATCTCGTCGGTACGGTAGATTTTATTGATTCCTTTTAATGTAATCATAATTGTATTTTGTTTTATTATTGCTTCTGTTTATTATTCGTCTCTTAGTGACTCTGCCGGGAGTGTTCTTGCCGCTCTTCTTACCGGGATATATGTTCCTATCAGTGCGATGGCAAGCATAATTAGATAGGTAAGTCCCGAATTGATCAGGAATAGCATTATAGGATGATAAGTGAGATATGGCGAGTCTGCATATATGGCATCTACCTTGAAAAAGTCTCCATAATACTCAACGTTCAGCCTCCATACGACAGCTAAGATAAAAGAAATCGTGGTGAGCATCCATGACTCAGTAAGGAATTGTCGCACAATCCTCGACTGCGAGCAACCCATTGATTTCATCATACCGATATCACCGCGGCGATTGTTGCTGCGTATCCAGAATGTGCCGACCATACCGATGAATGTGCAGAGCAGGAAGAATCCTGACATCAGAATGTTATATCGTAGGGTATTATCTGAACCGGATATATTTTGTTGATATTCGCGTTGTTTTTTCAAACTCTGCATCTGCATCAGATAAAAATTGCCTATGGATAATTTAGGAGAGATGTTTTGACTGAAATACTTCTCGAAATCCGTTGTGTTAACATCTGACTTTAAACGGAAGCAAACATAAAATCCGTGTATTGCCATGGGTTCTACTTTTATTGGAAAGATAGCAAGAAACTTAGGAACTTTATTGCATCGTGTCTGAATATCAGAGAAAACGCCGGCAACCTTTAAAAGGCTGTCACCCACCGGTGACCTCTTTCCTATAGGGTTTATACCTTTGTAATATTTTTCGGCAAGACTTTTTGATATATATACACATTTATCCTGTGGCATAGAACTGTTCTTTTTCATCAGTCTGCCTGTATAAGCATCGTGCATTTCATAAGTCTTGAATATGTCAGTACCGTCAAAAATTATTTCATCAAACGTCTGAACACCACAATCTGTAGAATCTATCTTTATGGAAAAACTGGTATAACAGTCCCCGTTCGGTATCGAAGAGTTTCCTTGCGGAATAAAAATACTGCTTATTTCCTTGCGTTGCCGTAATCTATTTATGATTCTCTTCATATTATCGATTCTTGCAGAGTCATTATCGGCTGATGCCTCGTATAGATCATAGTCATTATGATATTCACCTATTTGCATCTCATAGACTCCATGCTCATTGTAACCCGGAGACAAATTCAGCGTGTATTCTGTCTCAAATATTTTTCCTGTGGCTTTCCAAAGGAAAAAACCGACTAGTATCATTTCTATCAGGATCCATCCGTTTTGTCTCCGTTGGTTCCATATTATCTTGAGTATTAACCGTATCATGATGTTTATCTTTTAGTGCTTAATGAGTATATAATTCCGTGACGTAGTGACAGTAGTGCAGGGATGATTGCAGAGATGATATTCAGAAGGAAAGTGATGGATATGGCAATACATATAATTGTCGGATTGAAGAGCATCTCTAGTGTTATTGTTGTTTTCCCCTCACCGCCGGAAGTATCAAATAACTGCAGAATCCAGTTGCTTGATGTAATGACAAAGCTGTAAGAAAAGACAAGTCCAAGTATAGACCCCATAGAACTTAATATCATATTCTCCCATAAAATCTGTCTTAACAGTTCTTTCTGCCTTGCGCCGAAAGCTTTGCGTATTCCCATTTCACTCATTCTGCCTTCCATCCGGCTGGAGATCATTCCGCAAAGATTGAGGGCAGGAACAAAAAGAAGAGCGAACATCATCACGAGAAAGTCACTGATAGGAGACTTGAAATTAGGGACTTCATCATTATTTCGGAAATTACTTTCGATATATGTATCTGGTTGTCCCATAATATCAAATGTTGTACTGTCTTTCTTGTGCGCAAGGTTCAGCTTTTTGAAATATTGCTGTATCTCGTCTTTTAACAGTTTCTTGTCTTCATTATCTCTTACTGTCATATGTAATTTGTATGTTCCCATTAAATGATAAATTCTATCACCGTTGTTGTCAGCATCAGCACCGACTGATTTAGGTATCACAATCCATAAGTCAGCATAAGTATCGGGTGTGGCCTGTGATACATCTTCTACTACTCCTGATATTTCATATTTCTGACCGTTGTTCTCTATTTGTCTTCCTTTTACATCTGTAGAACCAAATATTTTTTTTGCCAAAGACTCTGATATGACAGCTTTTTTGAATTGTGCTCTCTCATCGGCAGCAGTGAAGGGACGACCGCAGATAAAATTGAAAGTGAAAACCCTCCAATATCCGTCGTTTACGTATAACGGTGTTACTTTGATATTCTCCTTGCCTTTCGGCATTCTTATCAGGTTGTCGTTTAGATATGAAGTTGCAGGACAGATCATGGCAATATCTTTTACATGCTTCATTTGTGGTAATATGTCATGTCCCACATGATAAGACAAATTGTTTATAGAATAGGAGCTTTTTTCTTTCACTGCAATTCTTGAGAACACCATCGTCTTGTTCCTGTTATATTCGGGATAGATAGGCGCAAACTTGATGTAATAGATAATGAACACAATCATAATCAGAGATACTGATAGTCCTGTACCTATTATATATATCATAGAATACAGTCGGTTTTGCTTGATCAGCGTCCAAGCCTGACGCATATACATTTTAATCATAAGTACTGGATTTATTTCTTTAACTTTAACCTGCTCTTATCCTTGTAGTCGTTCATATCGCTAACCACAACCCTGTCACCGCGTTTCAGTCCGCTGACCACCTCTACATAATTGAATCCGGCTTCACCAAGTCTCACTTTGCGTTTTACAATCTCTCCATTTCCGTTGGCTACAAAGAGATTATAATCACCGGGACCTGTATAATAGGCACTGTTGGCTATTCTCATCACATCGTTCTTTACCGAATTGATGACATAAATATCCGTGTTGAGGCCGGAGCGCAGATTGCTATTGTGGTCATCTTTCAGCTGCACGGTGAAACTGATGACTCCGTTTTTGGATAGAGGGGTTACGCTGCTGATAATACCCTCGAGTGTCTTGCTGCCTATCTTGACTGTTGCTTTTCCGCCCACGGATATTCTGTCGCCGTAAGAGTCGGCGATGTCTCCACTTATCTTAAAATGACTTAGATCGGAAATGACAGCCACTTGTTGACCTTGTGATATTTGTGACCCAATCTGATTGTTGATATAAGTGAGTATAGCCTTACGGGGAGCACGGATCTTAGCGTCTTCGAGTGTCCGCTTAATCTCTGCCAATGATTTGTGAAACATATCGAGGTCAAGTTTCTGTACTTTATATTCGGCTGCACATGACAACCGTTCGTTGGCAAGTTGTTTTTTCTGTTGTTCCAGTTCGATACGGGCCACGTTGTAGTTCATCTCTTTCTGATGCACATTATCTCTTGTGCTTGCACCGATGCTGTCCAGATAACGCTCGCTGTGCATCTCTACCTTCATCCTGTCCAGTTTCATCTGTGCCACACGTATCTGCATGGCCATATCGGTCAGCTTCGTGTTCTGGTTCACTCTCAATTGCTCTAACTTTGACATTCTCATCTGTTCGTCATCAAGACCTTTATTATAATCTGTCTCTGCCGACTGCAAATCGAGTCTCAAAATAGGTGTTCCCGCATCTACCGAGTCACCACTTTTCTTGTAAGTCTCAATGATACGGGTGTTGATAGGTGAGTTGATGATTTCCTCAAAAACCGGAACCACCTTACCGCTAGCGTTCACGCTCACCTCGATAGTGCCCCTGTCAACAGTCGAGAAAATAAGGTCCGTGCCTCTAACACTCTGCCCCAGCCAATTCTCAACAATGATGAAGCTGGTAACAATAATTGCAACGGCGAGTGTGGCACGGACGATTCTCTTGTATATTCGTCTTCTTATTTCTTCTTTTGGAATTTCTCTGTCCATAATCTGCATAATTGTTTGCCAATAATTAAACAAGATTCATGCCAAAGTCGTAATTGGTTGATAATGAATGCTTTTATTAAAAATTAAAGTGTCCGAATCCGAACAAACTGTTCGGATTCGGACACTTAATAATGCCTGTGTTCGTTCTCTTAGATGATTCCGAAGCGTTTCATGGCATTTGCCACTCCGTTGTCGTCAACATGAGTTGTTATGTAGTCAGCATGACTTTTCACTTCGTCGCTTGCATTACCGAGAGCCACACCGATACCGGCATATTCGAGCATTGATATATCATTTCCGCCATCACCAAAACAGATCACTTCGTCCTTGTTGATTTTGAAGTGTTCCGCCATAAGTTGAACCCCGTGGCTCTTGTTGATACCCGTAGCTGTTATATCTGTGAAGCCCGGATGCCAGCGATTGCCTACGACTCCGCTTACTTTGCCCATCACTTCAGTTTCTTGTTCTATATTAAAGAAAGGTGTGATCTGATAGATGTCTCCCTTCCATCCTTCTTCGAATGTCGTCTCAGGCATCTTGTCAACATGCAAGCGTTCATAGAATATTTGTCTAAGGAAATCGTCGGCATTGCATACACGAATATCTTTGTCCGGGACAAAGATACAGGCAATCCCTTTTTCCTGAGCATATTTTCCTATACAGACAACAGATTGATGATCTATCGGTTGGCTGAATACAATCTCATCATCCACAAAGCAGTAGGCTCCGTTCATCGTTACGTATCCATCAATAATACCATGTTCTTCCAGTGGCCCAAGGTTATTGATGAGGGCTTTAGGTCTTCCAGTGGCAATAAAAACCTTAACACCTTTTTTGTGGGCCTTGTCTAATGCTTCTATTGCAGATACCGGAATCACATGATTCTCAAAACTGACTAATGTGCCGTCTATATCAAAAAATAATGCTTTAATCATGATGCAAAGATACGAAAAATAGCTCAGATAAAAGAAAAAATATAGAATATCACTACATTGTAGTGTGGTCTGTATTACCTGACCTGTATTGAGTTTACATCCACTTTACTTGTGCTTCCTTACGATATGGAATTTTCGAATAACGATATTTTGGATAACCAACCATCAGTGCAGACCGTACGGCTTGTGATTCGTTGAGGCCCACTACCTTTTTCACTTCCTGTGAATAACTTAATGCAATCATCACAAATCCGGCCCAACAACCACCAAGTCCGAATGAAGGCAGCAATAACTCTAAATGGCTAGTAGCAATAACTGTATCGATTATTCCACCTGTATATGCAGCATCGGTATATCCAATGACAATCGTTGGAGCATTATGACAAATGACATCATTACCTTTCTCATAAGAATCTATCAAAGTCTCAAAATGAAGATATTGTGCAAGGTCAGATTTGGCTTCAACCATTGTTTTCATCCATCTGATAATTGCATTGTTCAAGTCATAGATGACACCCCGATTGGAAATTACAATCCATTTATTCTGTTGTTGGTTCACACCTGTCGGCGAATAATTGACCACCTTGAATATTTGTTCAAGCTTCTCTTTCTCAACAGCTTTTTTCAGATATTTACGAATAGAACGCCGACTTCGAAAATATTCCGATAGATTATCTGATGTTATTTCTTCCAGTTTCTCCTTTTCTATCATTCTCATCTCTGGCAGGGTGTTGTACTTAAGTGCCTGGGGTGTGCAGACTGCTTCGCAGTGACCACATTGTATGCAGTGGCTTTCACTCTCGTCTGTTGTGGCTGGGAATCCGTTTCTGTCCATGCTAATAACATCAAGAGGACACGTCTCTATACAAATGCCGCACTGCTCGCAAATACTCTGATTGATGGTTATAATGCTCATGATTACTTTATTTATTTGTTACTATAATGAATATTTAATGGTTTCTGATCGTAATATTAGACGCGCAAAGATACAAATAATATCTATTCAAGACAAATTAAGATGAATTTATTTTAAATTTTATAGTTGATATGCAGAGAATTGAGCAGTAAACGATATTTTCTACAGAAAAAAAATGTTTTTTTTGTTCAATCTCACCTTTTTACACTTAATATACTGTAAATTAAGAATATATCGGGTGAGATTAAGGTGAGATTAAGGTGAGATTGAAACAGGTATTAGCCTGTTTTTATTACGTTAGCCTTCCTTTTTGTAAAGATAAGCCGGTGAATAATGAAAGCTATTCTTTCACCTTATCTTTTAAGTTAAAAGTAATTTACTTTCAAGTTGAAAGGTTCGATCTTTTAACTTAAAAGATAGGACTAGGTCATAGTGAAACTGAATGTATTGATATCTTTTTACATTATGATGGGTAATCTTTTTATTTTCACCTGTCGTAATCTGACTCCATGAATGCAGAAATGCTGATTTTCGTCTTTAATCTCACCTTAATCTCACCCTAATCTCACCCGATAAATTGCAACATAACAATGGGTTAAGGTCGAAAAGGTGAGATTAGAGAAAATATTCTTATAATTTCTGGAGGTTTTGCCGAAATAGCAATCTTTCTGCTGTAAATTCTATTCTTTGGTATCTCCTGATGTGATTCCAACCTCGTATTTATAGCTGTTGTCGAGAAGTCTCTTGGCAAATTCCTTCACATCGGCAGGTGTGATAGCTTTCACAATCTCTGCCATCTTCTCGTCCATATAAAAACCGTTGTAATAATAATCGAATAATACCTTGGTGTTATAGTGGTTTTCCTTCTTCCATCGAGGATAGTCACGTACGATACCTTCCTTATAGTTGGCAAGGAGTTTCTCTGTCACTGCATTCCCTGTAGCAATCTTCTGTAATTCATCCTTAATCTTTCTTACCATCCGTGCACGATTCTCCGGCGACGACTTAAATGCAATGTAGCAGGTTAATTGGTCTACGGGATAATGATCCTCATTCGAACTCACGCTAACGCCGTAAGTGGCACCCTCCTGTTCGCGTATGGCAATGTCTAGCACTTGATCGAGGACGGAACACAGGGCCTCCTGCACGAAATGATTCTGCGGGTTGTACTTATACCCCTTCTCCATTACGTAGATAAGATATGAGGTTGCCGCAGGTGTGTTCATGTCTTTGTGATAGACATTACGGAAATCAGCTTTTCGCGCACTATATTCAGGAAGGTATTTGAATGTTTCGGGCTTTCCTGTTGATGGAAGACTGCCAATATACTGTTCAATGTCAGGGATAATCGAGTCTGTATCAAAAGAGCCTACGAAACAGAGCGTCATACCATTGACATCGGCAGTACGTTGACGGTACAGCTCCAGCATACGGTCGTAGTTGATGCTGTCCAGATTATTTTCGTTTACAAAGAATTGGCGACCTGTATTTGCCAGTACTGCATGTGAAATACTGTCACCAAAACCATAATAAGGATCTATCTTCGAGTTGATAATCTCCTTTTTGCCTTTTTCTTTGAATGCCTCAAACTGTTCCACATCCTTCCTTGGTGCCGTGAAATTAAGATATGTCAACTCCATCATGGTGCGGAAGTCCTTCTTTGAGCAACTGCCGCTGATGTTTTCTTCGGTTTCACCAAACCCTATATCCGCTCTTGCCAGTTTACCTGCCAGTTTTTTCTGCAAGTCGTTGGAACTGAAATCACCAAGTCCGCCCCAGCCTGTCACTCTATTGAGAAAGCAATATTCGCGTTTATCACGTGTGTCCAGCAGTGACTTTCCTCCCATCTTGTATCCCGATAGGGTAATGGCATCCTTGTCGTATGTCGTTGGTTTGAGAATCACACGTACTCCGTTTGATAGTATCAGCTCGGTACTTCCGTTGAAACCCGGTTTGCGGGAGATCACTTTTCCTGGGCATGGTAATACCGGCACCAGTGCGCCATTATTCGTATGGTCTACGTATGGACTTATGGTGTCTTTCCGTGCTTGGTGTATGATATTCAGGACTTCTTCAGGAGTGGCAATTTTTAGCGTGTCATTCTTAGGCATATACATGATCACCACCATGTTGCTGTCTACGTCCAACGACTTATAAACAGAGTTCACGTCGCTTAGTTTCAGCTGATCGTATTGTTCCTTGTTGATCTCGTATTGTGTCTTCGGTGATGCCATGGCAAAACCCCGTAAGAAGTTGTTCACGTAATCGTTCACATATTGCGTGTTCGGTATTTTGTTACGGTTCTGATAGCTGTTTTCATTGCTAACTTTCCAATCGTTCACCACACGGTCCATTTCTGTCTGTGTGAAACCATATCGATGTGCACGTTCAACTTCTCTCACAAGAATGTTCAGGGCCTCACGCCACTTGTCGGGATTGGCACTCAGTGAATACGAGAACTGGCTCTTTGCGTTCGTTAGGATGAATGAATTACCCCAGTCCACACTGCCCCATTTCATCGGGCTGTCTTTCTTTCTAGTGATGTCATTCAGACGTTGACTCATCATGTACGAAAACAGGTTTTTCTGACTCGATGCCATCCACGACTCAGCTGTACCCAAATATTCTCGTTCAAGAGAATCATGTTTAATGAATATCTGTATGGTCACATCAGTGCATTCCTTGTCTGCGCCTATCGCCACAATGGGTTCCCTGTTGCCTTTGATAGGATAATATATACGCTCTGCAGCATGCCTCGGTACCTTGTTTTTGGCAAACAGTTTCTTTATCTTGGCTTCAATCTCATCGGGATTGATGTCGCCTACAACGATGATTGCCTGAAGGTCCGGGCGATACCATTTCTTATAATAGTCGCGCAACATCTTGTATGGGAAGCTGTCCACTACAGACATTAATCCAATGGGGAGTCTGTCGCCATACCGTTGTCCCGGAAATATCTTTGGATAAATGGAATCACCCATGCGGCTGTAAGCGTCACGGCGTGAGCGCCACTCTTCGTGGATGACACCACGTTCCTTGTCAATCTCTTTACTTTCCAGACTGATAGCATTCGACCAATCCTTGAGTATCAGCAGGCATGAGTCTGTCACTCCCGGTTTGCTTACGGGTGCATTACAGATATTGTATACGGTCTGGTCTATGGAGGTATAGGCGTTCAGGTCTCCTCCATATTTTACGCCTTTGCTCTGAAGATAAGTTTGAAGGGAGTTACCCTTGAAGTGTTCAGAGCCGTTGAAAGCCATGTGCTCAAGGAAGTGCGCGAGGCCACGTTGGTTTTCTTCCTCCAGTATGGAGCCAACCTTTTGGGCAATATAAAAATCGGCCTGATGCTCCGGCCATTTATGCTGGCGTATATAATATGTCAGTCCGTTAGGAAGTTTACCCACACGTACGGAGTCATCGTTAGGAACCTTGTGATAGTTCTGCGCCGTCATGGATATGACGCAGAAAACCATAGAAATGGCCGTTAGCAGTTTTTTCATGATGTCATTAAGTATAATTATGTAAATGAATATTCATAAAGGTTTATTTCCTTTTCAAATTAACGCATTATTTATTAATATTGTTCCCTTTTCATCTGTTTTTTAATAAATATTTACAAAAAAGCTCTCTGTATAGACAAATGTTCCTCAGATGAATCATGTTTTCCCAAAAAATAAATAGTTAAAATTATGAAGGGAATCTTCTTGAAAAATTGTTTTGTGTTTAAATATTGAATATCTTTGTCGTCGCAAAGAGAAATCAGTAGCTATGAGAGTCAAAAGAGAATTCTAGCAATTGAATAACAATATAAAATAAAAATATGCCAACAGTAGACGACAAGAAGATTATCTTCTCAATGGTGGGAGTATCAAAAATTATCCCACAAAATCAAAAACAGATTCTGAAGAACATATACCTCTCGTTCTTCTATGGTGCAAAAATCGGTATTATCGGTCTTAACGGTTCGGGTAAATCCACGCTGATGAAGATTATTGCAGGATTGGAACAACCCACTCTGGGCGACGTGGTGTGGAGTCCCGGATATACAGTAGGCTATCTGCCACAGGATCCGCCTCTCGATGAGTCGAAAACCGTAAAAGAGAACGTGCAGGAAGGTGTGCAAAAGGTGTATGATGCACTGCGCGAATACGATGAAATCAATAAAAAATTCGGTGAAGAGGAATATTACAGCGACGCTGACAAAATGGATAAGCTGATGCAGCGTCAGGCTGAAATTCAAGACTTGATTGATGCTACCGATGCATGGAATATCGATTCAAAACTGGAACGTGCGATGGATGCCCTGCGCTGCCCTTCCGGTGATTCGTCTGTGAAGAATCTTTCCGGTGGTGAGCGCCGCCGTGTGGCTCTCTGCCGATTGCTTTTGCAGAAACCGGATGTCCTGTTGCTTGATGAGCCGACCAACCATCTTGATGCCGAGAGCATCGACTGGTTGGAGCAGCATCTACAGCAGTATGAGGGCACGGTAATCGCAGTTACCCACGACCGTTATTTTCTGGATGATGTGAGTGAGTGGATTCTCGAACTCGACCGTGGTGAGGGTATACCATGGAAGGGCAACTATTCTTCATGGTTAGACCAGAAGACCACGCGTATGGCGCAGGAGGAGAAAACTGTATCTAAACGCCGCAAGACTCTTGAGAGAGAGCTAGACTGGGTGCGCATGGCTCCCAAAGCTCGTCATGCAAAGGGTAGGGCCCGTCTGAATTCTTACGAACAGATGCTCAATGAGGAGCAGAAAGAAAGCGAGGAAAAACTGGAGATATTTATCCCTAACGGACCTCGACTGGGCAACAAGGTGATTGAAGCGCAACATGTGAAGAAAGCTTTCGGCGAGAAGATTCTCTTCGACGATCTTAATTTCGTACTGCCACCGAATGGTATTGTAGGCGTGATTGGTCCCAACGGTGCGGGTAAAACTACCCTTTTCCGTCTTATTATGGAACTGGAACATGCTGACGAAGGTCAGTTTGAGGTAGGCGAGACAGTTAAACTTGCTTATGTGGACCAGCAACATAAGGAAATCGATCCGAAGAAGTCGGTCTATGATGTAGTGTCGCAGGGCAACGAGACGTTGCGTCTGGGAGGCCGGGATGTCAACTCGCGTGCATATCTCTCGCGGTTCAACTTCTCGGGCGTAGACCAGAGCAAGCTGTGTGCTGTTCTTTCTGGCGGTGAACGTAACCGTCTGCAATTGGCTATGGCATTAAAACAAGAGGGCAATGTGCTGCTCCTTGATGAGCCTACCAATGATATAGACGTTAACACGCTTCGTGCGCTTGAGGAAGGTTTGGAATCTTTTGCCGGCTGTGCTGTTGTGATCAGTCATGACCGCTGGTTCCTTGACCGTATCTGTACTCATATCCTTGCTTTTGAGGGCAATGGTGAAGTCTTATTCTTCGAGGGTAGTTACTCAGAATATGAAATCAATAAGGCCGGTCGTCTAGGTAATGAAGAGATCAAGAAAGGACGCTATCGGAAGCTGATAGAGGATTGATGGTTCTTCATTGTAAAAAATATAGGCGATTATAATGAAACGAATAATACTCTTACTAGTCATCTTACAAGTTTGCGCATCATGTATCAATTCGCAAAATACCAGCTCTTCTCGTTTAGCTTCCTTTACGCACGCCATGCAAAAGAAGGACACTACCAATATGAGACTAATTCTGGAAAAATGGGAGAAAGATTCACCTGAAGATCCGGAACTGGCTACGAGCTATCTCAACTATTACTATTTGCTGTCTCAAAACAGCTCTCTCTACTTGTCGACAGACACCACCTCCGACAGAGATCAGCTCTTATTGTCTGATTCCACAGGCAACAGAGTTGGGTCTCTTTCGGATGATTTTTCTTATAATGATTTTTATATTAATAAGGGTCTTGCGATCATAGATAAGGCAATCATAAAATTTCCGGATCGCCTTGACATGCGTTTCGGAAAAATCTATGTTCTTGGTCAGTTGAAGAGATGGACCGAGTTTACGACAGAAATCATCAAGGCCATCAATCGTTCGGCAATCAACAAGAATAAGTGGACATGGACCGAAAACAAGCCTTATGTTGGTGGTGAGAAGGCTTTTCATGGCAGTTTGCAAGGTTATCAGAATGATCTCTATAACACCCAGAATGACAGCTTGCTAACGAATATGCAGGATATTGCGCAGGCGGTTCTGAAATACTATCCAAACGATGTGCAAAGCCTATCTAATATATCTATCGGCTATATCGTGAATAATAAATGCGAGAAAGCTTTAACTTATCTGCTGAGGGCAGAAAAAATAGCACCTCATGACCCCGTTATATTGAGTAACCTCAGTGCGGCTTACGAGAGAATGGGGAATAAAAAAAAGGCGGAAGAATATCTTAAACGATGTAATAGATTCGACAAAGATAAACAATAAAACACTTAAATGACTGTACGAAAAAAGAACTTCGCTTTGATCATCACATCAAGAAATATGAAAGGTAAACGTTCTATTTTCAGCTCCATAGTTTTTCTGAATTTAATATTATATGTTGAGTAGCAAGGCCAAAGTTGTACTTGTCTACTTCATTTCCATCATTGAGAATAGTAAGGAGTTTAGCTCACGGATTATATGATAGGCACCTTCCGGAAATAATCTACATTTTGTGTTATAATATAGGTTATGGTTTGCATAGATAGTAATATAGATACAGAACCTCCTTCAAAAAATAGTAGAGGTACACTTTTTATTAATAAAAATCAATATATTTTGCTTACTTGTATTTGTCGTAAGCTTCGACAGGTTCGTTTATCGTGTTGTTCAGTCTTTCCAATACCTCTGCGGCATCTACTGTTATAACCTTTCCGTCGGGTGTTCCTAATATCACAGGTTCCCCCTTACGAACCTTGTCTTCGATCATTCTGCGATAGGATAAATTTAATCCTTCATGCAGCTTTGTGCTAATATCTTTAAAATTATTCCTTCTCGCCATTTTTTCGAATAGTATTAAACAGTTCAACATTGTAAACCTTATGGGTCTTCTGTTTAGAACCTTCAGCCACTACCACACTTGGAGATACGCTGTTGTCTGCTATCATCCAGTAGTCAACTATTGGAAGGTAGATCTTAAACAGATTACTCAACCCTGACCAGTAACGGCGACGAATGACATTCTCTGTTATCTCGTGACCGCCGTTTTTGACCCTTTCGGCTACTCGTTTCATTGCAAGCTCAGGTGAATTCAACCAGAAAAATACCAAGTTTACACAATAACCTATTTTCTGTGCGCGATTAATCAGCTTGGAATAAGACAATGGTGCCAGCGTCGTCTCTATTGAGAAAGATTCTTTTCTTATCAGCAGGTTATTGATTCTCGCAATCATAAGTCTGCCGGCTTCTATGCTGACGCTTTCAGGGTTGAATGGAGAGAGGCCTTTAGCTATTTCGTCGGCATTGACAAACTCCTTACAGTTAAGGATTTCTGGCAATACTGTATAGGAGGCAGTTGTCTTTCCTGCCCCGTTACACCCGGAAATAATATATAGGTTTTTCATCCTTCATTTTCAATCAGGCTGCAAAGGTAATAAAATAATGTGAATGTTGTATTAAATTTTAATATATTTTGCCATTTCGCAAATTTCTATTACTTTTGTATTACTAATATATAAAGGAGGGGTTTGCTTATGTTATTGAAATATGGTATAATAGGAACAGGGGCCATTGGTGGGTATTATGGTGGAAAACTGGCAAACGGCGGAAAGGATGTTCATTTCCTTTTCCATTCGGATTATGAGTATGTTAAAAGTCATGGACTGCAGGTGGATTCTTGTGATGGCTCGTTTCATCTGGAGAATGTCAATGCTTATAATGATACTAAATCGATGCCGAAGTGTGATGTCGTCTTCGTGTGTCTGAAGACTACCCGTAATGGAATGTTACAGCAGATGCTGCCTTCCATATTGCATAAAAACACTGTGGTGGTGATGATTCAGAACGGTATTGGTGTTGAGGCTGACTTGCAAAAAGCTTTGCCAAATATTCATATCGCTGCTGGATTGGCTTTTATCTGTACAGGAAAGGTTGGTCCCGGTCATGTTGATCATCAGTATTACGGCAAGTTGACTATCGCACCGTATAACTTCGATGATGAAGAATTAGTTAAAAATATCATCTCTGACTTAAATGGTGCAGGTGTGGAAGCTGTAACCGCTGAATATAATATTGCTCGCTGGAAGAAGGCTGTTTGGAATATTCCATTTAATGGAATGACCGTGGCGATGAACACTCAGACGGACACGTTGTTGCAGAATCCCGCAACGAAGCAATTAATTTATGATTTGATGATCGAGACGATACGGGCTGCAAATCATGTAAATTCTGGCAATCCGATAGGAGAGAGATTCGCTGACGTTATGATACAGTCTACGAAAGCGATGATACCTTACTCGCCAAGTATGAAACTTGATTTCGATAATCACCGACAGATGGAAATCAATTATATTTACTCACGTTCGATAGAGGAGGCGGCAAAGGCCGGATTTAAGATGTCGAAGGTTGAGATGCTTGAGGCTGAACTTAAATTTATCGAAGCAGGATATTTAAAAAATGCAGCTAAATGATGAATCTGGATTCTTAATATCTGTACCTTCCGCCAATTTTCTATGAAGTTCTCTTGATGTGGAATATCTAAAGAAAATCATTCACCGTCTTGTATGGAGGAAAGTGTCGGCAAACGATTCTATTCAAGTATCATCGGTTCTTTTGGTTCATTCGACAATACTCTGTGTGGTTTTCGTAAAGAGCATAATATCTTTTATCTGTGTGTCTCTATATATAATAATGTGTAATTCCATAGTCATGATATTGGTTGTAACGAAAATGGAAAAACATCGAAATAAATATGAAAAAAGATCATGAAAAGTTTGGTATTGCGAAAAAAAGCTATACCTTTGCACCCGCTTCCGAAACAATCGGTAGCACAAGACAAGCGGTCTTTGAAAAGATTACATAAACAGACAAAGTAGTACAAGAAGCCATTGCATCTTTTATTGGATGTAATGAGGATAGAAATAAACGAACGTCAATAGTTATTTGCATTAATGCAGGTAACAGTTTAGATAGACTTTAGTGCTTCAAGAGATACGGACATCTTGTAAAGGAAACAAACAAAAGACATT
>Ga0302288_1000213_pt1 | contig 53544 bp, 42 predicted proteins | sample III_Fen_N1_1_FD_194549 | JGI IMG/M metagenome (GOLD analysis project Ga0302288, IMG submission 194549) | Peat permafrost microbial communities from Stordalen Mire near Abisko, Sweden - III_Fen_N1_1 | ecosystem: Environmental > Terrestrial > Soil > Wetlands > Permafrost | place: Sweden: Abisko...
AAAACCTGTGCCATTTTTTAAATTTGTAGCAATAATTACTACAAATCATCAAATATGCCTACATATTATGTTACAACGCGTTAAATACTACCCCGCAAATATAATTAAATAAACAATAAATTTGAATAATTTGTGATAAAAAAATAGTCAAGTGTATAGAAATCGATTGCATTTAACTATTAAGCAGTGTTTACTGACATAAATCAGAATAAATAAAAACCAAAATTTATAAAAAAAGGCTATTCCAATCTCGTTGAAACAGCCTTTTAAAATCAATAACAAATTATAAAATAATATTCAATTGTCACAAAAAAAGTAAATTTCCATTTTTTACGATTTTATTAACCACGGATCGGAACTCGCTCTGACGATATTAAATTTCCAATCTTCCTCAATAGTATTTATATTCAGAACAGTCATATCAAACCTAAAATATCAACCGGCCCATCCTTCTCTATCGAGATTTCTATAATTGATGGCTTCAGCAATATGGTTGGAGAGTACATGTTCAGAATCGTCTAAATCAGCAATCGTACGAGCCACTTTAATGATACGATCATAGGCACGTGCCGATAAATTGAGCCTTTGCATGGCATTTTTGAGCAATTCAGAACCTGCTTTATCGGGCAACGCAAAGGTTCGTTGTTGTTTAGAGGACATTTGAGCATTGCAATACACCCCATCTATATCTTTAAAACGTTGCTCTTGGATCTCCCTGGCACGAATAACCCGTTCACGAACCGCTTCACTGGTTTCAGAGTCTTTCATTTCTGCCAATTTTTCGAAAGGAACAGGCACTATCTCAATATGAATATCAATCCGATCGAGCAATGGACCTGAAATGCGGCTCAGGTATTTTTGAACCATTCCGGGACCGCACACGCATTCACGGTCGGGGTGATTGTAATATCCACACGGACAGGGATTCATTGAAGCCACCAACATAAAACTGGCAGGATATTCAATTGAGAATTTAGCACGCGAAATGCAGATTTTACGGTCTTCGAGCGGTTGACGCATCACCTCCAATACCGTTCTTTTAAACTCTGGAAGTTCGTCCAGGAACAATACTCCATTATGTGCCAATGATATTTCACCGGGCTGAGGAAATGCCCCACCTCCTACCAGGGCTACGTCGGAAATCGTATGATGGGGGCTCCGAAACGGACGTTGCGAAATAAGCGATGTATTACTATCGATATTACCGGCCACGGAATGAATTTTGGTAGTTTCCAATGCTTCTTGTAACGATAGCGGGGGCAAAATAGTAGGTAGTCGTTTGGCCAGCATAGATTTTCCGGCTCCGGGAGGGCCAACCATAATTATGTTATGTCCGCCTGCAGCCGATACTTCCAGCGCACGTTTTACACTTTCCTGTCCTTTTACATCCGAAAAATTGATTTTAAATTTATCTATATATCTGTATCCCTTATATATAAGTAAATTAAAATAACACATAAATCTATATAATATCAAAATAGTTAGACGATAGTTAGACGATATAATTTGATATGTATTTCATCTAAAACTGTCGTAATAATTTCCACCTCCGACATCCTGAAAAGTTATGAGATTTTTCTGCACTTGTTTATGCTTATTGAAGCTGTCTAATTTAACATGAAGTTTCCTTTTCTTTAATCTCTTTATTTTTATTTTTGATTCATTTTGTAGAATATCGGCAACTTTCTTTTCATTCAGAAACTCATTATAGTCTAACATATCATTAATTTTCTTCTATATATAAAAATACAGAAAACTTATAATAGATAATCTTCTTCATCAAGAAATGAAATATCTTTTTCATTTCTCATTTCTTTATACATCGAATTATCATCTTCTTCAAATATAGAAATTGAACAATCTCCTAAATCCAAATCATCTTCACACTCATCATTAGGCAGGTCTTTCACTAAATCTTTCATTTTCTCATCCCATATCACTTGAACTCGCTCTTTGAAAGATAATGGCACATATATAGCATCGTGACATGTAAGTATCTTGATGTCATCAAATTGATCATATAGTTCTTTTAATACGCCAAATATGAATTGAGTTTCAATACGAACTAATGTATTATAAACATTGCCTTTGCCTGTCTTCTTTAATTCTAAAATTTGTTCATGCACTATAGGATACTTAAAACTCATATATTCGATTATATATGGCCTGATACCATATAAATAAGGGTGTCTATTATTATCACAATTCAAATAAATCTGAAATAATTGTTTAACCTCAGACTTAGACAATAATCGAGATGAGTAATCAGCTTCACACCCTCTTTTATTACTATTCCTAATTGAATTCAATCCCGCTGTAAGTTCACTGTAGAAGGTGTGGTTAATAACACTTGAACAGTACTGTTCATAATCATAATCGTTGATTATTTCAGAATTTTCATATTTTAAATGCATTGCTAACATTAATGGAAATGAATTATGAATATCAAACTCAACTAAATTCTCATCATTAAGCTTGATATTACTTTTCCTAACATGACTAGACAATGAAGTAAAGTTAGTGTATAACCTATTTGATGCAAAGCTAAATGTTCTATATCCTTTCAACCATTTGTGTAAGCATAAGTTATTTCTAAACCATTTACCGATATCAATAAAATTGTCCCATTCATCATACGTTTTTTCTAATTGATTTTGCGTTAGGTCGTAATTGAATGTGCAGCTTTTGTAATCCTTTTGTAATCGTTTTAATACATGTGGTTCAATATAGACACTCTTCTGATCTACAACCATTTCGTTTGTCTTATTTATGTCATCTTGATAATAAATGATTCTCTTTATTTTTACTTTTTGTTTGAATGGTTCTGAAAAGCGATAACCAAAGCTTTTCTTATCAACGACATAATAGTCTCGTTCTATTACTCCTTTATATATGAGATAATCGATGTAAATACTATATCTAGCATATACCTTAACGAATTTCCTCGAGTTTATAATTGTATATCCATTCTTGTCGACACCTTCATAAATTAGACTTTTCGCAATAACGCTCAATATTAAATCGAAATTCTTACTTTTCAATTTGATTACTTTACCCCTGTAATTATAGTCTATTTCATTAAATTCAAATTCAAATAAAGTCATGTTTTACCCTTTTTGAAATTTGTAGTTGAATTTAGAGAAGAAGTTTATTTTTATGTTTTCTTCTTATCATATAATATGATATGCACTTATGAGTTATTTTATTAATAATGTGTTGTTTATACATTTTTTTTGAAATCAGTTGGTTTAGAATATGTGATTGAAAGAAGACGTTTATTTTTTATATTTATGTTATCTTCTTATCATATAAAATGATTTGCAGTTTCGACTTATATAACTAATAATGTGTTGTTTATTTTTTAAGAAGCGTTTATTTCTGGTCTATTAAAATTATTTCAGCTAATAGCTGATTTTATTGAATTAAAACAAGGCAAAATAGATAAGAAAATAATTAAAAAATAGTGCAATAAAGCAGATAAAGTCTATATAAAAACTCTGAATATAAGAATTTGAATGCATTTTTTTTCATTTACTTGATTATCTGGTATGTTAAAGATGGATGGCGAACAACCATCCATCTTTAGTTGAAGCATCTAAGATAGTGTGTCTTTTAGTCAATTTAAAGCAGCTATATTTACTAATCACAGAACTAGTCAATACAGCAAAGAAACTCTATTAAAATCATTCCCATTCACTTTGGTGAGTGTCTGGGGTGATAAATAGATAAGCTAACATTCTAATTTTAAAGTTGTTGGATAATAGATTGGGAAATTAAATTCGAGTTGCTGAAGACATTTTATTTATTAAAAAAAATAGCAAGTAGTCTTATTCTTTAAGTTGTTGTTTATCAACTAGATATATACTTATTTGTGTTGAAATGGCGGAATTTGTCATAGATGTTTTATATACAGGCACTTATAAAATATTTTGACAATAAATACCTAAATAATGTATAAATATTTTGTAATTTAATATAAATATCGTAAATTTGAATATATTTATAATAACAAAAACAAATAAATAAACAAATATGAAAACAAAACAAAACAAAAAAATAAGAAGAAAGCAAATGAGTAAGGGTTTGTTAAATGATTTGGCGGATCAAGTGTTGCCAAACTATGCTTATTATTTATCAAAAATTAATTTTCTACAAGAAGAAAAAGATTTGGATTATCGAATTTTTTTATTCAATAAAGATATTTTTGAAATAATTCATAAATGTGTTTTACTTAAAGGTGCATTTAAGCATGATCTAAATGGTGAAATTGCAACTTTTAATTATATGTTAAATTATCTCAAAGAGGCTATTGGTATAGATCAAGATATATTATTCAAAATGGATTATGATGAAGTGCCCGATGAAATATGCGAAGTGGCTAATTATACAATTAGCAAATCAATTTGCTATTTGAGTATTGTCATCATAACAAATTTGCTTAGTAATGAAAAATACAAACAAAATAATAAAATATTTTCAGATTACATTCAAAAACAAGAACGAAGAATGAAACTAGAAAGACTAGGTGAGTTAGCTGCATAACGGTTGATTGTTTGAATCTCATGTAAAATAAGGCTTTCGACCAAATCGTAAGTGACTCATTTATAGACTATATTATTGAGATATTATGAATTCTCTATTATAGATATTTTTGAGTCATTTTTGTTGAAATGAACATTCAAATCGTCACGCTAAACATTTCCTGGTCAATCCTTTGTTCATAGGTATTTTTGGAAATAAAAGTTAATTGCAAAAATAAACACTCATGATATTTTGTAGTCATTAAAGATATTGACTAAGAAACCCAGAACAACGAATACAATAAAAACATATTAAAATGACAATAGCAGACATCAAAGAGATAATTAAAAGAAAAGATGCAGAAAAAGAAACAGATCGCTGGTTAAGCGCAATATGTATACGAGAACATCAAAAAACAAGAGGTACTGTAAAAGTAGATGAAAGGTGTAGGATCAAGAAATTTTTTCATTACTATAAAAATGACATCTACACATTCGAAGTTGAAGTACTAGAAGGTCAGTTGGGCATATTTCAAGAATACACAGATAAAGAAATTATTGAATATTTTGTAACTGAGAAAGAACATAGAAAGATGAAATTAGACAAAATAAATAAAACTCGAATCTCTTAGGTATATTCTCCATCGCTTTCAGCTAATAGAAATGACTCTTCTGTACTCTTGCTGCTCGTGGAGCGAATTACTCATTGAGAAAATGTGGGTTTAGAATTAAGCAGTAATTATTAATATAAAATGTTTTTTGATAAGATCCAAAAAAGAGAGTGAGTTTAAGGCAATTTTAAGAGGTTTTTTCTTATAAGTGTGCAGTTTATCTACTTTTTGAAAAAACTCTTTTAATTTCAACCCCATCCTATTTGGGAGTGACTATAAAGCATTAATAGTAATGTAAAAGTTGGGTGCTTTGAACGAACAATAATTCATGATTGAAAATATATATAAGATATATTTAGTTGAAAAGGTGATTCAGATATAAATCTGAATCACCTTTTCAACTAAACGATTTTAATAGTTTCATTAAGTTCGTAATTCTATTGTAGAATGGAAAGGATTAATACCCATTTGACTTACCATTATATTTGTTTAAAAACAGAATTGAAGTATTCAACTACTATATCCCAGTTTTTTACAGTATTAATAGTAAACCCACTTTTTGAGAGTGAATTAATCCAATCTTCGCCAATTGCATATACCAAATAAATATTTGCGAATTCTTTGTCAAAAATGTATTTATTAGTTTCTAAATCTTCATTGAAACATGCTTGGTTACGTGATTTTTTGATATGGTCAATACTATCTGGTGTTATAGTTAAGGTACCAGTTAAGTCGTCACTGCAATCATAATAATCCAATGTGAATGATATATTTGAGTACCTTAAATGAAGATCTTCAATGAAACTTATATTTGGTGCATATGGTGTATCATAAAAAACATCGTAATGTTGATCATCGGTATTGATAACCTGTTGATTACAGACATCCCATTTACACCCCCAGTTATCCCACCGCCAGTCATACCAATTATTATAATTGTACCTTGCCTCTAAATCTGATAGATATATATCGAATTCTTCTTCTGTACGACCTTGTTCGTCCAAAACAACGATTTCAAACTTTCCATTGTCATGAACAACATCAATTTTTTGTATTGGATAAAAATCAGGATGAAATGGATTTATTGTCAACAGTTCTTCAGGAGTTGGTGAAAACTTTTCCATTTGAAAATCACTATTATTTTCTGAATTTAGAACATCAAAGAAATTTTTCATTGATGTTTTATTACCACTTATTTTTAATTTATTTGAACACCATGCTGGCATAATTTTATGACGATTACCTTATACATCGAGAGGTTTCTAGTTATTTAATTTGTTTGTTATTTTTTTGAATTTGATAATTCAATCACTAATTTTTTAAGCTGATCAAATGATAGATTATTACTTATACTCACTAATATTTTTAATTCATTTAATTCATCTTCAGATATTTTATTTTTTTGTTCTTCACAATTCTTCAACATTATTTCTTTAAATAATTTTCTGTATTCTATTTCTTCGTCAGTCATATTTCTATACTTTTCTATAATTGATTCAATATATTTTACCAAAGCAAATGAAGCGTTAAATATATCTAGCTTCTTAATATAGATTTCTTTTAGGTATTGAAGAATTGCAGTTTGCATTTCTTCATTGTCAAATTCAACATCAAAATAATCTTCGATTGAACTTGTACTAATTGATATAATTTGTTCTTTATTTGATTTTATATTTGTCTTTGTAGAATATATATATTTTGCAATTATATATCTATATGCATATTCATAATTTTTAATATCTTGTATTTCTAAAATTTTCCTTTGTATTTCTTTTATTGTCTCTTTCATTATTTTTTATTTTAAAGGTTTATAATTTCTGTTCTCTTTATTCTGATATCTCTTTATTTTTATAAAGTTGATCTTTCAATCTAATATTTAACATATATTTTTGATATTTTCCCAATCTGCTTAATAATCAATATGGTTTTTAATAGATTATTATTCAAAAAATTCCTTTCTATTTTTCTATAGTTTAAATTCAAAAAAGTTTATTTATTTGCTCAAAATAAATGTTAATTATTTAATTGAATGCATATACAATTAAGAATAAGGAATTTGCAAAATAGTTAAATTTAGCAGAGAGGTAATTATTTAAATATTGAACTAAAATCAGTTGAAATTTGTATAGGGTTGAATAAATGGATTGGAGATTTGGTGAGAATAGTTAAAGTAGTAGAAAAAGAATAAGAAATGAGAGGTTAAAAGAAGTAGAAGATATACTAGAAAATTGTAATAAAACAAAATTACCAATTCAACTATCATATAATCTGTTTACTGGAATCGTAAAATTTTACACCAACACTCATTTACAGCCGAACAAACAACTGCTCCCACCTAAAAATATCGGGAGTAGTCACCTTGGAGTTTCTTCAAGATACCTTGAAGAAACTCCAAGGTTATGGATTGTAGCTTCAAAACGATACGTAGCCATATCTGGGTGACTCAATGAACGAACAATACGCCCGACTATTTTATCTATACCTATACGTACACTTCCTGTGTGTAGCGTAGTACTATCCCCTGCACCTTATTACCACATTGCAGCATCTCATCATACTATAAAAACAAAGCAACGCGGCTCCCAACCGATAGGATAGAATAGCGTAACTACCAGTCTATTTAGCCGAACAATACAATAAATAAATATTTTAGAATTTCAATTAAATAATACGTTGTTAATCCGAAGAATTGTTTCTACCTTTGGGGCTTTATTTTACTTAAAAACAACAAGAGCCTCATTATAGGTTCAACTCAGTGAAATTCCTGTATAAGCACTTATAAAAAATACACTTATTTTCATATAAAGCTATTTATCAGAGAAGTAATATGCGATGTTCTTTAAGATAAAGCGGAAATAAGGTCACCTAGGTGCCGATATAAATTGTTAGCGGTCAGTGTAAAAAAAGAAAAAGAAGTATAAATTAACTATAACTTGACTGATTCATGTTCCCTTATTAAAAGTAACGTGCATGATTCTAACTCTACAAAACAAAAAATGGAAAACTTTATTAAAACCAAAAGCTCTGAGATATCTTGCGCTTTCGCTGAAATAGCTATTCAAGGTTATAAACATATTTTGACCTTCGAAATTGACTCAACTAAACTAAGTTCAGATTATGCAACTAACATAAATATAACAAAAGATGGTGATTTTGTTGAAATGTTTGAGAAATTGCAGGCTTTTACAGACTTGCCTGCAATATATTTTTTTGGGATAAATAAAGAAATTGATTATAATGAAGTAATCAACGCTATCGAAGTAACAAGTAGTGCTAATGACTTAAATTTCCCAGCAAATAATAAAAACAATGTGAATAATGGTATCTTATATGTAGGGAAAGTAAAAAGTTGCGCATGGGGTAGACTAATACAACATTTAGGTTATCATCAAAATCAGAAATCTCATGGTTTGCAAATTGATTATTGGGCTAAAATGATTTCCAAACCTTTAAAGCTTACTTATACTATAATGTTCTTTGACAAGAATATCGCAGATTTCATTGAAATACTTGAAACTGAACTAGCAAAAAAATATAAACCAATAATTGGGAAACATTAAAATAAGTAGACTTAAAATAATGAAAATGAAAATTATGAGAACAAGAATTATCATGTTATGTGGATTCATATGGTTTTGTAACCATTGTTTTGGTCAGATTACAATGACTGAATTTGATAAAAAGGATAAGGTTGAGGAGAAAATAATACCTCATCCAAAATATGACAGTTCAGAAAATTTTGAGGATTATGGTTCATATTATAGACGTCTTGGTTCTGATCGTCATCTTTTCTATGAAGAAAAAGAAATGTGTACTGAAAGTGCTTATTATAAAAGATATATTGGATTACAAATTTTTTATCCTTCTCACGTTGATAATTATGATGAAAATTATACATTCTTCATAAAACGTCCATTCGACAAACCTCTTAAATGGAGCGACATAGGAAATAGATACTATACAATTCTCAATATTTATCTTAACTATGATAGTTTACCTTCAGAAGAAAAAGTGTACGAAAAACTCATGAATGATGATGTTAGAACCAGTAAAATATTGTTGATATTAATTTTGAAAGATAATATTACGGGTGATACAATTCATTCTACGTTCACTCCTTATGACCCTACTTGTATTTTAGTCCCTTACTTTGAGAGATTAAAACAAGCATTAGATGGTAAAACAATAATCGCTTACAATCACTGTATGTCATATAAATTACCAAGGACAGAGGCTTTCAATGAAACTATTGAACAAGGTAGTTTATGGAAATGCAAAGTAACGTTACTTAGAGAAAAAGATCTAATTTATGATCAAAATAGTGCTGACAATCAAAGCAATGATGACATTTTTATTGGCTTTCTTTTGTCAGATAGTCAAAAAACTATCTATGCATATAGTGAGTCAAAAAGAGGTGAACCATTTTTTGATGATTGTTTTATGTTATACGATTCTTATTTGAAAATAAATAATAAAGAAAAAAAAGAACAAGAATCAAGTGTGAATAATTTGATAATAAAATATGGAAAAGAATATGGTTTATTAATATCACAACATAAAGTCAAAATTGGAATGACTAAAGAAATGGCTGTCGCATCTTGGGGTATTGCTTATAAAATTCTAAAGAAATCAACTAACTCACGTATATTAGAAGTTTATGAATATTCAGGTGGGAGAGAATTAGTTTTTGTTAACGGAGCTCTAACAGAAATCGTTAACTAGACAAAGAAGTATCTAATTGACAACCAAACACCGAACCGCTAACACACGCTATGGGCATTGGCTGGCTGACGTGCAATTAGCAGGTTTTGCTCCCGCAAACCGCCAAATGCCCATAGCCTCGGTCGTTAGGGGGCATTCAAAAAAAAAGAAAAAAGACGTTTCATGTTGAAAAAACAACTCATATATAAGTATCTACCTTTTTCGACAAATTCGTTGAAATCTCTAATAAATGGGGAATTATGGTTTGGTGTTCCCAAGAATCAGAATGACCCATTTGAAGGAGAATTTGTCACAAAGAGTTATTATTCTTTACCAAGATTGCTTATGATTGAATTTTATTACAAATCATATCCCGAATTACTAAATGGCGACAACATTCAAGATAAAATAAATAGAATAAAAGACAATCCAACTGTTTTTCAGAATGATGTATATATTATTCTGAAAAAAAGATTAAAAGAACATTATGGTATATCATGTTTTTCTTATGTGAAAAACAATGTTCTAATGTGGTCTCACTACACGAACTCACATAAGGGATTTTGTGTAGTTTTCGACAAAACACTACTAAACACAACATTAAAATATCCAAGTTTCATGCTGACAGGTTTTGATGATATACAATACAATAAAAAACTACCTGAAGCAGAATTGATAATTGAAAGAGAAAAAATTGGGTTTGTCGATGAAAAAAGAATTTTACTCCAGAAATTACTGCCTTGGAAATATGAAAAAGAAACAAGACTACTTGCATTTTATTTGAATCCATCAAAAGAGCGGAACATTTGTTTTGATAAAGAATGTGTAACTGGAATCATTTTCGGAGAAAGAATGTCTATAGAAGACAGAAATACTATTAAGAGTCTAATAACAAATGACGAGAATTATTCTCATGTTATGTTTTACGAAGCATTCAAAGACTTTAAAACTTTGAAAATGAAAATAGTCAAAGTTTGAGAGTCATTTTCAATATTAAAACCAAAAACAAATTTGTAATGAAAAAAAATCTAATAACATTTATTTTATTCTTTTTATTGACAATGCATTCAATAGGTCAAAATAATACTTTTTTAAATGGATATAAGTATGCACAGGTGGGAGTTTTAAAATATCCTGAAGGTCGAACTGATAACTATGGCATAACATCTAAGCTAATGAGTAACCTCAATAAAAAAGGATTCTTTGTTTTGCCAGATGATAATAATAGTTGGCCAACAGAGGCGAAAGTTAATACTTGTCTTATATTATTTTGTTATCCACATACAAGTGGTAGTTCAACAGTTGGTTTGACAATAAAGAATTGTAAAAATGAAACAATTTTTGAAGAAGAAAGTACTTCAATAAACTGGATAGACGACTATCAAGATAACTATAATAGGGCATTCTCTAAATGTTGGAAAATATTTGATAATTATTTATATCACTTTGATGCCTCTAAAACACCAGAAGAAGAATTTCCAACTGTAGAAAAAACAAATGAAACAGAAGAATCAATACGCACATATCTAACTTCAAATAAGTTGGATCCCATTGAGGGTATTTACAATTCCTATCAATCTGCTATATCGCTTCATTACAAGATTGGCATTATAAAGAAAGACAATGCTTTTAAAGCAATAATTATCGAAAGCGAATTGAAAGCATGGAAACCTAGTGAAGTTAAGGGCATCTTTGAAAGAAGTACAATGAATGGATTTTATTCAGCAAAATGGTTTATGGGAGATAAATCTACAAATGAAACATTTGCAACGCTAGAAAATAACGTACTTCTTTCAATTGAGCTAAAAGATAACAAAGGAGAGAAAATCCAAGGTAAATTTATTAAGATGTTTCCAACAAAATCAGAAAACACTTCACCTAAAAAAGATCAATCAAAAGCATCAGGAAGCGGATTTTTCCTTTCAAGTAATGGCATTATAGCAACCAATGCTCATGTTATTGAAGATGCATCAAATATAGAAATCACCTTTACAAATGAAATTGGAAGTTTTACGTATAAAGCAAAAGTACTTTTGACAGATGCAAAAAATGATGTTGCATTGTTGAAAATAGATGACGAAAAATTCAAAGGTTTTAACTCTATCCCATATGGCATTAGTGAAAAAGCAGAGACAGGAGAGAAAGTATTTACTATTGGCTATCCATTAAATGATGTTATGGGAACAAACTACAAAGTTAATGACGGTATAATAAGTTCTAAATCAGGTATAGCTGATGATATAAGATATTACCAAATCTCAGTTCCATTGCAACCAGGGAATAGTGGTGGCCCGTTATTTAACAAAGAAGGTAACGTAATTGGAATATCTTCTGCTCGACTTAATGGAGAAGCTGTTGGAACAAAAGTTGAAAATGTAAATTATGCAATTAAAGCATCATACTTATTAAACCTATACAATATGCTTCCAAGTTCTAGCAGACTTAATTCGACTTCACAAGTTGCAAACAAAGAACTCCAAGAACAAGTGAAAGTATTAAAGAATTATGTTTGTTTGATTAGAATTTTCTAACTTGACAACTTAAAATTGAAACAAATCGAAAATATCAAAAAGAAATGAACGACCCCCTAACACACGCTCTGCGCATTGGCGGCTGAAGTGCATTTAGCGGTCTTTGCTCCCGCATTCACTTTGTCGTTCCACGACAGCGAATGCTCCCGCAAACCGCCAAATGCCCATAGCCTCGGTTGTTAGCGGCAAGTTTATAAAAAGAAAAACAAGACAACGAAATAAGACTAATCAATTAATCAAAGGAAACTACATTGAAAATATTCATATCACATTCATCAGATGACTCAGCTTATGGCAACGCTCTTGTTGACCTTCTAAGAGGGTTAGGAGTTAAAGAAAATGAAGTTATATACACGAGTAATGTCGCTTATGGCATCCCTTTGGGTGAAAATATATTCAATTGGCTAAAAAAGCAAATCATAGAGAAACCATATGTAATATATTTATTATCATCCTCATATTATTCAAGTGTAGCATGTCTGAATGAAATGGGAGCAGCTTGGATTGTAGAGAATGACCACACAATCATTTTCACACCTGATTTTGAAATTAATAGTCCTGAATTTCAAGGCGGTGCTCTCGACCCTAGAGAAATTGGTTTTTTTATCAATAATGAAGAAAGACTTATTTCATTTATTGAGCTATTAAGAAAGTCCTTTGAAATATCCAATAACCCTGTATTGATACATCAAAAGGTAAAAGAACTTTTAAAAATCATTACAACGCAACAGAATCAACCACCGCTGAGAATTAATTCTAAACCAACCATATTAGAATCAATCGACACACCAGTATTATTACCAGAAAAGAAGACTGAAACAAAACAAAATGTTGATAACATTGAACCAGTAAAACCAAATTTGAAATCATCTGGCTATTATACCCAATTCTTAGCAGACATAGATGAAGGAAAACTTAACAACGAGGAACTGCTCTTAATATATTACATTTTAGATACTACAAAAGTAAAATTAGGAACTGGTTGGCAAGAAGCATCAGAAATTCAATACATAAGAGAATGGGAAGATATTAAAGGTTTAAATAGCAATTTATCGAATAATTATGGCTCGGTATTAAGACGATTTGAATTAAGAAATTATACAGAAATATCAGCTTTAACAGGTTCTGGTAATCCAAAAGAAGTTAGTTTAATTGGTATAATTCAAGAAAAAGTACTCGACTTTCCAAAGAGATTACTAGATATAATCAATGAAACTGTTAAGCATAATTCGACAGTTGATATTCCTTTCTAAAAGATATTTAAAAACAAGAAATCATTCAAATATCATAGTAAATACGAATATATAATAAATTACAACAACATGATAGCTCGACTAAAAGAAAACCTATTTCTGTGTTTTACACTTTCATTAATAGCTTCATATTTTTCTTGTTATGGATACTATATGTATTTTAATATTGACATAACCTCGTTTCTTACAATTGAAGACTTGACAATTATTTTTACTAAGTGGATTTGGCTTTCAACACTATTAATAATTCTCCTTGTTTATATTATAAATTCATATTTTGAGAAGATTAGTCATGAGAATAGTTTTTGGGATAAGACAATTGGACAAACTATTTACAAAAGAAGGGTTCTTGTTGTTTTGCCAGTAATTATACTTGTCATTTTATCCGCATGCATTTACAAAGAAGTAGCAAAGTATTTAGCACTAATAACTGCTTCTGGATTTGTAATTTTAATTTTGATTAGCATTATTGCTCTTGTGTTTTCTAGTTTTAAAGACAAACATAAACTAACTGAAATCACGCTTAAAGACTGGGTAAATTTGATTCTTGCAGCTTATATATTTATTTTTTTCATTCCTTTAGTTTCCGGGACAATTGTTGCGAGTAAGATTTCAAGTAGTAATATTCAAGTGAAATTTGATAACGGTACTTCGTTGAATTCGACTGACTCTGTCAATCAAATTTTCATTGGAAAAACAACGAAATACTTTTTTATTTGCGACACATTAAAAAAGACTACTACAGCATATAATATGGAGAAAGTGAATAGTTTGACTATAGGAACAACTAAACAAACACAAAAGAGACTCAAACAGGAACAAAAAACCAGTCGCTAATACACGCTCTGGGTCATTGGCTGGCTGACGTGCATTTAGCAGGCTTTGCTCCCGCATTCACTTTGTCGTTCCACGACAGCGAATGCTCCCGCAAACCGCCAAATGCCTATAGCCTCAGTCGTTATGCCCCATTCTAGAAAAATGACAGAAAGTGCTGTGCGAATGATAATCTTATTTATTTTAAGCGTCAGATGAATTTACAAATATGAAAAATGAGATGATAGAAATTAAGTATTATAAGGAGGCTAAAGACAAATTTATTGGGACAAAGTATCTTGGGATAATAGTTGAGTATTTTGCAAAGATTCGACACGAAGGATTAGATAAAACTGAAATATTGTCAAGTCAATCAGAAACGAGTCTAGAAATAGATATTGAAATAATCGTTAAAAAATTAAATCTTGAATGGCAAATATCACAATACAAACAAATAGACAACCTTTTAATTGATTGCCTAAAAATTCCAAATCAAATTAACTGGGACAATTTTGCTGAATTAAACATATTCGAAGAATCAAATACTCCCTCAAAATCAAGGAAAGAAGACATTCTTATAAAAGAGCCAGCAAGTCAAGAATTTTTACCTATACCAGAAAAACCGATTCTCAATTTACCAGATGAACCTTTAAAAGAAGATTATTTCTCGCTTGTTACAAATTTCTCAAAAATTAGAGAATCTTATGAACTTATTCTTTCTAGATATAATATTCCTGCAAATTTAAAAAGTCAGTATGATTTGGCTTGGGAAATAAATAATGAAATAGAAAAGATACCTACTTCTACAAAAGATTATAAGCATTTTGTTAATAATACGATTGAAGAAATTTTTATTGAGACTAAACAAACTGCTCAAAAAGAATTCAATTTAGCCATTCAAACGTGGAATATTCAAGTTGAAGAAATAAATTCAAATTATGATATTCTATTAAAGAAATGGGAGTTAGAATGTTTTGAAGTAATTAGTTTTAATAAAGAAATAGAAACACAATATCAAATTGATTTAAACAACTATCAGGCAAAAATAAACCAAAATCAACTACCCATAAAGAAGTATTTAGAAGGTTTAAAAAAATCATATTTGAAGTTTGATACAAATGCTGTTATTGAGTACTCAAAACTAATACTAAATTATTCGAAATATCCTGAATTTGTTCCCAAAAAGTTTGAAGTAGATTATTATCCACAAACAAAAATTCTGGTGGTTGAATATGCTTTGCCACCCATTGATACATTACCAACTTTGAAAGAAGTTAAGTGGATTAAAAATGAAATTAAAGAGTATCATATCTCTGAGACACAGTTACAGAAGAATTTCGAAAAGACCATGTATAACATTACTCTAAGGTCTATTTATGAACTTTTTCATACAGACGAAATCAATGCGCTGGATGCAATTTGTTTTAATGGTTGGGTAAGTTCAATCAACAAAGCAACTGGAAAAAGAGAGAATAATTGTATTTTATCCATTCAAACAAAGAAAGAAGAATTTTATGAAATTAATTTAAGTTTTGTAGATCCAAAAGTTTGCTTTAAATCTTTTAAAGGTGTGTCGAGTAGTAAACTTAGTTCAATTACCTCAATCCAACCAATTATTCAGATAAATAAAAATGACCGTAGATTTGTTGAATCCCAAAATGTCACACAAAACATCAATGAGTCAACAAATTTAGCAGCAATGGATTGGGAAGAATTTGAACACTTGATAAGAGAAGTCTTTGAAAAGGAGTTTTCTTATAATGGTGGAGAAGTAAAAGTAACACAAGCAAGCCGAGATGGCGGTGTGGATGCTATTGCATTTGACCCAGACCCGATTCGTGGTGGGAAAATTGTTATCCAAGCAAAAAGATATACAAATACAGTTGGTGTCTCTGCTGTGAGAGATTTATTCGGTACAGTAATGAATGAAGGAGCAAACAAAGGTATTCTTGTTACAACTTCAGACTATGGCCCAGATTCATATGAATTTGCAAAAGGGAAACCTCTTACACTTTTAAACGGGGGAAATTTACTTTATCTTCTTGAAAAGCACGGACATAATGCAAGAATTAATATTGAAGAGGCGAGAAAGTTGATGAAAACTTGACAAAAAAAGAACGAGGGCATAACACACGCTCTGTTCATTGGCTGGTTGACGTGCAATTTGGAGGTTTTGCTCCCGCAAACCGCCAATGCCCATAGCCTCGGTCGTTATGCCCCATTCTAAAAAAAAATAAAACCATATCAAATGACGTATAAAACTCTTGACTTATTGAATCTTGAAGAACACGAAATACGTGGTCTTATTGGAAGACGTTTTAAATTTGAATTAATTCTTGGCAAAAAAGTTGGTTTAAATGAGAAAGAAATTAAAGAAGGTATATTTGAAATTATCGATTATTCAGTTGCTGTATCTATTCCACCAAATTTACCATGTGAATTTACGGTATTTGATGTAGAAATAAATAATACAATGAAAATAAATTTTCAAATTATAAAAACAATTTGTGAAATAGATTGAATAACTGATTAATAACATTTTAGTTTTACTATGGTAGGGTTAGGGATGAAAAATGGTAAAAAAAAATTGATTGTATTTTTAATCTCATACTAAAATAATGAAAATGAAAAGCAAAACAGAAGAACAGATTTTAGAGAGATTGGCATTAGAACATCCAAGATGGTTTTTTAATTTATTTTTCAGATATTATCCAGTTTCTGAAAACCTTGTAATTAAATATGCCAATGATGATTATTGGTATTGGAGTCTATTAAGTCAAAACATTTCTTTATCTTGGTCGGTAGAGCTTATTGAATTATTTAAAAACAAATGGGATTGGAAAGAACTTAGTACAAACACTAAAATACCTTGGACTAAAGAACTGATAACTAATTATTCATTGTATTGGAGTTGGGAAGAATTATGTTTAAATGATAATATAATTTGGACTGAAAACTTGATTTCAAGATTTGAATCTAAAGTATATTGGAAAGCATTGAGTAAAAATGAAAAAATGCCATGGTCTATCGATTTTATTGCAAAATACGAAAGAAATTGGAACTGGTCAGAACTTAGCAAAAATCCATATTTACCGTGGTCAATTGATTTAATAGAAAGGTTTGAAAATTCTTGGAATTGGATAAACTTAAAACATAATAATGAAATTTGGAGTGGTGTATTCGACCTTTATAAAGAAAAGTTTGAATGGAAGATAGTATGGGAATACTATACATTGAATTGGAATAGCATTAAATTGGAATTTGGTAACGATAAAAAAAGACTTTACAAATATCGAAAAAATAATGATTGGGTTACTGTTTATCGATATGAAAATATTAATGATTGGAAAACTGATAATGTTTGCTCTGACTATCAAGTATATTGGGATTTAGGTAAACTAGATTATTATAAAAACTCTGTAAATTGGGAATTGTTAAGTAAAAGGAATAACCTTCCTTGGTCTGTTGAATTAATTGAAAAATTTGAAAAAAAATGGAATTGGGGAGAATTAAGCAAAAATGCAAGCCTGCCGTGGTCAATAGACTTTATTGAAAAGTATAAAGATGAATGGTTTTATTATAGAAATGGACTTTCTAGCAATATAGGTTTGCCTTGGTCGGAAAATTTAATTCTTAAATATAAAGATAAATGGGACTGGAGAGTTCTTTGTAGAAATACTGCTTTTCAGTGGTCAGATGATTTATTTGAGAAGTTTAATAATAAATTGCCTAATTGTGAATTAAATGGCGAAATTAATATTGACTGGACTATCGCATTGATTGAGAGATTTAAGGACAAATGGGATTGGATGTATTTGTATAGTGAGAAAATATATCAATGCGTTTTAGGAAATTTAGAACAAGATAAACTAGAATATATATTAAATCTAATCACAATTGGAGATCAGCCTATTGACAATTCTGAGATTAAAGAAATATCCTATTCACTTGATTGGACTTTAAATGATATTATATTCGAGTTTTATCCATTGACAGAATTACAGATTGAAAAATTTGAGAAAAGTTGTAACTGGAAAATTGTCAATAAAAATTCAAATCTAAATTTGTCTGAAGAGTTTATTTTGAAATTTGAAGACAAATTAGACTTTAAGAATTTAAGTAAGAATGTGAATTTGCATTGGTCTACAGATTTCATCAAAAAATATGAAGAAAAATTAGATTTCAATGAATTAAGTCAAAACTCTGGACTTCAATGGTCAGAACATTTATTATTGAATTTTGTCGACAAATGGAACTATTCAGTATTAAAGTTAAATAAAGAATGCCCATGGACAGAAGAGCTTATCGAAAAATATTATGATAAATGGAATTGGGACTCTTTAAGTCACAATTGCTTTCTTCCATGGAGTATTCAACTAATAGAGAAATATATAAACAAATGGAACTGGGCTGCTTTGAGCAGGAAAAGTTATTTGTTTTGGTCGCAAAACTTAATAGATAGATTCATTGACAAATGGAACTGGGAATACATTAGTTGTAATAATGGTATTTTTTGGAACGAAAATCTATTGGAACGATACGCAGATAAACTGGATTGGGAAGAACTAAGAATTAACAATAAAGATATAGATTGGAATTTCCAGATAGTTGAAAAATTCTCAATTAATATAATTAATGGTTGTCTAAAAAGCAAAAAAACTGGATTTCAACAGAAATTAAGATGGAAATGGTATGACTTAAGCAAGTCATTACCATGGAGTATAAACATTTTAGAAAAACATATAAATTATTGGGATTGGGACGAGCTTAGTAGAAACAAAAATATTCCATGGACATTAACTATTATTTCTAAATTTGAAAATTACTGGAATTGGGATGTATTGAGCTTTAACACTTCGCTATGTTGGTCAGAAGAATTAATTGATATATTTCTTGACAAATGGAATTGGCACAACTTAAGCTTAAACGTTAATTTACCTTTGTCAAGTATTTTTATAGAAAAATATCAGAATAAATGGAACTGGCAAAATTTAAGCTCTAATACAAATCTTTGTTGGTCTGAAAATTTAATAGAACAATATAAAAACAAGTTGAATTGGTGGAAGTTAAGTTCAAATACTAAGTTGCCTTGGAATGAAGTTTTTATTGAAAGATATAAAGATAGATTGGATTGGAGCGCATTAAGCTCTAATAAATATTTAGTTATATCTCTTAATTTTATTGAAAAATTCGGGAATAAATGGAACTGGCGTAGCTTAATTGAAAATCCTATTTTTCCATTATCTATAGAATCTCTTGAAAAATTTAATGATAATTATATTGCTTCAAAATCTCGTATTTTCAATACCAATTTTGAAAATATTTATGTTTCTGAAGAATTCATCGATAGACTTCATGACAATGATAAATTGGATTGGGGTGCATTAAGTAGCAATCCTCATCTTTCATGGAGTATTGAATTTATAGATAAGTATAAATATAAATGGCATTATCCTAGTCTAATTAACAATCCAAGTATTTCAAACACTATTGGATTTTTAAAAGTAATCAACTCTATCATTGGAAAAGATAAAGAACAAGAGAAAATAAAGAGTGATGCGACATTAAAAGAACAATTATTTATAAAGTTTTTCAAAAACCTTTCTCACAATGAAATTGATGTTTTGATAGAAAGTTCTTTAAAAAGTGAAAGGTACATACCTGAAAGAAAATCATATTCACATAATTATACTTCTCGTGAATTAGACGATATGCGTTACGATGCTTTTGAAGGAGAACAGGATGCATATGATGAATGGAGTCAGCGATAGTGATACAAATTAAATAAATAACAATGTCTGAAGAAAACACCGAGATAAAATTTACTTGTACGAATTGTAATTATATTGCTCATGTTGCGGGGAAGCGTTACTATGAGATAGAGTGGCAGTTCCATATAGAAACAAGGGAATGTAAAAGTTGTCATCGGCTATTTGACAATATCGTTACTAAAGTAGTAACAGAAGATGAAATATCAACACACAGCGCAGAACAATACAAACATAAAAACGAAGAAAAAGAGAACGACTTAGCAGTCTTGATTGATGAATATATTTCATTACTTTCAAGCATTAAAGGTCGTGACAAGAAAATTGTAAATTGCCGTTGGTGTGGTTCACATCAGAATCAAGTATGGAGTACAGATAAACCCCAATGTCCAAAATGCGGAGAAAAGATGAAAGTTTCAAAAGTGAAACCATTCTCAGCACATACAGCAGAAAACTATAGGGATTTTGACGAACTGATTAATTCTGCAACACAAGTAGTTGCTTTTCTAACCGAACCCACATGTGGCATTTGCCGAAACCTACAACTTATAATCGAAGAAATTAAAAAAGAATATCCTGACGAATTTCATTTTGTAGAATTTGATTATGGATATGCAGAAGAAAACAAATTGACTTCAAAATACAGACTAAAATTCTTTCCAACCTTTCTGCATTTCAAGAATGGACGATATGTTGGTAAATTTTCGAATGTGGAATCTAAACCTGAATTTTTGAAGAAGTTACGAAAGAGATTCGACAAGAATTAAGAAAAGATGAAACGAAAAAAAGAACGAGGGCATAACACGCGCCTATTGTCACCTGCTGGCTGACATGCATTTAGCAGGTTTTGCGCCCGTATTCACCTTGTCGCTGTGCGACAGTGAATACGCCCGCAAACCGCAGGATGCCCATAGCCTTAGTCGTTATGCGTCAGTGTAAAAAAAAGAAAAAGACAGCAAATCCACGAATAAACACAACTTAGAATCAGTAAATTAAACCTGAAAAACATGGAAAAACTAATAGATTTATTTACTGCATTGAATGCTGAAACTGTGAAAGTTGAAGAAAAATTCAAAGACATAGCTCAAAAGTTAATGAGTTATTATCAAATAAAATCAGTTTCAGGAGAAGAATTCAATATTTATGAAATAGAGTTTTATTTTTTTAACAAGAATCATAAAGACCCAAGTGTTCATCGTCATAATATGAGAGTCGGAGAATGGCGAGTTCATTACAGCGGTTTGGACATAACATTTGAAGGACTCAAAGACTCGTCATATTATGGCGGAATCTTAATTAGAAGTATTGGCAATTCAGAAAGAATAATTGTTGGGCCGTTAAGAGTACAAACAACTTTGTTGTCAGGTGGTAATATTAAAGGAGCAAACGGAATTTCATTAATCAAAGTGGAAAATTGCCACGAGATAAAAGAACTAAAAACTTCAACACGATGTGGTGTGAAGAATTTAAAAAACTTTGACAATGATAAGCATTACTGTTATTATAATGCAGACATTTTGAAAGATACAGATAGAAGTGATGGCACTAAATACCGAATTCAAATAAAATAAATCATAGTTTTATGATTACAGACCAAGAAACAAATCTCGTTTACTTCTCTGAATTGCTCAAAACAACTGAAAAATATTCTCAAACATGTAATTCAATCATTGCAATTTTAGACAAGTATCAAATTAAATCTGCATTTCTGAAAGACACAAAAGATATTTGGGCAAGAGACTATATGCCCATTCAGACAGATATAAATAGCTTTGTTCAGTTCAGGTATGAACCTACCTATTTGAAAAACGATTTACATCTCCAATCTAATCCAAAAGAGGTTTGCAAATCGAATGACTTTACTCCTGTTTATATAGACGAGATTAACTTAGATGGTGGTAATATTATAAAGTGGCATGACAAAGTAATTCTGACTGACAGAGTATTTTCAGAAAACCCTCAATACACTGACAGGAAAAAACTAATCACTGATATTGAGAAAGAATTAAAAGCAGAAGTATTCATAATCCCTCAAATTAAATCGGATATGACAGGGCATGCAGATGGATTAGTAAGATTCTATGATGAAAAAACTCTTATTGGGAATAACCTCAACGACGAATACAAATATTGGCGAAATGCAATGAAAAAGTTTATTCAGCATTTTGGGTTCAAATATATTAACATGCCTGTTTTTGACTACAAAGCACAATATAAAGACAAAAGTATGTCGGCAATTGGCTGTTACATGAACTATCTTGAAATTGGAAATCTAATCGTTTTTCCTGTTTTTGAACTTGAAGGGAATAAAGATGCTGAAGCATTAAATATAATTTCTGATTTATATCCTAAAAAAACTATTGAACGAATAAATATAAATGAGATAGCATTTAAAGGCGGTCTTATGAACTGTATTTCCTGGAACATAAAAATCTAAAAAATGAAAATCGATCTTTTCAGAAACAAAGAAATTCCTGAAGGTGAAAATCCTTATGAGAAAGAAATCAATGCCATAGAAGTTTTTGATTATGTCAAGTCTCATCTCGAATTCAATTTAACGAAACAGACATGGATATGCATTGACAGAATATTCTCAGAAATCTGGAACTCAAAGATTGGCTTAGGTGGCAGCTTCTATTGGGATGAAATTGAAAATGAAGTATTAGTTGAGTTTAAGAAAAATAAAATTCTGCTTCAGGACAATGATGTCAAAACTGTAGTGCGTTTGATTTTAGAGTACATCGAAAAGATAGGTGGAATATTGGATTGACAATTAAGACAGCTATTTTCCAAACAACTATACGACAAAACACCGAACGCATAACACACGCTATGGGTCATTGGCTGGCTGAATCGCACTTAGCGGTCTTTGCTCCCACATTCACTTTTTTGCTTTGTGAAAGTAAAGCTCCTCCAAATCGCAGTTGCAGATAGCCTCGGTCGTCAGACTGCGCAAAAACTAAAATGGAATCGCTGAGAATGGCGCAGATGGATTTTTTCTCAGTCAGGTATCCGAATATATAAATGATGAAGGGAGTTTTTGCACAGACTCTCGTTAGCAGTAACCTAAAAAAAAGAAAAGACATGTCAATATTTATAAGTCATTCACATAAAGACAAAGAATTTGTCGATAAACTAGGAGTTAAACTTACAGTTGAGAGAATTCCTGTTTTTGTAGACAGATGGGAAATGAACGTTGGTGATTCAATAACTCAGAAAATCGAACAAGCGATTACTGATTCTTCATTTCTTTTGGTGGTTCTCTCTGAAAGCTCAGTAAAATCAGACTGGTGTAAAAGAGAAATAACGTCTGGACTTATGCTTGAATTAGAAAAAAGACGTGTTGTAGTATTACCGATTCTAATTGAAAATTGTGAAATTCCATTGTTTCTTAGAGATAAGTTCTACGCTGACTTTAGAGAAGACTTTGATTATGGGTTCAGCCAAATACAATCTTCAATTGCTAGATTTGGGAATGATGTAATAGGAAGAACAGAGTATGATGTTGAAACATATTCTGACTTTGCAATTAATTGGGGTATAAGAGGTGAGTATTTTGAATTGAATATTGATGTTGTTGAATTTTCAGCAAATGTAGATAAACCATACACTCTTCTAACAAATATAGTATTTATCGGAAATAAAAATGCAACCCAACTTTTTTATAAATATGTTGACGAGAAAAGAGATTGGTTAATGAAAAACAGAATAATTACGCTCTGTGTCGAAAATGAGAATATCAAAAATCTGAATGCTTATTTGTATGATGAAAAGCCATTTGAGACTATGGTTGATTTGATAGATCTTAAGTCTGGTATTAACTTTAAAGGATATGTGAATGTAAAAAAGTTAGGCATTTCGGACAAAAAGGACAAAATTTATTATGTCGGACGAATCTTTGAAAATCTATTTGAAGACATGAAAAACGAAAAATAGGCTACTGCTAACACACGCCTCGGTCGTTAGCAGCGATAGTAAAAAAATATAGATCATTACAACCAATACTTAATATCAACACCCAGATTATTCTATTTTTTGTAAAAATTAATCATAAAAAGCGACAATTCAATGGCATTAATCTCTGTTCAGTTTTCTAGTAATAGAAATGCAGCCACTAAAAACAACTTAGAAATTGCACTCCCAGCCTTAGATAGCGGTGCTATTACAGTAATATGTGGTAAGAATCATTCTGGCAAAACATATATTGCAAAAAGAATTCATAGATGTATTGTCAAAAGAAATAAAAAGCTAAATGAAGAAACAGATGTTCCAATTGAACGAAATAGTGTGGACAATATTTATTGTGAATTCTCTTCTAAACTAGAAAAAATTGAACCAACAGTTCTAATAACTCGTATAGCCAATATTACAGACTTAATAAAAGGAACATCTGTTGTAATTGAATCTAATCATAAAAGTCGAAAATATAATACACAAAGATCTGACAATTATGATCGAATTCAAATTAAAGAAAGCCTTGAATTATTTACATTAGACTGTATCAAAAATCATTTCCAATTAAATAGAAAGGAATTAGAAATACAAAAGTGGGTAGATCCAAATGAAACTGAATACAGAATAGATATAATGAGGAGTCTTGATGCAAATTCATTATTTTCTACACCTTCTAGTAACACAATAGTACAAGTTTTCGAGAGACTTACTCAAGGACGTTTATATTTCGGAATATCTATTCCAACTAACAATCTTCCTATATTTGAATTACATCTTGCATTTTCAGGAAATGTAATAATACCTCTAGGTGGCTGGAGTGAGGGACAAAAGGTGTTGCTGTCTTTGTTATTATTGATTTTTTACAAAAAACCATCTATTTTAGTTTTTGATGAAATTGAGAATCACTTACACCCAGAGTATATTTCTGCAGTTCTAGAATTTTTAAAAACAAATGTAAAACAGACAATAATAACTACACATCATCCTCATATTATTTTTTCTAAGTATGTTGATTGTGTAAATTATCTTGAAATAGAAAAATCATCAGCTCAACTTGCCGATATAATTGAAAGGAAAAACGGAGAACAAAAAGCACCAACTTTAAAAAATCAATTTCTAAGTCAAAATTACTCAAAATTACTATCTACTTACAAGTTATTTGATTCTTACGACAATCAGCTACTTAGAATTGCTTCATCTAACTTTTCTAATTTTAACGAATTACTTGTTGATATTTTTACTTCTCTTTTTTCGTATGAGGTAATAGGTTCAACAAAAAAGAAGAAACCTGATTTGCAATCTCAAAAACTATATGAATTATTTGAAAATAAAATGCAATCTCAAAATATAAATGTACTTGAATATGGAGCAGGTGAAGGTAGAATGTTATTAGATATAAATAAGATTCTTAAAACAATGGAAAAAAGTAAAATTAACTGGACTCTATATGAACCTTTTGAAAAACATAGAAAGATTATTAAAGAATCCATTTTAAATTTCCCATATAAAGACCAAATTAATGTACCTGAATCCTTACCAAATGATAAGTTTGATTTCATTATAATTCCTAATGTTTTGCATGAATTAACTCCTAATGTAATTGCATCAATTTTAGAATATTGTGTCAAATCTTTGTCAATTAATGGCTCTATTATCATTATTGAACTTTTCCCTCTGCTAAAACCTGAAAAATATGCTGTTCCTTTAAGTAGCTATGAATGGGTAAATCTTGCGAGAAAATTAGACTTTTTAGCGACAACTGAAAATATTGTGTTTAAAAGTGCTGCACATGAAGCATACTTTGTTAGTATCACACCTAAATCAAATAAAACATATAATGCTCCTGATATTGAGAAAAAAATTTTTTCTTTTTGGAAAAAAGAGATATTATCAGGAAGATCTGGCGATTATGCGGGAGTTCTTCAACTAGGTGGCTCAGAAGAAATACCTAAAACATTAGGAAGACTGTCGACAATTGCAAGTATTATTGCTTATGATTTTAGTGATTGGAATTCAGAGAACAATTAATGTTGAAAACTACAAAAACAACACTACAGGCTGCTAACACACGCTCTCGTATGTTTCATTGGCTTGCAGAGGGGCATTCCGACAGTTTTGCTCCCGCATTCACTTTGTCGTTTCACGACAGCGAATGCTCCCGCAAACCGCCAAATGCCCATAGCCTCGGTCGTAATGCGGCATTCTAGAAAAGTGTAGTCGTATAAGCTGAAGGGTTAATACGATTATCCGAACTGAAAAAGCGGAAGAAAAAATATCAGTCTGAAATTCGTTGCAATAAATCAGAAAATTTACCAAAATCATATCGGAGAAGCCGAAAGCCGAAGAAAATGGAGGCATTTTTTACAATTTAAATTATGACAGAATATATAGCATCACGATTGTCAACAGGAAATAAATTATTCCCACCTTCAGTAGCAACAGAAAGTGAAGGTATGAGGATTAAGTTTCCAAAATTGTTTGGCGGAAATGAAACATTTGTTTCTTATAATGATATTTCGTCTATTTCGTACGATGCGCCAATGATTGGGTTTACGCAACTTCATATTAATATTCGGGGCAACGTAACAACGGTAGAAGGTTTTTACAAAGGAGATTGTCAGGCAATTATAAATACATGGAAAAAAGCAAAAAAAGGAGATAAAAAGCAGGAATGGAAACAAAATGGGAAATTAGAAGATAAGAAAAGACTCAATGAAATAGAAGAGGAAGAAAGCGGAAATATAACGTATAAGACCCTTAGTAATGCCCAACAGGAACTTTCAGCCTCGCAGCAAATGAAGTTAGAAGAAACGAAATTGAAAATAGATGCGAAAGTAAGAGAGGAAGAAAGAAAAATAAGAGCAAAAGAAAGAGCTAAAGAATTAGAGGAAGAAAGAAAAGAAAAAGAGAAAGAAAAAAAGAGGGAAAGAACGGAGATAAGAGTGGAAAAAGGGAAAGAAATTGCGGCTGGAATCACGAGTAATGTCAAAGAATGGCTTTCTGATAAAGATACAGAAGATGTTGAAGATAAGGAAGAAAAAGCGGAAAAAAGAAAGAAAAAGAAAAGATTAGATCAAGTTAGAAGTATTAAGTTAAACCCAACTGATAAAGATGCACTTATTAAATCAATAACATCTCTTTCCGAATATGCTGACATGTGGGCAGAGGAGAGCAACCCAGAAGAATATTTGATGGTTGCAAAATCAAATTTTGATTCAGGTATAGCCATGTTGCAAGCTTTGACTCCAAACGAACCAATGGTTTCCTATTTCCTTCAAAAGCAAACAATATTGGAAAAGCGAGCGAAAAAGACAAAGTTAATAAAATTGTTGCTTACTGTCATCGTGATTATTGGTATTGTGGGTTTATTTACATTTATATATGCAACAGATAAAAAATAAAAATGCTATTTCTTGTATGCTTTGTTATTGAAAAATTGGGTTACAAGGAAGTATAACTTAACTTACAACATATTAAGAAGAATCGCTATCATAAAACTGTATGAATAAATTGCAAAAATTACTCGACAAAACAGCTTCAATAGTAAACAAAAACAATAAAGTATTAGATGCGACTGGTGGACGATTCAATGTGTTTCAGGTAATTGGTGTTACCACTGCTGAGACAAGATTACATTCTGCTTTTCTTGCTGAATTATTAAATGTAAAAGGTTCTCACGGGCTAAAAGACAAACCCCTCAAAGCATTTATAGGAAAGTGTATAGACACTGAATTTGATTTTCAGACCACGAATGCTATTGGTAAAGTTGAACATTCCATTGGAATCAAAACAGAGACTAAAGGTGGGCGAATTGATATTATCGTATGGGACAGTGAAAACAGAGCAATAATCATTGAAAATAAAATATATGCTGGTGACCAAGAATATCAAATGCTTCGATATTACAATCACTCTAAAATCTATACCGATTCAAGACTAATATACTTAAGTTTGGACGGTAAAATACCATCAGAATTCAGTATGGGTGGCGAATTATTTGACTACAAGACACTATCATACAAATTTGACATTATAGATTGGCTTACAGAGTGTAAACAATTAGCTGTTGACTTTCCATTAGTGCGTGAAGCAATAAGTCATTATATAAACCTAATCAAACAACTAACAAATACTAGCTCTATGGATGAAATGAATAAAGAAATTGTTGCATTAGTTATGCAGTCACCAGAAAATCTGCAAAATGCTTTTGAATTAGAAAAAGTCCTGAGCGATGTGAAGATTAAGACACAATGGGAATTCTGGAAACAACTACAAAAATCATTAGAAGCGAAAGGTTTAAATGTGAAAGGAGATGATGATTCTAAAAAAGTAAAGCATTGGAAAGTTGAAGGCTATTATGAAAAACAAAGAAATAGAGATATTCATTATGGCTTGTGGATAGAGATATTTAACAAAGATGGTATTACCTTACATTGGGGGTGTGAAATACAAGACAATATCTATTTTGGCTTTACAATTGAAAAAAATGGGAAAGGAGGAATTTCAGATAACGAGGAAATGAAATTTTACAGACAAATTATAAAGGATTGTGATGACCTTTATCAGGCAGATTCTGAAAACTGGTTAGGTTGGATGTACCCGACACCAAAATTGAATTTTAGAGATTTTAGTTCTCAAGAGATATTTGCTCTTGCCGACAGAGCAACTCTTGAGAAAGTGACAAATCAGATTGCAGAAAAAGCACTTGGCGACATTACATTTATTCTGGAGAAAATCGACAAAATAAACTGAAAAAGAACGAGGGCATAACACACGCTATGGGCACAGGCTGGCTGACGTGCAATTAGCGGTCTTTGCTCCCGCATTCACTTTGTCGTTTCACGACAGCGAATGCTCCCGCAAACCGCCAAATGCCCATAGCCTCGGTCGTTATGTGTAAGTGTAAAAAAAGAAAAGAGCATTATTCACGCTTCGAACTCATAGTGAATATAGAAAACTTTTATTTTTGATAAATTCAAACATATGATACCAAATAAAGAGAAGATCGGACAAATAAAGCATAATATATTCTACAGGTCACAAAACGCAATTCCTGATTACACAAAATTTGATTGGCATGTATATGGTGGAGTTATTGATACTGACAGAATTAATTCTTCTCAGGCGTTGGCAATTGATTTTTGGGGTTGTTTGAAAATTTCACCTCAGAAAGATTCAATAATCAATAATTTATTCAACAAGAATTGTATTAATTGGGATATTGAGTTTGAATTTACCGATAAAACATTGATGTCTGAAATAAAACCGACTCAAATTGATATAAAAATTGAGAGTGATTCATGTGTGATTATTCTTGAGAGCAAATTCACTGAAAATAACGGCAGCAATTATCACAATTAAAAACGAATAAAACAGGATTAAAACAGTGCAGTGGGGGATATGAAGAGCAAATTAATCCAGTTAATAATATCAAATCTAAATGTGCCTTAACAGGCAAAAAGATTAGGTATTGGGATTACATAGATTTGCTAACAGAATTTGACAAGACAATTACTTATAATCCTTGTCCTTTTAGAAAAGGAGAGTATCAATGGATGAGAAATATTTGTTTTGCAGAAGCATATTCGCAAAAATATAATAACAAACAAATAGAGAGCTATTTAGTTTATTACAAATCAAATAAATGTCCAATTTCTGCGAAAGTTGATAATGAAACTTTTTTAGGTAATCTTAAAGGTAAAATACTTAATTCAAAGGCTTTTAAACCAATATCGTATAACGATCTACTTTTGAGTGTGATATCATTTACAGCTTTAACTTATCCCGAAGAGAAACAGGTTTGGCTCGATTTACAAGAATGGATGAACAAAAAAGAAAAAGAAATTTAAAATCAAAACATATATGAAAAAGTCTATAATCACGATGTTACTTTTGTTTGTATTTACTGCTCTATTTTCACAATCAAATCTGAAAACTGCTTATCAGAAAAAAGTTGAAGTTTTGCAGATAAATCTTCTTAAGGATCTAGGAATGAGTCCTGATGAAATAATACTTATTTCTAAGTCTAAGGACTTTCAGCAAATACTTGCAATAGACATCATATTGTCTAAAATAAACACAGAAAATGGTAAGTTTGCTTTACTTAAATTTAGTCAAGAATTGGAAAAGGCAAAAGAACTTAAAACTTCTGTTGATTTTAAATTAGAGAGAGATAAGCAAGAACTATTGGCAAACAAAGAAAAACAAAAAAACGAAAATCAAAAAAATAAAAGGATAAAAGAAGAATTAGAACGTGTATTACGAGAAGAAGAGTCAGATAAGAGGTATGGACGGTTAAATATATCCGTACCCGAAAATGTAAAAAAAGTAAGATTGAATAAATATGAAACAGATTACGAGTATAGTGATGGTCTATTAGCTGTGAAAAATGGAAATACTGACAAGTGGGGGTTTATTGATGAGGAAGGCAATATTGCCATTGATTTTTTATGGTTTAGTGTAAGCAAATTCAATAATGGTATTGCTACTGTAGCAAAATTAATTATGAAAGATGAGTCTAAAAATCAGTATCAAACTGATTCATATAAAATAGAATATTATTTAATTGATAAAAAAGGGAACATAATTAGTAAGGAAGAAAATGCTAACTTTGAAAATGAGACTCCAAAGTCACAATTATATTTTGATGGACTGGCTAAGTTATTTGATATTAACAAAAACCGATGTGGGTTTAAAAATATAAATGGGAAAATCATAATACCTCCAATATTTATTACTGCCCAAAATTTTAACGAAGGTCTAGCTGCTGTATTAGTAGAAAATGAAAATAACGGAACTTCAAAATGGGGATTTATTGATGTTAATGGCGAACTTATTATCCCTGCTATTTTCAACAAACAGCCGACTCCTTTCTGCCATGGCTATTCTTCTGTTATTAAGAGCGATGGATCAGTTGTTATGATCGATAAAAATGGCAAAGTGGCAAGTCCAATATTTCGCGATATATTAAATTTTCATAATGGAATTGCAATAGCTCATTTTAAGGATAAACAATATGCTTGCTTGGTAGATACTAACTTCAATATCGTAAAAGAAGAATTAGAAGGGCTTGAATTATCAGACTATAGTCAAATGAATCATATTTTCGGGCCAGTTGACATAATGAGAGGAGAACTATTATCTTGGAAATATGATTTGAAAGAACTTTCAGTAAAATCTGATGGATTATGGAAACAAGATGATGTCGTTTTTGACTATATGGGAAATTTGAAAGTTAATCTGAAAGTTAATAGTATTACAAGAAGTAGATGGGACGAGTCAAAAAATGATTACGTTTTTTATACTAAACCTGGGTATAGTATTGATTGTAAAAATAAAAACCTATTACATTGCGTGACATTTATTGACAAAGACATTGAAAAACCAATCACTGACGGATTTATTGATTATAATGGTAATTATGTTTTTATCTTCTGTGACGAAGAGTTTTAGGACATAAACACATAACACACGCTATGCTCACCTGCTGGCTGATATGCACATAGCAGCATTTGCTCCCGCGTTCACTTTTTCGCTTTGCGAAAGTGAAGCTCCCGCAAATTGCAGGTGCGCATAGCCTCGGGCGTTAGGCGCACTTATAAAAAAGAAAAAAGACTAGCTTTAGTTGACTCAAAAGAAAAAATAAAAACCGAATGTCAATTCAACAAGAAACACAAACGAAACTCTATTCTGACTTCACTGGAAAATTCCAGATGTATATTCCATTAAACTGGGAATACAAAAATCCTTCTCTTTATAAACAGACAAAAGAAGGAACACCACAGGCATTTGGGTTTTACGACAAGTCTTTGGGAGCATTTCAATTAAGTTGCAAAAAAGTTACTGAACACATAAAAAAGCTAATTGAAACTAGGAATGAACCAATTCAGTCTTATGATTCAGAGAAACTTATTTTTAGCGAGCAGTTTATTCCCTCAGACAAACAATTTTTTTATGCTTTTAGTTGTGCTGTCGATGACCATTATTTCTTTGCAACATATATTGTTGAACCGAAAAAATCATTATTAAAGAAAATTGAACTAGAATTGGAAGAAGTGAGAAAAGTTTTAGCTTCTGTAATATTCATTAAAGAACAATTTAGACAAATCGTGATTACAAAAAGAAGATTTGATTTTTATATGTCGTCTATTGCAACTATAATTGTATTGAAGAATAAAGCAATTGAAAGAGATTCGTACATAGAATACGTTGTATTTTCTGCCAATCATATTGATGCATTATTACGACTTTCAATTATTTTGACAGATCAAATTACAAACAAAAATGAATATATCGATTTAAAACTTTTGTTTCAGAGTGACACTGACAAAGCAATAATGGAAAGGACAATTTATCAAAAATGTCTCGAAAAGAAAATAATCAACCAAGGTCTCTTTGACGAATTAGAAAGACTATACAAAGAAAGAAACAAAGTCATACACAGATTCATTATAACCGATATTAGAACAGAAGATATTTACGATCTCGCATATGAATATCAAAATTTATTTGAAAAAATAAATAGTTTAATATCACGCCTCGAAGCAGAACAAAAAAAAATTAAAATAGGCGTTTGGGGAAACCACTCAGAGACAGGGATGACAGACGAAGAGAAAACCTTATTACTAACTAAAATAAAAGACAAACAGGGACGATTGCCAGAAATAAAATAAATGCGCCTAATACACGCTCTATGGGCACAGGCTGGCTGACGTGCATTTCGGCAGCTTTGGCTCCCGCATTCATTTTGTCGTTTCACGACAGCGAACGCTCCCGCAAACCGCCAAATGCCCATAGCCTCGGTCATCACCAGTGGGTGTTAAAAAAAAATAGCACAATCTACATTTGTTCGAATTAGAAATGAGACAGAGGACAAATATGTACATTAGCAAGTTGAACCTCTATCATTTCCATAAATGCGATATGAATTAAACAAATAATAAAGTCCAAATAAATCTTTTAAACCAATTAAGCAATGAAAAGAATAGTTTATTTAGTAACTCTTTGTAGTTTGATATTTTCTCTTAATGCACAGATTTCGATTGTTGATGAACATTTTAATGAAGAAAAATTAAAAAAAGAGTTAGTGCTAATTGATTATCCCTATGATAGCCTTAATCTAATTCAGTCGAGTTATATAAAAAAATGTATTAATTGTGATGATAAGTTGAATGCATTGCAGAATATTGTAGGACAACAAATTTATATTCCTAAAGGGATGAATATTTCTTTCTATGATTCAAAGTTAAAAAGACATCCATTAAAAGATATAGATCATGTCATTTTTAAACTTAAATCATATGAATATCCACTTCTTCTCAGCATGTATCCTAATGCGGAAATATGGACTTATATTCATAATCCTGACTGGAAAAATATTGACGGATACTCAGGTTTTATTAAGTCGTTTGATGAGGTGGGAGGTAAATATTATACAATAATTAATTTTGGAATTCGTAATGATTATTGTACTGACCCTTACACAAATAAAAAATACAATTCGGAATTTTATATTCAAAAAGAATCTGAATTTACAAAAATGGAAAAAACAGATGATGTAATCGAATTAAAGACAGGAGAACGTTTTAATGAAATTTCAAAATATACTGACTTGAAGTTGACAGAAGATGAAGAAAAAGAAATAAAACTAGATTCAAATTATTGGAAATGGCAACTTCAGGAAACACTGATAAGTCAGTCTGAACAACAAAGAATACAATCTGTATTGTTAGGGAAAGCTGAGAATGGGAAGAATGAATATGAATCTATAAACATAGCTGTTGTTGATAATATTACACGAGATACTTTATATATTCCATTTTCAGAATCAATGGTATCAGTCGGCTTTTTTGTCAAAGCGCAACAACTTTTAGAAGGTAAAACATTTGTTGTAAGTGATTGCTATGAAAAAACTGAACAAAAAGACACTTCAAAACCTCATTTGATTCAAATAGATACAAGTCTTGTCAGAAATGAATTTACTGACGATTTGACCAAAGAACAAAAAAAGATTAATTTAAGTGGTAAGTGGATTTGTGAAAAAATTGGATTACACCCGAATGGGGGATCTAAGATTTTTGCATTTTTAAGTTGTGGAAATGAGAAATTGTCTGTAGAAGTGAAGTCCTTGTATCCTTGCGAAAAAGACAATTTATCTCTTTTAAAAATTGGAGATTTTATTTTACTTGATGATATAGATTCTTATAATAAACAGCAGATGGAAAGTTATTACCAGAATTTCCAAGAAGAAAAGACGAGAAGGGCGAAGGATTACAAGGCACAAAATGAAATTCAATCTGCATTTGAAAAAAAATACAAGCAAGAGCACCAACTTCATCTACAAGCAATGATAAATAAATATGGCTCAGAGAATGGAAAAAAGATAGCAAATGGACAGATTTCAATCGGTTTCACTAAAGAAATGTGTATTGACGCAAAAGGGAAAGGTTACTCCGTTATATATCAAAGTACCAAGTTTCAAGTTTGGAGTTATTATTATTACGATCTAAAATTGAAATTCTCAAATGGAATTTTGATAGAAATATTTAAGAACAATTGACCATTTACAGACTGTGACACAAAAAAGAAAAAAAAACTCTTTAGAAAAGAAAGAACGACCGCCTAACGCACGTTCACCTGCTGGCTGACATGCACTTAGCGATCTTTGCTCCCGCATTCACTTTGTCGTTCCACAACAGCGAATGCTCCTGCAAACCGCCAAATGCCCACAGCCTCGGTCGTTATGGGCAAGTGTAGAAAAAAAAGGAAAACCACCGTTATTCGCGGAATCGAAAGAACAACACTAAAACTAAAGTGTAAACCTATGGAGAAAAGATTTTACAAGTCAACAACAAAAGAAAGGTGTTCAATGCTCCTTTTGTCATGCATGAATTGGGGTTGCAGTAATGTATATGGTTCACATGAGGAAATAGAAACTAAGATAAAGAAAAAATTGAAATTTCAATATGAGTTTGATACTCTTAGATTTCGCAGTTGCATTGACTTAATTGAAGATACTGAAAATGCTATAATACACTTTTCTAATTACGGTTTAGAAAAATTCACCCCTAAAATTGGCAAAGATTTCGGCGAAATATATATAAAATTATATGGAATTTTGAATGCTATTTATTTACAGATATATTCAATAATTGAAATTTATGAAATTTGTAAAATCCAACACAAAAATGATATTATTAGTGAATTCAAAAACCATAAAATTTTCGAGTTAAGAAACATAATGGGGGCACATACGGCTAACTTTGAAGATAAATCAGATTATATGCCTCAAAAATTCAATCGAAATTCATTTAGAATTACACAAATGCAGTTGAATGCAAAGGGAAATGAATTACATGCAGTTGATAGTTTTGGAAACGTAAAAGAATTTAATCTCTATGAGTTAGTTATGAGTTATAACAAACTTTCTGAAAAGATATTATACAATGGGTGTGACGATTACATGAATAGAATTTTTTCGAATTCATTATCAAAAAAAACAGAACTTCTATCACATTATGAATTGGAAAGCTTTACGAATTACAATTACATAAAGCTATATAAAAATGACAAATTGTTTAAAACACACATGAAAGCAATACAGCGAAAAATTCATGGAGGAATTCCAGCTAATTTTGATATAGACACTCATATTACAGAAGAAATTTTTGGTATTGATGTATTAAAGGACTTGATCAGAGGAAAAAAGAAAAAATATAATCCGACAAAGTAAAACAGCAAGCAGCTAAGTCGTATTAGACACCCTCTACAGTAAATCGACTTTCGACTATTATGTAATTACTTTCGGATAAAATGTAATAAGCTTCCGACTAAAGTGTGATTCCATTGGGCTAAAGTGTAATTATGCTAGACTTAATTTTAATGACTTCCGACTAAAATGAAACATACTCGGACTATTATAGAACGACTAACAACTATACACAACCAACGGCCAGATGCTAACACACGCTTTGCTCATTGGCTGGCTGACGTGCATTTCGGCAGGTTTGCTCCCGCAAGCCGCCAAATGCCCATGGTCTCGGTCAGTATAAAATTATTAAATAATTTATCTGGCAGCATTTTTTGTGTCATTTTAAAAATGTATCAATTTAATCTTAGAAACGTTGTTTTGATACTATATTGAATGTGTCAGTCTAACCTAAAAGATTAAACAGATTGATAGTATATATTATGACATATTTCAAAAAGAGAACAATTTAAATATAATTAATCATTATCGATGTTTAGTCTATCAAATACATCATTAATTTGATATTTGATATTAACAAGTGCATCTTTACCAGATTCACAAACCATATTACAAAATTGATTTTTGAAATCACTTTTAATTTTTTTAGTTGTCAATAGAATTTCTGAATCAGTAAAATCATTTTCTTTTAAAAACTCTTCATTAATATTATTGAATTTAATTTTATCTTTATCTATTACATTTTTTTTAGTATCCCTATTTTCTAACCACCCATTCTTTTCGGCTATTACCCAGCATTCAACTGAAATTAGATCTTCAATAGTGGTTGGGAAAGTAATTCCTTTTGATTTTATTGATTTTAATAATGGTGAATATCTGTAGCTATTTTTTAGAATTGAAAAAGTTTTTGATTCTGCAGAATTAAATTGAATCATATTTCGCAAATTATCAATAGATTTATTTCCTGCTTCATCATTATCAAATATACCAACTGCTTTCAAATATTTATCATTATCTGAATTTTGAATTAATGACTTTGCCCAAATAAATAATTGTCTTTCAACCCATGATGCACCACCACCATAATTAATCATATCGATGTAGATTTTGTCAGCATGTTGAGGGTAAAAGTGTCTAATAGCTGTACTGATAATTTTTTTGTCTATATACCCTTCTACATATAATGTTTCAATTTTATCACTCAAAATTCTAGATTTGATTAAGCTAATATGAAAAATCAAATCTCTTAAATTTGTTTTCCATTCATCAATACTTGATTCATAAAACCACACTTTCCAAACCCCCTTTAGGTCATTCTTTAATGTTTCAAATTGAGTCAACCCTACAATATATATCGGCACGTTTATTTTAGTCCGACTTCTATAAATGCTTCTAATTAATGATTCACCTCCACGATTATCTGGAGTATCGTCATATTTTAACGGCATTTGTAAATCAGTTATCAATAAGTGAAACTCTTTATTTTGCAAGTTTTCTATTGCTTCCTGAACACAAGAAGCTTGACTAATAGCTAAAGTTTCTTTAAAAACTTCTCTAATTGTTTTAATAATAGTCGTTATTTTGTTAAAATCATCATCGACTATTAGAATACTAATATAATTCATTTGTTGAATTTTGTTGAAATAAGTTCTGACATGTTATCCTTCCAGTTTTCTTCATTTGCATTGTAAAACACAGCACCAATATAAAATTCTGGAAAATTTATTTGAAATTTTGAGTTAATTTCATGAAAAGTGATATTTCCATTTTTTGTTGGAAAAACATCAAACATTGTAAATAAAATTGTGGGTAAAAATATTTTTCTCCTTTGCATTTCACGTAGTATTTTTTCGCCACCAAATTGTTCATAATTTCCCCCTAAGTCATTATTCCCTTTTTCCCATAAAGGAATTGTCATATCAAGAATTAAAAGTTCGTACTCTAAATAATTTTCTTTTAATTCACGAAGACCTCCTTGAAATGATTCTTTTAAAGTAATATCGACTTTCGAGAAAAATATTCTCAATCTTTCAATTTTAATTTTATCATCTTCAATTATTAGTATCTTGTTCATCTTGATTTGTTTTTGTAAATGGAAAAAATAAATAAATTGTTATCCTATTATTATCAATGATAAAATCAAATAAATCTGATTTTGCATATGCTTCATAAAGCAAAATACGCTTAATTTTATCATATCCACTTTCACCTTCTTTGTTAGAACGTTCAATATTAGAATTATCACACCAACTGTTTTTTATTGCAAGTAATTTCTTCTTATTGATCCGAATATCAATTTCGGGATTCAGGTTATTCGCAAATTTGATTGTCAAGTATTTTTGGGTCGAGTCTAATTCAACAATAATCTCTAAATCTAATTGTTCATTTTCTAATTTGGAATGTTGTATAACATTATTTAACAATATGTTAAATACGAAAATTAGATTACTATAACCAATAGATTCCTCTTTTATCGTTATTTTAGGAGATAAGCTATAAAGAGGGTGAATTTTGTTAGTTAATTCAATGCTTGCGGCAAGTATTGTTTCGATATTCATTAAAGATGTTGGACTAGTTGTATTTAATGTAAACCATTCTGATAGATACTCCAACTCATTTTGTATTTCAGTACTTGATTTGATTAGATTTGGGATTAATTGACAATCATTTGGCAATCCTAATTCTCTCAACTCACTAACTAAATTATCTATGTATTTTTGGAATTGATTAGGAATAATAACTTTAAATGCTTCTGAAATATTCTCTTGAATATATAATAATGTGGTATTCACAAGCTCATTCAATATTATTCCAATAGTTGATTCGATTGAGTTTAAATACTCTTTATATTCAAGATAAAAAATGTAAAGTAATTCATCAGTAGTATTGTATGTAAATAGCCCATCTTTTTTATCATTGGTTTTTTCGGTTTGAATTTGGATGAGTTTCTCAACAATATATACAGTATATTCATCAACCTCTTTAGAGAACTTCTTTAATTTATCTTGCACTGTCGAATTTAAGTCTTGATAATAATAGAGTTGTCTTTGCCAAACTTCATTTTCTATATATTTATCATTAGATTTTGATGTAATTAAGTCTAACTTTTCAAAAACACTTCTAATATGGTTTTTTAATGCGCCATGCCTTATCCTAGTGCTTAAACAACTATCTAATCCGTATTCTTTACTAAATAAAAAGTTTTCTCTTGATTCCAAATATATACTTTTAAATGCTAAATAATCTGCCCGATTAAATTTATCTAAAGACTCTGTTTTTTCAGTTAGTGCATTATCCCAATTTTTTGTTGTTGAAGGATTAAAACCCAATAATGTCTGACCAGAAGATGAGTATTCAATTTCTTTAAATCTCTTAAAATCATCTTTGAATTTCTTTATTTGTATCTCTTTTAGGCTATTTACATCAATGTACAGACGACCCTCATCAACTTCTTTGAGTACCTTTCGAACAGAATTTATTCGATAAATCTCGTCTAACTCTTTTTCATAAATAATCTTGTTTATTTTATCTATATCAATTAGTATATTTAATATATATATTCTATCTTCTTCTACATCACTTATAGAACTATAATCCGTTGAGTATTTTAAGGTGTCAATAACAGCTACATTGTGCAAAAAATATATTACTTTTTTTAAAGAGAATAACTCAATGAATGCCGAAACGTTAATTTCACGGATATTGTAAAAGTCATATGAGCACATAAATTCATCAAACACTTCATATAAGTCATATTCTTTTACAATTATTGAAAATAGTATAGGATATTCAATTAATCCAATAAAATTATTATGTAGGTTTACGTCCTTTATCTTTAAATACAAGTCGTTGAAATTTAATTTTCTGGTTACTATTGTATCATTAAAAAATACATTTCCAAATAATGTTAATGCATCATATATTAGATCAAGGTTTATATATGAATAATATAATAAACTCATTTTTCTTTCTAAGTAATACGAAATATTATTCAATTCTACATCACTATTTAGCACCTTGATTACTTCGGGATAACTCATTTTCCGATAATGCATTAATGCATTAAAAGTCACATTTTGGTTATTTGATTCTGAAATATCACCTTCAAATTGAACAGAATAGCCTAATTTGTAACTATAAACTTTAAAACAATGTTGATTAATCAACCTATCAAAATTTTTAATAATGCTGGGTTTGTCAACCGATATAAAAACATTTTTATGTGAATTAAATGTCGATGAGAGTATTCCTGTAATAAAAAGTCTTTCAGTTCCACCTTCAATCTCAGATAACAATCCAGAAATTTGTCTTCCTAGATCCATATTCATTAAAAGTAAAGCTGTCTTAAATATTCTTTTATGATGTTCTTCTGAACCTTGCTTAAATGATAATATAAAAAAGATATCTTCTAATAATTCGTTGACAAATTTACTTGACTGAAGAGGTTTAAAATCAAGATTTAGATTTATTAGTGATTTGCAATAGGTTTCATAATATTCTAATTCTAAAGGTGAATTATCAATTCCCATAATAGCTAAATCTAATGAGTCCGTATACTTTCCCGAATAATACAAATCTAAACACTTAAATAACTCTTGATTGGTTTCGAATTCTTTGATGTCATTTTTATTGTTGATAACATTGTAAATGTTTGTAATTCGATTATCATTAGATATATATTCTTTTGTTTTATTGAGAAAAGGTAAAAACAATTTGTCATGATCTTGACTCGTAGAAACATTATATTGAATAACATCAATAAGTATCAAATATTGATCAATTATGGAGAAAATATTAGATACGAATAATACACTTTCTAGATTTTTATATTTGTATTCATAATTGGCGACATGAAAATTTTTAAAAACAAAAAAATCAATAATCATACTATCAGCATTAATGTTTCCAATGTCATTCTGAAATTGATTCGTAAAACTTTCATGAGATAACTTTGATTCGATTCTCTTACTACTTGAATTTGCAATAAATTCGTAAATAGGATTTTTTATCTCTGCTAAATAATATGATAACTTATTCCAATTGGCTTCAGACCCACCAGTATATTCTTCAATCATCAAATCCGCCTCAATACTCCATAAGCTAACGCCATATAAAGATTCAACTTCTCTGATAATTTTACGAGCATTGTCATAATCTCCAATAATAAAAGAGTATTCAAATTTAGTTTTAAATCCCATAAAGGAATTTATTTCTTCAAAATAATTTTCTATAATATTAACTATCCATCTGTATTCTCTCCTAAAGTCCCGTGTAAATACATATGCATCCTTGATATGAACTTCATTTATAGTTTTGAAAAATTGACTTTTATGGATGTGCTTATTGAATATTGGATGAAATTTTAATGCATCTTTATATTCACTTGGATTAACATCTCTCTTAATACTACTTATTTGTTGTCCAACTGAATAATTTCGATTGCTTAATATTGCTCTAACAATTTTTTGATACTCCATATTTTTAATAGTAGTTGTGTTAATTTTACCAAGTGATTTCAAAATACAATTTCTTTCGGGCTATACATAATTTATTATTTCACACCACTACCACCCCATGCAATTCATCCACATACTTTGGAATCAGATTTACATTGTTTCCAAATACATTGAGCCAATCAAAACCGTCAAATGGAGATTCGTTGGCAATGACTTCACGGGTAATATCACCATTCTCACAAACATAATTGACAATGGTTTTTACATATTCTTGTTGTTGTGAATTCAGTGTATTTTCATCTAAGAATTTGCTAAACTTATCAGCAGCAATATCTCTGTTCACTCCAATCATTGAACGAATAAAAATGGCTACATTTCCTTCAGAGAATCTGTTTTGGGTGTATTTATCATACTCTTCTTTTGTGCCCAGTTCCTTCCAGAGGATATTTTCAAGCTCTATGAGGTCACTTCTTTCAAGCTTTTCAATCATTAGGATTTTCTGAAGTGCTGTGTTAGTTGTAAGGTTCTCGACAAGATAGTCAAAAACCCGTTGTTTGTAAGTAGTTACGGTTACAATTCCCTTAGCCTTTCCACCATTAATAATTTCATCTTCAATATCAACAGTAAAGGTTGCTTGCTTGTCACCAACTAGGAATTTCATTAAGTCTCTCAGCTCAATTCTGATACGTTCAAGATTGGATAATGACAAGTTTTGCCAGAAGTTTTCAGTCTGCAATTCCTTAATTACGTCAATCTTTTCTTTGATCTGAGGAATAGTTGTCTTATCCTCTAACGCTTGAGCTATAGTTACAATTTTCTGTTTAGTTTTGGTTGAGTTAGTAATATCATCAAGCAATGATAGCTCAATAATCAGAACCAATAAATCAAACCGTTTCGCATTTTCATCTTCCTGAGTCGGAATTAAAAGCGGGGCTATATGATTCTTGATTTCAAGTACATCAAGTTGAGATACATATTGCCAAACACTTTCTAGTTTGTACTTGTCAATGTAAAGTAAATTCTTACGAACATCAATCCGTTGCGTATTCAGACTACCAATTTGCTCCCGAAGTTCTTTTTTAGTCTGTAAATGATATTCTCTGGCAAAGTCATCTTCTTGGAACTTTAACGTTTGGAGTTCAAAAGCCAAATCAGCTTTGATATTAAAGATTTTCTCCGTTAGTGATTGTGTGGTTTTTGCTTCAGTTCCATTCGGATTCTTATCGAAGTAATCAAAATTTTCACAATAATCAAAAATATAGAACTCTTCTTTATCCTGGTCATCTCCCAATATCCCTTCCGACAAACGTGTTCCACGACCAATCATTTGAAGGAACTTGATTTTCGACCTTACGATTTTGAAAAATATGAGATTCAATATGTCAGGAACATCAATTCCTGTATCCAACATATCAACCGAAACAGCAATCTGAGGGTCTTTATCCCGTATTTCAAAGCGTTCTATCAGGTTGTGAGCATAGGTTACATAATTATCAATCAAAACACAGTATTCAGCTCCATATTGCGGATACAAGGTTTTAAACCTGTCTGTAATCAGTTCGGCATGAGCATGATTATAAGCGAAGATTATAGTTTTACCAATACGTTCACCACTTTGTACTTTCAAGCCATTGGTCATTAAATCCAGCAACACTTTATCAATGGTATCATTATTGAAAATGTATTTAAACATTTCCTCTCCACGAATATCCCTTTTGTATTCAGTTCCATCCAGAGCACTTTTGGCTGCTTCGTAAGCCCAAACTTTTTCAAGCTGTTCTTTCTCATCTTTACTCAAGTCTTTGTACTTAATTCCTGCCTGAAGGTGTTTGGAATGTCGGATTATACCATTGTAAGGTACTAAGTATTTATCTGCAACAGCTTCTTCTAAATCATAATCGAAATTGGGAACACCTTGTTCCATTTCAAACATTTCATAGGTACTTCTATCAACTTCATTTCTGGGCGTAGCAGTCAGACCAACCAACAATGAATCGAAGTAATCAAAAATTGCTGTGTATTTTCCGAAAATGGAACGGTGAGCTTCATCAATAATAATCAGATCGAACCTACCTATTGAAAAGTCTTTTGTGTCCTTATCAATGTAGTTTATCATGCTCTGGTATGTGGAGAACATAATTCGGGCGTTCATATCCTTTTCGGTATCGTTTTCCGACAATACACAAACGGGGACATGTGGAAGAATTTTGGCAAAGTTCCGTTTGGCTTGACCAACAAGGGCGGTTCGGTCAGCAAGGAATAAAATATTCTTAATCCAATTGTTACGCATAAGCAATTCAACCAGTGAAATGGATACACGTGTCTTACCTGTACCTGTAGCCATAACCAGCAATGCTCTACGGTGTTTGCTGTTGAAATGCTCGCATACAGCGGTAACAGCCGTTTTTTGGTAATGTCTGCCAGCTATACTTTCATTAACTTTGAAATCACTTATATCTTTTCTAGTTTTGCGTTGAATCAGTAATTCCAACTCAGCAATGGTATGAAATCCCAATAGTCTACGGTTTGGATAACCCAGACCATCAATGATATTTAAATTGTACCCATTGGTATAATAAATCACAGGACGGATTCCGTATTGTTTCTCCAGACAGTCGGCATACAAAGTAGCCTGGTGTTTGCCTTTTATGGGCGAAACGCTTGTTTTTTTAGCTTCAACTACTGCCAAAGGGCTTCCATCTCTGCCATACAACACATAATCACAGAATCCTTCTTCTTTGTTGTTGGGCATTCCTTCCACATGGATTTCAACACCAGCTTTACAAGGCACTTTGCTGTTTTCTGTTTCCAGTACTTCCCAACCAGCTTCTCGTAACTGTTGGTCAATATAAAATTTGCGTGTTTCAGCTTCAGTAAAGTATTCGGGATTTTTGACTATTAGTATATCCTTCTTGTCAATCTTACCTTCGTATTTACTTAGGGTTTCTTCGCTTGGTTCGGCTTTGGCAGGTGGGGTAATGTGAACTTCGGGTTTGGAACTAAGTAACTCTTTATCGAAAGGTGGATAACTATCAATAACCTCCAGTTTGCTCAATACTGCTCCTACAAATGTATGGAGGTTGAGCAAACAAAAGAATGATTCTTTCTTTGAAACATTAGCTGTGTGAGCTGCATTATTCCCTGATTTACGAATATAATGCAATGCCATCATTAGCTTATCATTGCCAACAAAAGACTTGAAATTTTCTCCATCCACCAACTCAAACAATGAAGCTTTTTCGCTGAATTCAATTTGCTGTATAAGGTAAACAGACTTCACCAGGTATTCCAATGCTAGCCGACAGCTTAAAGCCGAAATATTAGGGTCAGACAACTGATTTATTTCAGCCGAATTACAAAACTGATATAGCTTTGCAAAGTCTTGGTTGTCCTTTAAGTAATCGAAGTTTCTCATAATCTACTATGATTTAAAGTAGTATAAAAATTTTAGTCATTAATCAGATAACTGTAATATAATGAATCAAGCATTGCAGCTCTATATTTAAATATCTCCTTTTGTGCTTCAGGAATATTGGATATATCTTCGTTATACCATGAAGACATTTGAATATTCTCAACAATCACATCCCAATACTGGTCAAGTTTAATGTTTTTACGTCCAGTAGCTAGAAGATTCAATATGTCTGGGTTTTTACTATTGATACTCACAAAAATATCTGGTCGTTTCATTGCAAGAAAGCGAGAAGCTATAGCCTTAATATCATTAAGTTTAGTCGCATTTCTCATTTTTTCGATATAGTTATCAAATTGAAATTTAGTCACTTCTCCATTCAAAGGTATATCATCTAATGCTTCTGAGATAAGCTTTCTCCCCTTCTCACTATTAAATATTTTATGAAATTTGCCATTTGCATTAGTCGAACCAAAGAATTGCCAATCAGTTACATTTTTATATTCAGAAATTAATCCTGCAACAGCCCAGGGATATTTATCAGGAAAATCAATTAGACTTTTCTCACTAAAAAGTTTCTCTGCTTCTCGAAGAAGAGTGAGACGAGTTTGTATTTTAGGTGATTCTATGCTCCCATCTACCCCCTCATTTGTTATCATTTTTTCTATATAATCATTCCACGAGATATCTTTTACAGAAACGTTAAGAGGTTTCTTTAGAGGTTGTAATCTTGTTTTTGATTCGTCGTATAACTGACGATACTGTTTGAAGAAATCACCCATAGGTTCAGATTTGCTCCAACAACCATGAATAGTTTTAATCAAATCGGAAAATACATTAGTAGATTCTTCTGTTGAGGTCATCAAAACATTGCACTCCATATTTCGACCAAATCCACCTCCAGTAAGATTAGAACTACCTACTAATGCAGTCCATTCAGAATCATTATTATAGAATAGATAAACCTTCGGGTGAAATACATCAGTTGTCATCCGTTTGTTATATTGAATCTCTTCGGTTTCTAAAAATTTTTCTATAAAGTTTGGTGAAGTTTGGTAGAAATGTAATCCAACAACAGACTTTAAAATTTTATTCCGCTGTTCATAAAGTACATCAATTGAAGCATGATTCCCAGCCCATGCAGTTATAAAAGATATTTTATTATACCTTCTACAGCATTGACAAAAAATGTCTGAAAGCTCTTTTGTATCTACTAAAATCCTAGCCATACTTTATCAATTAAAATATTTATCCATAGTATAATCAAATAGCAGTTGAACATCGCCAATCGACTTATTGATAAGTTTTTTTTGTTTTTCTAAAACACTTATTTTGTCACAGTAATTTTCTTGAAGTGATAAAGGTGGTATGGGAAGAGTAAACATATTTATTTTTTGAATTGTAAGCCTTGTAATTGCCACTCCACCCATATTAGAACGTATAAATCTATAAACTGATTCATTATTCAGCATATCCCTTAAATAATATCCATGCACTAATGCTCTATCATATTTAAGCAATGCAACACTTGATAATAAACTAAACTCTTCTTTAAGTGTATTTATCTGAGCTATACCAGTAGTAGCTCCATCCTTTATATAAAGTATATCACCATATTCTGGGTTACAGCGTGAAAATATTTCTCTATGGTCTTTTTCTGATATATAAGTTAGGTTCGAGAAATCAAAACCGCTTTTTTTTATGTTTTTAGCTGTAATATATTTAAAATCTCCTTCTTTTGTACTAATTGGAGAAAAATGAGTGCCATCATTCAATTTAGTACACATTTGCTTTAATTTCTTCATTTCCCATCCCTTCTTATTACTCACAGGGTCACCAAACATATCATAGAAAGTAGCTTGTGCCAGTTTATCCAGTTCTTCAAGTTGTTGTTTCTTCTTGGTGATAATATCGCTTAAAGCATCCAATTCGGAAACTATTTGTTGTTGGGTTGAAAGTGGGGGAATTGAAACTTTTATTTTTTTTAAATCTGTAGTAGTAAAGCTTGCTTGATTAACTGATTTTTTTGCAATTCGTGTTATTTGATTTTTGAATATTTCGGAACAAAAATAGTAGGTTATGTATTGAGGTTTAATAATATTTTTTTTGGAAATTAGATTCAACAGATTCATTCCATGAATAATCTTTTCATCATCGTGTTTCTTATATAAAACTGCTCTTCCTAAATATTTAAGGCTATTGATATGCGACATTAGTATGTCACCTTCATTTAGTATAAATTTCGAATAAAGAGAACTATCAACAATATTTGCATACCCAAGTCTATCTCTATTAAATGTGCTATTTGAAATTGTTTCAATTCTTGTAATAGGTATACCTCCATGACTATCATTTTGCTTTATACATGCACCATTTCTTATGGATTCAAAACAATCATCTATTGTTTTATTCTCCCAACCTTCTTTTTTAATCATATAGCTTGGGATTTTAAAATTAACGATTCATATTCAGTAATTACCTTCTCAATATCACTTTGCAATGATTTAATTCGGGCAAGAATTACTTCAGGTTTTTCAAATTCAACTACAACTCGGTCTACCTTTTTGTATTTATTCAATGAAAGGTCATAGTCATTTTCTACCAATTCGGCTTTAGGAACAAAGAATGATTGGTCGTTTCTGGTACGGTCAGCTTCAGCTTCCAGATTGTTGAAACGAGCAATAATATCAGGAATATCATTGTCTGATATTTCGTTACGTTTGTCATCTAATGAAAGACCATCTGCTTTCATATCATAAAACCAAACCTTATCAGTTCCACCAGCATTGGTTTTAGTAAATATCAGAATGGCTGTAGAAACTCCTGCATAAGGTTTAAACACACCCGATGGCATAGAGATTACAGCTTCGAGTTTTTGATTTTCTATCAGTTCTTTGCGGATAGCTGTTGGTGCATTACTTCCACCAAACAATACACCATCGGGTACAATAGAAGCACATCTACCACCTAGTTTCAGCACACGCAGGAATAAGCTAATAAATAGTAATTCGGTTTGTTTGGTTTTGGCAATAGTCAATAGGCTCTTTTCTACAGAACTATGGTCGAGACTACCCTTAAAAGGAGGATTAGCAAGAATCATAGAGTATTTGCCTTTGTCCAGGTTATCATCCGAAAGACTATCCTGCCATTCGATATTTGGATTCTCCACCCCGTGAACCATCATATTCATTGCTCCAATACGAAGCATGGTTTGGTCGGTATCAAATCCGTAAAACATGGTATTTCTGTAGTGTTCTCCGTGTTCCTTTTTAAGCATGTCGGTATGATAATGCTCAGCCATATATTTTGCAGATTCAACAATAAAACCAGCCGAGCCCATGGCAGGGTCACAAATTACATCCTTCAATGTTGGTTTCAACAGGTTTACCATCATGCGGATAATATGTCTGGGAGTACGGAACTGTCCGTTTGTGCCACTGGCAGCCATTTTCCCCAGAATATACTCATACACATCACCCATGGCATCCTTATCGTTCAAATCCATATCGGAAATTCCATCTACAATTTTCGATAAAGTACGTTCATTCGGAATCATGAAAATGGTATCTTTCATAAACTTACTGTAAGAACTGTCTTTCCCTGTACTTATATTTTTGATAAATACAAACACATCATTACGGACAGTGCTCAACATGGTAGTAGTATCAAAGTTCTTGAAATTACTCCAGCGTAAATTGCTATATGGTACTTCTTTGTTCGATTCTGGATTTAACCAGTTGCCACTTTTGAATACAGGATCTTTAACTTCCACGCCAAACATCTTGGCATTAGCTTCTTTTTTAATTTGACTATCATCCAGCAATTTGATAAAGAAAAGGTAAGTCATTTGCTCTAAAACGGTGAGCGGTGAGGCTATACCAGCACTATAAAACGTATCCCAAATTCCATCAATCTTGTTCTTTACTTCCCCTGTAATCATTCTTCTATTTGTTTGTTATTGTTGCTAATTATGTCTGCGAGGTTTTGAAATGACTGCAAATCTTTAATGCGATAAATTGCACCTCTATATTCAATGTATCCGTTTATTTCAGAATCATCTTTCTCGAAAAATTCAGAAATAGGCATGTTTAAAATCTCGGAACATTGCTCCAATCTTTGCCAGGTAGGCTTGGTAAAAACATTATAGACATTCTGCCTCTCAATGCCTAGTTTATCTGCAAATTCCACGACAGAAATACCCCTTTCCCGAAGGATTTCTTTAATTCTTAATCTGTTTCCCATATCTGTTGACATTAATGTCACCAAAGGTAATTAAAAACTTCAATTTAAGTAAATCGTAATGAAATTAATGACAAAATAGTTGCATTCGTCATTTTATTTAGTTATATTTGTCATGTAATTAATGACGTTTATGTGAGTTTTTTGAATTGTAGTCAACTAAATTTAGATAGAATATGAAAAAAGTAGTTATTCTGGCACGTGTGTCCACCCAAAATCAGGAATTTGAACGGCAAATTAACGAGTTGTCGGAATATGCAGTTTCACATGACATGGAAGTTAAGAAAGTCTTTTCTAATAAGGTTTCAGGTGCAAAGAAAATGGAAGACCGTCCCGAAATTCAGGGCATGATTGAGTATGTCCAGGCAAATCAAGTCGATAAAATTTTGGTACTTGAAATCTCGAGGTTGGGCAGAACAACATTCGAGGCATTAAAAATCATTCAAATGTTGAATGAAAAAAAAATCTGTCTCTTTGTAAAGAACTATAACATTGAAACTTTGGACGAGAAAGGTAAAATCAACCCAATGGCTCAATTCCTGATAACTATCCTTTTGGAAGTCGCCAGTATGGAGAGAACCACAACCAGAGAACGCGTCTGGTCTGGTTACCAGAATTTCAGAAAATCAGGAGGAAAAGTAGGTCGTAAAGAAGGTTTTAAAAAAACACCAGAACAAATGAAAGTTGAATATACAGAGGAATTGAAGTTGCTTCGAAAAGGAATAAGTTTACGAAATGTATCAAAAATCACTGGAACTTCTGTAAATACCCTCCGAAAAATTGCAGAGTTGGTAGCTTAAACATACCATTAAAAGAGAAATAATTATGGAAATTGCAAATTATATTATTAGCATTCTCATGACTAAATAAATTAAACACTATGGGAACATTAGAAGAAGTTAGTTTTAATGTCGTTAAGACAATTACTGTGATTGCTAAAAAGTTAGAAGATTCGCAATTGGATGATAAATTGATAAAAGAGATAAAAAAACCTCTATTGGATTTGTCTAATTACTTAAATGGTGTGGCCACAGATTCATATCAGGCAATAATATTTGCCATCATTTTCGTACTCTCTTCAAAATATGAAAACATTGAATTTCGCCAAATAATTGGTTTTCTAAATATAAATTATATCGATGCTCTCAATTTAAAAAACGATATTGAAAAACTATTGGAGTTAAATCTTATTGAGATTGAAAAAGAACGAAGAAATAGAAATAAAAATAAAAAATCAAATTTTCTATTTAGAAGCTACTCCATAAGTGAAGATGTTTCTGAGTCTATATATTCGAATGAAACATATTCAAAAAAGGGAAAGGAAAAATTAGATATATATGAATTCGTAAAAATAGTATCCGATAATATTGACCAGCGTGGAAATGACCAACTTGAAACTATTGAAATGTTTGATATTATTGAACTTCTTGAAGATGACAATGATCATATTAAATCAATTAAAAAAGTTCAGTCTTTACTAGAAATTGAAGACCGCGCCTTACTTTATAATATTATAAATGACCATATTATTGGATATCCATCAAGTATGGAAAAAACTCTTCGAGACATTTTTCAGAACCCAAGACGAAGAATGAGCAAAGTTCGTGAAATTGTAGAAAAGACGAATAAAATGTTTGAATTAGAGTTTATTACACTAGGTGAGTCAAAATTTGCAAATGATTTCACATTAAATCTAACAAATAATGCTATTGAGCTATTCATGCAAGAGGATGCTGTTTTATTCATAAGAAATAAGAAGAATAAAAATTTATTACTTAATGAAGACATTGCGTACAAAGAACTATTCTATGAACCAAATTTGGGAAAAGAAGTAAATTTTATTACAGAAATTTTGAAAGTTGAAAACTTCAAAAAACTACAAGGGAGATTAGTAGATAATAATTTATCAAAAGGTGTAGCTGTCATATTCTTTGGGACTCCTGGCACTGGAAAAACGGAAACAGCATTTCAGATTTCAAAGATAACAGGTCGGAATATAATGATTGTTGATATAAGCCAGACAAAAAGCATGTGGTTTGGTGAGTCAGAGAAAATAATCAAAGAGATATTTGATAATTATAGAAAGATTTGTAATGCTTCTGAAATTAAACCGATTTTGTTGTTTAATGAATGTGATTCTATATTGAATAAGCGCCAAGAAAACAGCCATTCAAATGTTGGACAAACTGAAAATGCCATACAAAATATTTTACTTGAAGAAATGGAAAAATTTGAAGGAATCCTGATCGCAACTACAAACCTCCAAAAATCTCTTGATGCTGCTTACGAAAGACGCTTTTTGTTCAAAATTAAATTTGAAAATCCTACAATCGAAGTAAAATCAAGAATTTGGAAAAGTAAATTGGATTGGATTGATATTGATTTTGCAGTTAAGCTAGCTACTGAATTTTGTTTAAGTGGGGGTGAAATTGACAATGTAGTTAGAAAAATTATGATGCAAGAGGTTTTGTTAAACATTAGGCCTGAACCCAGTGAGATTTATAGTTTCTGCATAGATGAGAAAAAATTATCTAATAAAAATAGGGTGAAAATAGGATATTAGTAAAATACATGTGATTTACAAATGTTATTCTTTCATATTTATTCAATATTTATATATCATTTATTGAATCAGTCAGAGAGTTATTTATATCAATCAATTTCTTAGAATTAAAGCCCTGCATATATTTTTGAGTTGATGTTATACTTGTGTGACCTAAGCTCTTCATTAAATCATATATATTTAGTCCTGTGCTATCATCACTTAAAATCAGTGATGTGTATGTGTGTCGTGCGCTGTGAAATGATAATTTCTTTGTAGTTAATTTAGAAAAGATATAATCTTTCAATAATTTATTTACATAACTCCTGACACCTTGAAATTTTAAAAATTGTTTTTCAGTAAGTTGAGAAAAATCATTGTTTTCGTCTATATTTTTAAAATCATTATCAGATAAAAATGAGAATACAAATTTAGTTTGAGTTAATTTATTCTGTCCTAACTCTCGAATTAATTTGTAAATAGTATCAAAAATGATTTGATTTAAAGAAAATAATTCTCTCTCTACTTTTTCAAGTTCATCTTTATATTTTTGAATTTCATCTATATTATTCTCTAATTTATCACTTAGTTTTTTAGTAGTTAGAATAACTTCTTTTAGATTTTTATTATTGATGATAGTATTTAATCTCTCTATGTTTTTCTTATCTAACTTATCAGAATCAATGATATTTTGAAGAGATTTCTTTTTCTCTAATTGATTATTGAGATTATTTATTCTCTCAATATATTCTACATTAGTAGCGTTGATTTCATTTGAACACCGTAATATATTATCTAATAAAAAATGAGCTGCAAAGCTATTTATAAAGATATTGACTATCTTTTTAGTCTTTATCATTTTCTTTGAAATCTGTAAGTTTTCATGAGCATCAAAATCTTCATTCTGAAATAAAAAATCATTCCATCTAAAAGTCATTATATCAGAAATCCGTAAGCCCTGCGAAAGTGTAGAAAAAACAAATGCATTTTTTATATCACTCAGAGAATATTTGATTTCTGATACTCTTATTCTTGTATCTGCAAAATCTGTTTTTATCAGTTCTTTAAGCTCAACGAGATTGAGATAATTTTTATGTGTATCATCAAACTTCATTTGAAGAGTTGAAAAACAATTCACATTATAATGATAGATTTGTTCTTTCTCTAATTTTGAAAAAAATGATTTTAATGTTTTGAGCTTATAGTTTGCAGTGTTGTTTGTGTTCTTTACTTCTTTTGTTAGTAAATAATTTCTGAAATTAGTTATCACATAAGTATCAATTTCCTCGAAGTATAAATCATCTTTTTTATAATTCAATTTTAAGAACTCTTTGAAAAGAGTTAGAACATTCTCGTATTTTTGTTTTGTTGATTTTACATTCGTGATATCAATTTGTAATTGAATAAACACACAGATTGAAGTTATCTTAGATTTGTTATAAGTTACAAATGATAATGTTTTGAGTTTGTCGTCTATGTATTTATTGATTTTATCAGCATCATGAGTATTCAATCTCATGCGCTGAGTATTTTTATTGAAGTCTTTTTTGAGTACTTTGATATTGAGTGATTGAACAATTGTTTTGTTTGCTTTTCGAGTTGCGATTTTTAAATAACCATAATTCTCAGACTTAGATCCGATACAATATACATTTACACCTCTTGTTTTCATATCATGTGCTTTTTAGAATTTGACACAAAGATAAAAAAATAAGATGATTATAAGACGATTTGAAAAATAAAATGATTGTATATTATTGATATGAAATTGTTTATGCATTGTGCTTTCCTGTCCTTTTACATCCGAAAAATTGATTTCCAAATGATTGAGATTACTGAAAAACTCTTCGCGTGTATTTACAATGGTAGGTTCAAGTGTAGACTCGCCGTTAAAGAAATCAATAACTTCTGTAATATTCTCAACTCCATATACATCGAGATTATTCACAACAGCAGCTTCGCGGGCGTTCTGTTTTGGAAGAATGAAACCTTTAAACCCTTCCTCCCGCGCCTTGATGGCGATGGGTAAAATGCCTT